>Ga0075364_10002346_pt1 | contig 10632 bp, 8 predicted proteins | sample EndMetdeltDD1764_FD_71517 | JGI IMG/M metagenome (GOLD analysis project Ga0075364, IMG submission 71517) | Populus endosphere microbial communities from Tennessee, USA - Endosphere MetaG P. deltoides DD176-4 | ecosystem: Host-associated > Plants > Roots > Endosphere | place: USA: Tennessee...
GCGCTACCTGGTGTCGGTGCTCAAGGTCGTGGGCGGGCGCTTCCACCCGACGGGGATGCCCGGTTCAGACGGCTCGGTGGTGGCGGTGGATGTACCCGTGCCCGAAGCACCGGGTCTCGATTTCGCTGTCGTCGTCCGCAACATCATCGCTGCGCCACGGTCGGGGCGTTATCTGTTCTTCCTAAACTACAGCGTCGGCACCAACCCCCTGCGGCGCCTGCCCGCTTATCAGATCGCCGACGCACCCGACGGCCTCATCGTCGACGACCCCAAGGAAGGCGCACAGCCTCCGCGGCTACGGAACCTGCCTACGGGCCCGGACCTGCCGGGCACATCGTTCCCCGAGCACGAGGGCGAAGAAGGTCCAGTCACGGGGAACGTCGCGACGTCGTCGCCAGCGGTGGCCAAGGTGGTCGGTCAGCCGTTCGACGCTGTTGTCGACGCGATCGTGCGTGATCCGGGCCCACCCCGTATCGAGCGGCCGAAGCTTTCGATCAGCGGGGAGCTGACTCCGTTGCCAGATCCGGACCCGAGCTGGCCCCGGGTGGCGCCGCGCTGACCGGGGAGCTGGTCGGGGGTGCGTCGAGGAGTCCGACTGCGAGCCCGGATACGTAGCGCGGGCCGATCTCGTCCCAGCGGCGACGGTGCAGCGCGTAGGTGACCAGGTCCCACCAGATCCCCTCGCACCACTCGTGTTCGACGAGGCGTCCCTCTTCGACGAGGAGGTCGCCGACGCGTGAGAACTGCGAGACGTTGAACTCGAGGGCTTCGACGTAGATCTTGTGGAGCTCCCACGTTCGGAACCCGTAGTCGATCAACGCGATGGCGGCTTCGATCAACAGCCCCGAGCCCTGGAAGGCGGGCATCGCCAGCGCGGCCAGTGAGCAGTGCCGGCCGCGGAAGTTGTACCCGAAGAGCGACACGAGGCCGATGACCTCGCTGCTGTCGCGACCGACGGCGACGTACTGGGCCAGGACACCGTCCCAGACGTGGGTCGAGAACGACTCGGGGCTTGGGGTCGCCCCGCGGAACCGGTAGCGCCATCCACTTTCGCCGGACACGGCGACGTCGTAGAGGAACGGGTAGTCGCCCGGATGCAGGCTTCGAAGGATGGTGCGCTTCGTCGATAGCCACATGCCGCGTCAGTAATGCACGTCGAGATGGCTCAGATCATGAGCGTGCAGACCCAAGTAGCTGTTGTTGCTGGAGTGCATGCACGTGTTCGCCGGGGCGGGATGGCTGCTCGGGACGCTCTGACCCGTCTCGGTCGTGCCGTTGACGTCCGCATGACGAAGGCCGAGGCTGTGGCCGTACTCGTGACACGTGATCACCTTGCGGGTACCGGGCGACTGGTTGTCCCAGGGCTGGTACATGACCGCACCCATGAACGACATGATGCTGTTGTTGTACTTGATGTTCTTCAACTGGCACACCGTGTGGTGAGGAGCGCCCCACACCGCAGAACCGGGTCGGCACGTCGTCAAGGCCAGCCACGGGTAGGCCTGGCCGTTCTCGACGCGAGCGAAGTTCGCTCCCCACGCTTGGTTGTCGGGGGCGGGGTCGACGCGCACCGCGGTCTGGCTGCGGTACGCGCTCATGACCAGGTCCACTTCGCTGCGCTGGTTGGCTGGCCACGAGCCGTGGAACGAGTAGTGCTGGATCCAGCTATCGGCCATGTAGACCCCGTCGTTGGGATCTGTGGCACCGAAGTTGTTGGCCTCGGCCGGGGCCGCAGCGGCCATAGCCACCACCGCCGCCGTACCCATGGCCACCGAACTTCGTGTCGCCCACCTCTTCCGCATTGGCCCTCCAAGATCTAGAGGTTTCCGGCCGCCGGCACCCTATCAGGTCGGTGGACAAGCTACGGGGTGCAAGTCAACGGCTACCGCAGCGTTCCCTGGCCACCCAAACGACGTCGTCGAGGGGTCAGGAACACTTCACCAGCGATCGACGAGGCACGGGACACGAACCGCCGTCCAAGCGTCGAGCGGCTTGTCACGGTTGCACCCGCCGCACCGAACACCGGCCCACCGCGCCTTCGGCTCGGGTCTCTGGCCGAGCAGATCCGGCGATCGGTCCGGTGATCGCTCGAGGTCTGGCCGCGGGCTGCGGTCGCCGTCCGGGCATCGAGATCGTCGGGAAGACTGACGTCGCTCGGTCGAGGACCGCGCCGCTACGCCGATGGGCCCTTGGGAACCCGCGCCGCGAGCTGCGCGGCGAGGTCGCGCTTCTTGAGCTTGCCCGTCGTGGTGAACGGCAGGTCGGCCTTCTCGTAGACGTAGATGGCCTTGGGGATCTTGTACGCCGAGAGGTCGGCCTTGAGCCGGATGCGAAGGTCGTCGACGTCGACCTCGCAGCCCTGCCTGGCCACCACGGCTGCCGCGACCACCTGGCCGTGGTCGGTCTCGGCCCCGACCACGTACGCCTCGAGCACCTCGTCGAAGGCCATCAGCGCCCGCTCGACCTCCACCGGGGTCACGTTGGCCCCGCCGCCCGTCTTGATGAGATCGCCGAGCCGGCCCGTGTAGTAGAGCCAGCCGTCATCATCGAGACGGCCGGCATCACCGGTGTGGAGCCACCCATCAGCGTCGAACACGTCGGCCCGCTCGAAGCCCTGCAGGCCCAGCATCATCGACTGCCCGCGGATGCAGATCTCGCCCTCGGTGCCGGCCGGCAGCTCGGCACCCGTCTCGGGATCGACGATCTTGTGCTCGAACCCGGGCACTGACGGCCCGAAGGTCCCGCGCTTCGACTCGTCGAGCGGCACGTACGGATCGAAGTTCGTGTGCGACCCGCACGTCTCCGTCATGCCGAGCGAATCCGACCGCACCGGCGGCGGCCGCCGGTCGACGGGTACGAAGTCGGGCATGCTCGTGCGCCGCACCGACGCCACCCGTTCGGGACGGTACGCGGGGTGCTCGGCCAGCGTCTTGCCTTGCTGCGGCCAACCCTGCGCGATCGTCGCCCGCTCGGCCTCGATGAGGTCGAGCGCCTCGCCCGCCTCGAACATGGGCTGCGTCACCAGTGCCGCGCCGTGGTGCTGGCAGGCGTGGAGCGCGGTCACGAGACCGCCGATCCAGAAGAACGGCATGGACGAGAACATCACGTCCTCGCCGGTCACGACGTAGCTCGACGTCACGACGAAGGACTGACGGACCAGCGTCCCCTGCGAGTGGATGCACCCCTTGGGGTCGGCGGTGGAGCCCGACGTGTAGACGATGACCGCGGGATCCGACGGGTGCACCTGCGCCTCCGCCGCGGCCAGCAGGTCGGGATCGATCGACCGGCCAGTGGCAGCCAGGCCATCCACGGGCCTCGCCCACGGGCGTGCGCTCGCACCCGTGAGGTGGATCGCTTCGAGCGATGGAGCTCCCGACAGGCGGAGGAGGTCGGCGGCCGACGCCGTGACGAGCTCGGGGAACGCCTCTTCGAACCGTGCCTGGTAGTCGTGGCCGAGGAACGTCGGCCAGGCGATGATCCGTCGCAGGTCGGCGTGGCGGACGAGCCACGCGAGCTCGCCGGCCTGGCTGAAGGTGTTGAGCGGCACGCCGACCGCACCGATCCGAGCGAGCGCGAACCAGGTCACCACCCAGTCGGCGCTGTTGGGCATGAGGATCCCGACGTGATCGCCCTTGCCGACCCCGTCGGCGAGCAGTCCGGCCGCCAGCTCGCGCGAGCGGACATCGGCGCGCGCGTACGTGAGTCGCTCGCCGGGCGTCACGAGGAGCGAGCGCGCCCCGAAGCGCGACGCCGTGTCGGCGATGAGCGCAGGGATCGTCGCCGACGGGAGATGCGGCGTCAGGTCAACGGTCGTCACGAGACGAATGTAGCGCCCGATTTCGGCCCTCGCCTGAAATGGCTAATCTGTTAACTGATTTGCACCTCACCTCCCGAGGGGGACCGATGGGCTTGCACGACGACGGCATCTTCGACTGCGACACACACTGCTACGAGCCGCGCGACTCGTTCACCCGCTTCCTCCCGGACCAGTTCCGTGATCGGGCGATGCTGCCGGTCGTCAACGCCTCCGGGCAGGAGGTGATCCTCGCCGGGTCGAGGGTCGCCCGGTTCAACAGCGAGCAGGGCCTCGGCTTCGACCTCGCGTACCGGCCGGGCTCGCTCAAGGAGATGCTGCGCCAGATGGCGTCGGGCAACCCGGACGAGACCTACGAGCCCGAACCGATGCGGCCGGAGTACCTCGAGCGAGAGGCGCGGGTGCGGGTCATGGACGAGCAGGGTCTGGCCTCTGCCGTGCTCTTCCCGGCTGGCATGGCCCTGTCGGCCGAGCACTACGTCACGGACACCGAAGCCCTGTACGCCAACCTCCGCTCCTTCAACCGGTGGTACGACGAGACCTGGGGCTTCGACCGGGACGGACGTCTCTACCCGACCGCGGTGCTGTCACTGCGTGACCTCGATCGCGCCGTGGAGCTGACAGAGGCCGTCATCGATCGGGGGGCGCGGCTCGCGCTCCTCCCGACAGGCCCGGCCTACGGCCGATCGCCGGGCGATCCGTACTTCGACCCGGTGTGGTCGCGCTTGGCCGAGGCCGGTGTGGTCGTCGTCTTCCACGTGATGCCGTTCTGGTACTTCGACGCCATCTCACCTGCGTGGGGCCACACGGCCGATCCCGCGTCGTGGCACATGTCGGCCTGGCAGTGGAACAACGTCTACGGCGAACGACCGATCGAGGACACCCTGTCCGCCCTCATCTTCGACAACCTCTTCGGTCGGTTCCCGAACCTCAAGGTGCTCGTCGCCGAGCACGGCGCCGAGTGGGTGCCCCACTTCGTGCGCCACATGGACAAGAGCCGGGGCATGGGACGCAACGGGCCCTGGATCGGCGGTCGACTCACCGACCGCCCGAGCGCCATCTTCCGCGAGCACGTGCGCGTGGCGCCGTACCCCGAGGACGACATCCCGTGGATCGTCGAGCGCATGGGCCATGCCGACTCGCTCGTCATGGGCTCGGACTGGCCTCACGCCGAGGGCATCGCCGAGCCGGCCGACTTCGTGAAGCTCCTCGACGGGCTCGACGACGCGACGAAGCGCCGCATCATGCGGGACACGGCCAACGAGCTCCTCCCCCGCCGATGAGCCACGACTTCACGACGCTGATCGTCGAACGGCGGGGCCCGGTCGGGTGGTTGATCAACAACCGACCCGACCGTCGCAACGCCATGAACGAGCAGATGCGGGAGGAGCTGGCCATCGCGTGGAAGGAGCTCGACACCGATGCCGGTGTGAAGGTGATCGTGCACACCGGTGCCGGTCGCGACTTCCAGACGGGCACCGACATGGAGGAGCTGGCCGACGAGCGGGGCGTCGAGCGCTATCGGGCGTCGGTCGAGCAACACGACTTCCACTTCACGGCGTGGCACCAGCAGGTGGCCAAGCCCGTGATCTGCGCGGTCAACGGCACCTGCGCGGGCGGCGCCTTCCACTTCATCGCCGACTCCGACATCGTGATCGCGGCATCCGATGCCCAGTTCGTCGAACCTCACGTGTCGGTCGGCCAGGTCGTCGCCCTCGAGTCGATCAGCCTGCTCCGCAAGATGCCCGCCGAGCCGGTCATGCGGATGGCGTTGGTGGGCCGCTACGAGCGCATGTCCGCCCAGCGGGCGTACCAGTTGGGGATGGTCAGCGAGCTCGTCGACCCTCCCGAAGCGCTGCACGCCGCGGCGCAGGCCCTGGCCGAGAGGATCGCCCGGAACTCCCCCGCGGCCATGGCCGCCACCAAGCGGGCGCTTTGGGGTTCGCTCGAGCTGGGCCTGACCGACGCCTGCCGCTCGGGAGCCACCGAGCTCGTCTCGATGTGGGGCCATCCCGACCAGGTCGAGGGCCCGCGTGCGTTCGCCGAGAAGCGCGACGCCGACTGGGCACCGCTCACCACCGACCCCCTTTCCGCCTCGTGAACCTCGCCGACCTCCTCTTCGCCGCCGAAGCACCTCGCGATCGGGCGCTGCTCCACTCGGGCTCCGACACCCTCACCCGGGCCGAGGTCGAAGCCATCGCGACGGACGTCGCCTGCGCAGCCTTCGAGGCCGGCGTCCGCGCCGGGCACTGCGTCGCCGTCATGTCGGCCCGAGGCATCGATGTCGTGCCGGCGCTCTTCGGCGTCTGGCGCACGGGTGGGGTCTACGTGCCCGTCAACCCTCGGCTGACCGACCGGGAGATCGAGCACGTCATCGACGCCGTCGACCCGGCCGTCATCGTCACGGACGGCGATCACGAGTCCCGGTTCGAGGGGCGATCGCTCCTCGTGCTCGACGGAGGCCGCGTCCGTCACCGGCCGGGATCGAGCGGGACCCGCACGCATGACGCCGACGTCGCGCTCATCTCGTTCACCTCCGGCACGACGGGCGCGCCCAAGGCGGTGAAGCTCACCCACTCGGGCGTCCTCGAGCTCATCGATGGCGTGCTCGCGACGCTCACGCGCTCGACCGCCGCACGACCGGCGAGGGCGGTCGAGGATGATCGAGCGCCGATGCCCAACCTGGTCCCCGTCTCGCTGTCGCTGTGGGCCGGCATCTACAACGTGCTGTTCGCGTTCCGCACGGGGGCACCGGTGGTGGTGATGGACCGCTTCGACCCCATCGGGTTCCGAGACCTCGTCGCCCGCTTCGGCATCCGCTCCAGCGTCCTGCCCCCGGCGGCGATGGCGATGCTCACCGACGAGCCTCGGGTCACCGACCTGGCGCCGCTGCGGTACGTGCGATCGATCACCGCGCCCCTCTCGCCGCTGCAGGCCCGCCGGTTCCGCGACCGGTTCGACGTCGCCATCCTCAACGGCTGGGGGCAGACCGAGATCGGCGGGGAGATCGTGGGCTGGAGCGCAGCCGACGCCCGGACGCATGGTGACGACAAGCTCGGGTCGGTGGGCCGACCCCACCGGGGGGTGCTCATCCGCGTCCTCGACGAGGCGGGCGCGGAGGTGGCCGACGGCGAGCCCGGCGAGCTGTGGGTGCGGACGCCGGCGATGAGCGCGGGCTACGCGGACGGCAGCGACCTCTCCGATCGGCTGTCACCCGACGGCTTCTTCCGCACCGGCGACGTGGGCCGCGTCGACCTCGACGGCTTCGTCTGGATCGACGGTCGGGCGTCGTCGATGATCAACCGCGGCGGGCTGAAGGTCCACCCCGGTGAGGTCGAGGAGGTGCTGCGCCTCTCCCCTGCGCTCGCCGATGTCGCCGTCGTGGGGAGCCCCGACCAGCGCCTGGGCGAGGTGCCCGTCGCCTTCGTCGTCACCGCGACCGGCGGCCGACTCGCGGACACCGAGCTCCGCGAGCTCGACGAGCTGTGTCGGGAGCACCTGGCGCCGTACAAGGTGCCGGTCCGCTTCGAGCGCGTTGATGAGCTCCCGCGCAACGAGGTCGGCAAGGTGCTCGGCCGCGAGCTCGTGGCGCTCCTCTCGACCTGACCACCTCGACCGCTCAACGATCAAGGACGTGCGATGACCGATCTCTCCTTCGACGGCCGCGTGGCCATCATCACCGGTGCCGGCAACGGCGTCGGCCGATCCCACGCGCTGGACCTCGCCCGTCGCGGCGCCCTGGTCGTCGTGAACGACATCGGGGCCGCAGTCGACGGATCGGGCAGGTCGGCGGGACCCGCACAGGCGGTGGTGGACGAGATCGAAGCGGCCGGAGGCGCGGCGATCGCCAACACCGACTCGGTGGCGACCCCCGAGGGCGGTGCCGCCATCGTGGCGGCCGCCATCGACTCGTTCGGCCGGGTCGACATCGTCGTCAACAACGCCGGCATCCTGCGCGACGCGTCGTTCGCCAAGCTCACGTTCGAGCAGCTCGAAGCCGTCCTCGACGTCCACCTGCGCGGCGCCTTCCACGTGACCAAGCCGGCCTGGACGCACATGCGCGCGCAGAGCTACGGGCGCATCGTCAACACGGCATCGGGGTCCGGCCTGTTCGGCAACTTCGGCCAGTCGAACTACGGCGCCGCCAAGATGGGCCTCGTCGGCATGACGAGGGTGCTGGCCATCGAGGGGGCGAAGGCGAACATCACGGTCAACGCGATCGCACCGATCGCCCGGACGCGGATGACCGAGAGCTACATCGACGAGGACAAGGCGATGGCCCCCGAGCTCATCTCGCCGATCGTCACCTACCTCAGCCACGAGTCGTGCTCGGTGAGCGGGCAGATCTACCACGTCGGCGGCGGGAAGGTGGCCCGTGCGTTCATCGGCGTCACCGAGGGGATCACCAGTCCTGACCTCAGCGCTGAGATGGTGGCCGATTCGATCGAGAAGATCGACGACACGGGCGCGTTCGAGATCCGATGAGCACGTCGACCCCGCCCGCAGCGTCGGCCACCGGCGCCATCACCGACGAGGGCGTGGCCCGCCTGCGCGCCCGCATCGGCGTGCCGGAGCCGCACCCCCAGCCGCCCCACCACGTGCTTCCGGGCATCGACGCGTTCCGGCACGTGGCCGAGTCCTACGGCGACGACAACCCGCTCTGGTCCGACCCGAACTACGCCGCCGACACGGTGTGGGACGGCCCGATCGCTCCCCCCGCGCTCGTCGGTGGCGACACGCTCATCGGCGAGGACGAGGTGCCGTCGATCCCGGCCGAGCACCGCGAGCTCATGAAGGGTGACCCGCTGCGGGGGGTGCACGCCTTCTACGCGTCGTCGGCCCGCGAGTGGTGGGCGCCCCTGCGGCCCGACCGCCGCATCCGTCGGCGCAACGCCCTCGTCGCCGTCCTCGACAAGCCGAGCGAGTTCGCCGGTCGGGCCGTGCACGAGTGGACCGCGCAGGTCTTCCAGGACACCGAGGGCACGATGCTCGGCGCGCAGTTCCGGAACATGATCCGCACCGAGCGGTCGAAGGCGCGAGGCAAGAAGAAGTACGACGCCATCGAACCTGCGACGCTCAGCGCGGACGAGCTCGAGCGGATCGACGAGCAGTACGCGTCGGAGCGTCCCCGGGGACCCGAGCCCCGGTGGTGGGAGGACGTGACCGTCGGCGACGTCGTGGGCCCGATGGTCAAGGGCCCGCTGACGGTGACCGACATGGTGTGCTGGCACGTCGGCATGGGCACCGGCCTCTACGGCGTGCGCCCGCTGCGCCTCGCGTACAGGAACCGCCAGCGGATCCCCCGGTTCTACGTGCCCAACGAGCAGGGCGTCCCCGACGTCCAGCAGCGGGTGCACTGGGAACCCGATGCGGCGCGACGGGCGGGCAACCCGACGACGTTCGACTACGGCCGCATGCGCGAGACCTGGCTCATCCACCTCTGCACCGACTGGATGGGAGACGACGCCTGGCTCTGGAAGCTCGACTGCGAGTTCCGCCTCTTCAACTACGTGGGCGACACCCACTGGCTCAACGGCGTCGTCGAAGCGGTGCACCTCGCCGACGGCGCCCGACCCGCGGTCGACCTGCGCCTGGAGGCGGTGAACCAGCGGGGACAGGTCACGGCACCCGGTCACGCCACGATCCTGCTCCCCAGCCGCGAGCACGGCCCCGTTCGCCTGCCCGACCCACCCGGCGGCGCGACCACGCTCGCCGGCGTGCTCGACGCCATCGCATCGGACTTCACCCGGGCATGACCGCGCTGCAGGACGACCGCCCACCCGCCTTCGAAGGACGTCGACCTCGATGACCGACACGCACACCAGCAGCGCACCGGCGACGGGCGTGGTCGCGATCTCGCCGGAGGACGATGGCGACACCTGCGCCGCGGTCACCCGGGCTTGGGTCGAGGAGCAGGTACCCATCGCGTGGCGCGAGGCGGCCGAGTCCGGCGGACACTCGGCGGTGCGGGCCGTGCGCACCAGGGAGGCGTACGCCGCCTGGTACCCGGTGTTCGGCGCGAGTGGGCTCGTGATGCCCGCCTGGGCGCCCGAGCACGGTGGCCTGGGCGTGTCGGTCGACGCCGCCCGAGCCATCGCCACCGTGCTCGCGCCCTACAACCTGCGGCCGCTCAACCAGCTCGGTCTGAACAACGCCGCCGCCGCGCTGCTCAGCCACGGCACCGACGAGCAGCGTCGTCGCTTCCTCCCACCGATCGTCCGCAACGACGAGGTGTGGTGCCAGCTCTTCAGCGAGCCCGGCGCCGGCTCCGACCTCGCGTCGCTGGCCACGAAGGCCGTGCGCGACGGCGATCGGTGGCGGATCACCGGGCAGAAGGTGTGGACCACCTGGGCGGGCGACGCCGACTGGGCGATCCTGCTCGCCCGAACCAACCCGGAGGCACCGAAGAACCGTGGCATCACGTACTTCCTGATCGACCTCGACCAGCCGGGCGTCCAGATCCGTCCGCTCCGTCACCTCACCGGTGAGATCGAGTTCAACGAGGTGTTCCTCGACGATGCGGTCGTCGAGGACGCGCACCGCGTCGGTGCGGTCGACGATGGTTGGCGGGTGGCCGGCTCGACGCTGTCGAGCGAGCGCCAGATGGTCGCCGGCGCAGGCTCCGGCGGCATCGGACGCGTCGGCGGAGCCGGGACCGCACGGCTGATCCGTCGGGCCCGGGAGCTCGGTCGGTGGGACGAACCCGTGGTGCGCGACCGCCTCATCGCGCTGTGGTCCGAGGAGCGCATCCGAGAGTGGACCAACGCCCGGGTCCGGGCGAGCGCCGTCGCGGGCCACGGCGCAGGCGCCGCGGCATC
>Ga0075364_10002347_pt1 | contig 10630 bp, 8 predicted proteins | sample EndMetdeltDD1764_FD_71517 | JGI IMG/M metagenome (GOLD analysis project Ga0075364, IMG submission 71517) | Populus endosphere microbial communities from Tennessee, USA - Endosphere MetaG P. deltoides DD176-4 | ecosystem: Host-associated > Plants > Roots > Endosphere | place: USA: Tennessee...
GGCGAAGTCTTCCGAAACCCCCAGCCGGACGCGTCCGCTCATGGTGCGCCCGGTAGCCGCCTGGGCAAGACGCAGGTTCGCGCCGAGCACGTCGCGCGCGAAGGGCAGGAGCTGGGTGCCTGCTGGCGTGAGCGCCACGGAGTGCGTATCGCGGGCGAACAACACGCGACGCAGGTGCGCCTCGAGCCGCGAGATCTGCTGGCTGACCGTGGACTGGCGCGTGCCTAGCCGGCGGGCAGCCGCCGTGAAGCTGCGCGTTTCGGCCACCACCAAGAAGGTGCGCAACAGGACAGGATCGGGCAGACGCGCTTCGGCTATCGACATCGTGAATGACTGATATCCTGGTGATAGGGATTCCAAATTATAAAGGGCGGTGGTAGCGTGCCGGGTATTCGGCCCTAGGGCCATTCTGTGTCTGCCCCTCGTCATGAAACGCCTGCTCGCCAAATTCTCCATCGATCCCTACATCCTGATGCTGCTGGGCACGGTCGTGCTCGCCAGCATCCTCCCCGTGCGCGGGGTGGCCGCCGAGATCTTCGGCTATGTGGTGTATGCCGCCATCGCGCTGCTCTTCTTTCTCTATGGCGCCAAGCTGTCGCTGCAGTCCATCGGGCAGGGCCTGCTGCACTGGCGGCTGCAGAGCTTCGTGTTCCTCTGCACCTATCTGCTCTTTCCCGTGCTGGGCCTGGGGATCGCCTGGCTCGCACGCGGGCACGTCACGGGCGATCTCATCATCGGGCTGCTGTTCCTGAGCGTGCTGCCGTCCACCGTGCAGTCCTCGATCGCGTTCACCTCGATCGCGCGCGGCAACGTCGCGGCGGCCATGACCAGCGCGAGCGTGTCCAACCTGGTCGGGGTGCTGCTCACCCCGCTGCTGGTGGCCTTGGTGCTGGGTACCAAGGGCGTGTCGATCAGTCTGGATTCGGTGGTGGACCTCGGTGTGCAACTGCTGCTGCCCTTTGCCGTGGGTCAGCTGTGCCGGCCGTGGCTCGGCCCCAAGCTCAAGGCGCATCCGCGCCTGACCTCGTTCGCCGATCGCGGCTCCATCCTGCTCGTGGTGTATTCGGCGTTCAGCGCGGGCGTCGTCGCGGGCATCTGGAGCCGGGTCGACGCCGCCGATCTCGGCTGGATCATCGGCTTGTGCGCACTCATGCTGGCGGTGGTGCTTCTGGTGACGAGCGTCATGGCCCGCAAGCTTGGCTTCTCTGAGGAAGATCGCATCGCGATCATCTTCTGCGGTTCCAAGAAGAGTCTGGCAACCGGCATTCCGATGGCGGGGATTCTCTTTGCCGGCAGCGCGGTCTCGCTCATCGTGTTGCCATTGATGCTGTTCCACCAACTGCAGCTCTTCGCCTGCGCCTTCCTCGCCCGCCGATTCGCGGCGCGCCCGCAGGCGGTGCCGCCCGCGCCCGTCCCCGCGCGCGTCAACTGATCTGCGTGTGCTCTGGGCGCTCGCGCCACGCTCAGCAGCGAATGGGCGCGCGTCGCGCCTTGCCGCGGGGTGACTCAGCCGGCGCTGTCAGCGTCGGTCGGCGCCTGTGGCGGGCGGGCGCCGAAGGCGCGGCGCGCCAACGCGCGCAGGGCGGTCATGGCGTCGTGCGTCTGGGGATCGGTCGTGTCGCCCGGCACGCGGGGCAACAGGAAGTCGGTGAAGCCGTCCGTTTCGGGGCCGAAGGCGCGAATCATGCGTTCTCCTGAGAGGGGGCGGCGCCTGCCGGGCGCCGTGGCGAGGCCCCACTCTAGAGCCGGGGCGGCACCGCGCGAACGACAAATCCCTTCCTAGCTTAGACCTGAGAGGCATGAAGCCCTGGTGGCCGGACGGCAGGCATGCGGCGTGCGCTGAGGTGCGGGCTGCACGCACGCCCGAGGCGGCGTATCGTTACTCCCGTGTTTCACCCCTCATCTCTCGCAGGAATTCCCGAATGCCGACTCTGTTCGACCCCGTGAAGGCTGGTGCCCTGTCGCTGTCCAACCGCATCGTCATGGCGCCGCTCACGCGCAACCGCTCGCCCAACGCCGTGCCCAAGCCGGTCACGGCCACGTACTACGCCCAGCGCGCGAGCGCCGGGCTGCTGATCACCGAAGCCACCGCCATCTCGCACCAGGGCCAGGGCTACGCAGACGTTCCCGGGCTCTATGCGCCCGAGCAGCTCGAGGGCTGGCGGCGGGTGACGGACGCTGTGCACGAGGCCGGCGGCTGCATCGTCACCCAGCTGTGGCACGTCGGGCGCATCTCACACACCTCGCTGCAGCCGGGTGGCGGCGCGCCCGTGGCGCCGTCGGCGATCCGCGCGAAGGCCAAGACCTATCTGGTGTCGGCCGATGGCACGGGCAGTTTCGCGGACACGTCCGAGCCGCGCGCCCTCGGGATCGACGAGATCCCCGGCATCGTCGCGGATTACCGGCGCGCGGCCCGGGCCGCCGTGGACGCAGGCTTTGACGGCGTGGAGATCCATGCGGCCAACGGCTATCTGATCGACCAGTTCCTGCGCGCCGGCAGCAACGTGCGCACGGACGCGTATGGCGGCACCATCGAGAATCGGGCCCGCCTGTTGCAGGAGGTCGTGGCTGCCGTGAGCGAGGAGATCGGCGCGCAACGCACCGGGATCCGGATCTCGCCCGTGACGCCCGCCAACGACGCGGCCGACGACCAGCCGCAGGCGCTGTTCGACTACGTGGTGCGCGTGCTGGCGCGTTACGAGCTCGCGTACGTCCACGTCATCGAAGGTGCCACGGGCGGCGCGCGCGATCACCAGCAGGGGGATCGCCCGTTCGATTACGCCTTGCTGCGCGAGGCCTATGCGGCGGCCGGCGGCAAGGGCGCGTGGATGGTGAACAACGGCTACGACAGCGCTACCGCCGAGGAAACCGTGGCCAGCGGCAAGGCGGATCTCGTGGCCTTCGGCAAGCCCTTCATCGCCAACCCGGACCTGGTCGAGCGTCTGCGCGAAGGCGGGCCCTTCAACGTCCCAGACAAGACCACCTTCTACGGGGGCGGTGAGCACGGCTACGTTGACTATCCGACGCTCGAGGACGCCCGACGCGCCTGATCGCCCGTATCAGGCGCTACCTGGCACCGCGGGCTGGGCCATGGCCGCGTAGTCCTGCACCACCAAGGACAAGCCGTCGCGCTTGACGCGGCGCTTGACCTGCGCGGCCGCGGAGGCGACATCCTCCGCACGCAACAGCCCGATGTCCTCGCCACGCACGCGCACCGCGCCCATGCCCAGCGTGACGCAGGGAAAGAAGCGCGGGACGCCATGCCGATCGTCGGCGTGCAGGCCGCCCTCGGCGCGATCGGCCTCGTCATACAGGGCGCGCGCTTCGTTGGCGAATTCCGCGACGATGTGGTGCGCGCGTACCTCCCAATCCGGACTCAGGAAAAGCACGACGAAATCGTCGCCGCCCACGTGGCCGACGAAGTCGCAGCGCGGATCGGCATGGCGCTGGATGATCTCGGCGCACAGACGGATCATCGCGTCGCCCCGCCAGTAGCCGTAGACATCGTTGAACGGTTTGAAGTGGTCCAGATCCGCGTAGCAGGCCACGAAGCTCTTGCCGCGCGCGAGCAGGGCTTCGAGCTGCTGGCTGATGGGGATGTTGCCCGGCAGCGAGGTGAGCGGGTTGGCGTAGCGCGCTGCTTCGATGCGCATCTCGGTGACGGCGCGTACCAGCGCCTCGCCAGTGCCCAGCCCCTCGTAGCGCCCTTCGTCCGTGATGATGAAGCCGTCGACGAGATAGCTCTGGTCTTCCGAGAGCAGGATGTGGCTCAGCTGGGCAATCGAGGCGGCGCGGTCGATCGTGACCGGGTTGTCGTTCATGAACGACGTGCATGGGTTGCGACCGAAGAGCTCTCGCGTATAGCGCAGCGCGTAACGTTCGGCGAAGGTGCGTCGCGGTACGATGCCCACGGGGCGCTGCTGCGCGTCGAGGACAGCGACGGCATGCAGATTGTCGTGTTCCACGAACAGCCGGTGCAGATCGTCGTTGGTGTGCACCCCAACCGATACCGTCGGGGCGGCCAGGCGCAGCGCCGCCACCGTGCCGTAGGCGGAATCTTCCGAGGCGCGGATCGGCCGCTCGCGCTCCAGCGCGGCGTGCAGGGCGGAGGGCAGCTCGCGTGCCGGACACGGATCCGGCCGGCCGAGCAACCACCCCTGGGCATAGCGGATGCCCAGGTCGCGGGCGGCTTCGAGATCTTCGGTGTTCTCGATGCCGGCTGCCACGACGGCCGTGCCCAGGCTGCGGGCCATGCCGACCAGGCCACGCGCAAGCTTCTGGCGCCGTTCGTTGGTGCCGATGCCTGCGAACACCTGGCGATCGAGCTTGATGAGGTCCGGCTGGGCGTCGGCCCAGAGCTGGAGCACGGACGGATTGAGCCCGCCATCGAGCGCCACGCGCACGCCGAAATCGCGCAGCGCGAGGATGGCATCGCAGAGCTCCGCCGCCGCGTCGGCGCCCAAGTCGTTGACGGCATCGCAGCCGCTCAGTTCGATCACGATGGTGCGCGTCATGGCAGCCGCAGGCCCGAGCAGCTCGCCCGGCATGCGCTGGCCCCATCGCCGCCAGTACTGAACCAGGGCGCCAGCGGAAAGATTCAGGAAGAGACAGGAGGCGACGTCGAGCGGGAAGTCGGCAATGCCTGCCTGCACGCAATCGAGCTCCAGGCGCTCGCTCACGCCCAGGCGGTGGGCCTCGCGAAAAAGGGCCGCGGGCTCGTGCCAGGGGCTCGCCTGAGGGCCGCGGATCAGGCTCTCATAGCCATAGACGGTGCGCAGCACGATGTCGACGACGGGTTGAAAGTGCGGCCGCAACAGCCGGCGCGTCATGATGTCCAGCAGGCCTGGCGCATGCCCTGGCGCGGCGGGGATGGGGCGCTGCCGCTGCTGGTGTCCCGCTCCTGATGACTGGTTCAACGACTGCGCTCCGTTGGAAACAAGCACTTACATCGCGAATGTAATTATTGCATTTTACGAGAGTCAGTGAGAAATTTGGGAACGACGATCTGCGGGCCATTCCCAGGGTGGCCGTTGGTCTCCGTCGAGAGCTGCGCACAACGCAAGAGGCCGCCATCGGCGCGCGTGCGGCCAAGGCGGCACGCGCGCCTCGCCGGATCAGGCCGGTGCGAATCGCCCAGCGTGGGCGTACGGCGCCCGCGTGAAGGCGAAATCCACCTCGGGTTGGCGCCCGTCGATCAGATCGGCCAGGGCGCGTCCCGACCCGCAGCCATGCGTCCAGCCCAGAGTGCCATGGCCCGTGTTCAGGTAGAGGCCGCGCACGGCGGATGGGCCGATGTAGGGCACGTTGCCCGGTGTGGCAGGGCGCAGGCCCGCCCAGAATTGCGCGAGTTCCGGACGGCTGACGCCGGGAAACAGCGCCAGCGTGCGGCGTACCAGTGCCTGGCAGCGCACCGGATTCAGGGCGAGCGAATCGCCGTTGAGTTCGGCCGTGCCCGCCACGCGCAACCGGTCGCCAAAGCGGGAGAACACCAGCTTGTATTCATCGTCTGTCAGGCTCACGGTCGGCGCGCAGGCGGGGTCGAGCACCGGCAGCGTCGCGGAGTAGCCCTTGGCGGGGTAGATGTCGAGGGGCACGCCCACCTGGCGCGCCAGCGCCGCGCTGAAGCTGCCCAGGGCGAGCACGTAGGCGTCGGCGGTGAGCGTCTCGTAGCCGCCTTCCTCATTGGCGATCTCCACCCCCGTCATGCGTCCGCCCTCGGCGCGCAGGGCCTGGATGCGCACGCCATACCGAAAGCGCACACCCCGCTGGGCCGCGTGCTCGGCAAGCGCGGTCGTGAACTGGTGCACGTCGCCGGACTCATCCGCGCTGGTGTAGGTGGCGCCCGCCAGCTGTGGACGGATGTGCGCCAGGGCGGGCTCGAGCCGCACGGCCTCGTCTGGGCCGATCACCTGGCGCTCGCAGCCCATCTCACGCATGACGCGGGCAGGTTCCAGGGCTGCGTCGAATTCCTTCTGCGAGGTGTAGAAGTGCAGGATGCCGCGCGTCACCTGATCGTAGGCGAGGCCAAGCTCCGCGCGCAGCGCCTGCAGGCTCGCACGGCTGTAGGTGCCGAGATTCACGAGCTGGATCATGTTGTGGCGCGAGCGTGCCGCCGGGCACTCGCGCAGGAATTTGAGCCCCCAGCGCCACTGCTGCCAATCGGCCCGAAGGCGAAAGAGCAGCGGCGCGTCTTCGCGGCCCAGCCAGCGCAGGAGTTTGAGCGGAGCACCGGGATTGGCCCAGGGTTCGGCATGGCTGACGGAGATCTGCCCGCCATTGCCGAAGCTGGTCTCGCGCGCAGCGCCCGCATTACGCTCGAGGACAGTGACGTCGTGGCCGGCTCTGGCCAGGTACCACGCGGAGGCGACGCCGATGACGCCGGCGCCCAGGACGATGACTTTCATGACAGGCTCCAGAACGCGTGCGAGGCAGGCGGCGCATTGGCGCTGCCTGCCCCCACTGTCCTTTTGCCTGAGAGATTCACCGGATCGGCCTTCGGCCCGGCTTGCCCCTTCGGCGGCCGCATACCCTTCAGGGCCCGGCGCTCTCCAGTTGTCTTCGGTGACCAGTACGGGGACCTGAGCGTTCTGAGGGGTACGCCTTCGGTAGTGCGGCATCGCGCCGCAGCTTCTCCTGGTTATGCCCAACATAGCACGCAGCCCGGCGCGCGTCGATACCGCAGGCCCGTGTGCCCGGCGAGCTATCATCGTGGCCTCGTCCGTCCGGCCGGCGCCGTGCCGGACCGAATCGCAACCGGAGGGTGCCGACATGGCCGACCTGTATCGCGGCATGGACCGCGAGACCCTGGATCTCGCCTACAACAACAGCCGGGCTGTGCCCCAGGTGGAGACGCTGATCGCGAGCATGCTCTCGCGCAGCGAGCACGCCTACGCCAACTTCACGCACGAGCGCGACCTTGCCTACGGCGACGGTGCGCGTCAGCGCTATGACTGGTTTCCCGGCGTCACGCCGGACGCACCGGTGCTCGTCTTCATCCACGGCGGGTACTGGCAGAGCCGCTGCAAAGAGGACTTCGCCTTCGTGGTCGAGGGCCCGCTGGCCGCAGGCTTTCAAGTGGTGCTCGCCGAGTACACACTGGCGCCCGAGGCCAGCATGACGCGCATCGTGGCCGAGATCGGGGCCTTGCTGGACCAGCTGGCACGCGACGGCGATGGTCTGGGCATCGGCGAGGCGCCGCTCGTCTTGTCCGGCCATTCCGCGGGCGGGCATCTCGCCGCCGTGCATCGTTCGCATCCCCGTGTCACGCACGCGCTGCCCATCAGCGGGCTCATGGATCTCGAGCCGATCCGGCTCGGCACGCTCAATGACCCGCTGGACCTGAGCGCGGGTGAGGTCGAGCATTTCAGTCCGCAACGCCGGATCGGGCCGGGCGTGCCGATGGTGGTGGCTGTGGGGGGCGCCGAGCTTGCCGAGCTCGTGCGCCACTCGCACGACTACGCGCTCGCGTGCCAGGCCGCCGGCGAAGCCGCAGAGTACCTGGCGGTGCCGGGGCGCAATCACTTCGACGTGCTCGACGAACTCGCTGCACCCGACGGCGCACTCGTGGCGGCTGCGCGCCGGCTGCTGGCGGGCGCGGCGCGCTGAGCCGGGGCCAAGCCCCGGCGGGTGATCACTGCGGCTGAATGCCGGCCTTGTCGATCACCGTCTTCCAACGGGCATGTTCCGTGGCGCGGAAGCGGTCGAACTCGGCCGGGGTGTTGCCCACGATCTCAAAGCCCAGTTCGAGCAGCTTGGGTGCCACGCCGGGGTCGCGCAGCGCCGCGGCGACCGCCTGCTGCAGACGGTCGCGGATATCCGCCGGCACGCCGTGCGGCAACGCAAAGGCCTGCCAGGACGTCACGGTCACGTCCGGATAGCCGAGTTCGGCCATGGTGGGCACCTCGGGCAGCAGCGGCGAGCGCTTGGCGCTGGTCACCGCCAGGGCGCGCAGCTTTCCCCCCTTCACGTTGGCGAGCACGGTATTGATGTTGGCAAAGCTCGCATCGACCTGGCCGCCGAGGAGATCCACCATGGCGGGCGCACCCCCCTTGTACGGGACGTGGTTGGCCTGCGTGCCCGTGGCCTGCCAGAAGACTTCCGCGGTCAGATGATCCGACGTGCCGGTGCCTGCCGAGGCGAAGCTCATCTTGCCCGGGTGCGCCTTCAGGTTGGCCACGACGTCATCGACCGTCTGGTAGGGAGAGCCCGCGGGCACCACGAGCAGGTTGGGCGCCTGCACCGCCACGGTCACCGTGTCGAAGTCCTTGAGCGGGTCATAGCCCGGATCCTTGGTGAGGTGCGGGCCGATGACGAAGGGCCCGAGCGAGGACACGAAGACGGTGTAGCCGTCAGGTGCCGCGCGTCGCGCCGCCTGGGCGCCGACCAGGCCGCCCGCGCCGGCGCGGTTCTCGACGACGAACGTGGCGCCGAACGTTTCCTGCAGCTTGGCGCCAACGGTGCGCGCGATGAGGTCTGTCGAGCCGCCCGGGGGGAAGGGTACGAGCAGCGTGACCGGTTTGTTGGGCCAATCCTGGGCGTGGGTGGCGCCGGCTGCCAGCATGAGCGCCGCGCAGGCGAATAGCTTCTTCATGGGGGGTGTCTCCTGGTGTCGTTGTATCAACCGCCTCTTGATGGGCGGCCGTGGGGGTTACGGGCGCTTGCCCGCTTCGGCCGTGGCCTGAGTCCAGGCGCGCGCCTGATCGCTCAGCGAAAGGCCCAGGCCGGGCCGGGTCGGCACCAGCATGCGGCCATCGCGGATCTCCAGGCGCTCGTTGAACAGCGGCTCCAGCCAATCGAAATGTTCCACCCAGGGGTCCGCGCCGGGGTAGGCGGCGGCCAGGTGCACGTGCAATTCCATGGCAAAGTGCGGGGCGATGGCAAGCCCTGCCTGTTCGGCCAGGCTTGCAATGCGCAGGAAGGGCGTGATGCCGCCCACGCGCGGCGCATCGGGCATGAGCGTGTCGGCGGCCCGATGGCGCACGAGGTCGGCGTGCTCGGTCACGCTCGTGAGCATCTCGCCCGTGGCGATCGGCGTGTCGAAGCTCGCGGCGAGCGCGGCGTGGCCTTCGTGGTCGTACGCGTCGAGCGGCTCTTCGATCCAGACGAGGCCGAACGCCTCGAAGATGCGGCACATGCGCTGGGCCGTGGGCCGATCCCATTGCTGATTGGCATCGACCATCAGCGGTGCGTCCTCACCCAGCGCTTCGCGCACGGCCTGCACGCGGCGGATGTCTTCGCGAGTGTTCGGCTGGCCGACCTTGAGCTTGATGCCGCCGATGCCGCGTGCGCGCGAGGCCTTGGCGTTCTCGACCAGCTGGGGCAGGGGGGTGTGCAGAAAGCCGCCCGAGGTGTTGTAGCAAGGCACGGAATCCCGGTAGCTGCCCAGGAGCTTGGCCAGCGGCAGGCCCGCGCGGCGGGCCTTCAGGTCGTACAGCGCCACGTCGAAGGCGGCGAGCGCCTGCACGGCAAGCCCGCTGCGGCCTACCGACGCGCCGGCCCAGCACAGCCGGGTCCACAGCCGGCCGATGTCGCTCGCATCCTCGCCGATCAGCACCGGGGCGATCTCCCGGGCGTGGGCGAACTGCCCCGGGCCGCCGGCACGCTTGGCGTAGCTCAGGCCGAGGCCGCGATGACCGTCATCGGTCTCGATCTCCACGAACAGCATGGCGACTTCGGTCATGGGCTTCTGGCGGCCGGTCAGCACCTTGGCGTCACTGATGGGATTGGCCAGCGGCAGCGTGCAGGCCGAGGTGCGGATCCACGCGATGCGCGAAGCAGGAATCGGAGTGTCGATGGATAACGTTGTCATTTTAGGTCGTCGAAGGGTAACGATGCGGTCGTCGAGAAGACAGGTGAACGCTGGGCTGGCACCGTGCCTCGATAGCGAGTCCGTCATGCTCACCTGAAGACGCGGCCGGCATGCGCACGGATCCCGATACCGTGTATCGGCACCAATGCCAATGTCCCGCGTCCACCTAAAATTAGGATAACGTTGTCCATTTCGGACCGCAAGCTGCATTTCGCGTATGCTGCCCGCCATGTCGACCGCCAAGCCGTCCGCCACCTCCGCGGCATCGCCCACTCTGCATGACGTCGCACGGGCCGCCGGCGTCTCCCTGATCACGGCCTCGCGTGCGCTGGGCAACCCTGGCCGCGTCTCGGACGCCACCCGCATGCGCGTGGAGGAAGCCGCGCGCCTCACGGGCTACATCCCCAATCTCATCGCGGGCGGCCTGAAGTCCCGCCGCAGCCTGACGATCGCCGCGCTGGTGCCGGGCATCTCCGTGGCGCAGTTCCTGCCCACCGTGCAGGCGCTCACCACCGACCTGGATCGCGCGGGCTATCAGTTGATCCTTGGGCAGACGGGCTACGACCGCGGCCGCGAGGCGGCCCTGCTGCAGACGATGGCGGGGCGGCGGGTCGATGGCATCGTCTCGGCGGGGCTGCTCTCGCAGGGTGACACGACCGAGCACTTGCGGCGCGCCGGCATCCCGGTGGTGGAGACCTGGGAGTTGAGCGACCGTCCCCTGGACATGGCGGTCGGGTTCTCGCACCTGAAGGTAGGCAGCGCCGTGGCGGGCTACTTCCTCGCCAAGGGTTGGCAGCGGGTGGGGCTGGCCTCGGGGGATGA
>Ga0075364_10002348_pt1 | contig 10624 bp, 12 predicted proteins | sample EndMetdeltDD1764_FD_71517 | JGI IMG/M metagenome (GOLD analysis project Ga0075364, IMG submission 71517) | Populus endosphere microbial communities from Tennessee, USA - Endosphere MetaG P. deltoides DD176-4 | ecosystem: Host-associated > Plants > Roots > Endosphere | place: USA: Tennessee...
GCGCACGGCGGTCAGTCGGCCGAAAGCACGAACACCAACACCGAGAGCGCTTCGGCAGCCGGCGGCGATCAGCAGCAGCGCCAGGAGACGCAGCAGCGGCAGGAACAGGCGGCGATCGCCACCGTCGGGGTCAGCGCGATCCGGACCGCCGTGCGCAACGCCGGCCTGGCCGAAGACGTCACGTTCGAGCTGCTCGAGCGCCACGAGAAGACGCCGCTTACCCGCGACGCCCTGATGGCCGATATCGGCCGTCGCTTCGCCGAACGCGACAGCCAGGCCACCACCGCCAATCGCGTTGCCGCGCAGGCCGGCAACGGCGTCACCATGGCGCGGGCGATGGAAGACGCCATCGTTCACCGCATGTCGCCGGGCAGCGAATTGTCCGAATCGGGCCGCAACTTCCGCGGCATGAACATGCTGCGCATGGCGGAAGAACTGCTCGGTTCGAGCGGCATCAGCACGCGCGGCATGGCGCCCTCCGAACTTGCCGAGCGTGCCCTGCATTCCGGCTCGGACTTCCCCCAGCTCATCGGGTCGGCGCTCAACCGCCGTCTGCGCCAGGCCTACGAGGAAAACAGCCCGAGCTATCAGCGCTGGGCCCGCCGCGCACCGAACGCGCCGAACTTCAAGAACATCGACGTCGTCCAGATGTCGGCGCTGCCCGACCTGCTGCGGGTCAACGAAGGCGGCGAGTTCAAGTACGGCACCGCCAGCGACGGCAAGGTCAGCTACCAGGTCGTCACTTATGGTCGCATCATCGGCCTGACCCGCCAGCTCATCATCAACGATGATCTGCGCGCGCTCGAGCGCATCACCACCGGCTTCGCCGGATCGGCTTCGCGGCTCGAGAACCGCACGGTCTATTCGGTGCTGACGAGCAACCCGGCGATGCCGGACGGCACGGCGCTGTTCCACGCCAACCACGGTAATCTCGCCGGCTCTGGCGCGGCGATCTCGGCGACGACGCTGGGAGCCGGTCGCACCCGTATGCGCCTGCAGAAAGGCCTGCAGAACGAGGAACTGAACCTCGCGCCGGCATACCTGATCGTTCCGGCGACGCAGGAGCAGCTGGCGTACCAGTACACCTCGAGCCAGTATGTGCCGGCCAAGCAGTCCGACACGAACGAATTCCGCGCCGGCGGCCGCACGTCGGTCGAGCCGATCGTGGAGGCGGTGCTCGATGGCAACTCCACCACGGCCTATTACCTCGCGGCCAGCAACAGTCAGGTCGATACGATCGAGTATTGCTACCTCGAGGGGGCCGAGGGCGTGCAGCTGTCGAGCCGTATCGGTTTCACCGTCGACGGCGTCGAGTTCAAGGCCAGCCTCGATTTCGCGGCGGCCGCGATCGACCACCGCGGCCTCGACAAGAACCCGGGCGCATAATCGCCGGACCTTCCTGACCCTGAGGGGCGGCGAGGTGCCGCCCCTCCAGCCTTCGGAGATTTCACATGAAGGGTTACACTCAGCGTGGCGACACGCTCAGCATGACCGCGCCCTACGATGTCGCATCGGGCGCGGGCTTCCTGGTCGGCGCGATCTTCGCGGTCGCCGTCGCGGCCGCGCTCAGCGGCGCATCGGTGGAAGGCGACCGGATCGGCGTCTTCACGCTGGCGAAGGCCACCGGCCAGGCCTGGACCGCGCACACCACCAAGCTCTATTGGGACAACACCAACAAGGTGCTGACCTCGACCGCGTCCGGCAACACGCTGGTCGGCGTCGCGGCAGCGGCTGCAGCTTCCGGCGACACGACCGGCAGCGTGCTCCTGACGGGTCAGATCGCGTGAAGAAGGCCATCGTCCTCCTCGAGCGCGTGGAGATCGCCGGCGAGATCCGTGCGCCCGAGGAGGGCGAGATCTGGATCGACGGCGATCGTGCCGACGAGCTGGTTCCGACCAAGGCGACTTTCGCCCCGGCCGACAAGCCGCTGCCTGCCCCAACCGGCAAGCAGCGCGCGGCCGGCGGCGAATAGTCGAGCGAGACCGTGGCGGATCCTTTCGCCGTGGCATCGGCCGTGCTGCACGGTTCGGTGCTCGGCATGAATGCGATCTACACGGCGCCCGGCGGCGAGCCGCTGTCTCTGCGCGTCATCCGCTCGCAGGGCAGCGAAGTCGAGGGGTCGGCGATCCTGGACAAGGACGTCGTCGCCATCCAGCGCGCCGACGTCCAGTTGCCGGCGCGCGGGGCGCGACTGCAGCTGCTTGGAACGGTGTCGATCGGCGGCGCGGCGATGACCGATCCGGTGCTTCGCATCAGCGGCGATCCGTTGCTCGACGAGGAAGGCGTGGCCTGGAGCTGCGCGATCGCGCTCACCTGATGCTGCGGCCGACGATCGAGGTCCCAGACTTTAATACGGTCTTGGCCGATCATCTCGGTGACATCGCGAGAGACACCACTGACGCTATGCAATCCGCCGCACTGAGAATGAAGGCGGAGTGGCGCGAGCAGGTGATTGGTGCCGGACTGGGCGGCCGCTTGGCCAACACAATTCGCGCCAATTTGTACCCTAGGGATGACCCGAAAGTTCGGGCGAAGATTTCCCTAAATCCGGCCGCATACGTCTGGACGAAGGCGCCGAAAATCATTGATGCGTTCTCGCGCGGGACGACGATCCGGCCACACAATGGCGGCCGGTATCTCTGGATCCCGACGAAGAACGTTCCCCGTCGCCAGTATCGCGGCGCTCGGCGAATGTCCCCTGACGAAGTCGAACACCACTTCCAGGCGAAGTTCTTCTTCGAAAAGGGCGATGGGCGAAGCTTCCTGGCGTTCATCGAAGTGACTAGGTCAAAAAACCTGCGCACCTGGCGTCAGGATACCAGGAGGCGGCGTGCGCAGGGGCGCAGGGCGCAGGCGGTGCTGATGTTCACGCTGGTTCCCAGCGTTCGAATACCCAAAAAGCTAGATCTCAATGCCGTGCTCTCTGCCGGAGAAGCCGAGTTCGTCCGTGATCTGACCATGAGGATAGGCCGATGACGTCTCGCCGGCTCGAGGTTCTTCAGGGCGTGAAGGCCTTGGCGCAGCGCGCGCTGCCCGGCAGTGATGTGGTCGGTCTCGACAACGACGCTGCCGTACCGGCCCGGCCGACGCCGGGCGGCCGCGTGATCGTGCGCTCCGGCGATGCCGGCGAACCCGAGGTCGACCTCTCTCCACTGACCTACCATTACGAGCACGAGATCCCGATCGAGCTTACCGGCTGGCGCGATCCCAACCTGTCCAGCGAGGATATCCTGGACAGGATGATGACGGCGATCGGCCAGGAGATCGAGCGGGACCGCACCCTGGGCGGCCTGACGACCTGGCTCGAGGCGCGATCGCCGCTAACCGACGACATCTATTTCGACGGCGCACCCGCCGAACATCGCGCCGACCTGACGATCGTCGCGACCTACTCGACGCTCAATCCCCTTACCTGAAGGAGCAGCCTTATGGGCCGTGCAATCGGCGCGAACGCGCGCGTCATTTCCGTGTTCGAAAGCGCCGTCGGCACCGTGCCGAACAGTGGCGCGACCTGGGGGAAGATCCCGCTCGCCAGTCATTCGCTGGGCGAGGAACGCCCGCTCATCACCAGCGACCTTATCGGCCTGGGCCGCGAGATGCAGGATCCGACGCCCGATGTCGCCACCAACGATGGCGACATGGTGGTGCCCGTCGACGTGCGCAATTTCGGTAAATGGCTGAAGCTGTTCTTCGGCGCGCCCACCACCACGGGATCGACCGGGGATTATGAGCATGCATTCGTGTCCGGCGCTTCGGCGCTGCCCTCGATGTCGATCGAGATCGGCGCGCCCGAAGTCCCCTCGTTCAGCGTGATGCGCGGCGCGCGCGGCAACCAGCTGCGCGTCGGCATGTCGCGTTCCGGCCTGCTCAACGCGCAATGCAGCCTGGTCTGCATCGGCGAGACCGATCCCGTCCCCGCCACTGTCGGGGCGGCGTCCCCGGGAGAAATGGCGGTGCTGCGATTCCCGCAGGCGGCCGGCTACGTCAAGAAGGACGGTGTCGCGCTCGGCAGCGTCATCGGCGCCGACTTCGTCTATTCGAACGACCTGGAGAAAGTCGAGACGATCCAGGCGGACGGGCGGATCGAGGACAGCGACCCGGGTCAGGCGATGATGTCGGGGTCGGTAACGGTACGCTTCAAGGACAACACGCTGCAGACCGCAGCGACGTCCGGCACGCCGATCGACCTGACGTTCGGGTGGACGGTCGGCGACTTCTCGCTCATGTTCGACGTGCCGCGCGTGTTCCTGCCGAAAGCCAAGCGCCCGATCACCGGACCGAAGGGCATCCAGGCGGTGTTCAACTGGCAGGCGAGCGGCGCGCTCGGCCACGCGGTGACGGCCACGCTCGCCAACGACGTGGCGTCCTACTGATGCGGGTCGAAAAGCGGGAGCTCGTCTGGCTCGGCAACATCGACAGCGGAGACGAAAACGATCCGCGCCCCTTCCTGCTGCCCGGCGTGCGCGTCCAGTTCGAGCCGATCGGCCGCAAGGCGTTCCGCGCCGCGAACCGTGTCTGTGTCGAGGTCTACCGCCAGAACCCCGACGACATCGAGGACGCGGGCGACGCACTGTCTGACGAACTCCTGCGGCGCGGCATCAAGGCCTGGGAAGGCATCGGTGGACCCGGGAGTGCCGACGACGAGGATCTGCCGGTCACGCCTGAGAATATCGAGATGGTGATCGCCGATCCGCTGTTCTTCGCTGCGGCCGACTTCGCCTACGTCGCCCCGTTTGTCGCCAGGCAGCGGGAGGGAAACGTATCCGCTCCCTCGCCGAGTGGCACTGGGGCGGGGGAGACGCCGGGGGACGATATTGCCAGCTCACCTGCCGCGCCGCCGACAACGGCCGATGCGAGCCCGACGATGACGGCGAAGGATGCCCCTACGTCGCCAACGAGCCGCAGACCGAAGAAGGCGCGGAAGTCTGGGAGCTGATCGCGGGCTGCGGCCGCCAGCTGCGCGCCAGCGCGGGCGGGCCGTTCGGCCTCGACATGGGGGCGGTGATGACGATGGGCCAGGCGCTGGGCTGCGACCTCGCGCTCCTCGCCGACGTCCTGCCGGATGTGGAAACAGCCATCCTGATCGGGATGGACGATGGCAGCATCGATTAGCTGAACGGAGGCGACCATGGTGAACGCGGTCGGCATCCGGCTCGGCACGACCGGCAAGGGCGAGGTCAAAAGCGACTTCGCCGAGATCCGCAATGCCGGCGCCGGTGCGATGAAGAGCATCGCGGACGGCGCGAAGCTGGCCGGCGATGCCGGCGAGCGGGAAGCGCGGCGGCTGTCCGCCGCCTACGATCGCGCCACGTCCGACATCGAGGCGGCGGACCGACGCCGCGCCGCGGCTGCCGCCAAGCTTGCCACGGTGTCCGTCCAGACGCCGATGCAGGCCCGAATCGGATCGGCGGTCGGCACCGGCTTCGGCGATCCGACTGGTACGGCCAAGCAGAGCGCGATCTTCTTCGCCCAGATGGCGGTCGAGCAGGAGCGGCTCGAGCAGCGGACACATGCGCTGCGGGCGGCGCTCGATCCAGCCTACGCGGCTCAGGCGAGGTTCAATTCGGAGATGGCCGAGGCGCGCGATCTCGTCAGTCGCGGCGCGATCACGCTCGATATTTATTGCGACAAGCTGCGGCAGGAACGTTCGCTGCTCGACGCGAGCTCGGCCGCGCGAAGCCGGGCAACCGCGATATCCGGCGCCAATCGCGCAGGGATGCAGCAGCTCAGCTTCCAGCTAAACGATGTGGCGGTGCAAGCCGCAGCAGGCACACCACCGATGATCATATTCGCCCAGCAGAGCGGGCAGGTGATCCAAGCTCTCCAGATGATGGAGACCAGCGGATCGAAAGTCCTCAGCTTCCTAGGCGGACCGTGGGGCCTGGCCCTTACGTCTGCCGCCGTCGTTGCGGCTCCGTTCGTCGCCAAGCTTTTCGAGGGCAACAACGCGCTGAAGGAAGGCGTGGACCAGCTTAGGAAGGATGCCGCCGAAACCGATAACGCGGCCCGCGCGAAAGCCGCGTTCGCCAAGACGATCGAAGGTCTGACGCAGGCGATCCGGGCGCAGAACGAGGAGCTCAAGCGGTCCATCCAGACCGAGCGCGATGTTGTTATCGCCGGCGCGGCGGCCGCCCGGGAACGCCGCAGCCAGATCGAAGATCGCATCCAGGACACGCTGCGCGAGCTGAGCGCCGCGCAGGACGCCGTTCTGACCGCCCGCGATTTGGCCAGGGTGAGTTCGGAAGATCCGAGCGCGGCCGTCGCCCAAATCGCGAGCGCGGAAATGAAGGTCGATCGGCTGCGCAAGCAGCTCGAAGACTTGCGGAAGACCACGGGGGAGGCCGACGAGGCGATCCGGCGCGCCGATGCGTCCATTGCCGGCTTTTATGCCAAAGCGGTGAACGATCCTCTGGAACGGATCAACCAGCAGTACGACCAGCTCAAGACCAATGCGATAAATGCGGCCGTCGCACAGGAAAAATCGAATGCTGCGCTTACCAGGGAACTGACGATCCTGGAGGCGCAGCGCAAGGTTGCGCTCGAAAAGGCACAGGCGGCCGAGCGGGCGGGCAGTCGGAGCGATGCGCGCGCGATGGTGCAGTTCGGCAGTCCGGTTGCGGGCGGCGACACGTCCGGTCGGTTCGGTGAGAATCGCCCCGGCCATTCTCATGGCGGTGTCGATATTGCGGTTCCGGTCGGCACGATCGTTCGCGCGGTGGCCGACGGCATCGTCAAGTTCGCCGGTCAGCGGGGGAACTACGGCAACGTCGTCTATGTCGACGCTGGCGGCCCGGAAATCCGCGACGCCCATTTGAGCCGGATTGCCGTCGAGGCAGGGCAGCGGGTGAGCAAGGGCGACATTATCGGCTATTCCGGCGGTGCGCGCGGCGCGCCCGGGGCGGGCAACTCCGGCGGGCCGCATGTCCACCATGAGGTGCGCGTGGGCGGGCGCCCGGTCAATCCCTATGGAACCTACGGCGTCGATCCCGGCAGAACCGAAGATCGAGCAGCGGAGATTGCCGCCCGGCAGGAGCGCGATCGCGAGCAGGCTGTTCGCCGCTCCGCCCAGTTCGCCGGAATGTCCGCCGATCTCGACCGCGCCGTACTGGACGCGAAGCGCGACGGCGTTACCGACGCGGCTGCCCTGGCGCAGATGGCGAAGGAGCAGGTGGCGGTCGAGCGTGACAAGTACGTCGTCGCGCTGGACGCCAAAGTCGCGCTTGGCGACCTGACCAAGGCCCAGCGCGACGAGCTCGCGACAAAGAACGCCCTGGTGGCCGATCTCAAGATCCAGAAGATCGACACCGAGGAAGCGCGCCGGCGCGCCGAGGATGCGTTGTCCGCCCAGATCGCCGCCAACGACAACCAGCGCGATATCCTGTCGGCCCAGGCGGGGCTGGCGGATACCGCCAGCGAGCGGCTGCCAATCGCCCTGCGGCTGCTCGTTCTCGACAAGGAAGAGGAGCGGCTGCGCCTGCAGGCGATCGTCGATCGCGCCAAGGTCGGCCAGGCGACCGCGGCCGAGGCGAAGATCGCCCAGGACCGCCTCGACAGCCTGGACCAGCGCTACGACGCGCGTGGAGCCAAGACCCGGCGAGAAAACGAAACTCCGATGCAGGCCTATCTGCGCGAGATCGACCTTACCGGGGCGCAGATGAACGAGCGGCTCGACGGCATAAAGGCCGACGGCCTGCGGTCCTTCACCGATGGCCTGACCGAAGCGATCGTGGAATTCCGCGATCTGGGCGATGTCGCCAAGACCGTCCTCGCGCAGATCGCGGCCGACCTGATCCGCATCCAGGTTCAGAAGGGCATCGCATCGCTGCTCGGCAATGTGCTGGGCGGGACGAAGATCGGCGGCAACACCGCCGGCCTCGAAGCCAACTTCGACAAGGTGTTCCAGCGCAACGCGTCCGGCACCGAATACTTCTCGGGCGGTATGACCTGGCTGGCGGAAAACGGGCCCGAACTGGTCCAGTTGCCGCGCGGCGCGAAGATCAGCAATGCCGCCAACACGCGGCGCATGCTGGCGAACGACAACGCGCCGCGCCTCGTCCAGCAGACCTTCGACCTGCGCGGCGCGGTCGTGACCGAGGATCTGTTCCGCCAGATGCAGGAAATGGCCCGCAGCGAGGTCAAGGCCGCGGCGCCGAGCATCGCCGATATGGGCATGCAGCGGATGCTCGACGCCAACGCCCGTTCGCATGGGCGGCTGATGGGATGACGATCACCTTTCCGCGCGATATGCCGGGCACAGGTGTCGCCCTGCAGGAATTCGAGATCCTGCGCGTCGACTATTCGGCGCCGGAGGCCAGCGGGTTCCAGGGCGGGGTGCAGGCCGGCTTTCCCTTGTGGTCCGCGACCTGGACGCTGGGCAAGCTCGGCACGGCGCGTTCCGATATCTGGCGCGCCTGGGTGGCCAGCCTGCGCGGGCGGCAACGGCCGTTCCTCGGGCGCGATTTCTCCCGCCCCCGACCGCTGGCCTGCATCCATGGCCTGCCGGGCAGCTGGAGCGGCGATGCGACGAGCTGGTCGGCGGCGATCGATGCCGAGAAGAACGGGATGCTGACGCTGACCGGAATTCCTTCGGGCCTGGCGATCTCGCTCGGCGATTATGTCGCCTTCAGGTGGACGACCGGCGGGGAGCGACGTGGGGCGATGGTCCGCACGGTGGAGGGCGCGACGGCGTCCGGCGGGGGCGGCGCCACGTTGACGGTCGAACCGCCGGTGCCTGCCTGCGTGCCGCCTTCCGCCGTCGCCTATCTCGAGAAGCCGGCGGCGCCGATGCGGCTCGTGCCCGAGCAGACGCAGCTGGGCGGTGTCGATCGGCGCTTCGGCATCAACGGCGGCAAGATCGTAGCCGTCCAGGATCTGCGCGAATGAAGACTTACACGCCGGAAGCGTTGGCGGCGATCGAGGCGGGCGAGGCCATCTTCGCCGCGGCGGTCGAGATCCTGTGCGACGACCCCGTGCGCGTGTGGAGCGGCCATCAGACGATCCAGATTGGCGGGGAGGACTTCCTGCCGATCGCCGATCGCGGGCTGGCCCGTGTGCAGGGCGGGGCGTTGGGTTCGGCCGCCTCGAACGTCGAGCTCGAGCTTTCGGGCATCGATGCCGAAACGATGGCCCTGCTGGACCGCGACGCGGTGCGCCGGGCGCCCGCGACGCTCTGGCGGCTGATCTGGTCGGGCGACGGCCGCACGCTGCTCGACATCGAGGTCTACAAGCGCGGCCGCGTCGACCTGATGACCGAGATCGAGACGATCGGCGGGACCGCAGCGATATTGCTGGCGCTGGAGACCGCCGCGCGCGGGCTCGGCCGCCGGGGTGGGCGCATGCGCACCGACGCCGATCAGCGGCTCATCAAGCCCGACGACGGCTTCTTCCGCCACGTATCCTACGCCGCAGAGATCTCGCTCTATTGGGGCGGCCCGAAGCCGGCGACGGCGGGGCAGGCGCTCGGCGGCAGCAAGACCCTCTGGTTCCCGACCTGATCCCATGCAACGCGATCTCGACGCCCTGCTGCGCTTCCTGGAGGAGCGGCAGCCGATCCCGTTCGCCTGGGCCCAGCCCTACGACTGCGTTTCGTTCGCCTTCGCGGGCGTGGAAGCGCAGTTCGGGTGGAACCCGATGGGGAAGCTTACCTGGACCACGCATCGCGGCGCGCTGCGCGTCGTGCGTCGGCAGGGCGGGCTTGAAGCGGGAGTGAATGCCCGGCTGCGGCCGATCGCGCCGGCGCGCGCCATGCGTGGCGACGTGGCCGGATTGCCCGACGATGTCCTCGGCATCAAGCTGATGCTGGTCGAGGGCGAAACGCTCGTCAGCCCCGGCGACCGCGGGCTGCAGCGTATCCCGCGGCGCATGATGACCTGCGCCTGGTCGGCGGTGCCGCCGCATGTCTAAGGGCTTTCTCAGCTTCGCGCTGCGCCTGGCGTCGGTTGCAGTCCAGTTCATCCCCGGCATCGGCCAGCTCGCCGCCGCTGCGATCACGATCGGCCTCAACGTCGGCGCGCAGCTGCTGGCGCCGAAGGTCAAGCAGCAGCCGCGCCAGGCTTCAGCGACCTCGCTGCAGCTGGGCGAGGTGCCGCGCCAGGCGATCTTCGGCCGGGCGGCAGTCGCCGGTTCGCTAACTTACGCCTTCAACTACGGGGGCGAAAACGGCACCGACTGGGAAGTGCTCGTCCTGGCGCTGGCCGATCACGAGTGCGAGGCGCTGGAAGGCTTCTACGTCAACGACACCTACGTCGAGTTCGTGAGCGATGGCCTGGTTGCCGGCTACAACAACCAGCTGATGGTCTTCTGGCGCACGGGCACCGAGGACCAGCTGGTCCCGGACGTGCTGATAAATCACGGTGGCTATGCGGCCAGCGATAACGGGGCGGGCGTGTCCTACGTCGTCGTCTGCTACAAGGCTGACGACACCAAGACGAAGACGCCGATCTGGCCGGGTGGCCGGCCACGCTTCCTGTGGGTCATGCGCGGGGTCAAGTGCTACAGCGCGCGTGACGATTCGACGGTGGAGGGCGGCGCGGGTGCGCATCGCTGGGACAACCCCGCGACCCGCGAATGGTCCGAGAACGCGATCGACTGCCGCTATACCTGGGTGCGGGGCCTCTACGCCTGC
>Ga0075364_10002350_pt1 | contig 10619 bp, 8 predicted proteins | sample EndMetdeltDD1764_FD_71517 | JGI IMG/M metagenome (GOLD analysis project Ga0075364, IMG submission 71517) | Populus endosphere microbial communities from Tennessee, USA - Endosphere MetaG P. deltoides DD176-4 | ecosystem: Host-associated > Plants > Roots > Endosphere | place: USA: Tennessee...
GAAGAGGCATGGGGCGTTTCCGCCGCTGCCGCCGTTGCCGTTGCCGCCCCCGCGGGCGGTGGCGCCGCTGCCGAGGCCGTTGAAGAGAAGACCGAATTCGATGTCATCCTGACCGGCGACGGCGGGAAGAAGATCCAGGTCATCAAGGAAGTCCGTGCCATCACCGCGCTCGGCCTGACCGAAGCCAAGACCCTGGTCGAGAGCGCCCCGAAGGCGATCAAGGAAGGCGTTAACAAGGCTGAAGCCGAAGAGATCAAGAAGAAGATCGAAGAGGCCGGCGGCACCGTCGAAATCAAGTAAGATCTTCGCGTTCCGGGGCTTCCCGGGACAAGCGATCGAAGGAAAGGGCGGCTCCACGGGGTCGCCCTTTTTTGTTGGATGTACTCCGTCCTTCCTGTCGAGGGAGGAGGCAGCAGCGCTGGCTCTTACCCTAGATCTTGGGCAGCGTCACCCCGCGCTGGCCCATGTACTTGCCGGCGCGGTCGGCATAGCTGACTTCGCACGGTTCGTTGCCCTGCAGGAACAGGAACTGGCAGGCGCCCTCGTTGGCGTAGATCTTGGCAGGTAGCGGCGTCGTGTTCGAAAACTCGAGCGTGACGTGGCCTTCCCAGCCGGGCTCGAGCGGGGTCACGTTGACGATGATCCCGCAGCGCGCATAAGTCGACTTGCCCAGGCAGATCACCAGCACGTCGCGCGGGATGCGGAAGTATTCGACCGTGCGGGCCAGCGCGAAGCTGTTGGGCGGGATGATGCAGATGTCGGTCTTGCGGTCGACGAAGCTGTTCGACGCGAAGTCCTTGGGATCGACCACCGCGCTGTCGACGTTGGTGAAGATCTTGAACTCGTCGGCCACCCGCGCGTCGTAGCCATAGGATGACAGGCCATAGGAAATGCAGCCGTCGCGCCGCTGCGCCTCGGTGAAGGGTTCGATCATCGCGGCAGTCTGCGCCTGCTGCCGGATCCATTTGTCGCTCAAGATTGCCATGCGGCGTTGATCGCCGATGTCGCGTGGGCGGGCAAGCGAGGCGGGGCGCTTGTCCACGGCGGCAGCCGCTGCGCGGGAAGGAGCGGTAATCAGCAGTTGCGTTGGCACCGGCCCGGCCCTACCGGACAAGGCACACAGCGCGCGCAATTCAGAGGTTTGGTTTGGCGGACGGGGACACCGCGCCGGCAACGGTGGAAGCCGGCCCCAAGAGCTGGGGCATGCGGTTGCGCGGATCGATGATGCCTGTCTTCATCGGCCTGACGGTGGCGCTGATCGCGCTTACGCTCGTCATCGCCCAGACGATCGTCACCCAGCGCGATGCGCGCCTGAGGGCGCTCAACGAAGGCAACACGCTGTTCGCGCTGCAGGCGGTGATGCAGACCGTCCTCGAGGCCGAATCCAGCCAGCGCGGTTATGTGCTGACCGCCGACAGTACTTATCTCACGCCGTACCTGGCTGCGAAGGAGCGGCTCGGCCCGATGATCGTCGGCCTGCGCAAGATCGCGGCCCAAGCGCGCGACGACGAGACGGCGGGACGAACGAACTGGATCGCGGGCCTCGCCGACGCGAAGTTCGCCGAGATGGATCGCACTGTCGCGCTCACCCGGACGGGCTTCCAGGCGCAAGCGCAGGAGATCGTCAATTCGGACATCGGCCGGCAGCAGATGGAAACCATCCGGGCCGCGATCGAGCGCGAAAGCCGGCGTAAGGCGCAGCTGCGCCTCGAGGCTTTCGAGCGCGCATCGAAGCTGGAGCTGCGGCTGATCCCGCTGATCGCCGTGCTGGGCATCGCCATCGTCGCGCTGGTCTATGCGGGTTTCCGTACCGAACGCGGCCGCGCCGCCGCTGAAGCGCAGGCCGAGCAGGCCGATGCGCTGCGCGAGGCCAACGCGCTGGCGCAGCTTCTGACGCGCGAGCTCAACCACCGCGTCAAGAACCTGTTCTCGGTCATCCTGTCGATCGTCGCACTGTCGGGCCGCAAGCAGGCGCCGACGCGCGAAGTGATCGAAAGCATCCGCGCGCGGATCCATGCACTGTCGCTCGCGCACGCCACAAGCCAGGGTGCGATCGGTCATGCCAGCGTGCAACTGGAACCGGTCATCGCCGGCACGATGGAGCCTTATGCTGACGAAGAAGGGTTGCGCGTGCGCGTCGGCGGACCCGAGGTGGAGCTGCCGGTGCGGATGATCACCCCGATCGGGATGATCGTTCACGAACTGGCGACCAACGCGGTCAAGTACGGAGCGCTGTCGGTCGAAGGCGGCTCGGTGGAGATCGCCTGGGAGCGGCAGGCCGGCGAAGGTGCCGACCAGGTGACGTTGACCTGGATCGAAACCGGCGGGCCGCCGCTGCCGAGCGCCGACGAGGCCCGCGCGAGCACCGGCTTCGGCTCGCAGATGATCCGGCTCGCGGCGAACCAGATCGGCGGCGCGGTCGAACGCGAGTGGCCGGCGGGCGGCGCGCTCGTCCGGCTGACATTTCCGCTTCCGCAGAGTTGACCTCCCGCAAAGACTGGCACAGAGGCGGCGATCATGATTCGGTTCGCGATTTCGACTTGCTCCGTGCCGGCGAACCCCGCCGCGAGGCTCGCTGCCTCGGGCGACGTTCATCGCGACGGACCCGCCGGCGCGTTCGGTTCGGACCGTCACAGCGAGCGGCTGCTCGGCAAGCGAGTGCTGGTGGTGGAGGACGAAGCGCTGCTCGCGCTCGACCTGCAATATGCGTTCGAGGATGCTGGCGCCGAAGTGCTCGGCCCGGCGCTGTCGCTCATGCAGGCACTGGAAGCCGTCGCGCATAGTTCGGCGATCGACATGGCAGTGCTCGACGTCGACCTGGGCGGAGAGGACGTCTATCCGATCGCCGAGATCCTGCTCCAGCGCCGCGTGCCGTTCGTATTCCACACCGGTCACGGATCGCGCTCCGAGCTGACCCAGCTGTTCCCCGGCACGATCACGCTGATGAAGCCGACGCTGCCCGAAGTGCTGATCGACCACCTGCTGCGGCTGTCGCGCTGACAGACATATGCTGACAGACATATAAAGCCTGCCTTATATCGTGGTTAACCCTCGGCTGGTAGGAACGCGGGCATGACCGCGCCTGCTACCATCCTCGTCATCTTCGGCACCCGGCCTGAGGCGATCAAGCTGTTCCCCGTGGTCGCCGCGCTCAAGGCCGATCCGCGTTTCCGCGTGAAGGTCTGCGTTTCGGCGCAGCACCGCGAGATGCTCGACCAGGTGCTGGACATCGCCGGGATCGTGCCCGATCACGATCTCGACGTGATGAAGCCCGACCAGTCGCTGGACGCGCTCACCGCGGCGCTGCTCGTCGGCCTGGGCCAGGTCATGGACGAAGTCCGGCCGGCACGGATCATCGTCCAGGGCGATACCGCCACTGCGATGACCGGCGCGCTCGCCGCATACTACCGCAAAATCCCGGTCGACCATGTCGAGGCCGGGCTGCGTTCGGGCAGCATCTACCACCCCTGGCCCGAAGAGATCAACCGCAAGATCATCGGTTCGATGGCCAGCCTGCACTTCGCGCCCACCGAGACTTCGGCGGCGGCGCTCAGGGCCGAGAACGTCGATCCGGCGCGGGTCCACGTCACCGGCAACACGGTGATCGACGCGCTGCACTGGGTGACGGCGAAGATCGCCGCAGAACCATCGCTGGCGGGGGGGCTCGATGATCTGAAGCGGCGCTTTGCGGGCAAGCGGATCATCGGCGTCACCAGCCACCGCCGCGAGAACTTCGGCGGCGGGCTGGAGGCGATTGCCGACGCGATCAGGCGCATCGCCGCACGGGGCGATGTCGCGCTGATCTTCCCGGTCCACCCCAATCCCAATGTGCGGCGGGTGATGGACGGGGCGCTTTCTGGCCTTGCCAACGTCGCGATGATCGAGCCGCTCGACTATCCGCACTTCGCCCATCTGCTCGCACTGGCCGAGATCATGCTGACCGACAGCGGCGGCGTTCAGGAGGAGGCGCCGGCGCTCGGCAAGCCGGTGCTGGTCATGCGCGAAACCACCGAACGTCCCGAGGGGGTGGCGGCCGGCACCGCCAAGCTGGTCGGCACCGACGCCGATGCTATCGTTACCGAAATCTTCACCTTGCTCGACGATAAAGCTGCCTACGAAACCATGGCGCGGGCGCACAATCCCTTCGGGGACGGCCAGACCGCGCGCCGCATCGTGGAGCTGCTCGCGAATGAAATCGGATCTCAAGCCTGACGTCTGCGTTGTCGGGCTCGGCTATATCGGCCTCCCCACAGCCGCGGTCATCGCGCGGGCGGGTTGCAAGGTGCTGGGCATAGACATCAGCCAGAAGGTCGTCGACACGATCAACCGCGGCGAGATCCATATCGAGGAAGTCGACCTCGACGGGCTGGTCCAGGGCGTCGTCGCGCGCGGACTGCTGAGCGCCTCGACACAGGTCGCCTCGGCCGACGTCTTCGTCATCGCGGTGCCGACGCCGTTCGACAAGGACCATGCGCCCGACATTTCCTACGTGCTCGCCGCCGGCCGCTCGGTCGCCGCCGTGCTCAAGGTGGGCGATGTCGTCATCCTCGAATCGACATCGCCGGTCGGCACCACCGAAGAGCTGCGCGACCTGATCGCCGAGCTGCGCCCCGATCTGAAAGTGCCCGGCAAGACCCGCGAGACGCCCGACATCTCGATCGCCTATTGCCCCGAGCGCGTGCTGCCGGGGAAAATCCTGGAAGAGCTGACCAACAACGACCGCTCGATCGGCGGCATCACCCCGCGCTGCGCGAGGAAGGCGCTGGCGTTCTACAAGCGCTTCGTGCGCGGCACTTGCGTCACCACCGACGCGCGCTCGGCGGAGATGACCAAGCTGGTCGAGAACGCCTACCGCGACGTCAACATCGCCTTCGCCAACGAGCTGTCGATGGTGGCCGACAAGATGGGCCTCGACGTCTGGGAAGTGATCAAGCTCGCCAACCGGCACCCGCGCGTCAACATCCTCTCGCCAGGTCCGGGCGTCGGCGGTCACTGCATCGCGGTCGACCCTTGGTTCATCGTCCACGGCGCGCCCGAGCAGACCCCGCTGATCCGCACCGCGCGCGGCGTCAACGACGGCAAGATCCACCATGTGATCGCGCAGGCCGACGCGCTCGTCGCCGCGCATCCCGAAGCGCGCGTCGCTTGCCTCGGCCTCGCCTTCAAGGCCAATATCGACGACTTTCGCGAAAGCCCGGCGCGCCTGGTCGCCGCCACGCTCGCACGCCGCTACGGAAGCCGTATCCAGGTGGTCGAGCCTTACGCGGCCGAGCTGCCGATCGAGTTCACCGACACCGGCGCGACGCTGATCGACATCGACATCGCCCTGGAGGAATGCGGCATCCTGGTGGTGCTGGTCGACCACGACGTGTTCCGCGTCGTGCCGCTGGCCGAACGCTCGGGCAAGCTCGTCTACGACACGCGCGGTATCTGGCCCGACCAGCCGAAGGCGACCGAAGCGGGCGAACCGGGGCTGCGGCTGGCGAGCTAGACGTCGCTCCAGTCCTCATCGAACGATCAAATTCCCGCATACCACGCGTAGTCGCTCTTATCCTCCCAATACCCGCCCTTGCCGCCGTATAGCCCCGCAAGGCTGGCACGCGCCTCTATCCGCATGACGTACTTCGCCTGCTTGTAGCCGAGCTGGCGCTCGACCCGCAGCCGCAACGGGGCGCCGTGGGCCAGCGGCAGCGTTTGGCCGTTCATCCGCCAGGCCAGGATCGTCTGCGGGTGGAACGCGTCGACGAGGTCGATCGATTCGTAATAGGGCCGTGTCCCGAAGCGGTCGGCGCAGTGGAAGACGATGTAGCGCGCCGCCGGCAGCAGCCCGGCCATGTCGAGCAGCCGCGACAGGTGCGGCCCCTGCCACTTGCCGATCGCGCTCCAGCCCTCGACGCAGTCGTGCCGGGTGATCTGCTGGCGCTGGGGCATTGCGACGAGCGCCTCGAGCGGCAGCGCGAGCGGGCGCGCGACCAGACCGTCCACCAGCAGCCGCCACTGCGCGAAGCCCTGGGCGAGGTGCCGCCGATAGGCGCCATCGGCGACTTCGGCATTGCCGTTGGCGCGAAAGACCGGCGACATGTCGGCCTCGGCAAACTCTCGCGCCAGCCCCTCGCGGCCCGACAGCAGCCGCTGCGAACGCATGTGCAGCCCCTCGGCGCCCGTCAGCAGCGAGCGGAAGGCGGTGCTGCCGCCCAGCTTGTCGCAGCCCGACACGATCAGGCCGCCGGCCCCCAGTGCGCCCGCGCCTAGCAGGCGGCGGCGGGAGATCGGCCGGTCGTTCACGCGGTCCTGTCCTTCGGCAGCCGATACCAGCCGGTGATCATCGATCGCACTTCGTTGATCGGCCCCGCCAGCAGCACCATCGCCAGATGGACGACGACGAAGGCGACGAGGCCGAACGCGGCGATGAAATGGAGCGACCGCGCGCTTTGGCGACCGCCCCACAGTTCGGTGAGCCACGGCCAGGCGGCATCCATCCCCGGTGACATGCCGAGCCCGGTCACGATGACCAGCGGGAGCAGGCCGAACAGGACGCCCGCATAGGCGATCTTCTGCAAAACGTTATAGCGCAGCGCCGCCGCTCCGGTGGGAAAACGCAGCCGCGCATGCTCGGTGATGTCGTGCCAGATGCGGCCGGGGCGCCACTCGCTGCGCGTGATATGGATGTCGCGGCGCAGGTGTCCGTTGGCGAGCGACCACAGCAGATAGAGCAGCAGGCCGACTGCCAGCACCCAAGAGACGGCGAGATGCCAGATCCGCGCGTCGGCCAGGCTGTACTTCGCCGGGATCGTCGCCCAGCCCGGAAAGGCGCGGTGCCGGACGACGCCTTCGCTGTCGGTCCAGACCCCGAGCACCCCGGTAGTTTCTATCACCAGCCGGCCTATCCGCAGCAATCCTTCGCCTTCCGCATTGGCGCCGATCGTCAGCCAGGCGCGATCGGGATTGGCGCCGTATTCGCCCCAGTAGAGCCGCGGATGGGCATTGAAGATCATCAGCCCGCTCATCAGCATGATCGTGAGCGCCGCGGCGTTGATCCAGTGCCAGATCCGTGTCGACAGCCGGTGGCGGCGAACCAGATCGCCGTTCTGCGGTCCTTCCGCGCTATCCTCGGCCGAGCCCATCGCACGAGCATAAACTCGCCGGACCGGATGCGCCAGCGCCCCGGTACTGCGGATTCTAAGGCATTTGCTTGATCACTTTCCCATTGACACCACTTGTAAACTGCCCAGACTGCCAAGCCATAATAAATAGATTAAAACGTAACAGGGAGAGAGAAGAATTATGCTGTCCAAGCATCGGAAAAGTGCGCTCTACGCAACCGTAGCCTTCAATTTTATTCTAGCGGGTCAAGCATTTGCCCAGTCGGCCGATGATGCGATCATCGTCACCGCGCGGCGCGTGGAAGAACGCCTGCAGGACGTGCCGATCTCGGTCGCGGTCGTCAATCAGGAGCAGCTCAGCAGGGCGAACGTCGTTGGCGTGGACGATCTGGTAAAGGTCGTGCCGGGCCTCAACGTGGAATCGCGCTATTCGTCGGAAACGAATGCGTTCTCGATCCGCGGCTTCAACCAGGCGCTGCGCACGACTTCGACCGTCGGCACCTATTTCGCCGACGTCGTGGCGCCGCGCGGCGGTGCCGGCGCGTTTCCGGGCGGTGATGGCGCGGGTCCGGGCAGCCTGTTCGACCTGCAGAACGTGCAGGTTCTGAAGGGCCCGCAGGGCACGCTGTTCGGCCGCAATACCACGGGCGGCGCCGTCGTGCTGACCCCGCGCAAGCCGACCGACAATTTCGAAGGCTATCTCGAAGGGTCTTACGGCAACCTCGACATGTTCCGCGTCCAGGGCGTGGTCAACCTTCCCATTGCTTCGTGGGCGCGGCTACGCTTGGGCGCCGATCGCCTGACGCGTGACGGCACCCTCCATAACATCTCCGGAATCGGTCCGAAGAAGCTTAACGACGTCGATTACTATGCATTGCGCGGCAGCCTGGTTCTGGACATCACGCCCGAACTCGAAAACTACACGATCGTATCCTATCTCAATTCGGATCACATCGGCACGCAGCCTCAGCTTTACCGGGCCAACGCCCAATCGAACTTCGGTGCGCTCGCGGTTCCGCAGGTCACCCGGCTGAACGCGCCGGGCGCCGATCCCTATCAGGTCGAGCAGACGCTGAGCAATCCGCGCTCGCTCACCAAGCAGTTCCAGGTGATCAACACCACCAAGTGGAACGCCAGCGACACGCTGACGATCAAGAACATTATTTCATGGGCTTCGTTCAAGCAGAGCCTCAATCAAAGCGTTTTCGGCAGCAATTTCCAGCGGACGATCCCGCAGCCGGGAGGCACGAGCGTACAGGCGTACATCTCGACGGCCCAGGCTTTCAACGGAGAGGGCGCCTACGGTAACGATCAGCGTTCGTTCTCGGAGGAACTCCAGCTGCAGGGTAATTCGACTGATGGCAAACTGACCTATCAGGGTGGCCTTTATTACGAGCATTCGACGCCAGGCAATCCGACAAACAACGAATCAATCTCAACGGGTGCGTTGTGCCAGGTAGGTGCCTATACTGGCTTGTCTTCGATGCGTTGCGCCACCGGTTCTGTCAATCAGTCCATATACTCGATCGAATACATTAACATGGCGGTCTATTCCCAGGCCACTTACGCTTTGACGGATCAGTTGAAGCTGACCGCCGGTGCGCGTTACACTTACGATCGTACCCGGGCGACCTCGCAGTCGTTCCTGGCGACTTTCCCGCAAAATCCTGCGAACCCGTTCCCCCAGTTCGTTCCTGCTGTGATCGCCGCTGGGGTTGCCGGGTGTCAGGTCCCCAACAAACCTTATCCCAATTGCAAGGTCGGCAGCGACGTGCTGCGCACATCGAGCAAGCGGCCGACCTGGACCTTGAGCGCCCAGTACAATCCGTCGCCGGACGCGATGATCTACGGCACTTACTCGCGCGGCTATCGCCAGGGTTCGGCGTCTCCCGCGGCGGTCGGCGCCAAGACGTCGTTCGATCCCGAGATCGTGGACAATTTCGAACTGGGCGCGAAGACCAGCTGGCGCGGCGCGGTGCCGGGTCATCTCAACGTGACCGGTTTCTATTCGAAATTGAAGGATGCGCAGGTCCTCGTCGGATTGAACTGCACTTTGCCGGTCTGTCCGGCCGGCGGCTCCGCCACGTCGGTTTTCAACGCCGGCCAGGCGCATATGTACGGCGTGGAATTCGATGGATCGCTGCGGCCCGTGGACTTCTTTCGTCTGACTTTCTCGGGAGCTTACGTGCATTCCCGGATCGATAAGTTCGAGGCTGATATCACTCCCTACCTGTCCAACTTCAACAACCGGCTGAACACCGCCGAGGTCGGAGATCCCCTGCCGCTCACGCCCGAATTCAGCGGAAACGTTGCCGGAACCGTCACGCTTCCGGTTCCCGAAAGCATCGGAACGATCGAGTTCACGGGGATGTACAGGTATGCCGATAGCTTCGCTACCGCGGCGTCCAATACCAACGATGCTCTCAACGCCACCCGCGCCGCTGCCGGCCTGCCGCCCATTCCCGTCGACCGGGCGTCGAAAATCAGGCAGGTGGATCTCAACCTTGACTGGAGCGACGTCGGGGGCGAGCCGATCGACTTGTCGTTCTTCGTCACCAACCTGACGAAGCAGGTCACCTACACGTTGATCCAGCCGCTGTTCAACAGCTTCGGCTTCGACTTGCGTTATGTCGGGCAGCCGCGGATGTACGGCGTGCGCCTCAAGGTGCGCTTCGGCGGCAACGACTGACGAACGAGCTCCTCCTCTCCCGCTGATGCGGGAGGGGAGGGCGCCTTCGGACTATGCCGGAACGTCCAATGCCCCGCCGAGGCGGGGCATTTTTTCGTCCGGGTTCCCGCCGGCGCGAGCGAGAGGGGAAATCCCGGAACCCGCCGCCAGCCGATGCCATAGCCGCTTCCCGTTCCTATCTCCCGGCAAGCATCAACATCCGGCAAAGGCGTCCCGTGGCAACCCCCAAGCTTTTCGAGCCTATAGTCGTCGGCGGCCGGCGACTTTCCAACCGCATCGTGATCGCGCCGATGTGCCAGTATTCGGCGGTCGATGGCCGGATGACCGACTGGCACACCATCCATCTCGGCAACCTCGCGCTGTCCGGGGCGGCGTTGCTCACCATCGAGGCGACTGCGGTCGAACCCCAGGGCCGCATCAGCTACGGCGATGTCGGCCTGTGGGATGACGCCACCGAAACGGCGATGGCGCGCACGCTGGAATCGGTCCGCCGCTGGTCGGACATGCCGATCGCGCTGCAACTCGCCCATGCCGGGCGCAAGGCCTCGACCGATCTGCCCTGGAAGGGTGGCGCGCAGATTCTGCCGCAGGATGCCAACGGCTGGCAGACGCTCGCGCCCTCCGCACTGCCGTTTGAAGCGCACGACAACCCGCCGACCGCGCTTGGCGGCGAAGGCATCGCGTGCATTCGCGATGCCTTCGCCGCCGCCGCGCAACGCGCCGCACGGCTGGGCATCGATGCGATCCAGATCCATGCCGCGCACGGCTATCTGCTGCACGAGTTCCTCTCGCCGCTCTCCAACCGGCGCGAGGACGAATATGGCGGC
>Ga0075364_10002351_pt1 | contig 10618 bp, 5 predicted proteins | sample EndMetdeltDD1764_FD_71517 | JGI IMG/M metagenome (GOLD analysis project Ga0075364, IMG submission 71517) | Populus endosphere microbial communities from Tennessee, USA - Endosphere MetaG P. deltoides DD176-4 | ecosystem: Host-associated > Plants > Roots > Endosphere | place: USA: Tennessee...
GCCGCTGCCGATGTTTATTCGCCACTTTCGGGTGAAATCATTGAAGCAAATCCTGCCTTAAGCACTACACCTGAGTTGGTTAACTCCGATCCTTATGGCGAAGGCTGGCTATTTCGCATTAAATTTTCTGACGCTAGTGAATTAGAAGAACTTTTAAGCGCAAAAAATTACGAAGCACAAATTGTTGCTGAGGCACACTAATATGCCATTTATTCCTCATACCGATGTTGAAGTACAAGAAATGCTAGCCACCATTGGCGTGCATAGCATGGATGATCTTTTTGATGAAATTCCTACACACCTAAAAAATACTGAACTCAAACATATTCCTGCTGGACTAAACGAAATGGAAACAGCGCGTCTTCTACAAGAACGCGCCCAAGAAAATAAAAAAGGGCTTTGTTTTATCGGTGCCGGTGCTTACGAACATCATATTCCTGCAGCGGTTTGGGATCTGACCAGTCGTGGCGAATTCATGACGGCGTATACACCCTATCAAGCCGAAGCGAGCCAAGGTACCTTGCAACTCATCTATGAATATCAAACGATGATGACCAGCTTGACGGGTATGGATTATTCCAATGCATCACTCTATGACGGCGCTTCTGCACTTGCCGAAGCCATTTTAATGGCGGTTCGAGCCAACAAACAAAGCAAATCAGCACGCATTTTAATTCCTAAAACATTACACCCCTTTTATCGTCAAACGATACAAGCCATCGTCACACAACAAAAAATTGAACTCATTGAAATCCCTTATGGTGACCAAGGTAATACGCCTTTAACCGCCCTAGAACCGTGGAACCAGCAAGATATCTGTGCGCTCGTGATTCAACAACCTAATTTTTTTGGCTCATTTGAAACCGTCGATCAATTAACCGATTGGGCACATGAAAATAAGAGTTTTGTCATTGCCGTAACAAATCCTATCGCGTTAGGATTAATCAAAGAACCAGGGCAATGGGGACAAAAAGGCGCTGATATTGTGTGTGGCGAAGGCCAACCACTTGGCATACCGCTGGCAGGTGGCGGACCCTACTTTGGCTTTATGTGTTGCAAAAAAGAATGGGTCAGACAAATGCCGGGGCGAATTGTTGGACGCACCATCGATAAAACGGGCAAGACCGGATTTACACTGACTTTACAAGCACGCGAACAACATATTCGTCGCGCAAAAGCCACCTCTAATATCTGCACCAACCAAGGATTGCTCGTTACTGCGGCAACCATTTATATGAGCTTATTAGGCCCTAACGGCTTAAAAAAAGTGGCGCAAACTGCGCATCATAATGCACAAAAACTAGCTAACCAATTAACACAAATTGCTGGCGTCGAATTAGTTTTCCATTCACCCTTTTTCCACGAATTTGTCATTCGTTTATCGAAACCGGTTAATACGGTATTAAATGATTTAGCAAAAATTGGCATACAAGGTGGGTTCGATTTGTCTGCACTCTATCCTGAATTAGGAAATACTTTATTAGTCTGTGTCACTGAAACAAAAAACCAAGCTGAACTTGATTTTTATCAGCAACAGCTTTCGCGCCTATTAACTTCACACTCATAAAAATTATGCTTATTTTTGAACTTAGCCAATCAGGTCGTATTGCCAAAGCACAAATCCCTGCCGACGATAACACCAGTGATCTTTTTTCCTCTATTCCTGAAGGTTTATTACGCAAAACAGATGCTTTACTGCCACAAGTTTCAGAACTACAAGTCGTACGCCATTTCACGCGCTTATCGCAAAAAAACTTTTCTATTGATACCCATTTTTACCCATTGGGTTCATGCACCATGAAATATAATCCACGTGGTGTACACCGTTTAGCCTCCTTACCAGCGTTTTTAAACCAGCATCCTTTAACACCCGCCGAAAATTGTCAGGGCACCCTACACTGTTTGTATGAATTTCAAGAAATTTTAAAAGAAGTAACCGGTATGCGTGGTGTTTCTTTATCGCCGATGGCCGGCGCGCAAGGTGAGTTTGCAGGCGTTGCCATGATTAAGGCCTATCACGAATCGCGTGCCGATACAGCACGTACTGAATTTCTTGTTCCTGATGCAGCACACGGTACGAATCCCGCTTCTGCGGTGATGTGCGGTTATACCGTACGTGAAATTCCGACTAACAAAGAAACTGGCGATGTGGATTTAGCGGCACTAAAAACGGCAGTAGGCCCTCAAACTGCGGGAATTATGTTAACCAATCCCTCTACTTTAGGCGTATTCGAAAGACAAATTGAAGAAATTGCTAAAACCATTCATGAGGCCGGTGGCTTACTTTACTATGATGGTGCCAATCTCAATGCCATTTTAGGTAAAGTCAGACCTGGCGATATGGGATTTGATGTAATGCATCTGAATTTACATAAAACATTTGCTACACCCCATGGCGGTGGCGGACCGGGTGCAGGTCCGGTGGCGGTTGGAGAACGGCTATTACCCTTTTTACCTATTCCTACTGTTGCTTATGAAAATAAACAATATCGCTGGTTAAATTTAAACGATAGACCACAAAGCATCGGTCGATTATCTACTTTTATGGGGAATGCCGGGATCCTGCTACGTGCTTATATCTATGCGCGTTTACTGGGCTGTAACGGGTTAACACGCGTTTCAAAGTTCGCCACACTGAATGCTAATTATTTACTGACTCGACTTAAAGCCATTGGCTATATTGCCGCGTTTTCACAACGGCGTGCTAGCCATGAATTTATTCTAACTTTAAAAAAATTGAAGGACGATTGTCATATCTCTGCTATGGATATAGGCAAGCGCTTACTCGATTTTGGATTTCACGCCCCAACGACTTATTTCCCTTTACTCGTTCCAGAATGTTTGTTGATTGAACCGACTGAAACAGAATCAAAGCAAGAATTAGATGCGTTTGTTGCAGCGATGGAAAAAATATTGTGTGAAGCAAAAGAAAGTCCAGCCACATTGCAAAATGCGCCGCATCATTTACCGGTACAACGCTTAGATGATGTTAAAGCGGCAAAAGAATTAAATCTAACTTGGAATTAAACCAATGCATCAGAGGAAATAATTGATTCTCTCATCCATTGATCTGCCATATTCACGGCTCTCGCATTGAGAGCCGTATTATGTACTCGTAAATAATCAACCTGATGAGCAGCCAACTGATAAGATAAAAGTGCCGTTTCAATATCCCTTTCTACACCTAACTTATCTGTCACTAAATTTAAAAAGGATTTCCGTGAATGTCCCACCAATAATTGACAATCAAGACCACGAAAATAATTTATATTTTTTAACAAAAATGCCGATTGCTGAGCTGTTTTTCCAAAACCAATACCCACATCAAAAATAAGTTGCTCCGGTGCAACACCCGCTGCAATTAACTGTTTAAATCGCTGTTTAGCCCATTCTAATACTTGCTGACAAATATTAGGGTCAGAGGACAACACCTTATTTTTATCGGCTGGGACACCTAAATTATGCATTACCACGCACTTCACCGCATTGTTTACCGCCAGCTCACACATTTTACTTTCTGCAAAACCACTGACGTCGTTAATCCAATCAATCCCTAATGCCAAGGCTTTTTCAGCGACCTGATAATGGCGCGTATCAATACTTAACTTCGGTTTTATAGACCAACGCGCTGAACTGTCCTTTAACACACTTAAAATAGGTGCAAGCCGATGCCATTCATCCTCGGGTGAAACAGGTGTTGCCCCAGGGCGAGTTGATTCTGCACCTATATCCAGAATCTCAGCACCCTCTAAAACCAACTTTTCCGCTTGGGCAAGCGCCTCAGGCACATCAAGAAATTGGCCTCCATCAGAAAAAGAATCCGGTGTAACGTTCAAAATTCCTACTAACTGAGTCCCTAATAAACGATGCGGCAATTGCCTGGTATTAAACGGTGCTTGACCTGAAAATCGTGAACCCCATCGCCCAAGTAAATCTGATAAGTCACGTTGTGGGTGTTGCCATTCTGGAAGAAGATCCAGCAAAGGCCATAAAGCAAAAGGTCTTTTTTCTAATTCAGGATGCGGTATCTGCAACATCGCTTGATCAGTCTGATAATCACCCCATGCTAAAATATCAATATCGATAATCCGAGGTGCCCAGCGCTGGCTTTCCTGGCGACCAAGTTGCTTTTCAATCTGTTTAACGACGGCTAAGAGCTCGATAGGCGTTAAAGACGATTGGCAGCTAAGCGCTACATTTAAATAGGGCTTATCCCACGCCAGTGGCGCGTAAGCGGGCAAAAGCGCCGATGAGCTATAAATAGGTGAAATTTTCACCACGGTTATCGCATGCAATTTTTGCAATAACTGTACTGCACGGCGTAAATTATTTACACTGTCGCCTAAATTACTACCTAATCCGAGTATCAACATATTTTTTTGGGATATGGGCTTGCCTTTTTTTAGTGAAAGGTTTATAGCTTTCTCTGATAAGGTATAATAAAAGCATTACTTTCTCTAAGAGGTCAAGCAGAGTTATGGATTTCGAACAACAACAAACCCGTTTACGAAAACTAATAGCCCATGGCAGAAAATTAGGCTTTGTGACCTATGCGGAGATAAACGACTGTCTCGTTGAAGATAACGACTCTGACACTGAGGCGGGAAACAGCAGTCCTTCCCTTGGAAGTAGCGCTTCCGAACCTGAGCATGATCAATCGCAGCTTGAAGAAATTATCTCAATGCTGAATGAACTGAATATTTCAGTCTGCGAAGTTCCACCCGATATAGAAACCCAGCTGATACCGACCAATCTCTCTGATGAAGAATCCGGCTCAGATAATAGCTCTACTTTAGGAAATATAGGTGCTGAACTAGGCCGTACCACCGATCCGGTTCGTATGTATATGCGTGAAATGGGTACGGTTGAATTATTGACCCGAGAAGGCGAAATCAAGCTTGCAAAACGCATTGAAGAAGGTCTTCAGGCTATCCTGGTTGCGCTTGCACAATACCCAGAAAATATTGCCGATGTACTAGATGATTACGCACGTTATGAACGCCAAGAAATTCGTTTAAACGATATTATCAGTGGATTCCTTGATCTGGAGGAACTCTCTATTCCTTTAGAAATTGCCACCAAAGAAGACGAAACGATCAATGACGATGAAGTCATCAGTGGCGATGATGATGAAGAGCAAAGTAAGTTTACTTCATCAATGAAAAAAGAAGACAAAGAATCTGACGATGAAAGTGAAGATTTAAAGTCCAAAACTGCAGCCGGTGGTGATGAGGAAGGATTTAGTGAACTCGATGGAGGACCTGATCCAGAGCTCGCTCACGCACGCTTCGCTGAATTACAATCACTTTATCAAACCTTTTTAGCGGCTCAAAAAAAATATGGCCGTCATGATAAAAAAAGCCTAAAGCAAGCATTATTAGTTTCTGATGCGTTTACTAAATTTAAACTCATTCCACGCCAACTCGATAAATTAACTCGAAAAATGCGTTCTCTCTTAGAAGAGATTCGAACCCAAGAACGCAATATCATGCGCTTATGTATTAATGGCGCTAAAATGCCTCGACAAATTTTTATTGAGTCTTTCCCAAAAAATGAAACCAGCGAGAAATGGTTAAAAAAACATATTCTTTCTAAACAAAGCTATGCACCAGCACTAAAAAAACTACAAATGTCGATTGTTTCTGCGCAAGACAAGCTAAAAGATTTAGAAAAATCGGTTGACATGTCGATCGGGGAAATCAAAGAGATCAATCGTCAAATGTCGGCAGGCGAAGCGAAAGCACGACGTGCCAAAAAAGAAATGGTTGAAGCTAATCTTCGTTTAGTTATTTCTATTGCAAAAAAATATACTAATCGCGGCTTACAATTTCTTGATTTAATACAAGAAGGCAACATTGGTTTAATGAAAGCTGTTGATAAATTTGAATACCGACGTGGTTATAAATTTTCAACCTATGCTACTTGGTGGATACGACAAGCCATTACACGTTCCATTGCTGATCAAGCGCGTACCATTCGTATTCCGGTACATATGATTGAAACCATCAACAAGCTCAATCGTATTGCACGTCAAATACTTCAGGCCACAGGTAAAGAACCTTCTCCGGAAGAACTCAGTAAAAAAATGGAACTACCTGAAGATAAAATCCGTAAAATTCTTAAAATTGCTAAAGAACCTATTTCTATGGAAACACCGATTGGTGATGATGATGGCGATTCACATTTAGGCGACTTTATTGAAGATACCACCGCACTATCACCCATCGACGCAGCGACGATTGAAGGCCTGCGCGAAAATGTGAATGAAGTACTTGCCACACTCACACCCCGTGAAGCAAAAGTACTGCGTATGCGTTTTGGTATCGACATGAATACCGATCATACTTTAGAAGAAGTGGGTAAACAATTCGACGTAACACGCGAACGTATTCGACAAATCGAAGCCAAAGCATTACGTAAACTACGCCATCCTACACGTGCAGAACCTCTACGCAGCTTTCTTCCACAAGAGCAGTAATCAAGTGATGACATCTTATAAATAGATGTCATCAAAAAATGACTTTACAAGCTGAATAGTAAATTGCTAAATATTTAGAGATTGATTACAATCTACCATCATTCAAGGGCCCGTAGCTCAGTTGGTTAGAGCAGAGGACTCATAATCCTTTGGTCCTAGGTTCAAGTCCTAGCGGGCCCACCAGTAAAATCAAGAACTTACGATCACTTTAGCCCATAATAAAAATTCACTTACGCAACTATACTTAATTTCAGTCGCATGATGCAGATTAACTCAGGGATCAGAAGGACAACCAAAATTTTCCATGCACATAGCAACTCATTTGCTAAGTTGAATCCCTTTCCCTAGCTCTTTTTTAAATACTAATAGGCGCTAGCCATATGATTATTAAGGATGTAGTCAGAAAATATGAAAGGAAAATACACTAAACGGTATTCTAAATTTAGTTTACTACTTATTAAGCTTGCCATTTGTTCTAGCGTTTTTTTATCATCCTATGTCCAAGCGGCTAGCCCTGCTCGAGCGCCACAAGGTTCACAGCTTCTACCACAGGATCCGAGTGAACGTATACAAACCTTCCCAAACACTAATGAATTACAAGTCGAACAGCTTCAACCAACTGTAATTACCAGTAAGGCAACTTTATACGTTCGCCAAATTAAAATTTGCGGCAATACCGTGTTTGATACCAATACCCTGCATACCTTGGTCGCCGATGGTGAGGGTAAAACGCTGAATCTTACCCAGCTCAATGAACTGGCTGCCCATATTTCCCACTATTATCAGCAACATGGTTATCTCTATTCCCGAGCCTATATTCCCGCTCAATCTATTAAAAATGGGGTAGTCCAATTTAATATTCTAGAAGCCCGTTACGGCGCCATTCGGATAAAAAACTACAGTCGCCTCTCTCCCTCTATGGCCAAGAGAATGCTCAGTCCACTGCACATAAATGATAAGGTTGAAATCTACAAACTGAACCGCACCCTGTTGTTGCTCGGCGACCTCTCAGGTATTACAACCTACAGTACACTGGGACCAGGTCAGACCGTCGGTAGCTCCGATTTAGAGGTGTTCATTAAGCCCGCTGAGGCCGTTAGTGGATTTGCAGGCATTGATAACTATGGCAGTCCCTATACGGGAAGAGCCCGTTATAGCGCTTCCTTACAATTCAATAACCCAACCGGGCAAGGCGACCAGATTGCCATTGATGGGCTCACCTCCGGCCGCAATCTTATGTATGGCCACTTTGGATACAGTCTACCGCTTTATCCTGGCTTTAATATTGGGGCGAATTACTATGGGATGAACTATAGGCTAAAAGACAACTTAGACCCATTACAAGCGGTAGGTAATTTAAATAATGCCGATCTTTGGCTCTCCTATGACTGGATCCGAGAGGTTAATATTAACTTCAACAGCATACTCAGATATGTCTATAAAAACATGCACGATAATATCAAAGCTGTCGATATTTATAAGATGCGCCACTCCAATGCCGCCAAACTAGAGAATTCAGCAGAGTTTCGTGACCCCTACGGCAAAACTAATGCCTATTTAGCTATTACTCAGGGAATTCTGAGCTTCGACAATGCATTTGATGGCGGAGGAATCGACTCCATCAGTGCTAAGACGGCCGGTAGCTTTACTAAACTTAACCTCCATATTTCCCGCCTACAGCAATTTACTGAGAATACTTCACTCTATTTGGGGGCTGATGGACAATTGGCTAGCAAAAATCTAGATTCTTCTGAACAGATTATATTAGGCGGACCTTTCGTCGTTCGCTCTTATGACGTCGGTGCCATCAGCGGCACTCAAGGTTACTCTGCAACGGCCGAGCTTCGACATATCGTCAATATGCCCATTCCGGGCGTCTGGAGACCGATGGTTTTTGTTGATGTGGGTCGCATACAAATCAACAAAGATCAATTCACCAATGATCTCAATCTATTTAATCTTTACAGTACCGGCATTGGACTCGACATAAGCTGGAAAGGTTGGAACCTCAGTGCGCGTTATGCTCATCGCCTAGGTGCACCACCGCCACCTAATATCGTGAGCAATATTGATAATAATCAACTATGGGTTCAGTTTGGCAAAAGCTTCTAAACTCTTGCATGAACTCCTCTACTACACCTTAATTCCCCGTTCTACCGTTCGGAGATATTAGTCTGTTTAGCGTATCCGTCCTGCCACGGCTTAATAAACAGGATTAGACTGCCCCAAGCAGGCTATTATAATTTGGTAAATGAACACCACCTCTAACTATGTAGAGATTCAGTTCTGTTATAGGTTCATTATCTCCTATTAAACGTTGTTGCAATGCCGCCGTGATACTTTGCAGCACATGCACATTATCCTTATGCAGCTCTAACAGTATATTAGACACAGGTGACGGAGGAATATAATCTATAGGAAAAATATTCGCAGTCGTCACTGCACGCGTATTCGCTAGCGTATAGTTAGGTGCGTCAGCACCACTCGCAGTAATGTTTGTTATCGTAATTGGAATATTCAAGGCAGGGCCCGCCGTCGCAAACTCTGCTGATCCATAGTTAAGACTAACCGAATCTCCCGATACAATATCCTCACCATTCAATGTCACTGTAGCATTGGTAGTTCCGTCAAATACTTTATTCTGACCGGTCGCCGTCACGGTAATCGCACGTGGCGTAATATCGGCTGTGCTATCCGCTCTGGTGTTAACAACGACATAATTCCCGCCATCAGGACCACCTGCACTAATATCCGTCCCTATCACCGGTATATTATTGCCCACATTCTTATCCACAAAGTTAGCGCTGGCACTGCTAAAAGTGACGTCATCACCTGCTATCACACCGTTACTAGTCAGTATCAGTGCATCAGCAACGGTACCGTCATACACCTTGTTAGTACCCGTTGCTATCACAAAGATCGCACGTGGCGTAATATCGGCCGTGGTGTTAGCACTGGAATTAACGATGTAGTTTGTCGCATCGCTGCCACTTGCACTGATGCCGGTCACACTCACTGCTTTATTGCTTCCTACATTCTTATTATTAAAATTGGCAGCGGTATTACTGAAATTGATATTATCACCGGCTATCGCACCCGTACTGGACAAGGTCACTGTAGCATTAGTAGTCGCATCATATATCTTATTGATACCGGTCGCCGTTACGGTGATCCCTAGTGGCGTAATATCAGCTGTAGTATTAGCATTGAGATTAGTAACGATATAGTTCGTCGCATCAGTGCCACTTGCACTAATGCCGGTCACACTCACTGCTTTATTGCTTCCTACATTCTTATTATTAAAATTGGCGGCGGTATTGGTAAAGCTAATATTATCACTGGCTATCACACCCGTACTGGACAAGGTCACTGTAGCATTAGTGGTCGCATCATATATCTTATTGATACCGGCCGCCGTTACGGTGATCCCTAGTGGCGTAATATTGGCCGTGGTGCTAGCACTAGGGTTAACGATGTAGTTCCCACCATCAGAGCCACCAGTACTGATACCGGTAACACTCACCGGTTTATTGCTGCCCACATTTTTATTATTAAAGTTAGCTGCTGTATTAGTAAAATTGACCGTATCGCCCGCTAAAATACCAGTACTGGACAAGGTCACGGTATCGGCAGTAGTACCGTCATACACCTTATCATTACCGGTCGCCATCACGGTGATCGCTAAGGGCGTAATATCAGCCGTGGTATTAGCAGTGCTGCTGTTAATAGTGTAGTTCCCGACATCGGTACCGCTGGCAGTAATCCCGGTAACGCTCACCAGTTTATTGTTGCCCACATTCTTATTATTAAAATTGGCAGCGGTATTACTGAAATTGATATTATCACCGGCTATCGCACCCGTACTGGACAAGGTCACTGTAGCATTAGTGGTCGCATCATATATCTTATTGATACCAGCCGCCGTTACGGTGATTCCTAGTGGCGTAATATTAGCTGTAGTGGTGACATTGGCACTAGAAATAGTATAGTTTCCTGCATCGCTGCCGTTAGCACTGATACCAATAACGCTCACCGGTATGTTGCTGCCCACATTCTTATTATTAAAATTGGCAGCCATGTTAGTAAAGCTGACATTATCTCCCGCTAAAATACCGTTACTGGACATCATTACTGTAGTCG
>Ga0075364_10002352_pt1 | contig 10616 bp, 9 predicted proteins | sample EndMetdeltDD1764_FD_71517 | JGI IMG/M metagenome (GOLD analysis project Ga0075364, IMG submission 71517) | Populus endosphere microbial communities from Tennessee, USA - Endosphere MetaG P. deltoides DD176-4 | ecosystem: Host-associated > Plants > Roots > Endosphere | place: USA: Tennessee...
GGCCTTCGTCAACTCCGATCTGCACCCGGCTTTCAAGCCGCTGTTCATGCCGGGCAACTACATCGGCGACGACAGCCAGTACGACGCGGTCCGGGCCGCCGCCCGCACGCGCGTGCGGGCCCTGTTCGAGACCGCCGAGCGGCAGCTGGGTGGCCAGGACTGGCTGGCCGGCTTCCGCAGCTACGCCGATCCCTATCTCCATCTGACCCTGCGCTGGGCGGGCCGGGTCGGCGTCGACCTGGGCGGCCTGCCGCAGCTGGCCGCGTTCCAGGCGCGCATGGACGCCGACCCGGGCGTGCAGGCCGTGCTGAAGGCCGAAGGCCTGGCCTGAGCAGGCGGAGCGCGACGTCCCACGGGACAGCGCAGCGCCGATGGACGTCGCAGGCGTCCATCGGCGCCAGAAGCGGCCCGTGCCCGCCCCTTCAAGGGCCGGCGGTCGCCAGCAGCCAGGTGTCGGCGAATCCCTCGCCCTTGGCCTTGGCCAGCGCCTGGCGCATCTCCGGCAGCAGCGCGCGCAACGCGACGGCATCCTGGCAGCGCTCGACCTTGAGCTGCATGAAGTAGCCACGCAGGCCCAGGTGCGCCCGGATCGCCTCGCTCATGCCTTCGTAGAGCCGGTGGTAGTCGCCCACGGCCAGCGGCTGCACCACCGACACGGCCGGCTCAGGCGCGGATGTCAGAGTGGCGAGGGCGGCCGGTGCCGCGACGACGGCGTCGCCCGGCTGCTGGCCCGGCGACACCGCCTGCAGCAGCGAGGCCGGATCGAATCCGCTCGGTGTCGTCTCGATCAGCTCCATCGCCTGCAGCTGCACCAGCGTATCGGCCGGCGCATGCACGCCGGCGATGACCGCGCGCAGGTCGCGCACGCTGCGCCGGCCGTCCACCATCAACAGGATGGTGCGCAGCTGCGGCGCCAACCGCCGATGCCGGTGTTCGATCTCGTCCCGCCCCGCCTCGGTCTTGCGGAACACGTCCTCGTCGCGCATGCGCCCCTCCCCCGGGTTCGCGTCGTCGCCACCGCGCTCCCCGCGCGGAACGCCAGATCCTGACACCGATCCGGCAGCGATTCATGCCGCACTGCAACCAGGCGGCGCCCGGCCTGGGGAACACCGCGGGCGGAACTGCCGAGCCTGGCCCGCACCGCGGCGGCAGGCCGTCAGTCCGGCAGGACAGCCGCCGGCACGCGGACGGCGCCCTCCATCAGCACCCGGGCGCTGCGGCTCATCACCGCCCGGGTGACCGCCCACCGGCCCTCGACCTGGCGCGCCTGGGCGCCGACGCGCAGGGTGCCGGACGGATGCCCGAACCGCACCGCCTCGCGCGCGCCGCCGCCTGCAGCCAGATTGACCAGGGTGCCCGGAATCGCCGCGGCGGTGCCGATCGCCACCGCCGCCGTCCCCATCATCGCGTGGTGCAGCCTGCCCATCGACATCGCACGCACGTTGAGGTCGATCTCGCTGGCGCCGATCGCCCTGCCGCTGCTGGCCAGGTAAGCGCGCGGCGGCGCGACGAAGGCCACCTTCGGCGTGTGCTGGCGGGTCGCGGCCTCCTCGGCCGTGCGGATCAGGCCCATGCGCAACGCACCGGCGACGCGGATCGCTTCGAGCTTCGCCAGCAGCGCCCTGTTCTCGTTGATCGCCGGCTGCAGCTCGGTGCCATCGAAGCCGATCGCCGCAGCGTCGACGAACACCGTGGGAATGCCGGCGGTGATCAGCGTCGCCTGCAGCGGGCCGACACCGGGCACGTCCAGCGTGTCGACCAGATTCCCGGTCGGGAACAGCGCCGCACCTTCGCCATCATCGGAAGGGTCGACGAACTCCAGCACGATCTCGGCGGCGGGAAAGGTCACGCCATCCAGCTCGAAATCGCCGGTTTCCTGCACCTGGCCATCGACGATCGGCACGTGCACGACGATGGTCTTGCCGATGTTGGCCTGCCACACGCGCACCGGGAACACGCCATCGCGCGGCAGCCGCGCAGGATCGATGAACCCATTGGCCACCGCGAACGGACCGACCGCGGTGCTGAGGTTGCCGCAGTTGCCACTCCAGTCGACGAAGGCGCTGTCGATCGACACCTGCCCGTACAGATAGTCGACATCGTGGTCGGGCACCGACGCCGGCGCGATGATCACGCACTTGCTGGTCGACGACGTCGCCCCGCCCATGCCGTCGGTGTGCTTGCCGTAGGGGTCGGGCGACCCGATCACGCGCAGCAGCAGCGCGTCGCGCGCCGGGCCCGGCACCTGCGCCGCGGCGGGCAGGTCTTCGAGGCGGAAGAACACCCCTTTCGAGGTGCCGCCGCGCATGTAGGTGGCGGGGATGCGGAGCTGCTGATGCGGGTTCATCGACTCATTGTCCAGACGTGGAAGGAAGGGAACTCAGAACAGCGCCGGCTGACGCTGCGGCTGCAGCGCCCATCGTTCCAGCGTGGTGTAACGGTAGGGGTCGCCGCCGGCACGGACCAGCTCGATCGCATCCACCGTCCAAGGCACCGGTGCGATCGGAAGGGAAGCAGCCAGGGGCTCCGGTGCGCGATAGCAGAGCGTGACGTGCCCGGTATGGCCTGACGACTCGTGGATGGCGGATGCCGCCAGTCCCGTCCGCACGGCATCGAGGACCGCCGTGAGCCCGGCCGGCTTCGCTCCACGCGTGCAGGCCATCCAGTGGATCCGCCCGTCCGGACCGGTGCTGCTGGCAAACCGGTTGAACACCACGTCGAAGGCGGTCGCCGTGGCTGCTGCAAGCGTCCCTGCGTGACGGAGCGCCTGCTCCTCCTGGCGCCGGTGCCGGTTCGACAGCGACTGGTGCCAGTTGCAGGGCGCGAACAGCATCCCGCCCAGACGGCGATCCAGCGCGTGACGCGACAGCGCGCGAAGGAGCGCCTCGCGGACATCCCCGGAGACGCGCGCCAGCAGGATCAGATCGCCCTCCATCGCCTTATGCTCCGTCGGGGATCTCCGGCTCGACCAGCAGCGCGAGCAGCGCCAGCGATTCCTGCCAGCCCTGGTAGCAGAAGTCGATGGGGATCGCGGCCGGAATCCCGCTCTGCTCGATGCGCAGCTCGGTGCCGCACAGATTCGGCACCAACGTCACGGTGACCCGGATCTCGCCCGGCAGATCCGGGCTGTCGAAGGTGTCGACATGGACGATGCGCGCATCCTGTTCCAGTTCGACGAACACGACGCGGAAGGAATGGCTGCTGCCGGTCCCGAGGTTGGTGAACGCCATGCGGTACCCGCCGCCGACCGAGGCATCGAACGCATGGACGGTGCCGGTGAAGCCATGCGGCGGCAACCACTTGGCCAGCGCCGCCGGATCGAGGAAGGCGCGATAGACGCGCGCTGGCGGCGCGCGCAGCACGCGGTGCAGGTGGACGGTGCCGGTGGCGTTGGAGGACTGGCTGGACATGGCGATGTTCCTGGCGTCGGGATGTACCGGGACGACGGCCGGGTCAGGCCGTTTTCGACACCTGCGCCCCGCTCTGCTCGAGGAAATCCTGCGCGAAGCGCTGCAGCACGCCACCGGCTTCGTAGATCGACACCTCTTCATCCGAATCCAGCCGGCACAGCACCGGCACCTCGACCCGCTCGCCGTTGCGGCGATGGATCACCAGGCTCAGCTGCGCGCGCGGGCCGCGGGTGCCGATGACGTCGAAGGTCTCGGTGCCGTCGATGCCGTGGGTCGCGCGGGTCTGCCCGGGCAGGAACTCCAGCGGCAGCACGCCCATGCCGATCAGGTTGGTGCGGTGGATGCGCTCGAATCCCTCGGCGACGATGGCCTCCACGCCCGCCAGACGCACGCCCTTGGCCGCCCAGTCGCGCGAACTGCCCTGGCCGTAGTCCGCGCCGGCGACGATGATCAGCGGCTGGCGGCGCTGCATGTAGGTCTCGATCGCCTCCCACATCCGCACCACCTGGCCGTCGGGTTCGATCCGCGCCAGCGAGCCCTGCTTCACCTGGCCGCCGACCACGGCCATCTCGTTGACCAGCTTCGGGTTGGCGAAGGTGGCACGCTGCGCGGTCAGATGATCGCCACGATGGGTCGCGTACGAATTGAAGTCCTCCTCGGGCACGCCCATCTTCGCCAGGTACTCGCCGGCCGCGCTGCTGGCGAGGATCGCGTTCGACGGCGACAGGTGATCGGTGGTGATGTTGTCGCCCAGCACCGCCAGCGGGCGCAGGCCGCGCAGCGTGCGTTCGCCGGCCAGCGCGCCTTCCCAGTACGGCGGCCGGCGGATGTAGGTGCTCATCGGACGCCAGTCGTACAGCGGCGCCACCGGCTCGCCGTGCTCGACGCGCACGTTGAACATCGGCGCATAGACCCTGCGGAACTGCTCGGGCTTGACGCTGGCGCGGACGATCGCGTCGATCTCCTCGTCCGACGGCCAGATGTCCTTCAGCGTGACCGGCCGGCCATCGGCATCGGTGCCGAGCACGTCCTTCTCGATGTCGAAGCGCACCGTGCCGGCGATCGCATAGGCGATCACCAGCGGCGGCGAGGCCAGGAAGGCCTGCTTCGCATACGGATGGATGCGCCCGTCGAAGTTGCGGTTGCCGCTGAGCACGGCGGTGGCGTACAGGTCGCGCTCGACGATCTCCTGCTGGATCGCCGGATCCAGCGCGCCGCTCATGCCGTTGCAGGTGGTGCAGGCGAAGGCGACGATGCCGAAGCCCAGCTGTTCCAGTTCCGGCAGCAGGCCGGCCTCCTCCAGATACAGCTGCACCGCCTTCGAACCCGGCGCCAGCGAGGTCTTGACCCAGGGCTTGCGCAGCAGGCCCTTCGCGTTCGCGTTGCGGGCCAGCAGGCCTGCGGCGATGACGTTGCGCGGATTGGAGGTGTTGGTGCACGAGGTGATCGCCGCGATCACCACCGCGCCGTCGGGCATCAACCCCTGCGCTTCCTGCGCGCGCGCCTGCGCAAGATCGCCGGCGATGCCGCGTTCGGCCAGCGCCGAGGTCGGCAGGCGCCGATGCGGATTGGACGGCCCGGCCATGTTGCGGACCACGCCGGACAGGTCGAACGACAGGCTGCGTTCGTAGCGCGCGTCGGCCAGCGCATCCGCCCACAGGCCGGCCGCCTTCGCATAGGTTTCGACCAGCTGCACCTGCGCCTCCTCGCGGCCGGTCAGGCGCAGGTAGTCCAGGGTGTTGTCGTCGATGAAGAACATCGCCGCGGTCGCGCCGTACTCGGGCGCCATGTTCGAGATCGTCGCGCGGTCGCCGACGGTCAGCGCCGCCGCGCCGGCGCCGCGGAACTCCAGATAGGCGCCGACCACCTTCGACTGGCGCAGGAACTCGGTCAGCGCCAGCACCACGTCGGTGGCGGTGATGCCCGGGCCGGGCCGGCCGGACAGTTCCACGCCGACGATCTCCGGCGTGCGCATCCACGAGGCGCGACCGAGCATCACGTTCTCGGCTTCCAGCCCGCCGACGCCAATGGCGATCACGCCCAACGCATCGACATGCGGGGTGTGGCTGTCGGTGCCCACGCAGGTATCGGGGAACGCAACGCCGTCCTGGGTGTAGACGACAGGCGACATCTTCTCCAGGTTGATCTGGTGCATGATCCCGTTGCCCGGCGGGATCACCTCGATGTTGCGGAACGCCTTCGCAGTCCAGTCGATGAAGTCGAAGCGGTCGGCGTTGCGGCGGTCTTCGATCGCGCGGTTCTTCGCGAACGCGTCGGGGTCGTAGCCCCCGCATTCCACCGCCAGCGAGTGGTCGACGATCAGCTGCACCGGTACCACCGGATTGACCTGGGCCGGGTCGCCGCCCTGCCCGGCGATCGCATCGCGCAGGCCGGCCAGATCGACCAGTGCGGTCTGGCCGAGGATGTCGTGGCAGACCACGCGCACCGGATACCACGGGAAGTCCACGTCGCGGCGCAGTTCGATCAGCTGCCGCAGCGCGGTGTCCAGCAGCGCAGGATCGCAGCGCCGCACCAGGTTCTCGGCATGCACGCGTGCGGTGTAGGACATCCGCGCATAGGCGCCCGGCTCCAGCGCCTCGACGGCGGCGCGTGCGTCGAACCAGTCGAGCGATGTGCCCGGGAGCGGTTTGCGGTGCTGGCTGTTCATGGCTGGCGGTACTCGAGAAAGAGACGACGGATCCGGCGTGGCCGGTCCGGTGGCGTGCGCTGCTCCCTGTAGGAGACGACACGCGGACATGGACGGAACGACGGAACGCGCAGCGGACGCATGCCTGGCGGCTGCGCCGACGGCCATGTGTCCGCTGCCCGGCTGCACCCGTGCCGGGCCACGCGCGGGAGCGCGGCCCGACGCCGGTCCTCAGCTGCGCGCGTCGATCGGCACGAAGGCCTGGTCTTCCGGCCCGGTGTAGTGGGCGCTGGGGCGGATGATCTTGCCGTCGGTGCGCTGCTCGATGATGTGCGCGCTCCAGCCGGCGGTGCGGGCGATGACGAACAACGGCGTGAACATCGCCGTCGGCACGCCCATCATGTGGTAGCTGACCGCACTGAACCAGTCCAGGTTCGGGAACATCTTCTTGATGTCCCACATCACCGTTTCCAGGCGCTCGGCGATGTCGTACATCTTGCGGCTGCCCTGCTCGTCCGACAGTTCCAGCGCGACCTGCTTGATCACCTTGTTGCGCGGATCGGACACGGTGTAGACCGGGTGGCCGAAGCCGATCACGACCTCCTTCTTCTCCACCCGCGCCCTGATGTCGGCCTCGGCCTCGTCCGGCGTGTCGTAGCGCTTCTGCACCTCGAACGCGACCTCGTTGGCGCCCCCGTGCTTGGGCCCGCGCAGCGCACCGATGCCGCCGGCGATGGCGCTGTGCATGTCGCTGCCGGTGCCGGCGATGACGCGGCAGGCGAAGGTCGATGCATTGAATTCATGCTCGGCATACAGGATCAGCGAGGTGTGCATCGCCTTGACCCAGGATTCCGGCGGCTTCTGCCCGTGCAGCAGGTGCAGGAAGTGGCCGCCGATGGAGTCGTCTTCGGTCTCCACGTCGATCGCGCGGCCGTTGTGGCTCCAGTGGTACCAGTACAGCAGCATCGAGCCGAGGCAGGCCATCAGCTTGTCGGCGATGTCGCGCGCGCCAGGGTGGTTGTGGTCGTCCTTCTCCGGCGCCACGCAGCCGAGCACCGACACGCCGGTACGCATCACGTCCATCGGGTGCGCCGACGGCGGCAGTTCCTCCAGCGCGGCCTTGACCGCGGCCGGGATGCCACGCAGCGACCTCAGCTTGGCCTTGTAGCCGCGCAGTTCGGCGCGGGTCGGCAGCTTGCCGTGCACCAGCAGGTAGGCGATCTCCTCGAACTCGCTGGTGGTGGCCAGGTCGAGGATGTCGTAGCCGCGGTAATGCAGGTCGTTGCCGCTGCGTCCGACCGTGCACAGGGCGGTGTTGCCGGCGGCGGTGCCGGACAGGGCCACCGACTTCTTCGGCTTGAAGGCCGGTACGGCCTGGCTTGCGTTGGTGTCGTTCATGCGTCGTCTCCGGGATATCGCGGTCGTGTCGTCTGGACGGATCAGCGCGCGGGCGCATCCGGCGGCAGGCCGCCAGCGCGCTCGAGCAGTTGCTGCAGCATGGCGATCTGGCGGTTCTGCTGCTCGACCAGCGTCGCCCAGTCCTGCTCGCGCAGCTGGTTGAGCTTCTCGTGCACCTGCAGGATCTCCAGCTCGGATTTGATGTTCACTTCGTAATCGTTCTGCGCGCGCAGGCGGTCCACCGCGGCCTGGCGGTTCTGGCTCATCATGATCACCGGCGCCTGGATCGCGGCCAGGCACGACAGGCACAGGTTGAGCAGGATGTACGGATACGGATCGAAGCCACCGTGCAGCAGCACGCTGTTGAGCACGATCCACGCCAGCAGCACCAGCGCGAAGCCGATGATGAAGCTCCAGCTGCCGCCGATCTCGGCGACCCGGTCGGCGATGCGCTCGCCGAGCGTGCGGTCGTGATGGGCCTGCTTGGCGATGTCGCGCGCCACATGGCGCCTGGCGATGAAGCGCTCCACCACTTCGCGTTCGGCGTCGGGCAGCTTTTCCAGCTCGGTCCGCAACAACTGGCGCGCGGTCTGGCGACGATCGATGCGACCGCTTGGCGGCACGCTGCCGGTGTGGGTGTTCATGGACATGCCCGTGCGAGGGAACCTGCGTGGATCATGCGCCCTTGCCGGCGAACAGGGCATCCAGCCGCTGCTCGAAGGCGTGGTAGCCGATCCGCTCGTACAGCTCCTCGCGGGTCTGCATGCCGTCCACCACCGCCTGCTGGTGGCCGTCGCGGCGGATCGCCGCGTAGACGGTTTCGGCCGCCTTGTTGGCCGCGCGGAACGCCGACAGCGGGAACAGCTGGATCGCCACGCCGGCCGAGGCCAGTTCGTCGCGGCTGAACAACGGGGTCTTGCCGAACTCGGTGATGTTGGCCAGCACCGGCACCTTCACCGCATCGACGAAGCGGCGGTAGGTGTCCAGGTCGTAGGCCGCCTCGGCGAAGATGCCGTCAGCGCCCGCCTCGACGCAGGCGATCGCGCGTTCGATCGCCGCGTCCACGCCGTCGACCTGGATCGCATCGGTACGCGCGATCAGGAAGAAATCCGGGTCGGTCTTCGCATCGGCCGCCGCCTTGACCCGGTCGACCATCTCCCCCTGCGGCACGATCTCCTTGCCCGGGCGGTGACCGCAGCGCTTGGCGCCGACCTGGTCCTCGATGTGGCAGGCGGCGGCACCGGCCTTGATCAGCGACTTGATCGTGCGCTCGATGTTGAATGCGCTCGGCCCGAAGCCGGTATCGATGTCGACCATCAACGGCAGGTCGCAGACATCGGTGATGCGGCGCACGTCGATCAGCACGTCGTCCAGCGTGTTGATGCCCAGGTCCGGCAGGCCCAGCGAGCCGGCGGCGACGCCGCCACCGGACAGGTAGATCGCCCGGTAGCCGGCGCGTTTCGCCAGCAGCGCGTGGTTGGCGTTGATCGCGCCGATCACCTGCAACGGCGATTCGGCGGCAAGGGCGGCGCGGAACGCCGCTCCCGGAGATGTGGTGGCGCCAGCGGACTGCGTGCTCATGGGATCGGATGCTCCTGTCGATGCGCCCCGGCGACCCGGGAACGGATCCCATGGGGCGCCGTCAATCTGGCAGCAATCAACCTGTTGATCAATCTTGATGCAGTCAATCAATATGTCGACATGAGCGACGACTACATCCCGGCCCGCGAGGCCTGCGCGATCCTCGGCATCAGCCCGGCGACGCTGTACGCCTACGTCAGCCGCGGCCAGCTCGAGTCGCGGCCCGGGCCGGACCAGCGCAGCCGCGTTTACCGGCGCCAGGACGTCGAGCAACTGGTGCAGCGCAAGCGCGCCGGCCACGGCGCCGCGCGTGGCGCCGCACAGAGCCTGGACCGCGGCCTGCCGGTGCTGGAAACCCGGATCTCGCTGATCCGCCCGGACAGCCCCTACTACCGCGGCCAGTCCGCGGTCGAGGCCGTGCGTGCCGGCGCCACACTGGAGGACATCGCCCGGATCCTGTGGGACTGCGGCGAGGAGGATCCGTTCGCCAGCGCGCCGGTCAGCCGCTGGCCGACCCGGGTCGCGCCGATCGCCGGCGATGCGCGTCTGCCGCCGCTGGAACGGGCGATGGCGGCGATCCCGCTGCTGGCGCTGGATGTGCGCCATTCGTTCAACTCCTCGCTGCCGGTACGGCGCGAGATCGCCGCCACCCTGCTGCGCCAGAACGCGGCGCTGCTGGTCGCCGCGCGGCCGGATCCGCGGCCGGTGCATCTGACCTTGGCGCAGGCCTGGCAGCCGGACGATGCCGGCTTCGCCGACCTGGTCCGCGCCGCGCTGGTGCTGTGCGCCGACCACGAACTCAATGTGTCGGCGTTCGCCGCGCGCGTGGTCGCCTCGACCGGCGCGCACCTGCATGCCACCGTCTGCGCCGGCCTGGCCGCGCTGTCCGGCCCGCGCCATGGCGGCGCCACCGCACGCGCGCATGCACTGATCGACGATGCGCTGAACGCGCCGTCGGCCGGCACCTTCATCGCCTCGCGCTGGCAACGCGGCGACGAGCTGCCCGGCTTCGGCCACGCGCTCTACCCGCAGGGCGACCCGCGCGCGGCCGAGCTGCTGCGCATGCTGCGTGAGCGCGCCGGCCGCAGCCGCGCGATGCGCCGCATCGACGAGATGATCGCCGCCGCCAGCGAGGCCAGCGGCCAGCAGCCGAACGTGGACCTGCTGCTGGCCGCGATCTGCCATGCCTACGGCCTGCCCGCCTCGCCGGCGCTGGTGCTGTTCGCCGCCGGACGCCTCGCCGGCTGGCTGGCGCATGCACTGGAACAGCAGACTTTCGGCAAGCTGATCCGGCCGCGTGCCCGCTACACCGGCGCCCTGCCCGAAGGCGGCACGCCGCAGGAGTGACACGGCGCCGCGCGAACGGCAGCGCCGACGCGCCGGCTGGTGTCCCAGGTACGACGCGCATGGCCGGCCGTGCACGGCATGCGCACAGGACGAATCGCGAGGACCCGTCGGCACGCGCGGCACGCGCGGCACGCGCGGCACGCAACGGTACGCGCCCTGAAGCGGCGCGATGCCGGCATCAACGTACGACATCGCGCCTGCATCGCAAGCCTCTATCCTCACGCCATGCGGCT
>Ga0075364_10002354_pt1 | contig 10615 bp, 7 predicted proteins | sample EndMetdeltDD1764_FD_71517 | JGI IMG/M metagenome (GOLD analysis project Ga0075364, IMG submission 71517) | Populus endosphere microbial communities from Tennessee, USA - Endosphere MetaG P. deltoides DD176-4 | ecosystem: Host-associated > Plants > Roots > Endosphere | place: USA: Tennessee...
CGTGCCCTCCACGGCCAACCCGTTCTATGGCCAGATCGCCGCAGTGATGGAATCCTATGCACAGGAAAAGCATGGCTATCGAGTCATGCTGTGCAACACCCATCGCAACCGTGAGCTGGAATCGCGCATGCTCGAAGACCTCAGTGGCTTCGGCGTGGCCGCAGCCATCCTGGTGTCTTCGTTTGACGACGAACAGCATGTCGAACAGGCCATCGCTCGGGGTCTGGCCGTTGTGAGCTACGACCGCACACCGGGGGCCAGCGGACACCAAGGCGTGGACCATGTCTTCAATGACAACGTTCAAGCCGGCATGCTTGCCGCTCAGCACCTGATCGACCATGGCCATCGTCGTCTGGCGTTTGCCATGCCGGCCGGGCGCACTAACAGCCGGGACAGAAAGATCGAAGGTTTTTACAAGGCGGCCGCACAGGCCAGCGTGCCGGTGACGGCAGAGGTCTACGAAGGTCGTGCAGTCGTGGCCTTCGGCGATTCCGAATTAGGCAGCATTGGCTTTGAACTCGGCCAGCAGATGGTTGCTGATCCCACTACCTCACCAACAGGCATCGTCGCAGTCAACGACACGCTCGCCCTGGGTCTGCTGGCGGGCCTGCGCGCTGCAGGCAAGCGGGTGCCCGAAGACATCTCGGTCGTGGGCATGGACAACATGGCACTGGCCGCGTTTGCCTGTCCTCCCCTGACCTCCATCGCCATGCCTGTCGTCGAAATGGCCCAGGCAATGGTCGATCGCGCCGTACTGCGCGCCAATACTCCCAATCTGCAGGCCAATCAACTGCGATTCGAACCTGCGCTGGTGGTACGCGAGTCAGTCTGCGCGCCGCTGGCTTAAACGCATAAAGGACAGGCATGCGCGTTTTTTTGAATCACACGCCGCTCATGCGCGCGAACTATTACGGCGCGCAGGCATTGGCGCGCCTGCGGTCTCTGGCGGACGTCCGGCTCAATGAACAGGAAGCCCCGCTGACCTGTGAGCAGCTGATCGAGGCGGCGCAAGACTGCGAGGTAATCATTGCGGCGCGGGTACCGGCCATTCCAGCCGCGGTGTTCGAGCAATTGCCGGATCTGAAGGCGCTGTGCCGTGTCGCCGTGGACGTTCGCAACATCGACATCGAGGCGGCCAGCCGCCACGGCGTGCTCGTCTCTCGCGCATCACCCGGCTTCGGGCCTTCGGTGTCGGAATGGATCGTGGGCGCCATGATCGACGCCAGCCGCGGCATTTCCAACGCCGTGGTGGACTACCGCCAGTCACGCAAACCGCACGTGAACATGGGCCGGCAACTGGCAGGTGCCACGTTGGGCATCGTGGGTTTTGGCACCATCGGGCGTTACCTGGGCAAACTGGGCTGTGCACTCGGCATGGACGTCGTGGTTCACGACCCCTACCAGCCTGACGTATCGCCCTGCCGCCAGGCACCCGACCTCCAGGCTTTACTGCAGGAGTCCGACTTCGTCGTCTGCCTTGCCCCTGCCCTGCCCGAGACAGCCAACATGTTCGGCACTGCGGCCTTTGCCGCCATGAAACCCACAGCCTGCTTCGTGAATGCCGCACGCGGTGAACTGGTCGATGAGGCGGCGCTGCTGCACGCGCTGAATAGCGGACAGATCGCTTCGTGCGCGTTGGACGTCGGCCTGGCATGCGATCAGATGCCAAGCCCGGAACTGGCGGCGCATCCCCGCGTGATTGCCTCGCCGCACATCGGCGGGCTCACGCCACAGGCGGTCGAGCATCAGGCCTTGGATACGGTCGAGCAGGTGGCCACCATGCTGCAAGGCGAAGTGCCTACCGGCGCCATCAATGCCGAACAGGCGTTCAGGTTTCGCGCCAGATTTCTGCCGCCAGATGCCACACAGGACGGCCCATGAACCGATGCGACACGCACATCCACATCTATGATCCGCAACGTTTTCCCCTGATCGGGCAGGCCACTTCGCCGCCACACAGCACATGGGAAGACTATCTCGCCTTGCGCGCGAAGCTGGGGCTGACGCGTGCGGTCATCGTGCAACCAACCGGCTATGGCCTGGACAACCGCTGCACGCTGGACGCGCTGGCTGAAGCGAAAGGTTCGGCGCGTGCCATCCTGACATTCAAGCCGGACCAGTCCGACGCGCAGTTGCAGGCGTGGGACGAGGCAGGTGTGCGAGGCGTGCGTTTCATGATGATCCCGGGCGTTCAGGATCTACTTTCGTGGGATGACCTGCCCGTCATGGCTGCGCGAATCGCGCCGTGGCATTGGACGATCAACCTGCAGCTCGACGGGCGAACGCTGCCTGACCATGCGGCCATGCTGGCGCAGTTGCCCTGCCCGCTGGTCATCGACCACACGGCCAAATTTCTCGAGCCCGTCGGCCTGGATCACGAAGGCTGGCACGCATTGTGTCGATTGATGGACACCGGGCGCGTATGGGTCAAACTTTCTGCACCCTACGAAACGTCACGTTCCGGCGCCCCCGCCTATGCCGATGTCGGTTTGCTGGCGCGAGAACTTGCCTCGCGCTGGCCGCAACAGTGCCTATGGGCCAGCAACTGGCCACATCCGGGGCAGGCCCAACGCCCCGACGAGCAGGGCCTGCTTGACCTATTGATTGACTGGGCTGGCAGTCCAGGCGACGTCCGGGGCATTATGGTGGACAACCCGGCTGCGCTTTACCGCTGGCCGGAAGTCTGATCACAGCACCGGCCAACCCGCGTGCGGCAGACTACTGCCCGCTTCCTGCACTATTGCCGCACGGCGGGCAAACTCAAACGCTGCTGCATGCATTGACGCCTCGAAGCGGGAAAACCTTCACTGGCAATTCCTGCACTGGTTTGCTCGACGCTGGCAGGCCGCTAGCCGCGGCCCTCCAGCTCATCCATCATTCCCCTGCGTCTTTCTTGCCCGTGAACGGATAGGCTCCACCGTGAGGTGCGCTGTCCTTGGGCTTGATGACCAGCGACAGAACGATGGTGGCGGTCAGAATGCTTGCGGTACCGACCAGCGACCACATGACCGGTATCTTGTAGATGTCGATCAGCAGCATCTTGGTACCGATGAGCACCAGCACGATGGCCAGACCGTAGGGCAGCAGGTGGAAGCGATCGTGCATGCCCGCCAGCAGGAAGTACATGGCGCGCAGACCCAGGATGGCGAACACGTTGGAGGTCAGCACGATGAACGGGTCGGTGGTGATCGCAAAGATGGCCGGGATGGAGTCTACGGCAAACACGACGTCCACGATGCCGATCAGTATGACCACCACCAGCATCGGCGTGGCGATGCGCTTGCCGTTGATCTTCGTGAAGAAACGTTCACCGTCGTAGTCGGGCGAGATGGCGAACTTGCGGCGTACCCATTTCAGCGCGGGGTTGTTCTCCAGATCGGGTTCCTGGCCAGCGGCCCACCACATCTTGACGCCGGTGAACACCAGGAATGCGCCGAACACGTACATGATCCAGTGGAAGTGCGTGATCAACCAGGCACCCACCAGAATCAGGATGGCGCGCAACACGAGTGCCACCAGAATGCCGATCATCAGCACGCGCTTCTGGAACTCTGCCGGCACTGCAAAAAACGTGAACAGCAGCAGGAATACGAAGATGTTGTCTACGGCCAGCGCTTTCTCGACCAGATAGCCGGTAATGAACTCCAGCGACTTGTCATTGGCCAGCGCGCGTGCGGCAGGGTCGTCCCCCGCACCCCCCAGCGCCCACCACAGCAGGCCGACGAAAACGAAGCTCGTCAGCACCCAGACGAGTGACCAGATGCCAGCGGCACGAATAGAGACTTTTTTGGCGCCCTGCCGGTTCAGCGCGAAGAAATCCAGCAGCAGTGCTACGACGGTGAAGGCCGCAAAGAGCGACCACAGGAGTGGCGTACCTATCGATACCATGGCGAGACCTTTTCAAAGGTGGGATGGAAAAATACCCATTCCGGTCTCGCCAGCCGCGTCATGAACGCGGGCCGTAGTGCCGGGAATTCCAGCGCATCAACCTGCCTGCACCGACTTTCCGTATTGACGACACTGCGGTAACCCAAATCGGGTTATGGCTACTCCCCAGGAGAGTGTGCCGCTATTAAATCTGAGGGATACAAAGCTGTCAACTAGCTGAATTATTCCATGCGCGTTGCAACAATCTCAGCCTCGATACATTCGAGTGATAGCAACCAACGTTCCGCTCGCAAGCGGCGCCCGCATGCACCACATTGGCGCTGACACAGACGGCAGACGTCCTGATCGACACCCGCGTGGCTATGGCAGGCTTCTTGCTAAGACACGCTGTCTGCACGAGACACCTGGCTCATTCAGCAGCCGGGCTGACACAAAAGTGTGCGTAATCGTCCACAATCGACACACGTTTCTTCTCCGTGGGTGCATACTGACAAGCGCAAGAATAAGCGGCCTCGTCAACCCGGTATAAGGATAACGAGATGCACCACACGAGTTCCGCAGGACCGCACGTCTTGATCGTTGATGACAATGTAGACGAATTGCGCCTGATGGTTGCCATGCTGCGCGCTGCGCGTTCACGAATCACGATTGCCTGTGATGGTGCGCAGGGCTATAAGCGCGCCGTGGCCGTGCAGCCCGACATCATTCTGATGGATGTCCGCATGCCCACCGCCGACGGTTTTGCTGCGTGTCGCCTCCTCAAAAGCGACCCCGTCACGCGCGACATACCCCTAATTTTCCTGAGCGCCTGTGACACTCTGGACGAGCGCCTCGCAGGTCTGCAAAGCGGCGCGGTCGATTTCATCATGAAGCCGTTCGAACCCGCCGAGGTGATGGCGCGCATCCGGATTCATCTCAAAAAAACGATGATCTCCCCCCCTGTCGCAGAATCGCCCGCTGGACGATGGGGTGCTGATCAGATTCTCGTCAATGCTGCGATCACCTATCTCGCCAATTCTCTGGCGCAACCGCCCGAACTGAAGGAGCTGGCCCGCAAAGTAGGCACTTACGAAAAGCGACTTTCGCGCGCGTTCAAAGAAGTTCAAGGAAAGACGGTATTTGAGTTTGTGCGGGAAGAACGTCTTAGAGTTGCGCGCCATCTACTGCTGGATACATCCCTGAGTGTGACCAACATTGCTGACGAGCTCGGGTTTTCGTCAGCTGCGAATTTTGCGACCGCGTTTCGAAAGGAACTCAATGTAACGCCGTCTGCATTCAGGGAAGCATCCGCAGTTGCCCGTGCGGACCAAGCGCAGGGTCCAAAACTGCACCCCAATTAAGTTCGAGCCTAGCCTTGCTTGCCGACACCTGGCCTTTGCTGCAGAGCTCGATCATCACTGCAACAGGCGTGAATGCCGCGCCTTTCGCGTGCACCGGATTCTCTGCCAGTCCGCTCAATTCCCGTCTGTTGATCCTGCTGTTCGGTGCGCTAGCTGGTGGCTTTTTTGCCCTATCCTGGAGTCTGATGCTTGAGTTTCTTTTTGCGCGCATCGCTCCCATATTCTGGTTGGCGGCCACCTCATTGGCCGCATGTTGCTTCTATCTTGCGTCAAACGCCGCACTTCTGCAGGCGCTGTGCATCGAAGATTTCACGCTGAAGCTTTACTTTGTACCCATCAGTGCAACCGCAACGGCGGTCTGCCTCGCTCTATTCATTGCCGCACATGTGCAGCGAAGCAATATCACCCTTCACCGGCCCAGACTGCTGCTGGGCATCGTCCTGCTTGCGGTGGTCGCTAACCTCATCGCCTGGTTTCATTCCGACGGGCCCTCCGATATCACCATGATGGTGTCCAGCCTGGCGGCACTGATAGTTGCCACACAGGCGCAACGCATCTCGCAGGACCGCCCCTTGAACGGCATGCTTTTCGTGACGGCCGTCTTGGTATCCTATTACCTGTGTTTCCACATCGGTCACCTAAAAGAGTTTTTCGGTAATACTCCATTGGTAGGCAATGTCGGAAAAGCCTCGGAACTGGGCAGCTCATTGCTTGCTTTGATGGGGCTGACGGTGCTTATGATGTGGTTCAAGTTGACCGGCACGCGCCGGTTCGCTGCCCGTTCGGTCCTTGCCAGGTGGCAGGCGAAGGAACGTGTACGATTGAACCGGGAAGTCAAAAAGCAGACAGAGGCCTTGAACGTGGCGCTAGCTTATGCCGAAGAAAAGAACCGGCACAAGGTCCAGACCCTGAGCTACGTCGGCCATGACTTGCGTGCGCCCATGGCCACAGTCCTGGGCTATGTCCGACTGCTGCGCAGCACTCACCAGGCGCCCAACGCAGCGCACATCAACGCAATCGAACGTTCGGTGCTCTACCAGCTCTCGTTGATAGACGACGTGCTGGACTGCGCCAAAGCTGAACTGCAACCCTTGAATATCGCGCCTGCACCCACGTCGATGTCCGAATTGCTCGAAGAGGTGATTCCGTTTGCGAGAACGCTCGGACGCGCCCAACACAACCGCTTTGTATATCACCCTCCCGAGCGGCTTCCGGCACAAGTCCTGGTCGATGGAACCCGCTTGCGGCAGGTTCTCCTGAATCTGCTGAGCAATGCATCCAAATACACCCTGCGCGGTACGTTCGAGCTGACCCTCGAGATGCGACCCAATGCAGACCAGACGTCCTGTCTGTTCACCTTTTTGGTCAAGGACGATGGAATCGGAATAGACATGGCGCATCAGGCCAGCATATTCAATGCCTTTCATCAGCTGGAGCGTACCAGCAGCGGCGTTGGGCTGGGTCTGTTCATCGCAGAGCGCATCGTCGAAGCGTTGGGCGGGAAGCTGCATCTGCAAAGCATGCTGGGTGAGGGCAGTACATTCAGCTTCTCAATTCAAACCGTGGTCACTGACGCGACGATGCTGCGGGCAAACGTTTATGACGACGAGGGCTTCGTCCCTAACCTGCCCGTCATTTCGTCCAGCGCCGAGCTGCCTCCCGCATCAGTGCGGCTAGAACTGGCGATGTTGGCCCGTGATGGGCAGATCACGAGCATCGACGAATGGCTTGCAAGCAGCATGCTCGCCCACCCGAAATGTGGCAGTTTCTACAGCGAAGTACGTGAAGCCCTGGCTGCACTGGACCTGGACCGGCTTGAAAGGGTCGCTTTGCGCACCTGAACGATTTCCCGCGGCGCGAGATTGCGCCCACTGGAGCAGTAGAACAATAAAAATAGTCTTGGCTGGCAAACGGAATTGACCGTTCTTCAAAAGATCGAGTGCCTCGTCTTTGTGAAACTTCACAGCCCGTCGCCCCAAACGAACTGAGATGATGCCGACGTCTGCCGTCGAACATCCGCACGCTCGATGCCTGCGGGTTCGAGCACTTACGCGTGAGATTCCCATGACATATATCTTCAACAGAAGTGAGCCATTCCTGTCAAATGCACAGTTCTCGCAAACGAGAGACTTGTCGCGTATCCAGGTGAAGCTTGGCCCAGAACGGCAGCCAGCCGTGACCGACGCGGCGGCAGCAATGGCCGAACGAATTAAAGAACTAGAGTTGGAAAATCGCCGCCTGCAGCGTTTGACCATCACCGATGAATTGACCTGCGCCTATAACCGCAGGCATTTTCGGGCGAGCTATCTGTCGCTGCTGAATTCGACTTCTCGCTATCCCTCGATCGCACTCTGCCTGTTCGATATCGACCACTTCAAGGGATACAACGATACCTTCGGACATCCTATGGGCGATGCAGCGCTGCGCGCCATCACCCGAGCGATCAGACCGCTGCTGCGCCGGAACTCGGACTGCTTGTTCCGTTTTGGCGGCGACGAGTTTGGCGCCCTGTTCTGCGCCTCCTCCGCCCAAGGCGCAATGAGCATGATTCAAAAGTTCCAGCAAGCTGTAAAAAGCCTGCGTCTGTCCTTGACCACGGATTCCACCGCGACACTTACGGCGACCTATGGAATCGCGTGGCACCCGAACCCGGGAATGGCAAACATCGACGCCAAGCAATTTTATTCAGCTGCCGACAACACGCTCTACAAAGCCAAGCACGGCGGACGCAACTGCATCCTGATGCGTGTAATGAATGACGATGAGCATGACGGCGAGAGCCATCTGACGAAGCACGCAACAGATCCCCTTTGAAAGAGTCTGCCCACGCAATGCTTTCGGGCGCTGGTTGAAAAGCGCAGCTTAGAAACTCCAGACAGAATGAATTGAACAGCACTGCTTAATGCAGCAATCGCTCAGCTTGTTCAACGGTATGTTATGAGGCGCTCAATCATGAAAGTCCTGTCAGTGTTCGGAACACGCCCCGAAGTGATCAAGATGGCGCCGCTGCTGCAAGCTCTGGAAAACGAGCCTTTGATCGACAGTGTTGTGTGTGTGACGGGGCAGCACCGGCAAATGATCGATCCCCTGCTGAACTTTTTCGGGATACGCCCTGACCATGATCTGAATGTGATGGTTGCCGGCCAGTCTCTGAATGGGCTGTGCGCCAGAGTCGTGGCGGGCATGGACAAGGTACTTGAACTGGAGCAGCCGGATCTCGTTCTCGTACATGGCGATACGACATCGGCCTCGGCATGCGCCGTTGCCGCATTCCATCGGAAGATCGCCATCGGGCACGTCGAGGCAGGACTTCGCACCCATAATCTTGCCCAGCCCTACCCCGAAGAGATGAATCGCCGCATCATCGACTCGATCAGTTCATGGCTATTTGCACCCACTGCGCTGTCTAAAGAAAATCTGCTGCGCGAGAATCTTTCAGGCACCCTTGTGGTAACGGGCAACACTGTGATCGATACGCTAGCGATGACCTGCGCCCGCATGATCCGCAATCCTGAAATGACCAGTGTGATGCAGCACACTTATCCCTGGGTCGACCAGAACAAGAAACTCATTCTTGTTACAGGGCATAGGCGCGAAAACTTTGGTGATGGATTCGATCAGATCTGCCGGGCGCTCAAGCAGCTGGCCGCACGCGGTGACGTTCAGATCGTCTATCCCGTCCACATGAATCCTGCTGTTCATGTAGTTGTTCAGCGTGAACTCTCGACATTACACAATATCCGTCTGATCGCACCGCTGAACTACTCCGATTTCGTGTGGTTCATGCAGCAGGCTTACCTCATTTTGACTGACTCGGGAGGTGTGCAGGAAGAAGCGCCACACCTGGGCAAGCCCGTGCTCGTCATGCGTGACGTCACCGAAAGGCCCGAAGCCATTCTCGCCGGCACCGCCACGTTGGTGGGCACGAGTGAGGAAAAAATAATCGCTGAAGTGACAAAACTATTAGACAACGGCATGTACTACTCGGCGGTGTCGGGACGCATCAATCCTTACGGCGATGGGCTCGCCGCGCAACGCATCGTCAGCGCGCTGTGCCAGCGTGCATTTGAAGAGTTTTGCCCGCTCCTGCCGCTGGACGTAGCCGCCTGAACGCCCTCAATCATCGCTACAAAATATTCAGTGGAGACATCATGCTCGCCTTCCCTCTGCGTCTGCTCGGCGCACACTCCTTCGTCTTGAGTTCGCTGTCCCTGGCACTGCTATACAGTGCGTCCCTGCACGCAAGCGAGCTGACCGACGCGATTCGCGCGCGGCAGCATGACACCTGGGTGACCCGCGCGACCTCGCTGCGGGACGTGGGCTTTCGCAGTGCCATCACACTTGACGAGGGCCAGTCCCGCCAGGAATTCTATCTGCCTGTTCCACGTGGTCTGCCCTTGAACGAAGGGTCCGTCCACTTCGAATCGCATTACCTGAAGGCTGAGCCGGGTGCGGCCACACTTCTGCTTTCTATAGATGGAACGCCGGTGTCGGCCACCAAGATCGAGGCCACCCAGGGCGACGCCCGCAGCCGCCTACCAGTTCAACCTGTTGCCCACGACAGTGGCTTTGTCCGGGTGGCGGTGAACTGGGCTTCAGCCACCCCCTTGAAACGGTGCGAAACATCGAATCTGTTGGGCAATGCGCTCATCATTGATCCGAGTTCCTACCTGAGCTATCGATACGATACCTCGGCCTTGTCCAGCATTGACGACGCCTGGGCGGCGCTGCCCGGCAGCCCGACAATTCTCGTGAGCGAGAAAAAGATCGATCAGGCAAGTTTCGATGCCGCCTGGCGTCTGGGCGTGTCTCTGGCTCGCTCGGGCAAGCAGGCAACCGTACGCGCCTTCCCCGTCGCAGGCGACGTCGTTGACACTCGGGGACTGGAAATCGCACCCGCGCTGGCTGCACTGCCGGCATTTTCCACCCTCGCCGGGAAGTCCTCACACACCCTGGCCGACAACGCAGAGATTGGCGCATGGATCATGGTCGGACCCGATGGCGTCATGGGCGACATCGCAGTGGTCGACATCCCTCTGAAAACGCGTATCAAGGAAGCTCTGGACGCCTTGCGGTCTCAATTCGAAAACTCACCCGATGCGCAGGCCGCTTTCGATGCCTGGCGTAGCGCGCGCGGCACCCTGGAGCTTGCCGATCCAACTCAACACAAGATCGAATTGACCACTTTGGGATCCACCACCCTGATTGCCGTGGCCGCACAACCAGGCGGTTGGGCAGCATCGATGCTTGACGACGAACGACGCAGCCGCCTGACCGAGCGGGTGGCATTAGCCAGCGCCGAACCGCCACCGTTGGCGGGGGACGCTACGGACACACGTATTCTTCGGCTGGGCGGGCCGCAAACGCAATTCGACGTGCGGGCACGT
>Ga0075364_10002355_pt1 | contig 10614 bp, 10 predicted proteins | sample EndMetdeltDD1764_FD_71517 | JGI IMG/M metagenome (GOLD analysis project Ga0075364, IMG submission 71517) | Populus endosphere microbial communities from Tennessee, USA - Endosphere MetaG P. deltoides DD176-4 | ecosystem: Host-associated > Plants > Roots > Endosphere | place: USA: Tennessee...
CTACGGGATCACGCTGGATCCGGGCGACGGGCACTATTTCCCGCAGTACGTCCTCTACCGGATGCACGACAGTGTGGACGGGGAGGACATGCGCCAGACCACATCCTGCAGCGCGAACGGCCGGGTGCCGTTCGAACGGGAATTCGTGTTCAGAGCCGCGGCTTTGAGCCGCGGGTCCGGGCCGGCCGCACCCGCGCGCCGCCTGGTCCCAGCCGCTTCGCCAACCCGCTTGTCCGCGGCTGCGACGCAGCGTAGCGTGCCGGTGAGCGCCGCGCCTCTTCCTGCGCGAGTGGCGCCACCCATGCGGTCTGTCCGGGGAGCAAGCGGATGTCGATCCTGAGAACGGTTCTGGCGGTCGTGCTGGGCCTGGTCGTCGGCAGTGCGGTGAACATGGGCCTGATCCTGCTGGGTGGCCTGCTGATACCGGCGCCGCCCGGCGCGGACATGCAGACGGCGCAGGGCATCGGCGCCGCGTTGCCCTCGCTGCAGCCGCGCCACTTCCTGTTCCCGTTCCTCGCCCATGCGCTGGGTACGTTCGCGGGCGCGTGCGTCGCCGTGCGCATCGCGGCACGGCACCGGCCCGCGGTGGCGCTGACCGTCGGCGTGTTCTTCCTCGCCGGCGGGGTGATGGCGGCCGGGATGATCCCCGCACCGGCGTGGTTCGTCGTGCTGGATCTCGCCTGCGCCTACATCCCGTCCGCGCTGCTCGGTTACCGGGTGGCGCGACCACGCACGGGCTGAGCTGGCATGCGGCGGCAGCCGCCAGCCGCCGCGGCTGCGCGCATGCACGCAGCCGCGGCGGGATACATCTTCCGGCGCCGCCCCGCTCGCCGATGATGGCGCCCTTGGTGGCCGCGCAGCGGCTGCCGGACCGGGTGCAGGCATGGGCCGGCCGCGACGCGTGGCATGCGCTCGCAGGCACCGGGCCGCCCGGCGCTGTCAGGCGTCAACGCGCAGCGTCGACCTTCAAGGCGGCGAAGGCATCCAGCGCACCCTTGCGGCCTTCGGCCAGGTCGACCATCGGCCTGCGCGGGTAGTCCGGCGCGAGCCGGCGCAGCAGGTCGGCGTGCTCCCAGGGCGCCATCCGGGCCTTGGCCGGCAGCTTCGCAAGCTCCGGCACCCAGCGCGCGATGTAGTCGCCTGCGGCATCGAACTTCTGCGCCTGGCTGACTGGATTGAACACACGGAAGTACGGCGCGGCATCGGCACCGGTGCCGGCGGTCCACTGCCAGCCCTGGGTGTTGTTGGCGAGGTTGGCGTCGACCAGGGTGTCCCAGAACCAGCGCGCGCCGTGCTCCCAGTGCAGGCGCATGTGCTTGGTCAGCCAGCTGGCCACGACCATGCGGATGCGGTTGTGCATCCAGCCGGTGTGCCACAGCTCGCGCATGCCGGCATCGATGATCGGCACGCCGGTGCGCCCCTGCTGCCAGGCCTGCAGCGCGGCCGGGTCGACGCTGGCCCACGGGAAATCGTCGAAGCGCGGGTTGAGGTTCTGCGTGGGCACGCGCGGAAAATGGTGCAGCACGTGATGGGCGAACTCGCGCCAGCCCAGCTCGGCCAGGAAGCGGTCGCGGTCGGCGTCGGGAATCGCATCGCCGGCCTCGAGCACCGCGGCGGACGCGCGGCCCGGCGACAGTTCGCCGAAATGCAGGTGCGGCGACAGCCGCGAGGTGCCGCGGGCCGACGGGACGTCGCGGCTGGCGTCGTAGCCGGTCAGCACATCCTCGACGAACCGTGACAGCGCGGCACGCGCGCCCTCCTCGCCCGGCGTGAAGCTCTGCCAGAAGCCGCTGTCCCAGGCCGGCGACGGCGAGGGCAGGATGGCATCGATCGTCGTGCTTTCCGGCAGGTCGAGCGCGGCGGGCGACGGCAGCCGGTCGGGGGCGTCCCACAACCGCGGCGTGCGCCAGGATGCCCGTGCGGTCTTCCAGTACGGCGTGAACACCTTGTACGGATCGCCCTGCTTCGTCGCCAGTTCCCAGGGTTCGAACAGCAAGGCGCCGTTGAAGCTCTCCGCATGCAGGCCGGACTGGCGCAGCGTGCGCTTGATGGTGGTGTCACGCTGTTCGATGGCCGGCTCGTAGCGACGGTTCCAGAACACCGCTTCCGCACCGGTCCGGTCCGCCAGCTGCTGCAGGCAGCGCAGGCTGTCGCCCTGCAGCACCAGCAGCTGCGAGCCGCGTGCGCGCAGCGCGGCATCCAGGCGCGTCAGCGCGTGCCGCCGCCAGGCATCGGAGGCGGCGCCGGGTGCCCACTCGCCTTCTTCCTGCGGCGCGTGCACGTAGACCGGCAACGGCAGGTAGTCGCGCTCGACCGCGGCGCGCAGCGCCGGGTTGTCGTCCAGGCGCAGATCGTCGCGGAACCAGACCAGGGCGAGCTGCATGTCAGACCGTCCCCCGGTTGCGGCCCATCCACGGCCGGTACCAGGCGCGGATGGCGGCCATGTCGGCCTGCATGTCCGGGCCGGTGTGGAACAGCGGACCGAGGCCCATGATCTTCTCCGGGTAGTGGAAGTACGCCATCAGCACCGGTACCTGCGCACGCGAGGCGATCTTCCAGAAACCAGCCTTCCAGTGCTCGACCGGCTTGCGCGTACCCTCCGGTGCCAGCGCGAACCACAGCCGCTCCGAGTGCTGGAACAGCTCCACCGCCTGGTCGACTACGCCCTGCGCGCGGGTGCGGTCTACCGGAACCACGCCGAGCGCGCGCAGCAGCGGCCCCAGCGGCCACCAGAACAGCGAGGCCTTGCCCAGCACGCGCGCATCGAAGCCCAGCGCCATCTTGGCCGCCATGCCCCAGAAGCCATCCCAGTTGGACGAATGCGGCGCGGCGATCAGCACCAGCCTGGGCACGTCGGGAAGCGTGCCGACCACGCGCCAGCCGCCCAGGCGCAGCACCGTGCGGCCGAGCCAGCGGGTGAAGCGGTTGCGCCGCACCTGCGGCATGTTGGGCGGGATGGCGGGCAGCAGCGGGGTGCGGTGCGGCATGCGGGCTCAGTCCCAGTCGCGGGCGCCGCGCCCGCGCTTGATCTCGCTGCGCTCGCGCTTGCCCTGCAGGCGACGCTGCTTGGACGCGCGCGTGGGTTTGCTGGCGATGCGCGGCTTGGGCACGGCCAGGCCGGCGGCGATGAAGCCGGCCAGCCGCTCGCGCGCGTCCTGGCGGTTGCGGTCCTGGGTGCGGAAGCGCTGCGCATCGATCACCAGCACGCCTTCGGCGGTCACCCGGCGGTCGCGGCGGGCCAGCAGACGCTCGCGCAGCGGCTCGGGCAGCGACGGCGAGCCGGCGATGTCGAAGCGCAGCTCGACCGCGGTCGACACCTTGTTGACGTTCTGCCCGCCGGCGCCGCTGGCCCGCACGAAGCGCTCGACCAGTTCCGATTCGGGAATGGCCAGGCTGGGCGAGACGGTGATGACGTCGGCGGACATGCGGCGGATTCTAATGGAGCGGCGGCATCGGCATGCGTGACGGCCGGTCGGCTCGCGCCATCGGCTAGCATGGAGGCATCTCCACGCACGGAAGCACCCTGCCCATGATCGGACTCCGCCTCGCCGCCCTGCTGCTCGCGTTCTGCGCCTGCGCTCCGCTGCATGCCGCCGCGCCCACCGATGCCCAGCTGCAGCGCCTGTTCGAGCTGACCCGGGTCGAGCAGGAGTACCAGGCCTTCATCCCGCAGTTCGAGCAGATGCAGCGCGACCTGGCGCTGCGCGCCATTCCCGATGACGCCTCGCCCGAGCGGATCGCCGCCGCCGAGCGCGAGATGGCCAGCACCCAGGCCGACATCCGCAGGATCATGGCCTGGGAACGGATGCTGCCGATGTACCTGGACATCTACCGGCGCACCTACAGCGCCGAGGACGTGGCGGCGATGATCACGTTCTACGAAAGCCCGGCCGGCCAGCGCGTGATCGCCGCGCAGGGCACGCTGATGCGCAACATCATGGAGGCGGTCACCCTGACCGTGCAGCCCGAGCTGGAACAGCTGCTCAGGAAGACCGGCGACGCGCACGACGGGCACGCGCACTGAGTCGACGCGCGTCGGCGGCACGGCCCTCACCGCTGCCGGCCACCGGGCGACGACTGCACCTGCGAGGGCAGCGGCGGGCCGCCCGCACAGGCGCGGCCGGTTCGCGGCCGACGCATCCGCCTGCCTGCGGACCGGATCGCGTCGCGCTGGTGGCTACAGCGCCCAGCCGAACAGCGCCATCGCCTTGGCGAACTCGTCCGCCGGCGGCGCGGTGACGCGCACCGTGGCGCCGGTCTGCGGGTGCGGAAAGCCCAGCGTCCACGCGTGCAGCAGCATGCGGTGCACGCCGAGCATGCGGAAGGCCCGGTTGTGACGCCCGTCGCCATGGCTGGTGTCGCCGATCATGTGGTGCGAGGCGTGCTTGAGATGGCGGCGGATCTGGCGGAAGCGGCCGGTCTGCGGCATGCACTCGACCAGCGCGTAGCGCGAGGTCTCGAAGCCGGTGGAGGGAATCGGCAGCTCGCCCGTGGCCAGCCGCCGGAAGCGGGTGATCGCCGGCTTCTTGACCGGCTTGCCGGGGCCGCCATCGAGCGGATGGTCGATCTCGAACGCCTCGTCCGGCCAGCCGCGGCAGATCGCGAGGTAGCGCTTGTCCAGCTGGTGCGCCATCACCGCCTTGCCCAGTGCGGACGCGGTGTCGCGGTCGAAGGCCAGCAGCAGGCAGCCGCTGGTGGCACGGTCGAGCCGATGGACCAGATGGATCGGACGACCGAACTGTTCGCGCAGGCGGTCGGCGGCGAAGTCGGTCTCGTCGGCGGCCAGCACGCTGTCGTGCACCATCAATCCGGCGGGCTTGTCGACCACCGCCAACCATTCGTCCGCGTACACCACCGGCAACTGCATCGTCCTGCTCCTGCTGCAGCCCGTAGCTGCATCTGCGACACTCGAACGTTCCGGCGGAGAGCCGGAGCCAACACCACAAAAGGAGACCAAGGATGATCCCCAGACGCCTCATTCTCGCATTCGCGCTGTCGCTGACGCTGGCCGTTCCAGCACCGGGCGACGCCGCGCCGGCCCTGCCCAAAGGCGTCAGCGCAGGCGCCAGCGTCGAAGGCATCAGCGAGTACACGCTCGGCAACGGGCTGCGCGTGCTGCTGTTCCCCGACCCGACCAAACCGACGGTGACAGTCAACGTGGTCTACGGCGTCGGTTCGGCCGACGAGAACTACGGCGAGACCGGCATGGCGCATCTGCTCGAGCACCTGGTGTTCAAGGGCACGCCGACGGTGGCCAACATCCCCGAGGAGTTCAAGAAGCGGGGCATCAGCTACAACGGCACCACCTGGCTGGACCGGACCAACTACTTCGGTTCGTTCCCGGCCAACGACCAGACCCTGGACTGGCTGCTGGCGCTGGAGGCGGACCGCATGGTCAATTCGCACATCGCCAGGAGCGACCTCGACAGCGAGATGACCGTGGTCCGCAACGAGATGGAGATCGGCGAGAACAACCCCAGCCGCGTCTTCATGCAGCGCCTGCGCTCGCAGGCCTACCTGTGGCACAGCTACGGCAAGAGCACCATCGGCAACCGCGCCGACGTGGAGAACGTGCCGATCGAGCGGCTGCAGGCCTTCTACCGTACCTGGTACCAGCCGGACAACGCGACGGTGATCGTCGCCGGCCGCTTCGACCCGGGCCAGGTGCTGGGCACGGTGCAGCGCCATTTCGGCAAGCTCGAGCGCCCGGCCCGCGCCCTGCCGGTGCGCTACACGGTCGAGCCGGTCCAGGACGGCGAGCGCGAGATCAACGTGCGCCGGGTCGGCGACCTCAACCTGGTCGGGCTGGCCTACCACGTGCCCGCCGCGTCCCATCCGGACAACGCGCCGCTGAAGGTACTGGCCGAGATCATGGGCCACACGCCGAGCGGCCGCCTGCACAAGGCGCTGGTGGAAACCAAGCTGGCCGCCGGTGGCGGCGGCAGCGTCGACAGTTTCGTCGAGCCGGGGCTGGCCGTGTTCATGACCGTGCCCGCACAGGGCAGCGAGCCGGCGCAGGCGGAAGAAGTGCTGCTCGCGCAGGTCGAGGGCCTGGCGGCGGCGCCGTTCACCGATGCCGAGGTCGATGCGTCCAGGCAGCGGATCGGCAATGCGCTGGAGCTGGCCTTCAACGACGTCAACCGGGTGGCGACCTCGCTGTCGGAGGCGATCGCCGCCGGCGACTGGCGGCTGTGGTTCATCCAGCGCGATGCGCTGGCGAAGGTCAGCACCGCCGACGTCAACCGGGTCGCGCAGGCCTACCTGCTGCCGTCCAACCGCACCCTCGCCCGCTTCATCCCGACACCGGAGCCGCGCCGCGCCGGGATCGGCACCGCGCCCAGCGTCGCCAGTCTCGTGGACGGTTACACGGGGCGTGCGGCGATCAGCGCCGGCGAGGCATTCGACCCCACGCCGGCCAACATCCAGGCGCGCACCGAGACGCTGACCATCGGCGACGGGCTCAAGGTGGCGCTGCTGCCGAAGAAGACCCGCGGCGGGATGGCCACGGCCACGCTGATGTTCCGCTTCGGCGACGAGGCCGGCATCACCGGCCGGACCGATGCGGCCGGCTACGTCGGCAGCCTGCTGATGCGCGGCAGCCGCAGCATGAGCCGCGAGCAGATCGACAAGCGCTTCGACGACCTCAAGGCGCAGATCGGCATCAGCGGCGGCAACCAGTACGCGTCGATCTCGCTGACCGCACCCGGCGCGAACCTGGTCGAAGTGCTGACCCTGGCCGCCGACGTGCTGCGCAATCCGGCCTTTCCCGAGGCCGAATTCGAGCAGCTGCGGACCCAGGCCATCACCGGCCTGGAAGCCAACCGCCAGGAGCCGTCGCGTTTCGCCAGCGAGGCGATGCAGAAGCACTTCGACCGCTGGCCGGCCGGGCATCCGTATGCGTTCCGCTCGCTGGACGAACAGCTTGCCGCCATCAAGGCGATCCGGCTGGAGGATGTGCGCCGCTTCCACCAGGACTTCTACGGCACCGCGGACGGCGAAATCGCCATCGTCGGCGACATCGATCCGGCCGCGTTGAAGCCGGTGCTGCAGTCGCTGTTCGCCGACTGGAAGGCGCCCCGGCCGTTCGCGCGCATCCCCACCCATTACCACGCCGTCGCCGCGACCCGCACCTCGTTCGAGACGCCGGACAAGGCCAACGCGGTGCTGCTGTCGCGCAGCAACTTCGCGCTCAACGCCGACCATCCGGACGCCGCGGCACTGGCCGTGGCCAACCATGTGTTCGGCGGTGGCGGCATGGCCTCGCGCCTGGGCAACCGGATCCGCCAGAAGGAAGGGCTGAGCTACGGCGTCGGCAGCCGGATCGGCGTGGACGACCTGGACGACGACAGCTCGCTGCTGATCCAGGCCAGCGCCGCGCCGGAGAACATGGCCCGGCTGGAAACGGCGATGCGCGAGGAGCTGGAGCGCTTCGTCGCCCAGGGCATCACCGCCGAAGAACTGGCCAACGCCAAGGATGGCCTGCTGACCGCCTACGCCAACGCGCGCGCCGGCGACGGCAACGTGGCCGGCACGCTGCGCCGTGACCTGTACCTGGACCGCACGATGCAGTGGACCAGCGACTACGAGCAGCGCATTGCCGGGCTGTCGGTCGAACAGGTCAACGCCGCGATCACCCGCCACATCACGCCGACGACGCTGAGCGTGTTCCTGGCTGGCGACTTCGCGAAGCAGGCCGCGGCGAGGGACGCACCCGCGTCCACGCCTTGAGTCCATCCAGGGCTGCATGAAGAAAGAACGGCCGGCCCCGCATGGGCCGGCCGTTTTCATGTGAGCGGATGCACGGCCGACGCGCGGCAGGCGCAGCGGCGTCAGCGCGGCCGCGACGCTGCGGTGCCGACGACGAATGCGTGGACGTCCGGGAGCTCCGACGGCTCCACGTCCCGCCACGCCGCGAACGGCAGGCGCGCGAATGTGCGCTGCCAGAACGCCAGGGCATCGGGATCGTTGCGGAACACCGCGACCAGCCAGGCATCCAGGTCGCCCTCGATGATCACCTGCTGGATCACCGCGCTGGCGACGCCACGGCCGCGGAAGCGCGGCAACACGTAGAGATCGGCGAACTCGCGGATCGGAGCGCCGGCCAGCTGCACCTGCATCGTCACCAGCAGGCCGGCCACCTGGCCGTCCCACTCGATCAGCCAGGCGTCGGCATCATGCTCGCCACCGTCGCCGTGGGCGATGCCGGTGAACAGCGCATCGTCCCAGTCGAAGCGGCCGTCGGCATCGAGCTCCAGCGCATCGCGGCCCGAGGCCTCGTACAGATAGAACTGCCAGAGCCGGGCGAACAACGGCAACCGCGCCGGCTCGAGCGGCTGCAGCGTGACCACGGCCGGTAGCGTCACAGCCGACGCGGCATCGGCATCGATCGCCTCGGTCGTGCCCATGTCAGCGCCGCGGAATCGCGGCCAGGATCGCCCAGATGCCGCCCAGGCCCGCGATCCACGACGCGGCCGGGATCGACAGCAGGCTCGGGCCGCCCGCTTCCAGCGCGAACAGCACTGCGGCGACGATCAGCAGGCCGCTGCCGAGGATCGCGGCGACCGACCGCCGCTGCATCACCTGCAGCGTGCGCGCGACTTCGGCCAGGTCGGCCGAGCGGATCGCCATCTGGTGGCGGCCCTCGACCTGCTGCTGCAGCCACTGGTGGACCAGGCGCGGCATGTCCGGCGCCTGGGTGACGATCTCCGGCAGCCGGTAGCGCAGTTCCTTCAGCAGGCGCCGCGGGCTGTAGCGCTCGCGCAGGATGCGCTCGAGCACCGGCCGCGCCACCGCCCAGATGTCCAGGCGCGGGTCGAGCTGGCGGCCGACGCCCTCGATGTTGAGCAGGGTCTTCTGCAGCAGGATCAGCTGCGGCTGCAGGGTCAGCTGGTAGCGCTGCGCGGTGCGGAACAGCTTGACCAGCACCTCGGCCAGCGAGATCTCGCTGAGCGGGCGGGTGAAGTACGGCTCGCAGACCGCGCGCGTGGCCGCTTCCAGTTCGTCGATGCGCACCGTCGGCGGCATCCAGCCGGCCTGCACGTGCAGCTCGGCGATGCGCCGGTAATCCTTGTTGAAGATCGCCATGAAATTCTCGGCGAGGTAGTACTGGTCCTCGGACGAGAGCTGGCCGACGATGCCGAAATCCAGCGCGATGAAGCGCGGATCGTGGCGGCGCGCCGGGTCGGCGTCGACCCAGATGTTGCCGGCGTGCGCATCGGCGTGGAAGAAGTTGTCGCGGAACACCTGCGTGTAGAACACGCGCACGCCCTTGGCCGCCAGCACCTTGCGATCGATGCCGGCCGCGTCCAGCGCGGCGATGTCGTCGGACGGAATGCCGCTGACGCGTTCCATCGTCAGCGCGCGCTCTGCGGTGTGGCTCCAGTACACCTCCGGCACGTACATGTCCGGCGAGTCCTGCCAGAAGCGGCGCATCACGCTGGCGTTGGCGCCCTCGCGCTGCAGGTCCAGCTCGGCCGCCAGCGTGGTCTCGATCTCGTCGACCACCGCATGCGGGCGGATCTTGTCGGCGCGCGGATGGGTGCGGTCGACCAGCGAGGCCAGCGAGCGCAACAGGGCGATGTCCGAGGCGATCTTGCGCTCGATGTCCGGGCGCAGCACCTTGACCACGACCTCGCGTCCGTCCGGCAGCGTCGCCGCATGCACCTGCGCGATCGACGCCGACGCCAGCGGCACGGTGTCGAACGCGACGAAGGCCTCGTCGATGCGGCGGCCCAGCGCCTCCTCGACGATGGCGCGCGCGGCCTGCCCGTCGAACGGCTTGACCTGGTCCTGCAGCAGGGCCAGCTCCTCGGCCACGTCCGGCGGCACCAGGTCGCGGCGGGTGGAGAGGATCTGGCCGAACTTGACGAAGATCGGGCCCAGTTCCTGCAGCGCCAGGCGCAGACGCGCACCGCGCGACTGCGCGGCGACGTCGGCCGATGCGCGCGGCACGAACGGCCGCGCCAGTGCCAGCCAGCGTTCGGCCGGGGTGCCGTCGACCAGTGCGTCGAGGCGGTAGCGCAGGACCACCCGCCCGATGCGCCATGCGCGCAACGCCGCCTTCATGCGCCGGCTCCACGCGCGGCCAGCCGGTTCACGCGCGCGGCCAGGCGCTCGACGTCGTCGCGGATCGCATCGACGTCATCGTGGAAGGCGGCCAGCTCGCCGCGCGGGACCACGTCGCGCGATTCCTCGGTGACGAATTCGGCCGCGTTGCGGGCCAGCGCGCCGGCGGTGTCGCGCGCCTGGCGCAGGCCGGTGGCGACCGCACGCGCGACCTGCACGCCGATCACTTCGCCGAACACCTCGACGAAGGGCTGCTGCCAGTCCGGGTCGAAGCGGCTGGCCAGCTGCTGCAGGCGACGCGCCAGATCGGCATCGCCGGAGATGTTCAGGCGGCCGGTCGGCGCGCCATTGCTGCGGGCACGGGCGGCTGCGACGAAGGGCAGCTGGCCGAGCAGGCCGCCGATGGTGCCGCGCACCGCGAGATCGGCCTCGCCCAGCGGCGGGCCGACCTGCAGGTAGCCATTGGCGACGCGGATCTCCAGCGCCATCGCGGGCGCCTCGAGGGCGAGCGAAACGCGGCGACCGTCCAGCGGCACCAGGCCGGCCTGG
>Ga0075364_10002356_pt1 | contig 10614 bp, 7 predicted proteins | sample EndMetdeltDD1764_FD_71517 | JGI IMG/M metagenome (GOLD analysis project Ga0075364, IMG submission 71517) | Populus endosphere microbial communities from Tennessee, USA - Endosphere MetaG P. deltoides DD176-4 | ecosystem: Host-associated > Plants > Roots > Endosphere | place: USA: Tennessee...
GCGGGAACGGTCGCGCGCACTTGCGAAAGCGCGCCTTCAGCCTGATTCACCTGGAGCTGGGCAGCCAGCCCTTTGGCATACAGGCGTTTGATGGTGGCGTTCAATTCCTCTTGTGTCGAGACCTGACGGCGAGCGATGTCCAGGCGAGTCTGCAAACCTCTGATGACCATGTAGAGGTCTGCGGTCTGTGCAGCGACGGCAAGCCGAGTTGCGGCAACGCCCGCTTCAGATGCCTGGTACTCCGCCCACGCCGCTTCCCGCTCGCGCCGCAAACCTCCAAAAAGGTCAATCTCCCAGCTTGCCCCAAGATTCGTTTCGAACGCGCTTCCGTACCGGTTGTAGTCAGGCGTGGCATTCAGCACCTGGCCAAGCGGTGTTTCGACCGATTGGTACGCTCTGCCTGCTTGCCCCTCTATCGCACCAGAAGGCAACATCGCAGCCGTTGCCGTCCCAAGCCCCGCCCGGGACTGCGCCACTCGAGCCCGGGCCTGGGCAATGTCCAGATTCTGTGTGAGTGCCAGCGTGACGAGCCGGCTGAGTTGAGGATCGTTAAAACCGGACCACCAGCGAATATCGACCAAGTCGGCGGTTGGCTGCTGCGCGCCGGTGCCTTGTTGGCCCAGGTAGGTGGCCGACATGGGTAGGGCAGGCTTGTTGTAATCAGGGCCGACCGCACACCCCGCAAGTAGGAGAACCGCAGTGATTGGACCGACGAGATGTTTGCTAGGCATGTTCTGTTCCAGAATCAGAAACATTGATTTATGGTGACTATAATACAAAATAGTCACAAGTTGTCGATCGCGAACGCTGGATGTAAGCTCTAGCCATGAATACAACGCCTGCCTACCCCACATCTGGCCGCGGCCCGGCCGATCACGACATTCGCGATCAGATCGTGACCGCTGCCACTGAGCATTTCAGTCTCTACGGCTATGAGAAGACCACGGTATCCGACCTGGCCAAGGCCATCGGAATCTCCAAGGCATATATCTACAAGTTCTTCGAGTCCAAACAGGCCATAGGGGAAATGATCTGTGCGAACTGCCTGCGCGAACTGGAGGCGGAGGTCAGGACGGCAATCGAAGGCACGGATCGACCTCCGGAAAAATTGAGGCGCATGTTCAAAGCCATCGTAGAGGCAAGCTTGCGCTTGTTCTTCCGGGATCGAAAGCTCTACGAAATTGCTGCGTCGGCCGCGACTGAGGGCTGGCAGTCCGCGGTGGCCTATGAGGATCGCATTCGGAAACTGCTTCAGGATATCTTGCAGCAGGGGCGGCAGACGGGGGATTTTGAGCGGAAGACCCCGCTGGATGAAGCGTCGATGGCCATCTACCTCGTGATGCGGCCCTACCTGAACCCGTTGCTGTTGCAACACAACCTCAGCTATACCGACGAAGCGCCCGCGCACCTGTCCAGTCTGGTTCTCAGAAGTCTCTCGCCTTAAAAATAATGACAGTGACTATTGACTAAAATAGTCACTCAAATCAGAATTGAGTCCTGATCTTCGGTCGATGGGACTCTCATGCGTTCGCTTTGCCTATCCGTTATTTGTGCCATTCCGGTCGTTCTTGCCGCATGTAGCGAGGCACCCCATCCCGACCCGCGCACCGAGGTGCCGCTAGTACGGGCGTTGGCGGTTCAGAAGGCCGGCACCACGGCGCGGACATTCACCGGCACCGTGGCGGCTCGTGTGCAAAGCGATCTGGGCTTTCGGGTGTCCGGCAAGGTGACCGAGCGTCTGGTCAACGCAGGGCAGACCGTCAAGCGCGGGCAGCCCTTGATGCGCATCGATCCCGTAGACCTGACGCTCACGGCGCACGCGCAGCAGGAAGCGGTGGTCGCCGCCCGAGCGCGCGCGCACCAGGCAGCAGAGGATGAGGCCCGTTATCGTGACCTCCAGGGAACGGGTGCGATCTCGGCGTCGGCCTACGATCAAATCAAGGCGGCGGCAGACGCCGCCCGAGCGCAGCGCAAAGCGGCCGAAGCTCAGGCGCAACTGGCGCGCAATGCGACTCGGTATGCCGAGCTGACGGCGGATGCCGATGGGATCGTCATGGAAACACTGGTCGAGCCGGGACAGGTGGTGGCCGCAGGCCAGAGCGTGGTGCGGCTGGCTCACTCCGGCAGTCGTGAAGCCGTGATTCAGCTACCCGAAACCTTCCGTCCGACGTTGGGGTCCAGCGGGCAAGCGGCCTTGTTCGGCCATGAACAGGACACGGCGCCCACTTCATTGCGCCAGTTGTCCGGCACGGCTGATCGACTGACTCGCACTTTCGAGGCGCGGTACGTGCTGCAGGGCGCGCTGGCTGATGCCCCATTGGGCGCCACCGTCACTGTGCAACTCTCCGCGACGACTGCGCCCTCGGCTGGCACGTTGGAGGTGCCAATGGGCGCGTTGTTTGACCCGGGCAATGGGCCGGGCGTGTGGGTTGTTCAGGGAACACCCCCTAAGGTGCGCTGGCGACCTGTCACCATTGAACAGCTGGAGGGCGATGGCGCACGCGTGACAGGCTCACTCAAGCAGGGCGAACTGATCGTCGCGCTGGGTGCGCATCTCCTGCACGAAGGCGTGGAAGTTCGCCTGGCAGATCGATCGGCAGACAAGGCCGCAGCGACTGAGACCGGAGGCCGCGGTGAGTGAACGCCGTTTCAACCTGTCGGCACTGGCTGTGCGCGAGCGCTCGGTCACCTTGTTCTTCATCTGTTTGATATCGCTGGCGGGTCTGGTTTCGTTTCTGAAGCTTGGCCGAGCGGAGGATCCTGCCTTCACCGTCAAAGTGATGACGATCGTGACCGCTTGGCCAGGGGCCACGGCCCAGGAAATGCATGATCAGGTGGGGGAGAAAATCGAAAAGCGCATGCAGGAACTGCGCTGGTACGACCGGACCGAGACCTATACCCGTCCTGGTCTGGCCTTCACGACTCTGACACTTCTGGACAGCACCCCGCCATCGGAAGTGCAGCAGGAGTTTTATCAAGCTCGAAAGAAAATCTCGGATGAGGCGAAAACATTGCCTGCGGGCGTCGTCGGGCCCATGGTGAACGACGAGTACGCGGACGTCACCTTTGCCTTATTCGCGCTCAAAGCCAAAGGGGAAGCGCAGCGGCTGCTTGTGCGGGACGCAGAAAAACTGCGTCAACAATTGCTGCACGTGCCCGGCGTGAAAAAGGTGAACATCATCGGCGAGCAGTCCGAGCGGATCTTCATCGAATTCTCCCACGAGCGCCTGGCGACGCTGGGCGCCAGTCCGCAGGACGTGTTCGCTGCGCTGAACAATCAAAATCTGCTGACGCCATCTGGCGCCATTGATACCCGTGGACCCCAAGTCTTCGTGCGTCTGGATGGCGCGTTCGATGAGTTGAAAAAGATAAGTGATACCCCGGTTATTGTGCAGGGGCGCACCGTTCGTCTCTCGGATATTGCTACCGTCAAAAGGGGCTATGAGGATCCTTCCACCTTCATGATTCGCAATGGCGGTGAACCTGCCTTGCTATTGGGCATCGTCATGCGGGATGGCTGGAACGGCCTGGACCTGGGGCAAGCACTCGATGGCGAAGTGCGTGCGATCAACGCGCAAATGCCCCTGGGCATGAGCCTGACCAAGGTCACGGATCAAGCGGTCAACATCAGTTCGGCGGTGGACGAGTTTATGGTCAAGTTCTTTGTTGCGCTGCTGGTGGTAATGGTGGTGTGCTTCGTCAGCATGGGATGGCGGGTGGGGATCGTCGTCGCGGCGGCGGTGCCACTCACCCTGGCTGCCGTATTTGTGATCATGGCGGCCACTGGAAAGAACTTTGATCGAATCACCCTGGGCTCGCTCATTCTTGCACTGGGCCTGCTCGTGGACGACGCCATCATTGCCATCGAAATGATGGTGGTGAAAATGGAGGAGGGCTATAGCCGCGTTGCAGCCTCTGCCTATGCCTGGAGCCATACCGCAGCGCCCATGCTTTCGGGCACCCTGGTTACTGCAGTGGGTTTCATGCCCAATGGCTTTGCGGCTTCCACCGCGGGTGAATACACCAGCAATATGTTCTGGATTGTCGGTATCGCGCTGATAGCCTCGTGGGTCGTGGCCGTTGTTTTTACCCCCTACCTGGGCGTCAAGCTCTTGCCTGATCTGAAGCCTGTGCAAGGCGGTCATGGTGCGATCTATGCCACGGCGCGTTACGACCGCTTCCGTAAAGTGCTGGGAGGGGTGATCGCTCGAAAATGGTGGGTTGCGTTTGTCGTCATCGCCTTGTTCGTGATTTCCGTCTTGGGAATGGGCATCGTCAAAAAACAGTTTTTCCCGATATCCGATCGCCCGGAAGTGCTGGTCGAGGTGCAGATGCCTTACGGTACGTCGATCGCACAGACCAGCGCCGCCACCGAGAAAGTAGAGGCCTGGCTAGGCAGGCAGGAAGAAGCGGAAATCGTTACCGCGTACATTGGCCAGGGCGCGCCCAGATTCTTCCTTGCAATGGGGCCGGAATTACCTGACCCGTCATTCGCAAAGATTGTCATCCGCACGGGTAATCCTGAAGAACGAGAAACGCTGAAGATTCGGCTGCGACAAGCGATCGCCGATGGCCTGGTGCCCGAGGCGCGTGTGCGAGTCACCCAGCTAGTATTCGGACCATACTCCCCGTTTCCGGTCGCCTATCGTGTCGTCGGGCCCGATCCGGATAAGCTTCGCAGTATTGCGGCCGAGGTTCAACGGGTGATGGCTGACAGTCCCGACATGCGCACGGTGAACGCCGACTGGGGGACGCGCACGCCCGCGATGCATTTCACCCTGCAGCAAGACCGATTGCAGGCGGTAGGGCTGACGTCCGCTGCTGTTGCGCAGCAATTGCAGTTCTTGCTCAATGGCGTGCCAGTCACTGCCGTGCGCGAAGACATTCGCACCGTGCAAGTCATGGCTCGATCAGGGGGTGACACGCGGCTCGATCCCGCCAAAATTGCTGATTTCACATTGGCGGGGGCCAACGGTGAACGCATACCGTTGTCGCAGCTCGGCACGGTCGACATTCGCATGGAAGAACCCATCATGCGTTTCCGTGATCGCATGCCTACGATTACCGTGCGCGGCGATATTGCTGAAGCGTTGCAGCCGCCAGACGTCTCCGCCGACATCACTCAAAAGCTTGAGGCGATCAAGGAAAAACTGCCTTTGGGCTATCGCATCGATCAGGCAGGCTCGATTGAAGAATCAGGCAAGGCCATGCAAGCCATGCTGCCGCTTTTCCCCATCATGCTCGCGGCGACCTTGATCATCATCATTCTTCAGGTTCGATCCTTGTCCGCAATGGTCATGGTTCTTCTGACCAGCCCGCTCGGCTTGATCGGCGTTGTGCCGACCTTGCTGCTGTTCCAGCAACCCTTTGGTATTAACGCACTGGTCGGGTTAATTGCACTCTCGGGCATTCTGATGCGCAACACGCTCATTTTGATTGGACAAATCCATCACAATGAACAGGAAGGGCTTGAGCCGTTCGATGCGGTGGTCGAGGCGACAGTGCAGCGTGCAAGGCCCGTCATACTCACGGCGCTGGCGGCAGTGCTGGCGTTCATACCGCTTACCCACTCGGTGTTTTGGGGAACGCTGGCGTACACACTGATTGGTGGGACGCTGGCCGGAACCGTGCTGACCTTGGTGTTTCTGCCTGCCATGTATTCGATCTGGTTCAGGATCAAGCCGGTCGTCTGAAAGAGGTTAAGTACGGCTAGACTGAATGCCGGTTGCCGCCACGACCGCCGAAAAACGTTTGAACGTGTCGTCGAGCAAGACGCCGAACGGCTCACCTGGTCTAGCCACGGGATCGAACCCCAACCCAGGCAGCTTGTCCTGCACTGAAGGATGCCCGAGCGCCTTCACCGTTGCCGCATGGATAAGTGCGATGGTCGAGTCGGGTGTGCTGACCGGTGCAAGCAGGCCCTGCCACGTCAGGTGCTCATAGCCGGGCGCCACGCTTTCATCCAGCGTCGGAACCCCTGGTAGCGAGGGCGCGCGCGACTTGCTTGTCACCGCAATGCCCACCAGCGTGCCGTTCTGAATGTGGCCCAGCGCAGCGGCCAGCGTGACCACGCCCACATCCAGGGTGCCGCCAAGCAGGTCGGCCAGTAGCGGCGCGCCACCTCGATAGGGAATATGCTCGGCGGTCACGCCCAGTTGATGATTCAGCGCGGCGCTCGTCAGGTGATGCGCCGTTCCCCAGCCTGGGACGCCAACGTTGACCTTGCCGGGCCGCGATTTCAGTGCGTCAAGATAGCCGCTGACGTCTGTGATACCCGACTTGGGATGCGTCACGATGAGATTGCATGACGCGATAGCCAGCGTGACTGGTCGCAGCGAGGGCAATAGCGCCGGGCCGCTTGAGGCGGGGTTGACGGCGTCGACTGCCACCAGAGTGTCGTTGGTGAGCAGCAAAGTGTGGCCGTCTGGCGCCGCATTGGCCACACTCAGGCTGCCAATGCGGGATGCTGCGCCGCCGATATTCTCGATCACCACCGGCACACCCAGCGCCTCAGACAGCGCAGGAGCAAGTGGTCGCGCAAACACGTCTACACCCCCGCCCGCTGGAAACGGCACGATCACTCTGATCAATCGCGTGGGGAACGGCGGCGGCTGGGCACGGGCCACCGAGACCCATGGTGCTGCAACCATTGCGCCCAGCATCCGGCGGCGTGCGAGCCTGAATAAAGCAGGCGAAGTAGTTGTTGCGTGCGCCACGGAGTATTCCTGGGAATGTTGATCCGCGGATACTAGCAATGCAGCGGTGAATCGCTTAATACTTAAACCCTATATGTAAATCCCTACGCAGCCATAGGGTCAGCACGGTTTATCCGAAAAAATTCTATGCCCAGAACCAAAAGTTATCGTTTTCCGCGCTGACTGACTCGGTTGATACTTTCAGGCTCAAGTCCGCCATCCACGTTCATGTCAACAAGAGGATTGCCTGATGCCCATGATTGAATCGATTCACGTTTGCGCACCCGCCGTACCGCTGGATACGGTCACGTCCTTTTCCAACCGCACGGTCAGCACTCGCCATTACGGCCTGGTTAAAGTGCGGTCCACCGATGGGGTGGAAGGCGTTGGTTTCTGCTATGTCGGTAGCGCTGCGGGCTCGATATTTGTCGCCGCGGTCAAGGATTTGCTGGCGCCGCTGTTGATCAAACAGGATAGCCTCGGTGTTGAGAGTCTGTGGCAGACGATGTATCAGGAGTCTCTTTTGCAGGGCAGGGCGGGCACGGTGATGAGAGCCCTGAGTGCACTCGATATTGCCCTGTGGGACCTGAATGCCAAGACCGCCAGGCTTCCCCTGCACAAGTATCTGGGCGCAGTCAACATGGAGCGGGTTCCCGCCTATGCCAGCGGTGGCTACTACCTGGATGGCAAGACTCCCCAACATCTGGGCGAAGAAATGGCCAGCTATGTGGCGAAGGGCTTCCAGGCCGTGAAAATGAAATCCGGGCGCCTCTCTCCGAAAGAGGAAGAGGCACGCCTGCGGGCCGCTCGCGAAGCCGTCGGGCCTGATGTCGAGCTGATGATGGATATGAACAATGCCTGGACGGACACGACCCAGGCCATGCAGTACGTGCGTCGTTTCGAGCAATACGATCCTTATTTCATTGAAGAGCCTTTTTCTCCTGATGACATCGAGAACCATGCGCGACTGGCGAACCTGACATCAATACCGATCGCCACCGCGGAGATCGGCTATGGCCGCTGGTATCACAAGGAGCTCATGGACAAAGGCGCGGCAGCCATTCTGCAAACGGATGCTGCGGTGTGCGGAGGCATCACGGAGTGGCGTCGCATTGCTCAGACGGCGTCGAGCTATGGGTTGGTCATGTGCCCGCACTGGTTTCATGACCTGCATGCGCCGCTGGTGGCAAGTACGCCCAACGCCCGCTATGTGGAGTACTTCTGGGACGATCAGGTGCTGAATTTCCGCAATCTCGTCGACCGGCAGCTCTCACACGAGAATGGTCATGTGATCCTGCATCAGGAACCGGGCCTCGGTTTTGGTTTTGACGAAAACTTCGTTGCCAAATTCGCGAAATGGGAAAGGATCGCTTGAGACACGAAAAAAATTGACGAGGGCCTGATCGGGTTGCGACATGACGGGTTTGGAGGAATGCGTCATGTCGATTCCGCGCCAGTTGAGACAAGATCGACCGCAGTACCGAAGTATCCATAACGATTAGAAAATGAATGGAGACAACTATGGTTGACTGTAAACGCACGATCCTTGCCGCCTGTTTCATCGTGGGGCTCTCTGCCTCAGCGGGCGCCCATGCGGCTGGCGCTGCAACCGATGCCTGGCCTGAGCGGGCCATCACCTATGTCGTGCCGTTTCCGGCTGGCAGCAACACTGACGTGCTTGGTCGAATCATTGCCGATAACCTTGGCAAGAAGCTCAAGGTTCCTGTCGTCATCGAGAACCGTCCTGGTGCCACCGGTGCAATCGGTTCGACTTATGTGGCCAATGCCAAGCCCGATGGCTACACCATCATGGGTGGCAGCATTGCCTCCCACGCCATCAACGCGGCCCTGGTGCCCGACCTGAAGTACGACGCGGCCAAGTCGTTCAAACCCATTACGATCATCGGGTTCAACGCAAACACGCTGGTCGTGGCAAAGGACAGCCCCTTCAACAGCGTCAAGGATGTGATCAACGCGGCGAAAGCCAAGCCGGACACGGTGGCCTACGCGTCCTCAGGCATTGGCACAACCCAACACCTGTCGGGGGTGCTGTTCTCTGAAGAAAGCAAGATCAAGCTGGTGCATGTCCCCTACGGCGGCAAGTCGCCTCTGCCGGACATCATGGGCAATCAGGTGAATATGATGTTTGAAGGCCCGACCGTCGTGCCTCACGTGCAGCAAGGCAGCGTTCGCGCACTGGCGGTGACCTCGACCAAGCGCCTGGCCAGCCTGCCCGATGTCCCGACGATGCAGGAAGCGGGCGTACCCAACTACGAGATGCGTTCATGGCAGGCGATCTTTGCGCCTGCAGGGGTGCCTGACCCTATCATCGAAAAACTCTATCAGGCGATCAACGAGATACTGAAAAGCCCGGCGGTGCTGGACCAGTTGAACACCATGGGTGTCGAGCCCTCGGGCATGCCGCCCGCAGAATTCGCCGTGTTTCAGCAGCAGGAGATCGACCGCTGGCGCAAGGTGATCAAGGCCGCCGGGGTGAGCATTCAGTAACATGCCATCGGCTCGACCGCATGGCGTGCGAGGCATGGCAGTTGCAGGTGATGGTGCATATTACGCAGCGCGCCTGGTGTGGGTGCCTGCAAACCCAAAAGGCATCAACTTGCAAAAAGGTACAGCACTTATCGTCGGCGTGACCGGCGTCTCCGGCCATAACCTGGCAAATGTTCTGGTTGCAGAAGGTTGGACCGTTTATGGTCTGGCCCGCAATCCGCTCCCGCAGGCTGGCGTCATTCCCGTCAAAGCCGATCTGCTGGACGCGGCCTCGACCGAGCAGGCATTGAAAGGACTTTCGATCACCCACGTGTTCTTTTGCACATGGACGCGTCGGGCCAACGAAGCCGAAAATGTGGAAGCCAATGGGGCGATGATGCGCCATTTGTGCCAGGCATTGCGCGATGCGCCCCTTGCGCACATGGCGCTGGTGACAGGCACCAAGCATTATCTGGGCTCCTTCGAGAACTACGGTAGCGGGAAGGCCGAAACGCCTTTCAGGGAAAGCGAGCCGCGTCAGCCGGGCGAGAATTTCTATTACACGCTCGAAGACATTTTGTTCGATGCCGCCAGACAATACGAATTTTCGTGGAGCGTGCACCGCTCGCACACCATGATCGGGCGGGCTCTGGGTTCGAATGCAATGAACATGGGCATGACGATCGCGGTGTATGCCAGCCTGTGCAAGGAAACGGGGCAGCCGTTCGTGTTTCCGGGCTCGCGCGCCCAATGGGACAGCCTGACCGATCTTACCGATGCTGGCTTGCTGGGTCGACAGCTGGCATGGGCGGCACTTGCGCCATCAGCGCGCAATCAGGCCTTCAACACGGTCAACGGCGACGTCTTCAGATGGCGCTGGATGTGGGGTGAGATTGCCAAGTTTTTCGGTCTGGAAGTTGTGCCGTATCCGGATGCGCCAATGCCGCTGGAAGCAAGGTTCAAAGACACGGCCCCCGGCCTGTGGGCCGAGTTGGCAGCCAGGCACGTGCTGATAGAACCCGACGTGAACAAGCTCGCATCGTGGTGGCACACCGATGCCGATCTTGGGCGGGAGATCGAGTGCCTGAACGATATGACCAAGAGTCGGGACGCTGGGTTTCTGGACTACTACGATAGTCGCGCCTCGTTTATGGAGCTCTTCACTGCCTTGCGGGCGCAGCGCGTCATACCCTGAGCCAGGTGGACGTAGGCGCGCCTAGGTGCACGTACTCAGGCGCACTGAGGCGCACTGAGGCGCGACTGCTGATGGGCACGCGTCGGCGCAGGGCATGATCGCGAGCGCTATTTCTGAGCACCAAAGCGTTTCTCGAAAAACGCATCAACACGGCCATACGCATCTTCACGCGCTGCAGGATTGCCACCTACGTGTACGCCATCCGGGTTTCGTCCGCGTTTCACGTCGGTGCGTAAT
>Ga0075364_10002357_pt1 | contig 10613 bp, 7 predicted proteins | sample EndMetdeltDD1764_FD_71517 | JGI IMG/M metagenome (GOLD analysis project Ga0075364, IMG submission 71517) | Populus endosphere microbial communities from Tennessee, USA - Endosphere MetaG P. deltoides DD176-4 | ecosystem: Host-associated > Plants > Roots > Endosphere | place: USA: Tennessee...
GTCCATCCGCCCGCGGCATGGCGCTGGCGGGGCTGGTGCTGGTGCTCGGGATCGAGGGCATCACGAACGCGTCGTTCCCGAGACAGCGCCGCTGGAACATCTGGCGGCATCCTCCGCAGTATGTGCAGGCCATCAGCCAGGCGGGCAGCGGCGGACGGGTGCAGCCGATGCCCCTCTATCCGGCCAATACCACCTCGGTCTTCGGTCACCCGACGCTCGATTCGCTGACGGTCGTCACGTCGCCGCGCGTCGCCGAGCTCTACCGGCGCTACTTCTACCCGAACATCGGCCACTTCCTGATCCAGACGAATCGATTCGCTCCCGAGCGCGTGCTCGACGCCGCCAACATCGAATACTTTCCGGTGATGACGAATCAGACCCTGCTGCTCGAGGAAGCGCGCCGGCGGGGCTACGCCGTCCTCTTCGAGGACGAGCTCGTCCGCCTGATGCGGCGCCCCACGCGTCCGCGATACTTCTTCACGTCCGACTATCGCGTGATGCCGCCGGGCGCCGCGCTCGACGCGCTGCCGACCATCCCTGCCGGGACGGTGGTGCTCGAACGGCAGCCCTCGTTCGAATCAGTGCCCGGCCCGCTCGTATCGGCGCGGGTCCTGCGCTTCGACCTGAACGAAGTGGAGATCGCCGTCGACGCTCCCCGCGCGGGAGTGCTGTACTGCTCTGAATCCAGGATGAATGGCTGGACCGCGACGATCGACGGCCGCGAGGTGCCGATCCTGGCGGCGGACTACGCCTTCAGGGCGGTGGAGGTGCCGTCCGGCATGCACTACGTGCGCTTTCGCTACCGGCCGCCGGGTCTCACTGCCGGCCTCCTGCTTTCGGCGACGGGCCTGACGGTGATGTTGTCGTGCCTGCTGTTCCCGCAGGGACGACGCGAACCGGCAGCATGATGCGGTCGGCGCCTCTGTCGGCGAACCACTGCACCAGCTCCTGAACGAGCTCGATCGTCAGGTTGTAGTCTCCGGGCGCAGCCGGCGTGGTGATGCTCAGCGGCACGTCGATCGAGGCGCCCGGCAGCACCGGCTGCTGGAGATCGGTCCGCAGGGCGCCGATGCGCCCGTCCTTCGCGTTGTCGGCGCGGACGAACGAGTGTGTCACGCGCACCGCGTAGCCGCCGTCCTTCTGCGGGCTGGCGGACGCCTTGTCCGGCCATGGCGTGTCGCCCGCGTTGGTCACGTTGACGGTGACCTGGATCGTCGCGTTCGCGTCGACGGTGCGGGGGAACGTCAGCGTGCCCCAGCGAACCCGCAGCGCGGTCTCGGGCAGCGGCTTTCCGCTGATGCCCGCGACGGCCGGAGCCGCCTTGGCGTCGAACCGGCCCGGTTCCTCGCGGCGGCCGCAACCGGCAGCCGTGATCCCGACCAGGCACACGAGGACGATGGGGTGAGCGCGCACGCTCCGCAACGTGCCACAAAACACTTCCACAGGCAAGGGCGTCCGTGTCCGGGATAGCATGCCGGCGGATGCGCACCGACACCTTCGATCCGACCGGCAACGGCAACCTGCCCCCGATGCCCTACCGCGACATGCCCGCGCCGCTGCCGCTCGGCAAGGTGCTCGGACCGAGTGTCATCCTTGCGGGGCTGGGCGTCGGCTCCGGTGAATACATCCTCTGGCCGTTCATGACGTCGACCGTCGGCCTCGGATTCCTCTGGGCCGCGGTGCTGAGCGTCACCGTGCAGTACTTCCTCAACATGGAGATCGAGCGCTACACGCTCGCAACGGGGGAGACGGCCGTGGCCGGGTTCGTGCGCTTCTGGAAGCCGTGGGGCATCCTGTTCTGCGTCTTCACGATCTTTCCCAACATGTGGCCCGGGTGGGGCACGAGCGGCGTGACCATCCTGACGTTCCTGCTCGGCGGCGGGAACGTGCCGCTCATCACGATCGGCGTGCTCGTCGCCTCGGGCATCGCGCTGACGGCGTCGCCCGTCGTGTACCAGACGCTCGAAAGGGCGCAGTTCTTCAAGGTGGGGCTGACGCTCGTCTTTCTCGCGATCGCGATCGTCGCCGCCATCAATCCGTCCGCGTGGGCGGAGCTGCCGTCGGTGGTCACGCACATCGGCTGGTTTCCCGACTCGAGCGTCATCCCGGTGTCGCTGGTGCTGAGCGGACTCGTGTTCGCCGGCGCCGGCGGCTGCAACAACCTCGCGCAGAGCAACTGGATCCGCGACAAGGGCTTCGGCATGGGCGTCTACGTCCCGCGCATCGTCTCGCCGATCACCGGCGAGGAGGTGGCGGCGCCGGCGACGGGATCGATGGTGAAGCAGGACGAGGAGAACATCCGCCGCTTCCACGGCTGGTGGCGCGTCGCCAACAAGGAACAGCTCGTCTCGTTCTGGTTCATCTGCATCTTCTCGATCACCGTCTTCTCGGCGCTCGCCTACTCGACGGTGTTCGGCCGGAACATCGCGGGCTCGGCCAACCTCGCGTTCATCGAGGCGGAGGGCGTGGCGCTCAAGCAGGTCGTCGCGCCGTGGTTCGGGACGTTCTTCTGGGTGTTCGGCGCGCTGTCGCTCATCCTGGTCGCGCTGGGCGTGATCGACTACGTGTCGCGGATCGTCGCCGACGTCGTCAAGACCGTGTACTGCCCGCGGAGCGAGCGGTGGTCGGAGAGCCGGCTGTACTTCGTCGTGGTGTGGGCCACGATCGCGGCCGGTTCCACCATTCTGCTCTCGGGCTTCAACCAGCCGCTGATCCTGCTCGTGATCGCGGCGTGCCTGAACGGGATGGTGATGTTCGTCTACTCCATCCTGCTGATCCAGCTCAATCGCCGCGGCCTGCCGCCGGCCATTCGCGTCCGGGGCCTGCGGCTCGCGATGCTGTACTTCGCGACGCTGTTCTACGGGACGTTCGCCGGCTGGCTGATCGTGGTGCAGATCAGGTCGTACCTCGCGGGCGGGTGACGGCCCGTCGTTTGACCGCGGGCGGCGGCTGAAACGCCGGGCCGTCCGTCTACGTCCTTGTCCCTATGCTGCAGGACTACAAGCTCGGCCTCCGCATGCTCCTGAAGTACCCCGGCCTGACACTGGCCGGCGGGCTGGCGCTCGCCATCGCGATCGGGGTTGGCGCCGCCTGGTTCGACGTGATGGGGAAGATCGTCGCCCCTGACATCCCGTTGCCCGAAGGGGGGCGGCTCGTCCGGATCGAGACGCAGAATGCGCTGACCGCCGGCCCCGAGCCGCGGGTGGTGCGCGACTTCCTCGACTGGCGCCGGGAGCTGCGATCGATCGGCGATCTGGGCGCGTATCGCACGGACACGCGGAACCTGGTGACTGGCGATGCGGCGCCCAGGCCGATCCAGGTGGCGGAGCTCACGGCCGCCGCCTTCGGCGCGGCGCGCGTGTCGCCTCTCCACGGCCGGGCCCTGCTCGAATCCGACGCCGAGCCCGGGGCGCCGCGTGTCATCGTTGTCGGGTACGACGTCTGGCAGCGCTACCTCGGCGGCCGCGAGGACGCGGTCGGCTCGATGGTGAAGCTGGGCGACACGCCGGCGACGGTGGTTGGCGTCATGCCGAAGGGATTCGCGTACCCGGTGAACCACGGTGCGTGGGCGCCGCTGCCGCTGCGCGCGTCGTACGAAACATTCGAGGGCGGCGCGATCGACGTCATCGGCAGATTGGTTCCGGGCATCTCGCGGGAGCAGGCGAACGCCGAGCTGCGCGTGCTCGGCGAACGGGCGGCGGCGGCGCGGCCGGCGACGCATGCGCACCTCCGGCCGCGCGTCGTGCCGCTCGCGGGAGCGTCCGACGCTCCGGACCTCGCGCAGCTTGCGCTGAGAAACCTGCCCGCGCTCCTGGTGCTGGCCATCGCGTGCCTGAGCGTGGGCACGCTCGTCTATGCGAGGACGGCGACGCGCGAGGGAGAGATCGCCATCCGTTCCGCGATCGGTGCGACCCGCGCGCGCATCGTCGGTCAACTGTTCGTCGAGTCGCTCGTGCTCGCGTCGGCGGCGGCGATGGCCGGATTGATCGCCGCCGATCGAGCCGTGACGTGGGGGATCGACAGCGTGAACCGGGCGTCGGGCGGCGCGCCGTTCTGGATGACGCCCGGCCTGAAGATCTCGACGATGGTCTATGCCGGAGGCCTGGCGGCCGTCAGCGCGGCGATGCTGTCGCTGCTGCCGGCGTTGAAAGCGACGCGCGTGCGCGTGCAGCCGCACCTGGCGAACCTCGGCAGCGGCGGCGCGACGCTGCGTTTCGGGCGCCTCTGGACGGGCGCGATGATCCTCCAGGTGGCGCTGACGGCGATCGGCATTCCCGTCGCCTTCGAGAGCGTGAACGAGGCGACACGGAAGCTGCACGTCCGCGCACAATTCCCCGCGCGCGAGTACCTCGCGGCCCGCGTCGATCTCGACAGGCCGTTCGCGGAGGAGGCCGCGCCGGCGTTCGAGGCGCGGCGGGAGCAGACGATCGCCCGCCTCCAGCAGCGCATCGCCCAGGAACCGGACGTCGTTGCGGTGACGTTCGCCGATCGCGCGCCAGGATCGCTGGCGCGAACACGACGGGCACGGGTCGAACCGTCGGGCGGAGGCCCGGCCTATACGGACACGCTCCGGACGTCCTCAGTGGATCCGGAGCTCTTCGACGTCTACGATCGGTCGATCGTCGCCGGCCGCGCGTTCCACGAAGGCGACCGGAGTCCCGTGGCCCGCACCGTGATCGTCAACGAGGCGTTCGCGCGCGCGTTCTCGCGCGCAACGGGCGGTTCGCCGGTCGGCGCCCGCCTCGGCTACCCCCTCTCCGGCGATCAGCCCGCGACGCCTGCGGAGACGTTCGAGATCGTCGGAGTGGTACGCGACTTCGGCCTGGATCCCGACGACAACGGCGACGAGCTGCCGTACGTGTTTCACGCCGCTTCGCCGGGGACCGTGTCTCCCCTCGTCCTGAGCGTGCGCACGCGCGGCAATCCGGGGCCGCTCGCCGCGCGTCTGCCGGTCATCGCCGCCGCCGTCGACGCGCGGCTCATCGTCGGGGAGTCGCGTCCGCTGGACGAATGGATCCGGGAGCGCGACGGCAGCCTGATCGTGACGGTCGGCGCGCAGGTCGCGGTGACGGCGCTGGTCCTGTTCCTCTCGGCGCTGGGCATCTTCTCGCTGGTGTCGATCGGAGTCTCGCGGCGGACCCGCGAGATCGGGGTGCGCACGGCGCTCGGCGCCACTCCGCGCCACGTGCTCACCGGCGTACTGACTCGCGCCTCGATCCTGATGGGGAGCGGTGTCGCCGCCGGCGCCGGCGTGCTGCTGCTGGCTCTCACGCTGGGCGCGGGCCCCTCGGGTCGTCCTGCGGAAGACGTGGCGCTCTTCGCCGGCTATCTCGCGATGACGGCCGCCGTCATGTTCGCCGCGTGCATGCTGGCGTGTCTCGGGCCCGCCAGCCGCGCGCTCAGAATCAATCCCATTGACGCGCTTCGGAACTCGTAACGCCGCGCGGTCTCATGGACGCGCTCCCGGTGCGAAGGTACCGGGACCCGCGCAGAGGCCACATGCCGACTCGGCACGAGCGCGATGTGTCCATGATCGGCGCGCGGAACCGTAGTAGATTGCCTCCGGGTCCCTCGACATCGCGCTGAAAGACGAAAGTACCGGCGGGGCCGGCGACAGTGCAGGAGGTTGTAATGCCTGTGAGAGTCTTCGCGACCGCGAACTGCGACGACGTCGTGATCTTCTGGCGCATCGACAAGCCGCTGGCCGATTGCTGGGGGTTTGCGATCGAGCGCGAGGAGAAGCGTCCCGGCGGCCAGGTGAGCGCAACCGTGCTCGACAATCGCGTGGGCTTCAAGGGCGACACGGTGAAGCCGGGCGACAGACGGCCGTCCACGGAGTGGCCGTTTCAGCGGTTCTCGTGGGCCGATCACTCGGTCAATACCGGCGACCGAGTGCGCTATCGCGTCGTGCCGATGATCCACGACGGGACCGACCTGAAGCAGAACGTCGCCGAACGCAGCGCGTGGACGCCGTGGTTCGACGTCTCGAGCGCCGCGGGGCCCGACGTCGCCGTCGCCTTCAACCGCGGCCTGGTCATTTCGCAGTTCATGGCGCGGTACCTGGAGAAGCTGCGGGTGGCGCAGGGGCTGGCCACGCTGAAGGAGGCGCTCGCGCACTTCAAGGAGACGCTCGACGATCACGAGCTTCCGATCCGGACGTTCCTCTCGGGCGTCCTGCGCACGGAGCTGCTCGACCTGCTGCTGGACGCGCGCAAGAAGAAGCGGCACGTGTTCGGCGCGCTCTACGAGCTCGAGGACGGCGAGCTGATCGACGCGCTCGCGAAGCTCGGCGCGCGCGGCCACCTCGTGCTGGCGAACGGGTCGATCCAGAAGAAGAAGGGAGAGACCAGCGCCGAGGCGCGCAAGCGGGACCAGAACCAGGAAGCCCGGAAGCTGCTGAAGAGCCGGAAGCTCGAGATCCACAACCGGATGATTTCCCCAGGCGCGCTCGGCCACAACAAGTTCCTCGTCGTGGCGAGCGGCGTGTCGAAAATGAAGCCGCTGGCCGTCTGGACCGGCAGCACGAACTGGACCAAGACCGGTCTCTGTACGCAGACCAACAACGGGCTGCTGGTCAGGGACGAGGGCTTCGCGGCGAAGTATCTCGCCCAATGGGAGCTGCTGCGCGACGCGAAGAGCGCCTTTCCCGCGAAGCTCGTGACCTCGAACGCCAGCGCCAAGAGGGTGACGCTGCGCAGCGGCAGCGGCAAGGCCGACATCTGGTTCACGCGCTCGCCGCAGAAGGTCGATCTCGCCGCCATCGACGAAGTCGTCAACGGGGCGAAGGAGGCCGTGCTGTTCCTGATGTTCCAGCCGGGCGGAACGGCGACGCTCGCCTCGATCCGCAAGCGCATGGAGGAGCCCGGACGCCTGTACGTCAAAGGCGTGGTGAGCACCCTTCCGTCCGAGAAGACGGACGACGAAGAGGAGGTCACGGTCACCGCGGTCGGCGACTCGAAGAAGCGCCGCTTGAATCTGGACGTGGTGCAGCCGCAGGGGATCTCGACGCCATTCGCGGCGTGGGCGGCGACCGTCACGCGCAAGGAATTCCTCACCATGCAGGGAGGCGTGCTCGGTTTCGCGATCGTCCATTCGAAGGTCATCGTCGTCGATCCGTTCACCAAACCCGTCGTGATCACCGGCAGCCACAACTTCTCGGGATCCGCGAGCACGTCCAACGACGAGAACTTCGTGATCCTGCGGGGCAACCAGGAGCTCGCGCTGGAGTACGCGGTCCACATCCTCGCCGTGTACAAGCACTACCGTTGGACGGCCTACGTGGCCGACATGCAGCGCCGTCACCGCCGTCCATTCAGCCAGCTGCGGGAGGATCCGGACTGGCAGAACGGTCATCTCAAGGGGGCGTCGAAGCGGGAGATCGACTTCTGGGTCAGGTGACGGCGGGGCGTCTCTTCTGCGTCGGCGCACGCCCGCGATAGACTGAGCGTTCCGGCGCGATTCACCCGCAATGAAGATCCCGTTCATCGCCGCGGGCGCCGCGGCGGCGCTCGTCAGCCTCTGGTCATCCGGCGCGCCGCCGGCCGCCGTCACGCCGCCGGTCCGCGCGGCGCGCGAGAGCCGCGTGCCGGCGGGCAGGACCACTCTCTACGCGCGGGACATCGGCTCAGGGCCGGCGGTGATCGTCCTCCACGGCGGCCCCGATTTCGATCATCGCTACCTGCTCCCGGATTTCGATCGCCTGGCCGACTCGTTCCGGCTGATCTACTACGACCAGCGCGGCCGCGGGAAGTCCGCCGATCGCGTCGATCCGCGGGACGTCACGCTGGCGTCGGACCTCGACGATCTCGATACGATCCGGCGGCACTTCCGGCTCGACGCGCCCATCGTGCTCGGACACTCCTGGGGCGCGATCCTTGCGATGGAGTACGCGCTGCGCCATCCCTCCGGGGTGTCGCGCCTCGTCCTGATGAACCCGGCCCCGGCGTCGGCCGCGGACGTCGCCGCCTTTCGCAAGTACTACGCGCGGAAGCTGGGACCCGATCTGGACCGGCAGCTGGCCATCGCATCGAGCGCCGCCTACAAGGCCGGAGATCCGGCGGCCGTCACGGCGCGCTACCGTCTCCATTTCAAGCCGTCGGTCACGCGCGCGGTCGACTACGAGCGCCTGATGACGACGATGAGCGCGGGGTTCAGGCGGCAGGGCAGCAACGGCATCCTCAAGGCGCGCGCCGTCGAGGATCGCCTGATGCGCGATACGTGGGAGATCGACGGCTACGATCTGCTGCCCAGGCTGCGGGCGCTGAAGACGCCGGCGCTGGTGATTTCCGGCGACGGCGATTTCATCCCACCCGAGATCGCCGAGCACATCGCGCAGGCAATCCCGCAGGGACGCCTCGTCGCCTTGAGGCAGTGCGGGCACTTCAGCTATCTCGAATGCCCCGCAAACGTCCGCACCGCGCTCGTGAACTTCACGAATCCACAGGCGCGTACGCGCCGCTGAGCAGAGCTACCGGCGCGGCTGCGGCAGTCCGTTCCTCCGCCGGGTCATGGTTTCGCGCTCCAGGTCAAAAGCCTGCACGATGTCACGGAACCGCTTCCCGGTTCGTCTTCATCTGTGGAGGTGAAAGACATCATGGAAGCTCGAATCGATCTCATGCGCGTGAAGCCCGGCATCATCCAGTCCATGCTCGGGCTCGAACGGCAGGTCCGCCAGGGCGGACTCGACGGCACGCTGCTCGATCTCGTCCGCATGCGCGCGTCGCAGATCAACCGCTGCGCCTACTGCCTGGACATGCACAGCAAGGACGCGCGCGCGGCCGGCGAGACCGAACAGCGGCTCTATGGCCTGGAGGCGTGGCGCGAGACGCCGTACTACTCGGCGCGCGAGCGCGCCGCGCTGGAGTGGACCGAGTCGTTGACGCTCGTGTCCGAGACCGGCGTTCCCGACGAGGTCTACGATCGCGTGCGGGCGCAGTTTTCGGAGGACGAGCTGGCGCACTTGAGTCTGGCGATCGTCGCGATCAACGGCTGGAACCGGCTGAACGTCGCCGCGCGCACGGTGCCGGGCGCCTATGTCGCCGGCAGCCTGGCGAAGGTGCACGCCGGGGCCTGATCGCGGAATCGCTCAGCGACGCGCCGCCGGCGGGCGGCGCGTCAAAACGCGAGGACCGTCTGCACCATCGGCACCCAGCCCGTCATGCCCGCGGTGTACGGCGTGAAGGCGCCGCTGTAGGGAGCCCGGTCGATCTTGAACACCTCCGCGTTGAGCCACAGCCGCTCGGTCGGGAGGAAATGCCATTTGACCCCGCCGCCGTACTCGTGCGAGTCGCCGAACTGCCCGCGCACCCACGAGCCGCGGCCGTACACCATCACCTTCTTCGGGGTGACGAAGTATCCCGCGCTGAGCTCACCGCCGTGGTCCTTGGTGGAGGCGAACGGAAGCGCGCCGTCGGACTCGAAATCGTCCAGCCAGCGCACGAAGTACTGCCCGTTGATGGCCAGCCCGTTCCACTTGAGGCCGCCGTCGACCGCCCACATCCGGTACGTCGCCTGGTCGAGCGTGACGCCCGGCGCGAAGGCTCCGGTCGAGAAGGTCAGCACGCCGTCGGAATTGTAGAGGGACGTGTTCTCGGGACTCGATTGATCGAGATTCGAGAACCGATCCTCGCGCGACCGCGTGAACGCGCTGCCAACGCGAACACGGACCTTCTTGGAGGCGAAGTAGTCGTCGTACATGTTGCGCGACTTGCCGGGCTCTCCGTAGGCGCCCAGCGGCTCCCACCAGACGCTGCTCGAGAACGCCAGGTGCGTGTCGATCTTGTTCGCCGAGATGCTCAGCGTGTTGAGGCCGTTGCCGACGAACGCCAGATAGCTCACGCCGCGCCCGAGCTCTCCGTTGGCCCAGGCGCCCTGCGTGAACCCGGGGCGGAAGAAGTTGTCGGCCATGCTCCTGTCGGTCGCCGTGAAGAACGGGAACGTGTTGACCAGCGATCGGCTGCCGGGAATCCCCGTGTAGCCGCCGGTGACGGTGAGCGCATTGCTGAACCGCCACCCGATGTTGCTGGCGACGATGATCGACGCGGCGCCGGCGGACGTCCAGACGGTGAAGCTGTAGCGCGCCCGCTGGTCGAACACGTAGCCGCCCAGGATGAACATGGCGCGATTGACGGTGATGTCGTTGCGCGTGTGTACGTCGCGGGTGACGCCGAGGTGGTCGGTGAACGTATCGTCGCTGCTCTGGGTATTGAGATACCGCAGCTGCGTGTTGATGTTGAACTTCAGGAGGAACGGCACGCTGGCGTCCGCGGGTGTCTCCCAGATGACCATGCCGTCGCGGTAGCGGTCGTTGCCGGCCGGCGGCGTGGCTGGCGCGGGCGTTGTCTGTCCGGCGGCGGGCGCGGTGATGAAGATCACCGACGCCCACGCCAGCGCGAATGCCGTTCTCAGCACAGCGTCACGGAGAGGGCGAGGCCGGCCTCGCTGGTCTCCTTGTACTTGCTGTTCATGTCCTTGGCGGTCTGGGCCAGCGCCGCGACGGTGGCGTCGAAATTGACGCGGTGCCGGGAGGCGATCTCGTTGCTGGCGATTGCGTAGGCGGTCCACGCCTTGACGGCGCCGAAGGCGCACCGCTCGATGCACGGCACCTGGACGTA
>Ga0075364_10002358_pt1 | contig 10612 bp, 9 predicted proteins | sample EndMetdeltDD1764_FD_71517 | JGI IMG/M metagenome (GOLD analysis project Ga0075364, IMG submission 71517) | Populus endosphere microbial communities from Tennessee, USA - Endosphere MetaG P. deltoides DD176-4 | ecosystem: Host-associated > Plants > Roots > Endosphere | place: USA: Tennessee...
GCGTACGGGCGCGGCGTTACCGGGGTGTTTCGGGGCTTGCACGCGGCGGCGCGCCGTCGTTGATGGCCTGCACGGGTGCCGTCGCGAGCCGTGTCACGGTTCTTCGTCGCCCGTAACAGCGGGCGAACCTCGGGGAAACCTCGCCCGGCGACCCTGGTGGACGTCATGACCGACGTGCTCGCCTCTCCGACGCCCACCGCGCTGCCGAACGACCGCGCTCCCGGCCCGGCGAGCGACGACGACCTCACGCCGATCGACCGGTACCTGCGCGAGCAGCAGGAGCTGACCGCGGTCGAGCGGTTCTCGCAGCGCCACGACGCCGACCTCGTGCCCGCGCAGTCGCGCTACTACCGCGACCTCATCCCGTTGGCCCGACCGGCCGCGGGGCAGCAATACGCGTTCGAGGTCGACCTCGACTCGTGCTCGGGGTGCAAGGCGTGCGTGACCGCGTGTCACCGCCTCAACGGGCTCGATGACGGCGAGGCCTTCCGGACGGTCGGCACGCTCATCGCCACGGTGCCCGTCGAGGACGAGCGGTGGGCGCCCGTCGACCTGCGCACGTCGGCCCCGACCGCCCGCCGCGCCGCGACCGAGGCCCCGGTCGTGCAGCCGTGGCAGCAGACCGTGACGACGGCGTGCCACCACTGCGTCGAGCCGGCGTGCCTCGCCGGTTGCCCGGTCGACGCCTACGACAAGGACCCGGTCACGGGGATCGTCAAGCACCTCGACGATCAGTGCATCGGGTGCAGCTACTGCACGCTCACGTGCCCGTACGAGGTGCCGACCTTCAACCACGAGCGCGGGATCGTGCGCAAGTGCGACCTGTGCAGCGACCGGCTGGCCGAGGGCGAGGCGCCCGCGTGCGTGCAGGCCTGCCCGACGTCGGCGATCAGCGTGACCATCGTCGACGTGGCCGAGCTCGTCGCGGCCACCGCGGCTGCGACGCTGGTCGACGCCGAGCACGCGCTGGTCCCGGCGGCGCCGCCCTCGCGGCTGACGACACCGACGACGCGCTACCGCTCCTCGGCGCCGTTGCCCGCCGCTGCGCTGCCGGCCGACCACTTCGCCGTGGTGCCCGGCCACGCCCACCCACCGCTCACGGTCATGCTCGTGCTGACCCAGCTGGCGGTGGGCGCGTTCGTGGTGGACCTCGCCGTGCGCCGGTTCGGCGGCGCCGCGCTGGCCGACCTGGTCCGCTCGGTCGACGCCTTCGCCGCGCTCGCCGTGGGCCTGCTGGCTCTCGGCGCCAGCACGATGCACCTGGGCCGGCCGCTCTACGCATGGCGGGCGGTCATCGGGCTGCGCCACTCGTGGCTCAGCCGCGAGATCGTGGCCTTCGGTGGCTTCGCCGGTGCCGCCGCGGCATACGCGACCTCGCTCTGGATCGGTGCGCCCGCGTCGGTGTCGCGCGTGCTGGCGGTCGTCACCGCCGTCCTCGGCGTCGTGGGCGTCCTGTGCTCGGCGCTCATCTACGCGGTGACCGGGCGGCGTTGGTGGCGGGTCGTCAACGTCGTCCCCAAGTTCGCCGCCACCGCGGTCGTGACGGGGACGTCGCTCGTCCTCGCCCTGGCCTCCGCCGCGGCGCTCGGGCGGGATGACGCGCCGGCGCTGCTCGCGGCTCTCGAACCGCTGCCGTTCGTCGTCATGGCCGTGACCCTCGTGCAGCTCGGCGCGCAGGCGACGATCTTCGGCCACCAGCTCGATCGCGACGTCTCCGAGCTGCGGCGCACGGCGATGCTCCTGGCCGGCGACCTCAGCCGGGTCACGGTCGCCCGCTTCGTGTGCGGGATCCTCGGGGGCGGCGTCCTCGCCATCGTCGTGTTCGCCAACCTCGCGTCGCCCGAGCCCAACGCCCTCGCCGCGCTCCTCGTGTCGACCGCGATGGTCGTGCTCACGGTGGCCGGTGAGCTGGCCGAGCGCTGGCTCTTCTTCACGGCGTCGAGCGCGCCACGGATGCCCGGAGGGCTCCGATGAGCGCACAGCTGCCCGGAGGGCTCCGATGAGCGCACAGCTGCCCGGAGGGCTCCGATGAGCGCACAGCTGCCCGGAGGGCTCCGATGAGCGGGACGCCCGATCACGCGACCCCGGCGGGCCTCGTCGACCGCGCCCGCAAGCTCGTGCGGGCCAAGGACGGCGTCCTGACCCGCGAGCTGCTGCGCACGCCCGGCGGCTTCGGGCTCGGCCAGGTGCCCGAGCGGCTCAAGCCCGACGCCGTGACGACGATGATCTGCGGCTACTGCTCGACGGGGTGCTCGCTCGACATCCACCTGCGCGACGGCGAGGCGGTGAGCCTCTCGCCCACCACCCGGTACCCCGTCAACCTCGGCATGGCGTGCCCCAAGGGCTGGGAGGCGCTCACGCCGCTGGCCGCCCCGGACCGCGCCACCCAACCGCTGCTGCGCGACGCCCACGGCAAGCTGGCGCCCGTCGACTGGTCGACCGCGCTCACGACCTTCACCCGGCGCATGAAGGCCATCCAGGCCACGCACGGCAACGACTCGATCGCGTTCCTCTCGACGGGCCAGATGCCCACCGAGGAGATGGCGTTGCTCGGCGCGCTGGCCAAGTTCGGGATGGGGACCCGCCACGGCGACGGCAACACGCGCCAATGCATGGCGACGTCGGTCGTCGCCTACAAGCAGAGCTTCGGCTTCGACGCGCCGCCCTACAGCTACGCCGACTTCGAGGAGTCGGACGTCATCGTCCTGATCGGGTCCAACCTGGCGATCGCCCACCCGATCATGTGGGAGCGGGTGTGCCGCAACCCGAACGATCCCGAGGTCGTCGTCATCGACCCGCGGCGCACCGAGACGGCGATGTTCGCCACCCAGCACCTGGGGATCGCGCCCAAGTCCGACCTCGTGCTGCTCTACGGGCTCGCCCGGCTGCTCATCAGCCGCGACTGGATCGACGACGACTACGTCGAGGCGCACACGACGGGCTTCACCGAGCTCGTCGCGCACGTGGCCGACTACACGGTCGACCGCGTCGTCGCCGCCACGGGCATCACCGAGGAGCAGCTCGAGAAGCTCGCGCTGACCATCCACCAGGGCAAGGCCGTGTCCTTCTGGTGGACGATGGGCGTGAACCAGAGCCACGAGGGCGTGCGCACGGCGCAGGCGATCATCAACCTGGCGCTCATCACCGGCAACATGGGCCGCCCGGGTACGGGCGCCAACTCGATCACCGGCCAGTGCAACGCCATGGGGTCGCGGCTGTTCAGCAACACGACGAGCCTGCTCGGCGGCCACGACTTCACGATCCCCGAGCACCGCGAGAAGGTCGCCGGCATCCTCGACATCGACGTCGAACGGATCCCCGACGGACCGAGCTGGGCCTACGACCAGATCGTCGAGGGCATCCACCGGGACAAGATCAAGGGCCTCTGGGTCATCGCCACCAACTCGGCGCACTCGTGGATCAACCACACCGACCTCCACGACCTGCTGGGCAAGCTCGACTTCCTCGTGGTGCAGGACCTCTACGGCACGACCGAGACGGCGCAGCGGGCCGACCTCGTGCTGCCCGCCGCCGGCTGGGGTGAGAAGGACGGCACGTTCATCAACTCCGAGCGCCGCATCGGGCTCATCAAGAAGGTGAAGCGCGCGCCGGGCCAGGCGCTGGCGGACTTCTGGATCTTCAAGGCCATCGCCGACGCGTGGGGCTGCGCCGACCTGTTCGAGGCGTGGAGCTCGCCCGAGGAGACGTTCAGGATCCTGGGTCGCCTCACGGCGGGCCGGCCGTGCGACATCTCGGGCATCCCCGACTACGAGTTCGTCGAGGAGCACGGCGGCGTGCAGTGGCCGTTCCCGCCGGGCACGTCGCTCGACGGGCGCGACGAGGGGAGCGGGCACGCCGAGCGCCGGTTGTTCGAGGACGGAACCTTCTTCACACCCGACGGTCGCGCCCGCCTGGTCGTCGACGAGCCCACCGATCCGATCGAGCGTCCCAACGACCGCTACCCGATGGTGCTGCTCACCGGCCGAGGCTCGTCGAGCCAGTGGCACACCCAGACCCGGACGTCGAAGTCCGCGGTGCTGCGCGGCCTCTACCCCGAGTCGGCCTACGTCGAGATCAACCCGGTCGACGCCGCCGAGCTCGACATCGCACCCCACGAGTGGGTGTTCGTCCGGAGCCGGCGCGGGTCGGTCAAGGCGCGGGCGTTCGTGACCGCGACCGTGCAGCCGGGCCAGGTGTTCATCCCGATGCACGACGCCACGACCAACCGGTTGACCGCGCCGTCGTTCGACCCCCACTCGCGCCAGCCGTCGTACAAGTACGCCGCGGTGCGGGTCTCCAAGCTCGAGTCCTGGGAGCACTGACCCCGGCCTCCCGAAGGCACCACCGGATGTTGCCGGGGCCGGTCGTCTCCCCTGGAGCTTCGGGAGGCGCGGGTGCCCGGGAACGCGTGGTGGAATCGGGGGGTGGCCACCGTCGTGTTCCTCCACGCGCACCCCGATGACGAGGCGATCTTCACGGGCGGCACGATGGCGGCGCTCGCCGACGCCGGGCACCGCGTGGTCGTGGTGTTCGCCACCGACGGCGGGCTGGGCGTGCCGGCCGAGGGCGACGATCCCCTGCGGGCGGTGCGCACGGCCGAGAGCGAGGTCGCGGCGCGCACGCTCGGGGTGGCCCGCGTCGTCTTCCTCGATCACGCCGACTCGGGCCTCGACGCCGGCGTGCTCGACGGCCACGCCTTCGCGTCGACCGCGGTCGCCGTCATCGCCGAGGAGCTCGAGGCCGTGCTGCTCGACGAGGGCGCGGACGCGCTCGTGTCCTACGACGAGGGCGGCATCTACCCCCATCCCGACCACCTGCACGTGCACCGCGTCGGACGGGCGGCGGCCGCCGGCGCCGGGACGCCGACCCTGTACGAGGCGACCGTCGACCGCGAGCACCTGCACTTCGTCGAGACGCACCTGGTCGTCGAGGCCACCGGTTCGATCCCCGGTCTCCTCGGCGCCGATCCCGCGCTGCGGTTGTCCGCGTGGACCATCGGCTCGCCCACGGTCCTGATCGATCTCAGCATCGACGTCGGGGCGTTCGTGGATCGCAAACGGGCCGCGATGGAGGCCCACGAGAGCCAGATCTCCGACGGGTCCTCGGCCCGCGCGCTCGACGCCGTCGCGTTCGCCCAGGTCTACGGCACCGAGTGGTTCCTGCGGGCGGGGCCGCCCGGACCCCTGGACACCCTGTGATCGCGGGCGTACGCTCGTCTCAACATCAAAGATGATGTCTCAATATATGAGATGGCGAACCCGAGGATGGCGACCATGGCCCCGACCGCCGAGCACGACACGACCGCCGAGCACGACACGACCCTGATCGAGACCCTCGTGGAGACCGAGACGGAGATCGAGACCGCGGCCAGCTGGCTGCCGGGGTGGAACGGCGCCGACTACGCCGCCAACACCGCGCACCACCGAGTGCACGACGCCGGCTTCCTCCGTCGCTTCCCCGTGGCCCCCGGCGACCGGCTCCTCGACCTCGGCTGCGGCTCGGGCGACTTCACCCGCACGCTCGCCGACCTCGTTCCCGACGGTCACGTGGTCGGCCTCGACGCCCAGGCCTCGATGATCGACGAGGCCCGCGCCGTCGCCGGACCCAACCAGTCGTTCGTCGTCGCGCCGGTCCAGGCCCTGGCCGAGGTGTTCCCGGGGCCCGAGCACGACGCGACGTTCGACGTCGTCACCAGCCGGGCGGCGCTGCACTGGGTGCCCGACCACGACATCGCCGAGGTCTACCGCCAGGCCCGCCGGCTGCTGCGACCGGGTGGGTGGCTGCGGATCGAGTGCGGTGGGGCGGGCAACGTGCCGGTGCTGGTGCGGGTGCTCGACGAGCTGGCGGCGCCCTACGGCGGGCCGTCGTGCCCGTGGCGCTTCGCCGACGCCGGCATCACGCTCGAGCTGCTCGAGCAGGCCGGGTTCGTCCTCGGCGACGGCGACCACGTCGAGACCGTGGCACAGCACCGGGCCTTCACCCGCGACACGTTCCGCGGGTGGCTCCACAGCCAGTGCCTGAACGCGTACACCGCCACCATGCCCGCCGAGCACCACGGCGCGTTCGTCGCCGACGTCGAGGCCCACCTCGACCGCTTCGCCCGCCACGACGGCACCTACGACCAGACCTACGTGCGCCTCGACCTCCTGGTGCACGTGGGCGCCTGATCACCGAAAGGGTGCGCGACCTCCCCAGGTGGGGCCTGCGCTCCCTAGGCTTGCCGGATGATCGGGCTCGACCACGTGCGCAAGGTCTTTCCGGGAGCGGGTGGCCCGGCGGTCGGGGACCTCTCGTTCGAGATCCCCGAGGGCGAGATCGTCACCCTCATCGGACCGTCGGGCTGCGGCAAGTCGACGACGCTGCGGATGATCAACCGGCTCATCGAGCCCACGTCGGGGACCGTCACGGTCGCGGGCACGGACGTGATGCAGCGGAAGCCGAACGAGCTGCGCCTGGGGATCGGCTACGTGATCCAGCAGGTGGGGTTGTTCCCGCACCGCACGATCGCCCGCAACGTGGCGACGGTGCCCGAGCTGCTCGGCTGGGACCGGGCCCGCATCGACGCGCGGGTCGGCGAGCTGCTCGAGCTCGTCGGCCTCGACGCCGACTTCGGTGACCGGTACCCGGGTGAGCTCAGCGGCGGCCAGCAGCAGCGCGTCGGCGTGGCCCGCGCCCTGGCCGCCGATCCGCCGGTGCTGCTCATGGACGAGCCCTTCGGCGCCGTCGACCCGATCGTGCGGGCCCGCCTGCAGGACGAGCTGCTCGTGCTCCAGAAGGAGCTGCACAAGACCATCGTGTTCGTCACCCACGACATCGACGAGGCCATCCGCCTCGGGGACCGCATGGCCGTGCTCAACGTCGGCGGGGTGCTCGAGCAGTACGGGCCGCCCACCGAGGTGCTCGCCGATCCGGCCAACGACTTCGTGCTGCGCTTCATCGGCGCCGAGCGGGGCCTCAAGCGCCTGTCGCTGCTGCCGGTCTCGTCGGCCGAGCTCGATCCCGGGCCCGTCGTCAGCTCGGCCACGCCGATCGCCGAGGCCCGTCGCATCATGGCGGACCACCACGTCGACTGGGTGGCGGTGGTCGACGACGGCCGCGTCGCCGGCTGGGTCGACGGCGCGCAGTTCAACGGGCAGGCGTCGGTCGCCGAGACCGAGGTCCGCCCCTTCGCCCTGACCCTGCGCAAGGACGACACGCTGCGAGAGGCGCTCGACACGCTCATCACCTCGCCGACGCGCGTCGCGGTCGTGGTCGACGAGGACCAGCGCTACCTCGGCATGCTCGACGTCGCAGGGATCGGCGAGGGCGTGTCGTGACGGGCTTCGGCCTGGATCAGTTCGAGGTGAACTTGTTCGACCGTGCAACCACCGTCCTCGCCCAGGCCGACGAGCCGATCGTCCGGTGGAAGTGGATCGGCGACCACACCGCCGAGATCCGCACCGCCCTCGTGCAACACCTCGAGCTCACCTTGATCGCCGTCGTCGTCGGCTTCGTGCTGTCGATGCTGCTGTCGCTGCTGATCCTGCGCTTCCGCGTCACGTTCGCGCCGATCAACGCGATCACCGGCGTCCTCTACGCCATCCCGAGCCTCGCCCTGTTCGTCCTGCTCGTCCCGATCACGGGGCTCACGACGCTCACGGCCGAGATCGCGCTGGTGAGCTACACGTTGCAGATCCTCGTGCGCTCGATCGTCGCCGGGGTCGACGGCGTGTCGCCCGCCGTGCGCGACGCCGCCGCCGGCATGGGCTACACGCGCGGCCAGCGGTTGTGGCGGGTCGAGATGCCGCTGGCCCTCCCGGTGATCATGAGCGGGCTGCGCATCGCCACGGTGACCACCGTCGGCCTCGTGCCCATCGCCGGCCTGCTCGGCTCCGACCAGGGAGGCCTCGGACAGCTGATCTTCGACGGGCTCAACCGCTTCTTCAACACGCCGCTGATCGTCGGGGCCGTCCTCACCGTCCTGCTCGCCGTCGTCCTCGACGTCCTGCTCGTGCAGCTCGAGCACCTCCTCACCCCGTGGACGCGCGCCACGAGGAAGGCGCGCAAGGCGCAGCGGCGGCGGGCGAGCCGAGCCGCGGCGACGAACCCGGCCACGAAGGCGGCGACGAACCCGGCCACGAACGCGGCGGCGACGTGAGCTTCCTCCACGACGTGTACGTGTGGTTCAACGACCCGCTCAACTGGCAGGGTCCCAACGGCGTGCCCACCCGCCTCGGCGAGCACCTGCTGCTGTCGCTGGGCGCCCTGCTCGTGGCGTGCATCGTCTCCGTCCCGGCCGGCGCGCTCCTCGGCCACAGCCGCTGGTCGGGCACGATCGCGCTCAACCTCGCCAACATCGGGCGGGCCATCCCCTCGTTCGCGGTCCTGGTCCTCGGCGTGATCTGGCTCGGCTTCGGGTCGGGGCCGACCTACATCGCGCTCACCCTCCTGGCCATCCCGCCCATCTTCACGCTGACGTTCACCGCCGTGCGCCAGGTCGACCCTGCGATGGTCGATGCGGCGCGGGGGATGGGCATGACCGGCGGTGCCGTGCTCTGGCGGGTGCAGCTGCCGGTGGCCCGACCGCTCATCCTCAACGGCATCCGCCTGGCGTCGGCCGCGGTCATCGCGACGGCCACGCTGGCCTCCCTCATCGGTGGGGGCGGCCTGGGGCGCTACATCAAGGACGGCTTCTCGGTGCGCAACTTCGCGCAGGTCGCCGCGGGCACGTTGCTGGTCATGGCCCTCGTGCTGCTCAGCGAAGGCTTCTTCGCGCTGCTCACCCGGTTCACGGTGTCACCCGGCCTGCAAGCGGGCGGTCGTCGCCGGCGCCGACCGGTCGAGGCCTCGGTCGGGGTGTGAACCGCGTTGCCGACCAACCCGGTGCAAGAGGCCCCCTGACCCTCATCTCCCGTTGACCTGTCGTTAGGCTGCCCCCGTTCCTGGCCTGGGAGGCTCCATGCGTACTCGTTCCATCCGGCGCGCCTCGGCGCTGATCGCCGTCGCCGTCACCGCGCTCGTCGCTGCCAGCTGCGGCAGCTCGGGAAGCTCATCGACCACACCTCCGGCCACCAGTGGCGGATCGGCCGCGGCGACCAACACGGTGGCGAGCCAACTGGTGTTCGGCGCCGGTTCCGAGTGCCCGCAGCGCCCGTTCTGCCTCCAGGGGCTCGAGGGCACCTACGGCCTCAAGTTCAAGGACGTCAAGGTGCTCGACTCCGGCGGCCCGCTCACCGTCGCCGCCCTCAAGGACGGCACCATCCAGATCGGCCTGATCTTCACCTCGAGCGGTCAGATCGCGGCCAACAACTGGGTGCTGCTCGAGGACGACAAGAAGCTGCAGCCCTCGGACAACATCACGCCGATCGTGAACGACTCGATCGTCACGGCCTACGGCGCCGACCTCAAGAAGGTGGTCGACGACCTGAGCGCCAAGATCACGACCGAGGACCTCGTCGATCTCGACAAGGCGGTCGAGATCGACAAGGAAGATCCCGACGCCGCCGCCAAGGCGTGGCTCGAGGAGAAGAAGATCCTGCCTGCGACGAAGCCCGCGGCGAAGACCGGCCCGCCCATCGTGGTGGGCTCGGCGGACTTCGCCGAGAGCAAGTTCCTCGCCGAGCTCTACGCCCAGACGATGGAGGCCAACGGCTACACCGTCGAGAAGAAGCTCGGCATCGGCAGCCGCGAGATCTACTACCCGGCGCTGCAGAAGGGCGAGATCAGCTTCGTCCCCGACTACGCGGGCACGCTCCTCACGTTCGTCGACAAGACCAAGTCGGCCAGCACGGACTCGTCGAAGACCTACACCGACCTGACCGCGGCGCTCAAGGGACAGGGCGTCACCGCCTACGCGTCCGCCCCCGCCGAGGACAAGAACGGCTTCGTCGTCACGTCCGAGACGGCCGACAAGTACAAGCTCGAGACGCTCAGCGACCTGGCCAAGCCGGCGTCGAGCTGACCCGTCGCCCCGCCCGCGCCAACGGCGCGGGCGGCGCGGCTACCGCCCGAGGTACTCGTCGACGAGCGTGGCCGGCGCCACCGCCAGCCAGCCGTCGACGATGGCCTCGCGCAGCGCCTTCTTGCGCACCTTCTTCAGTTGGACCAGCACGGCGGCGAACCCGTCGAAGTGCGGGATCGTGAAGAAGGCGTCGGGCTCGGCGGCCAGCGTGATCTCCTTCTCGTCGAGGTTCTCGACGGCGACGGCGAGGATCGGCCCCGCTGGCGGGGTCTCGGTGCCGAAGCGCTTGATGTCGGCCTTGCTGAACGCACGGTCCCACGCGAACGCCTTGCCACGGACGGACCACGTCTTGCGGCCGTAGCGCTCGCCCACGGTCACCTCGGGCAGAGCCTCGGCGATCGCCGCCACCTCGTCCATCGTCGCCGGCATGTCGGAGACGGTAGTACCGCCGGGCGGGCGCGATGCCGGCCCCGGTGCGGGATCGGGCATGCTGCCCCCGATGGTTCCCCCTCCCCCCGACGACCCTGCGCTCGACCTCGCGGTGGTGGCCGGCGCGCAGATCCTGCGTGACGGCGGGATCGTCGCGTTCCCTACCGAGACCGTGTACGGCCTCGGTGCCGATGCCACCAACGCCACCGCGGTCGCCCGCGTCTTCGCGGTCAAGGGCCGGCC
>Ga0075364_10002359_pt1 | contig 10606 bp, 4 predicted proteins | sample EndMetdeltDD1764_FD_71517 | JGI IMG/M metagenome (GOLD analysis project Ga0075364, IMG submission 71517) | Populus endosphere microbial communities from Tennessee, USA - Endosphere MetaG P. deltoides DD176-4 | ecosystem: Host-associated > Plants > Roots > Endosphere | place: USA: Tennessee...
GGCACCGGCAGGAAGCTCGCGCCGGAGTTCAGGTTCTGGAACTGGCCGGTCCGCAGATCGACGGAGGTCGCAATCGGCGGGTTGCCGGGAATCGAGAACACCGTGTTGCCGTCGGGACGGTCGTAGAAGATTCCGCCGCCGCCGCGGAGCACGAGGTCCTGCCGCCCCGTCATGTCATACGCGGCGCCGAAGCGCGGCCCGTAGACGAGACGCGGCCAGGTGTAGCCGTACTTCGAGATGCCGTCGCCCGCCTGGCGGATGCCGTTCAGCGGATTCCCGACGCCCGGCACCGGCGTGCCGATGGCCGCCTGACTGTTGGCCGCGCCCGGCAGCACCAGGATCTGCCCCGTCAAGGGGTTCATGGCGTTCTTGGTGTTCCCCTGGCAGGTCACGGCCCCGTTGCTGCAACCGGCGACGTAGAGCACCGGCGACTGTCCCGGCGACCACAGGTTCGGGAAGAAGTTCGACATCTGCTGGAACTGGTCGTACTGCGGCTGCTGGTGCGTGAAGCGGATGCCGGCGTCGATCGTCAGCCGGCTGTTCACCTTCCAGTTGTCCTGAACGTAGGCCTCGGTGTTGTTGTAGAGCATGCTGCCCTCGACGAACTTCGAGGACTGCGTGTACTGGTTGAACACGCCCACGGCCGCGTTGGCATAGCCGAACGAGGTGTCGAGGGTGTTGTTGGTGTTGTTGTCGAACTGGACGGCGCCCTGGAACCCGGTGCCGCCGACGTTCTGCGCCTTGAAGCTGTGGTTGTTGTAGAACCCGGCCTTCAGCGCGTGCCGCCCGGCGATCTTCGTCAGGCTGATCGCGACGTCCTGCGTCCGGTTGATGTTGAGCCAGCCGGGATAGCGCTGGTTCGGCGGCGCGGCCCCGATGCGGCCGCCCCACGTGAAGGTGGGCGGCAGGTTCATCCGCGTGCCGTCCCAGAACGGCGGCGCGACGTCCTGCAGCACTTCGTACGCGTAGGAATCGCTCGGGACGATGCCGGCGTCGGGATACAGCAGCGGGAACGTGGCGAGGCCGTTGAGGCGGTTCGCCGAGTCGTTCATCAGAATCCCGTTCTCGTTGCCGCCGGTCAGCTCGTTGCGGATGAACCCGTACGTGCCTTCGAGGAACGTCGAGCTGTTCAGCATGTAGTTGGCCGTCAGCGAGTACTTGGTGATGAAGGGATACGGGAACAGCACGTCGGTGAAGCCCGGGATGTTGCCGGGGGTCGTCAGCGCCCGCTGCCGGTCGCCGCTGTACGTCCAGCTGACGCGCGTCTTGGCATTGAGCTGGTAGTCGAGGCGAAGCGCCGGCTGCTGCCTCAGCTGATCGACGATCGGCAGCGGGTCGCCGCCGGTGCCGCCGAGCTCGTAGTTGTAGTTGCTGCCCGGCGTCTGCACCCGGTTGGGCATCGGGTAGCGGCCCAGGATCGCGACGCCGGTCGACCACAGCCGGTCCGCCGGAATCTTGCCGACGACGCCGCCGTCACGGAAACACGCGGTCTGGTCGGTCGCGTTGCAGGCCCCGCTGAGCGCCGGGTCCTTGATGAAGTTGTAGAGCGCGCCGTTGTTGTCGAGGGTCTGCGAAAAGTCTCCCGCCCGCTCCGCCGCCGTCGGCACGCGGTAGCGCACCGGGTTGCCGTTGTTGATCGGATTGCTCGTCGGCACGTACTCGTGGCTGTAGAAGAAGAACAGCTTGTTGTTGCCGCCAGGCTTTCCGATCGGACCGCCGATCGAATACCCGAGCGTCTTCGACTTGGCGTTCGGCTTGGGATCGCCGTTCAGCCTGTTGAGGGTGCGGATCGAATTCCAGTCGGAGTTCTGGAAGAGCTCGTACGCGGACCCGCGGAAACGGTTGGTGCCGCTCTTGGACACGGCGGTGATCTGCAGTCCGCTCGACCGGCCGTACTCCGCCTGGTAGCCCTGCGTGAGGATCTTCACTTCGGCGATGGACTCGATGTTCATGTTGATCATCTGGCCGTTGTTGCCCGTGTCCATGGCCGAGATGCCGTCCATCATGATGTTGCTCTGGCTGGCACCGCCCATGCGGACGCCGCCGGGGTCGTTGCCGTTCGTGCTCTCTCTCACCCCGGGGGCGAGCTGCACGAGGCTGGTGAAGTTGGAGTGATTGATCGGGAGGTTCTCGACCTGCTCGGTCGTGACCGCGAACGATCGCTCACCGCTCTGGGCCTGCACGAGCGGCGACTCGGCCACGACCGTGACCGCCTCTGTCTGCGCACCCACTTCGAGCGTGATCGCCGGAACCGACACGCGGTCGCCGCCGCTGACGGGCACGCCCTTGCGCTGCGCCGTCTTGAATCCGCTCATCGTCACTTCGACCGTGTAGGTGGCCGCCGTGACGTTGGGAAACACGTACGAGCCCGTCGAGTCCGTCGTCGCCGGCGCCAGCTTCGTGCCGCGAGCCTCGTCGACGAGTGTGACGGTCGCGCCGGGGATGACGCCGCCCTGCGCGTCGCGCACCGTGCCGGCGATGTTCCCGGTCGTAATCTGCGCCGACGCGTCCCGGGCCGCCGGCGCCAGGCTCATCACCGCGAGCACACATACCTGCAGCCACTTCCTCGTTCTCATTGCGCTCCCTCCCTGATCGCCACGCCGCCCTCGAGCACACCGGAAATCCCGGGCCGGCGGGCGCTCCCCCCTGAGCACGGTCCCACGAACGCGGATCGAACACGACCGGGCGGGCACGCAGCTGCCGTTGCACACTAAGAAACGGCTGTTGCGTCGAGCCCGGATGCGGCGGACCTTAGCACCGAAACAGGCCCGGAGACAACATCAAAACGCCCGCCGCGCGGGGGGAAGCCGCGTCCCGTGAGGTATGCTCAGGAAAACGGCCCGATCCGAGCGATGATCCGAAAATCCGTACCTGACACCCCGGCCATTCAGAGTCTCGATCGCGGACTGGCGATCCTCGAAGCCGTGGCCGCGTCTTCGACGCCCGTGCCGCTCAAGCAGCTGACCGATCTCATCGGCATCGATCGCAGCAGTGTCTTCCGGCTCGCCAACACGCTGCGGCAGCGGCGGTTTCTCACCAACCCGAAGGGCAGCAAGGACTACATCCTCGGCCCGACGGCGTGGCGGCTGTCGCGCCGCTACGGCCGTGCCGTGCTCGGCACGTTCTTCCATCACTACCTGCAGGAGCTCTCGACACAGCTCGGCGAAACGTCGCACTTCGCCGTCCGCGACGGCGTCGAAGTGTTCTTCATCGACCACCACATCCCGGCCGGTCAGGTGGTGTCGGTGGCCGGACAGACCGGCGAGTTCGCGCCGCTCCACTGCACGGCGCACGGCAAGGCGCTGCTCGCCGACTACGATCTGCCCGCCCTGCGCGATCTGCTCGGACGGGCGGCGCTCCAGCCCTTCACACGCCGCACGGTGAGCTCGCTGCCCCGTCTCGCCCGCGCGTGCGCGCAGGTGCGCGCCGACGGATTTGCGTCCGACGACGGCGAATACCTCGAGGAAGTCCGGTGCGTGGCCGCGCCGATCCGCGATCCGCAGGGAGAGATCGTCGCTTCGGTCGGCATCTCGTCGCCGCTCACGCGGCTCCAGACGCGCGGCGTCGCCCGCGCCGCGGCTGAAGTCGTGAAGACCGCCCGCGCCATCACCGAGTCGCTCGCGAGCTAGGCCCTCAACGCGTCTCGAGCATCAGCACCACGATGCCGTTCGCCGGCACGGTGTAGGTGAACCCCGAGGCGACGCCGGTGACCTGCGACGTCTGCGGCACCACGCGATCGGGCGCGTCGATCGCGTTGGTCGCCTGCGGATCCCCGGCAAGGGTGAGCGCCGTTGCGGTGGACCGAAGCGCCGCACCGGTGACGTCCAGCCGCACGGGCGCGGCGGCGCTGCCCGGGTTCACCAGCTTCACGTAGATCCGGCGGGAACGGCTGTCGCGCGTCACCGACACCAGCACGTCGGTGTCGGCCGTGCCGGCCTTCAGGATCTCGTCTCCGAGGTGCGTGGCGAACAGCTTGATCGCGTGGTAGCTGGGCGATCCGTAGACGCGCAGGGCGTCGTAGCCGATCAGGTTCGGGCGCCACTGCCGCGCTCCGGGGCTGACGTTGACCAGCAGCGGCGCGTAGCAGTGCATGATCACCAGATCGGCGTTCCGCTCCATCTCGGTCATCCACGCCGCATCGCCGATCGCGGCGCGCAGGTTCGGCGTCGGCGCCTCGCCGCGCGACCTGGGGTTCCATGGCTCGAACGGCGTTTCATAGGCGCCCCACTCGCCGACGAAGATCTTCGGTCCCTTGCGGTCGTACTTGTCGTACTGCCCGCGCGCGCGCAGGAACGCGTCGACCGTGCGGTAGTAGTGCTCGTCCACGATCTCCGGCGTGAGGCTGCGGACGCGCTGGTTCTCGGGATGCTCGAATCCCACCGTGGAGATCACCTGCAGCTGCGGATAGCGCGCCTTGATCGCCGCGTGGAACTGCGCGAACCGCTGGTCGTACGAGCCGGAGCGGTCGAAGAAATCCTCGTTGCCGACTTCGACGTAGGTCAGCTTGAACGGCGCGGGATGGCCCGCCTTCGCGCGCCGCGCTCCCCACGTCGACGTGGCCGGCCCCATGACGTACTCGATCTCGTCGAGCGCGTCCTGGATGTACGGCTCGAGATCCGGGCCCGGCTTCACGTAAGCGCCCTTCAGCGAGTAGCCCGCGTACACGGCGAGAACCGGCTCGGCGTTCATGTCCTCGGCCCACAGCAGGAATTCGTGGAGGCCGAGGCCGTCGCTCGAGCGATAGCTCCACGGCGCCATGTGGCCGGGACGCTCGGCCAGCGGTCCGAGCGTCTTCTTCCACTCGAAGCGATCGGCGATCTGATCCCCTTCGAGATAGTTCCCGCCGGGAAACCGGAGGAACTTCGGATTCATGTCGATCAGCATCTGCAGCAGGTCGGGCCGGAAGCCGTTCGCCTGGTTCCGGTAGGTCGGCGGGAACAGCGAGACCAGGCCGAGCCAGATCGTTCCCGGGCGATCGACGGTCAGGACGAAGCGCGCCTTCGCCGTCGGCGCGAGCGCGCCGGTCGTCAGCGCCACGTCGTACTGCTTCCATGCCTGCGTCAGACCGGACACGCGGCCGCGGGCGTACGTCGTCGTGCCGTCCTCGCTCTCGATCGCCGCGGTGATCGGTCCCGTGACTCCCGGCGCCGTCTTCGCGAAGAACGAGGCGCGGTAGCGCGTATTGGGCTTGACCGGGATGCCCCAGTAGCCGTCGTTCGCCACGCCGGCCGCATGGCCGGCCGACGCCTGGGTCACCTCGAGGCGCAGGCTCGTCGCGATGGCCGCGTTGAGCGGCTGTCCCGGATCGAGGGCCATCGTCGCCGCCGCACCGTCGCCGTGGACCACCGTCCAGTGCGCGGGCGACGCCGCGTCGTCGAGAAAGGCGCGATTCCGGATCAGCTCGGCGTACAGGCCGCCGTCATAGGAGTGGTTGATCTCCTCCGTCATCAGGCCGTAGAGGAGCGGACTGACCTTGCCCGCCGGTGCGGACGCGTCGATCGTGATGGCCGGCGCCGCCGCGCGCGGAACCGTCGCGCCGAGTGTCAGGGCCACCGCCAGCAGGCATGCTCTCTTCATCGTTGTCTCCGTTCGTGTCGTTGATTCTGGTGACCGGCGCCCTACCGGGCCGTGATCTCGACGACCGCAACCGCATACGGTGCGAGCTCGATCGCCATGTCGGGGCGGTACTCGCGCGCCGCCTTCACCGGCGTGATCCGATCGGGCGCCTCGAGCGAGGCGGCATCGCGCAGACCGGCGGCAATTGTGTACACCGTCACCGTGGCGCCGGCAGGCACGCGCGAGCCCTGCAGGTGCACCAGCAGTGTGTTGGGGCCGCCGCTGTAGTTCACGGCCTTGACGACGATGCGCCGGAAATCGGCCGACGCGGTGGCGATCGCATCCACCGTTCCGGGCTGCCAGCCTTCCGGCTTCATCTGCGAGATGTCGGCGAAGAAGCTGGCGCGATCGGCGATGTCGCGGAAGGTGCCCGACGCCGACGCCAGGTAGACCTCGGCGAAGTGCTCGCGGAACAGTTTCTCGACGGGATAGCCGCTGCCGGGAAACCACGAGACGTGATCGTGATAGATGAACGACGTCCAGGTCGGGTCGTCGGTCGTGTTCCGCATCAGCAGGGCCGGCGCCGTCATGGTCAGCTCCGGGGTGAGCGACTCGTAGAGGATCAGGCTGCCGGCGGCGTGCAGCCCGGCGCGCCAGTCGTAGGTCCGGCTCAGATTCCACTCGAGCACCGCCAGCCTGATCGCGGGATGCGCCGATGCGCGCACGTAGTCGCGCAGCTTCACCAGGTAGTCGCGGATGCGCCGCACGCCCGACTCGAAGCGATCGCTCTCGTACTCGTAGTTGTGAACGGCCAGGACGTCGAAGTTCCCGCCGGCCAGGTCGACGACCTTCTCGCTCCACGCCATGTCGTTCGAGCGCTTCTGGCCGCAGGCGATGATGACGGCGCCGGGCGCGATCCGCCGCAGGCGGCTGCCGTAGAGATTGACGATGGCCGCGTAGCGCTCGGGCGTGAAGCCGTTGTTCATCGGCTCGTTGTCGATCTGGAAGTAGCGGACGCCGTACGGCTCGGGATGTCCGTGGCGCGCGCGCAGCTGCCCCCACGTCGTCGCCGGCGGATCGTTGACGTAGTGCACCCAGTTCATCGCGTACTCGACGGAGGCCGGCTGGTCGTCCGGCGCCGGGAGCACGATGAGCGGATCGGCGCCGAGCTGGCGCGTCAGCTCCAGGTACTCGTCGGTACCGAAGCCGTAGTAGTCGGAGTAGCCGCCCCAGATCTCGTTGGGATGGTAGACACGCGACGCGAGCGGACCGATGCCGTCCTGCCACTTGTAGGTGGAGGCGAACGAACCGCCCGGCCAGCGGATGAACGCCGGCGCCAGTCCGCGCAGCGCCTCAACGAGGTCGGGACGCAGCATGCCGCGGGCGCGGACGTCGGCGCGCATCAGCGAGACGAAATCCACGAGCACGACGCCGCGCCCGGAGACGGCGATCTCCACGGTGGCGTCGCGATCCGTGCGTCCGCTCACGAACGAGAAGGGCGCTTCCCGCCACGCCTGGCCGCGCGCCTCGATCGGACGTTCCGCCAGCACGCTGCCGTCCCTCGCCAGGACGCGCAGCGACAGGCGCGGCGCGCCTGTCTCGACCTTGATCCAGATCGACCCGTCATAGCTCCGGCCCGACTCCACGAAGACTCGCCCCTGCCGGATACCCGACGGCTGGCGGCCGGCGGTGATCCGCACGCTCTTCGTGCCGCGCTCGAATGCCGCGTCGACGACGCGCGCCGCGTCCGGCGCGCCGAAGGCCGTCCAGTACGTGTCGAAGTCGCGCCCCTCGAATCCGGCGCCGCGGATCTGCTCCGCGAAAAGGCCGTCCACCACCGAGTGGTTGATGTGCTCGAGGAACTGGCCGTAGATTTTTGGATCGATCGTGCCGAGGCGGCGATCCGTGTCGACCTGAAGAATGGCCACGCCGGCCGCGGCGGGAGCGGAGGCCTGGCGCGGCGGTTCGAGCCCTCCGGCCGAGAGCAGGGCGACCGCCAGCAACGCGATTCTGATCACGATGTTCCCTCCACCGGCGCTGGGGTCATCGGCGCGCCTCCTGGCGCAGGTCATCGCCGAGCAGCGTCAGCGTCGCACCGCGCTTGACGTCGAACGTGCGCAGCGTCGTGCCACGGCGCACGCGCAGCGGCTGCCCGAGCAGCGAACGAATCACCGCGCGATCGAGTGCGCCGTGCCTCCACGCCAGGTCGACTTCGAATCCGCCGCGGGCCCGCAGGCCCGTGACGCGGCCGTCGGGCCACGCGCGCGGCAGCGCCGGCAGCAGGCGCACTTCCCCGTCGTCGCATTGCAGCAGCATCTCGGCGATCGCGGAAGTGCCGCCGAAATTGCCGTCGATCTGGAACGGCGGATGGGCGTCGAACATGTTCGGGTAGGTCCGCTCGGGACCGAGCAGGAATTTCAGGATGTCGAACGCGTGGTCGCCGTCCGCGAGGCGCGCCCAGAGGTTGATCCGCCACGCGGTGGCCCAGCCGGTCGCCTGATCGCCGCGGATCTCGAGCGAGCGCTTCACCGCCGCCGCGAGCTCGGGCGTGCGGCGCACGTCGATGTCATGGCCCGGAAAGAGGCCGAACAGATGGGAGACGTGGCGGTGATGAATCTCGGGCGCCTGCATGTCCCAGTCCTCGAGCCATTCCTGCAGCTGGCCCGCGCCGCCGATCTGCAGCGGCGCCAGCCTCGCCCGGGTCGCGCTCCACGTCCGCTGCAGCTCGGCGTCGGTGCCGAGCGTGCGCGCCGCCTCGATCGCGTTGCCGAACAGCTCGCGCAGGATGGCCTGGTCCATCGCCGGCCCCATCGTCAGCGACGTGCCGAAAGGGTGCGGGTTCTCGGGCGAGACCGAGGGAGACGTGACGAGCCAGTGGTGCGCCGGCTCCTCGACGAGCGTGTCGAGGAAGAACTGCGCCGCGCCCTTGAGCAGCGGGTAGATCCGCTGCAGGTAGCGGCGATCGCCGCTGTACTCGTAGCGGTCCCAGAGCGGCAGCGTGAGCCATGCGCCGCCGGTCGGCCACAGTCCCCATTGCGGCCCGTCGATCGGTCCGGTGGCGCGCCAGAGATCGGTGTTGTGATGCGCCACCCATCCGCCGGCGCCGTACATCTCGCGAGCGGTCCGGGCGCCGGTCACCGACAGATCCGACACCATCTCGGTCAGCGGATCCATCGTCTCGGCCAGGTTGGTCGAGAGCGCCGGCCAGTAGTTCATCTCCGTGTTGATGTTGATGGTGTACTTGCTCCCCCACGGCGGCGACATGCTCTCGTTCCAGATGCCTTGGAGGTTCGCCGGCTGCGAGCCCGCGCGCGAGCTGGCGATGAGCAGATAGCGGCCGTACTGGAAGTAAAGCGCGGCGAGACCGGGATCGTCCCCCTCTCCGAACCCGCGCACGCGTTCGTCGGTCGGCGCCGGCTTCGAGGATCCGAGATCGAGCGTGACGCGGTTGAACAGCTGCTGATAGTCGCGGACGTGCGCGGCCCGCAGCGCGTCGACGCTCTTGCGCGACGCCCGGTCGAGCGCCCCCGCCACGCGCGCGGCGGGATCGGCGCCGACGTCTTCGTAGGTCCGGTAGCTGGTGGCAGCCGCGACGAGCAGCGTGACCGCGTCGGCGTCGCGAACGGCCACGGCGTCGCCGGCGGCCCGGCGCGTTCCTCCCGTCGGGAGCACGCGGACGCGCGCTTCGAACCGCAGCGCACCGGTCATGGGACGGCCATCGGCGGTCGCGCCGGGACCGTCTCCGTTGACGCCGCGCACGACGAGATCGCCGTCCGGGGTCGCCTCGACGGTCCCGCGCTGCGGTGTCTGCAGGCGCGCGTCGAACGAGATCCGGCCGGGACGGCTCGCCGTCAGCCGGATCACGATGACCTGGTCGGGGGCGCTCGCGAACACCTCACGGGAGAACGTCACGCCGCCGCTGACGAACGACACGTGCGCCGTCGCGGTGGCCAAGTCGAGATCGCGCCGGTAGCCGCCCGCCGAGTCCGACGGTAGAAACGTCAGCGCGAGATCGCCGACCGTCTGGTAGGGCATCTGCGCGAGCGGCTTCGACATCACCTTCGCGCCGGCGAGCGTGGCCGCGTCCGCGTACTTGCCGTCGGCGAGCAGACGCCTCACGTCGGGGAGCGCCTCTCTGGCGTCGGGGTTGACCGGATCGTACGGGCGGCCCGCCCACAGCGTGTCCTCGTTCAGTTGCAGCCGCTCGTGCACGATGCCGCCGAAGACCATCGCGCCGAGGCGGCCGTTCCCCACGGGCAGCGCGCGCACCCACTCGGCCGCGCCGGCCTGCCGGCTCTGTCGGGGCGCGTCCAGCGGGAGCAGCGGGTGATCGGAGGCCGGTGCCCGGTACCAGAGGCTGAGCGCGGACGCCGGCGGCGCGGCTTCACCCGCTGGCTGCGGCGCGGTCGCCGGTTGCGCGGACGCCACGATCACGCCCGCGGAGAGCGCGGCGGCGAGACACGCCGCGGCGATGTGTCGCGGCAGCCGGAAGGCCATTCTCATTTTGCGTTCTTCAGCGCGCCGACGACGGCGTCGTAGGCCGGCTTGGGCTGACGCTGACGATCCCAGAGCAGCGGGTAGTTCATGCGGCCGCGGTTGAGCCACGAGTCGGCGTCGCTGAGCCCCCAGAGCGTGACGCGCGTGACCGCGTCGCGATGCTCCAGGAAGACGCGGAAGACGTCGGCGTAGCGCCGGGCGAGCTGCTGCTGCACGTCTTCCGGCAGCCCGTTCGCATACGGATTGGCGGCGGCGGGATCGGCGCCGCGCGGCGTGTTCGGGAGCAGGTTGATGTCGAGCTCCGTGTACATCACCTTCAGGCCGGTGGCGTGCAGCTCCACGAGCGCCGTGTCGATCGCCTCGATGGACGGCGTGTCGAGCCGCCAGTGCGCCTGATTGCCGATTCCGTCGATCCGCAGCTTGCGCGCCTGGAGGTCCTTCACCAGCTTGACCACGCCCGCGCGCTTCGCCGGCTTCTCGAGGTTGAAGTCGTTGTAGTACAGCTCGGCGCCGGGATCGGCCTGGTGCGCGAACTCGAAGGCCTTGGCCACGT
>Ga0075364_10002360_pt1 | contig 10606 bp, 11 predicted proteins | sample EndMetdeltDD1764_FD_71517 | JGI IMG/M metagenome (GOLD analysis project Ga0075364, IMG submission 71517) | Populus endosphere microbial communities from Tennessee, USA - Endosphere MetaG P. deltoides DD176-4 | ecosystem: Host-associated > Plants > Roots > Endosphere | place: USA: Tennessee...
GCCGTACTGCGGGTCGGCGGCGATCGCCAGGATCGGCGGCGGGGTCGTCGCGTTCGGCGGCGGCGGGTTGACGATGGCGAACACCTTGCCCTTCGGCTGGACCGCCTTGGCGAAGATGCGGGTGAAGTAGCCGCCGCCGGGCAGGAAATCGATCACCGTCATGCCGGGCTTCACCCCGGCGAAGGCCAGCATGTCGGCGGGCTTTCGCTCGGCGTCGCGCTTGACGTCGTCAGCCGGGCGGCCCGCGTCGGCGACCGCCGCCGCCCCGGCCTATGTGGCGGCCCCCGCGCCCATCACCGCCAGGGCCGCGCACGCGGCCAGCATGGTCTTGGAGCCCATCGTCATCCTCCGCAGTCATTGCGATGGACTAGGCTAGCGGGCTCCACTCCTCGGAGGAAGCCAAGGGCGCGAAGATCGCGTCGAGCTTGGCCTTCGTGACGCCTTCCAGGGCGGGCGGGTCCCATTTGGGGGCGTTGTCCTTGTCCACGATGACCGCGCGCACGCCTTCGCGGAAGTCGTGGCTCATCACCACGCGGCAGCCGATGCGGTACTCCATGAGCATGTTGTCGGCGAAGCTGGACGCCATGCCGCCGTATTGCAGCTGGCGCAGCGCGACCTTCATGGACTGCGGCGACTTGGTCTTGAGGATGGCGAGCTGGGCGGCGGCCCATTCGCTCTTGGCGCCTTCCAGGGCGGCGAAGATCGCCTCGACCGAGCCCTGGCCGAAGTAGCGGTGGATCTCGTCCTGGTGGGCGGCGATGGTCGGCCGGCCGGGATCGCCCTCGAACTCGGTGAGCAGGCCCTCGATCTTGCCGGGCGCGGCGACGATGGCCGCCTTCAGCTCGGCCAGGCGGGCGCTCTCCACATAGTCGGTGGCGATGCCCACCAGCTCGCAGTCGGCCGCCTTGAGCCTGGCCCCGGTCAGCGCCAGCCACAGGCCGATGCGGTCGGGCATGCGCGCCAGCCACCAGCCGCCGCCGACGTCCGGGAAGAGGCCGATGCCGGTCTCGGGCATGGCGAAGGTCGTCCGCTCGGTGGCCACCCGGTACTGCGCCGGGCGCGTGATGCCCACGCCCCCGCCCATGGTCACCCCGTCCATGATCGCCGCCACCGGCTTGGGATAGCGGAACATCAGCTCGTTGAGGCGATACTCGGTGAAGAAGAACTCGCGGGCGGCCGCGCCGTCGGCGGCCGAGCTGTCGGAGAGGGTGCGGATGTCGCCGCCGGCGCAAAAGCCGCGCTCTCCGGCGTGGTCCAGCAGCACCAGCTCCACGCCCGGATCGTCCCGCCAGGCCAGCAGGGCCGCGGTCATCGCCTGGCACATGCCGAGCGTCAGGGCATGCAAGGCCTTGGGCCGGTTCAGGGTGATCCGCCCCACCTTCCCCTCGATGCGGGTCAGGACCTCGGGCTCGAGCGCGGTCTCGCTCATTGGCGGAATTCCTCCCGGGCGACGATGACCCGCATGATCTCGTTGGTGCCTTCCAGGATCTGGTGGACGCGAAGGTCGCGCACGATCCGCTCCAGGGGATAGTCCCGAAGGTAGCCGTAGCCGCCGTGCAGCTGCAGCGCCTGGTTGGCCACCTCGAAGCCGACGTCGGTGGCGAAGCGCTTGGCCATGGCGCTGAACTTGGTGACCTGCGGGTGCTTGATGTCCATGGCGTGGGCGGCCCGGCGGACCATCAGTTGGGCGGCGTCCAGCTCGGTGGCCATGTCGGCGATCCGCCATTGCAGGCCCTGCATGTCCTTGAGCGGCTGGCCGAACTGCTTGCGCGTCTCCAGGTGGGCCTTGGCGGTGTCGAGCGCAAAGCGCGCCCCGCCCAGCGAGCAGGAGGCGATGTTGACCCGTCCCCCGTCCAGGCCCGCCATGGCGAAGCGGAAGCCCTCGCCCTCGGCGCCCAGGCGGTTCGCCTCGGGCACCCGCACGTTGTCGAAGTGGACAAGGCCGGTGGGCTGGGCGTTCCAGCCCATCTTGCGCTCGTTGGCGCCGAAGGAGAGGCCCTCGCTGCCCTTCTCCACCACGAAGGCGGAGATGCCCTTGGGGCCCGGCCCGCCGGTTCGGACCATGACCACATAGACGTCGGAGGCGCCCGCCCCGGAGATGAAGGCCTTGGCGCCGTTCAGCACATAGGCCTCGCCGTCCTTCTTGGCGGTGGTCGACAGCGCCGCGGCGTCGGAGCCCGAGCCCGGCTCGGTCAGGCAGTAGGAGGCGATCAGCTCCATGGTGGCCAGGCGCGGGATGTAGCGCTGGCGCAGATCGTCCGAGCCGAAGCGGTCGATCATCCAGGCGCACATGTTGTGGATCGACAGGAAGGCGGTGACCGCCACGTCGCCGTAGGACAGCGCCTCGAACACCAGGGAGGCGTCGAGCCGCCCAAGCCCGGTGCCGCCGACCTCCTCGCTGGCGTACATCGCCGCAAAGCCCAGGCTCGCCGCCTTGCGCATCACCTCGACGGGAAAGAACTTCTCCTCGTCCCAGCGGGCGGAATGGGGCGCCAGCTCCTCGGCCGCGAAGGTCTGGGCCGCATCCTGGATGGCGCGTTGGTCTTCGTTGAGTTCGAAATCCATGGCCGGCAACTGGCGCAGCCGCGTCGGCCTGTCAATCGAGCAGGCTCGGCGAGGGCTTCAGGCGTGGAGTCTCTTCCAGGCGGCGATCAGGCGGTCGAGGATGGCCACCTCGCCGACCTTATGCGCCCGCCACTCCGGGGTGATGTTGATGCGATCGCCATCGGTCGACACGTCGAAGTGCTCCACGTGCCCCTCGTCGATGTCGTTGATCACGTCGAGCGCCGCCTCGCGCTGGCGCTCGTACACGGTCAGGCGGTCATCTTCGTCCATGCGCGCAGCATAGCCATGACTGGCCGGTTGCGCGATGGTTTGTGGGGACGGGCCTCGCGAACGGCTTGCGCCCGCGCGCCGGAGAGGTAGGACGAGGCCGCCATGACCAGAGCTCCCCTCGCCGCCTACCCCGCGCTTCGCATGCGCCGCCTGCGCCAGGCCGACTGGATCCGCCGGCTGGTGCGCGAAACCGTGCTGACGCCGGCCGACCTGATCTGGTCGATGGTGGTCCACGAGGGCGAGGGCCAGGTCGCCGTCCCCTCCATGCCCGGGGTCTTCCGCCTGTCGGTGAAGGACGCGGCGGAGGCGGCGCGGGAGGCCCGGGCCCTGGGGATTCCCGCCATCGCGGTCTTTCCGGCCATCGACGGCGACAAGAAGGACCCCGCCGGCGCCCTGGCCCACGACCCCGACGGCCTGATCGCCCGGGCGGTGAAGGCCATGAAGGACGCCGCGCCGGAGGTCGGGATCATGTGCGACGTGGCGCTGGACCCCTACACCGACCACGGCCACGACGGGATCATCCGCGACGGCAAGGTGCACAACGACGAAACCATCGAGCGGCTGGTGCTGCAGGGGCTGATGCAGGCCAAGGCCGGCTGCGACATCCTCGCGCCCTCGGACATGATGGACGGCCGCTGCGGGGCGCTGCGCGCGGCGCTGGAGGCCGAAGGGCTGACCGACGTGATGATCATGTCCTACGCGGCCAAGTACGCCTCGGCCTTCTACGGCCCCTACCGCGACGCCATCGGCTCGGGGAAGCTCGGAAGCGGCGGCTCCCCGCCCGACAAGAAGACCTACCAGATGGACCCGGCGAACCGCGAGGAGGCCCTGCGGGAGGTGGCGCTGGACATCGCCGAGGGCGCCGACATGGTGATGATCAAGCCGGGCCTGCCCTACCTGGACGTGGTGCGCGACGTGGCCGAGGCCTTCGGCGTGCCCACCTTCGCCTACCAGGTGAGCGGCGAGTACGCGATGCTGCTGGCCGCCGCCGAGCGGGGCTGGATGGACGCCGACCGAGCGATCCTGGAGACGCTGGGCGGCTTCAAGCGCGCCGGGGCGGCCGGCGTCATCACCTATTTCGCGCCGCGCGCCGCACGCCTTCTGGGGGCCTAGAGCACGCCCGCCTTGCGGTGGAAGTCGTGCAGCCAGGGCGCGGCGGGATTGAGCGCCGGCGGATTGGCCAGCACCCCCTCCTCCAGGATCTCGGTTCCCCAGCCGGGCCCGGCCGGCAGGATGAACTTGCCGTCGGTGATGACCGGCGGATGGGAGAGGATCTGGTTCATCCAGCGCGGCTGGTCCACGTCGCATTCCATGATCGCCAGGTTTGGGACCGAGGCGCAGAGGTGGGCGCCGAACAGGGTCGATAGCCCGCTGTAGGCGTTGTGCGCGGCGATGTTGACGTCGAAGGCGTCCGCCAGGGAGGCCATCCGCACCGCCTCTGGAAGACCCACGTACTGGGCGTCGATGATGCAGACGTCGAGCGCCGAGGCGGTGAGATAGGGGTGCAGGTCGCGCGCGCCCAGCAGCGTCTCGCAGGAGGCGATCGGCGTGGAGGTCGACCAGCGGATGTGGGCGATGTCGGCGGGGCTGAGGTTGTCGAACTCCAGCCAGAACAGGTTGAACGGCTCCAGGAACTTGGCGAAGCGGCGCACGTCGGCGGCCTTGAGCATGGTGTTGACGTCGAACAACAGCCGCACCTCGGGGCCCGCGCCGTCGCGGAAGGCGGACAGCAGTTCGGCCACGCTCTCGAAGAGGCCCGGATAGGGCATCCGCGAGGGGTAGGCGTAGATCATCCGCTCGGCGAGCCCCGCGCCGCCGGGGCGCAGGACGCCGCCGAAGTCGTTGGTCTTGATGGCCTGGAAGCCGCGCTCCCGCGCCTCCCGGCCAAGCGCCCGGACATCGTCCAGGGACCGCACCGGCGGGCTGTCGAGGCAGTCCGAATAGATGGCCCGGTAGCTGCCGCAGTGGGACCAGTAGACCGGGATCTGCTCGCGCATCACCCCGCCGAACAGGTCGCAGGCCCGCGCGCCCAGGGCCTTGGCCTTGATGTCCACGCAGGCGTTGACCAGGGCGCCGATGGCGTACTGCTCGAAGCCGTAGTGCGGCCGAAAGAGGCCGCCGCGCAGGGTGGCCTCGATCATGTTGATGTCCATCGGATTGAGGCCGACGAGCCGCTTGGAGAATTCGCGGATCATCAGGGTGAGCCCGCGGCGGAAGGGATTGTTGGGCGCCTGGTACTCGTCGTTGAATTCCGACCAGCCCACCCGGCCATCGTCCGTGACGACCTTGAGGTAGGAAAGGTTGCCGCGGAATCCCCCGGCCACATGCATGTCTTCGACGCTGACGATCTTCATGGACGCCCTCCCCGCTTGTTGCGGACGAGCGTAGGAGCGTGGCGAGAGGCCTACAAGGCGAGCGCGGCGCGGGCCTTAGAAGTTGAGGTTGGTCGTCTTGGTCCCGTCGGCCGCCCCCAGGGTCTGCCATTCCTCGAAGCCGGTGAGCAGGGCGAGCTCGGGATAGCGGTCGAACAGCCGCCGGTCGAGCGAGCGGCACCAGTTCTCCTGGCCCCGGATGAAGGGGGCCACATAGGTGGCGAGGACGGCGCGGCGCGGCTGGTCGGCGGTGCGATTGAGGCCCGTGGCGTGGTGCAGCCGCCCATCCCAGATGGCCATGCCGCCGGCGGGGCCGGTGATCTGCGCCGGCGTCCGTGGCGCGAAGCTGGCGTCGGCGGGCGGGCCCATCCTGTGGCTCTTGGGCACGATCACCGTCGCCCCGTTCTCCGTCGTGAAGTCGTCGAGGAAGAAGGCGACAGTCGCGGCGACCACCCGCGAGCGATATTCCACCGGAAGATATCCCTGGTCGTAGTGCAGGCGGCCGATCTCGCGATCGCCGCCCGGGTTGGCGATGTTGGCCGCCAGGCTGCTCAGCAGGATCTCATGGTAGCCGAGGTAGTCGCGCAGCACGGCCAGCACCAGGGGGTGGGTGGCCACATCGACGAACGCCTCGCCCCGGTTGAGCAGCGCCCAGAGCCGCTGGTTGGCGCCGCCGGGGCCATAGCGCCGGGCGACCCCGGCCGCATCGTCCTCCTGGCAGGCGCGATCCACGGCATGGCGCAGGTCGGCGAGCGCCTCGGGCTCCAGCACGTCGGGGACGAAGCAATAGCCGTCCTCCTCGAGCCGGCGGCAGATCGCCTCGACGCCGGGCGCCTGGATCATCGGCCTGCCCTCCCATTTTGTTATGAGTTTCAATCCGCTCACCGCCCGCGGGCCTTGTCAACACGGCCACGCCGGCGACCGCTCAGGTCTCGAAGTAGGCGCTCATCCCCTCGACCCCAGGGACCTGGCGGTCGTCGACGTAGCGAAGGCCGATTTTCTCCAGGACGCGGCGTGAGGCGAGGTTCTCAAGGTCGGTGATCGCCGAGATGGTCCCCAGCCCCAGCGTCTCGCGGCCATGGCGCAGCACGGCCCTGGCGGCCTCGGTGGCGTAGCCCTGGCCGGCGTGGCGCTGCAGGAAGGCGTAGCCGATGTCCCAATGCATCAACCCCTCGCGGTCGATCAGGCCGCATGTGCCCAGGCGCTCGCCGGCCTGGTCGCGGACGACGAACCAGGCGCCCTTGCCGAAGCGCTCGCGGATGTAGGCGCGGGCCTCCGCGACGGTGCGCACGCCGCGGTCGCCGATATTGCGGAGCCAGCCTGGATCGTTGAGCAGCTCGAGAACGAAGGCCGCGTCGTCCAGCGTGGGCGGCGAGAGCGTGAGTCGCTCGGTCGCGAGGATCGTCACGCGGGCTTTTCCAGCCTCGCCACCAGGCTGGAAGTGTCCCAGCGGCGCCCGCCAAGCTGCTGCACCTCGCCGTAATAGCCATCCACGATGCGCGTGACGGCCAGTTCGGCCCCGTTGCGGGCGGCCTCGTCCAGCACAAGGCCAAGGTCCTTGCGCATCCAGTCCACGGCGAATCCGAAGTCGAACTTGCCCTGCGCCATGGTCTTCCAGCGGTTGTCCATCTGCCAGGACTGGGCCGCGCCCTTGGAGATCGCCTCCAGCACCGCCTCGGGGTCCAGCCCGGCGCGCTTGGTGAAGTGCACCGCCTCGGCCAGGCCCTGCACCAGGCCGGCGATGCAGATCTGGTTGACCATCTTGGTGAGCTGGCCAGAGCCCGGCCCGCCCATCAGCCGCACCGCCTTGGCGTAGACTTCCAGCACCGGGGCCACCCGCGCGAAGGTCGCCGGCTCGGCGCCGCACATGATGGTGAGTTGGCCGTTCTCCGCGCCCGCCTGGCCGCCGGAGACCGGGGCGTCGACGAAGGCGACCTTCTCGGCCAGCTCGCGGGCCACCACCGCCGAGGTGGTGGTGTGGTCGACCACCACCGCGCCGGCCGGCAGGGCTGGCAGCGCCTCGGCGACCACTTGCCGCACGTCGTCGTCGGCGCCGACGCAGAGCAGGAAGATTTCCGCCCCGCGCGCCGCATCGGCGATACTGTCGGCGGCCTGGCCGCCGTGGGCCTCCACCCAACGACGCGCCTTCTCCGGGCTGCGATTGTAGACCGTGACCTCATGGCCGGCGCGCGCCAGGTGCCCCGCCATCGGGTAGCCCATGACGCCCAAGCCTGCGAACGTCAGCTTCATGCTCAACTCCATCTTAACGCGGGATCGCCACCCTGGCCTCTAACAGCGTTAATCGGGGTGAGCCATGGCCGGCGTTGGCGAGCAGCCGATCGTCATCAAGAAGGTGAAGAAGGGCGGCGGCCACGGGCACCATGGCGGCGCCTGGAAGGTCGCCTATGCGGACTTCGTGACCGCCATGATGGCCTTCTTCCTCTTGATGTGGCTGATCAACACCACCTCGCCGGAGCAGAAGCGCGGGATCGCCGACTACTTCGCCCCGGCCAGCGTGTCGGAGACCACCTCGGGGTCGGGCGGCATCCTGTCGGGCACCGCTCTGGGCGACGACGGCACCAAGTCCTCGGGCACCAGCACGGTGATCGAGCAGCTTTCCCCGGCCTCGAAGAACCCCAGCGACGGCACCTCCAAGGAGGGCGGCAAGGCCGCCGCCCCCGACGCCTCCACCGAGGCGCTGCGCGAAGCTCTCAAGAAGCGCGACGACGAGGCCTTCGCCTCCGCCGCCCAGTCGCTGCGCCAGGCGCTGCAGGACATGCCGGAACTGGCGGAACTGTCGAAGAACATCATCGTCGACCAGACGCCGGAGGGCCTGCGCATCCAGCTGGTGGACCAGGAAGGCCGCTCGATGTTCAACGAGGGCTCGGTGCAGCCCAACGACCGGGCCAAGCTGCTGCTGCGGGCGATCGCCAAGGTGATCAACCAGCTTCCCAACCGGATCAGCATCTACGGCCACACCAGCGCCAGCCCCGGCGGGGCCAAGGCGGAGAACGACTGGACCCTGTCGGCGGGCCGGGCGGACGCCTCGCGGCGCATTCTGCAGGGCGCCGGCGTCGACCGCGACCGCATCTACCAGGTCTCCGGCAAGGCGACCTCCGAGCCGCTCTATCCGGACGATCCGATGCTGCCCGGCAACCGGCGCATCGCCATCGTCCTGCTGCGCGAGGCGCCCGTGCTTCCGGCGGCGCCGGCTATGTAGACACACCCTCGTGTTCCGCCTTGCGCGAGGGCCTGGCATGATCCCTAATCAAGGCGGATGAGGGAGAGGACGACAGCAAGTCCGTGACGCAGCATTTTGCGACAAGGCAGCTCAGGTTCTTCCTGACCGCGCCCTCACCCTGCCCCTATCTGCCGGAACGTTTCGAGCGCAAGGTGTTCGCGCACCTGCCGCTGTCCGATGGCGCCACGGTCAACGACAGCCTCACCCAGGTGGGCTTCCGCCGCTCCCAGAACATCGCCTACCGCCCCGCCTGCGAGGCCTGCAACGCCTGCGTCTCCGCGCGCCTGCCGGCGAGCGACTACCAGTTCTCGCGTTCGGAGCGGAAGGCGCTGAACCGCAACGAGGACCTCGAGCGCCACCTGGTGGAGGCCGAGGCGACCATGGAGCAGTTCGACCTGCTCCGCCGCTACCTCACCAACCGCCACGCCGACGGCGGCATGGCCGAGATGACCTGGCCCGACTACGTCGCCATGGTCGAGGACACCGCGGTCAGGACCCACATCATCGAGTATCGCCTCAAGTCCAAGGACGGGGGCCCCGGCGACCTGGTGGCCTGCGCGCTCGTGGACCTGATGAGCGATGGCCTGTCGCTGGTCTACAGCTTCTACGACCCGACCATGCCCCGCCGCAGCCTGGGCTCCTTCGTGATCCTCGACCACGTGATCCAGGCCTGCCTGACCAGCCTTCCCTACGTCTACCTGGGCTATTGGGTCCGTGGGTCGGAGAAGATGAACTACAAGGTCCGCTTCTCGCCCATCGAACTGCTGCGGCCCGAGGGCTGGACCCTGCTGAGCGGCCGGGACCTGAAGATCCCCACAGCCTAGCGCCCCTTTGGGGACGCTTCCCGCCGCCAGCCCTGGCGCCGGCCCGCGCCTGCGCTAGATTAGGGGCGTGACCCTCAACACCTCCAGTGCGCCATGGCCCGGCAGCTTCGCCTGAGCCTGCGGCGGCCCGCGCCCCTGAGCCGAGACTCGTTCATCGCCGGACCGACGAACGCGGAGGCGCGCGCGGCGCTGGACGCCTGGCCGGCCTGGCCCGGCGGCTGCCTGGTGCTGGTGGGGCCGGAGGGCGTGGGAAAGAGCCACCTGGCCCAGGCCTGGGCCAAGGACCACGGCGGCCTGACCCTCGATCGCCAGGCCCCCGACCTGGCCGCCGCGGAGGGCTGCGCGGCGCTGATGGAGGACGTCGACCAGGGCGCCCCGGACGAGGCCCTGTTCCACCTGATCAACCTGGCGGGACGCAGCGGGGGCCTGTTGATGACCGCCAGGAAGGCCCCCAGCCAGTGGGCCTGCGCCCTGCCCGACCTGCGCTCGCGGCTCAACGCCCTCTATGTGGCCGAACTCCAGGAGCCGGACGACGAGCTCCTGGTGGGCGTGCTGAAGAAATTCTTCCGTGAGCGGAGCATTCGTCCGTCCGACGAAATCTACACCTACCTGCTGCGCCGTATGCCCCGCTCGATCGCCGCTGCGCAGGAAGTCGTGCGCCGGATGGACGAGGCGGGCGACGGGCCGATATCCCGGCTACTTGCCCGCGACGTTCTGGAGGACCAGTCTCAAAATCTTGACCTTTTCGAGTGATAACTTGCGTGGACGATGCGGCCCGAGGAAGAGGCCGCGCCCGGGAGCCCTAGTCGCATGACGTTTGTCGCGCCCATCGCCGAGACCTCCACCCCGGAGGCGGCCCATGCGTCCGCCCATCCGGCCGAGAGTCTGGCCGGCTCGCCCGGGCGCTTCTTCAACCGCGAGCTTTCGTGGCTGTCGTTCAACCGGCGGGTGCTCGCCGAGAGCGTCAACCCGCGCCACCCCCTGCTGGAGCGCCTGCGGTTCCTGGCGATCAGCGCCAACAACCTCGATGAATTCTACATGGTCCGCGTCGCCGGCCTGAAGGCCCAGGTGCGCGAGGGCGTGCGCGTGCTCAGCCAGGACGGCCTCACGCCGGCCGAACAGCTCGAGCGCGTCAACGCCGAGGCCGCCGACCTGATGGGCGACCAGCAGAAGCGCTGGGGCGAACTTTGGGAGGAGCTCAAGGGCGAGGGGCTGAACCTGGTCGCGCCCGGCGAGGTCACCGAGAAGGAGCGGGAGGCGCTGGAGGAGGTGTTCCTGGGGCAGGTGTTCCCGGTGCTCACCCCCCTGGCCATCGATCCGGCCCACCCCTTCCC
>Ga0075364_10002362_pt1 | contig 10602 bp, 13 predicted proteins | sample EndMetdeltDD1764_FD_71517 | JGI IMG/M metagenome (GOLD analysis project Ga0075364, IMG submission 71517) | Populus endosphere microbial communities from Tennessee, USA - Endosphere MetaG P. deltoides DD176-4 | ecosystem: Host-associated > Plants > Roots > Endosphere | place: USA: Tennessee...
ACATTCGGACCCGCCCTTACTTCTCATGGATTCGGTCAGTCGTTCGGACCCTCAACGGTCTGCTGCGGGGCCGTGACCGGAGGAGTAAATACGCCGCCTCCGGGGTTGAGCGACTTCTCGGTCGGGGTCAGCGAGACCTCGGTGGTGGTCGTGGTGGTGGTCGGCGACTCTTCGGGCTTGTCGCTGTCACTGCTGCACGCCGCGGTGAAGCCGATCATCGCGATGATGGCGCCACCGCCAACCGCTGCCGAAATCCGACGACGAGCCAGACGATTCAATGCCATCTTCGGTCCTTTTCTTGTGTGTCAATGTGGTGAACCTCGGTAGCCGCGATGTCCGCGAAAACCGGGTGCAACAGTCCCATTTTACGCCGGGATCTGGTGTCAGAAACTGTAACGCAGCGCCCGTAGCAGTGCATTCCCTCACTCCCGCTCGGTCTGGCGTATTGGTGCCCGTCAAAAGCCGGCATTTCTGCGCATTCTCGCCAGGGTTGGCGGCCGCACGAACGGGCCCGAGTACGATATTAAGATACGGACCGTATCTACAACGGTCGACGCCGCACGAGGAATCCGGGGAAGCGCCATGGCCGTGGAGCAGCAGATGATCTTCACGCCATCGGGGCGGCTGCCGGCGGCTCGCACGGGCGTGCTGACCGGCTTCGCGCCGAGCACGCGCACATTGCCGGCCGGCTTTCGGGTCGCACCACAGTTCCTGCCGATACCCGTCGACATCGTCTTCGAGAAGGACGTCGCCGTCCGGCTGCGTGACGGGGTCACGATCCACGTCGACGTGTTTCGCCCTGTGGGCGACGAACCGGTGCCCGTCGTCGTGGCCTGGAGCCCGTACGGCAAGGGGCAGGGCACGTCGGCCAGCGTCATGGGAGTGTTCGCCATGGTCGGCCTGGACAACGGGATCGTCTCGGGACTGGAAAAATTCGAGGGGCCCGACCCGGCGTACTGGTGTGCCCGTGGCTATGCGATCTGCAACCCGGATGTTCGCGGTGTGGTCGACTCCGAGGGCAACAGTGTGCTGTGGGACCGTCAGGAGGGCCGCGATTGCCACGACCTGATCGAATGGCTGGCCGGGCAACCCTGGTGCAGCGGCAAAGTCGGGATGAGCGGCACCTCCTACCTGGCGGTGTCGCAGTGGTTCACCGCGGCCGAGCAGCCTCCGCACCTGGCCGCGATCAACCCGTGGGAGGGCGTCAGCGATGTCTACCGCGATCTCGTGATGCGTGGCGGCATGCCGGACACCGGGTTCGCCCGTCAATTGCAGGAAGGCAGCTTCTTCGGTGCCGGCCTGAAGGAGGACATCCTCGCCGAGGCGGAGCGCTACCCGCAGATGAATGCCCTGTGGGAGAACAAGATCCCGGACTTCGACAAGATCGCCGTGCCGGCGTACGTGGTGGCCAGTTATACGAACACACTGCACACCGCGGGAACGTTCCGGGCCTGGCGACGGATGGCGTCGCGGGACAAGTGGCTGCGGATCCACAACGGTCAGGAATGGCCGGACTACTACGACGAGGACAACCGCGAGGATCTGCGCCGCTTCTTCGACCGCTACCTCAAGGGTGTCGACAACGGCTGGGAATCCACACCCCGCGTTCGCTATTCGATTCTCGACCTGCACGGTGGCGATCAGGTAGGCGTGCCCGCGGACGCGTTTCCGCCCACCGGATTCGTCTCGACCAGGTTCTACCTCGACGGCGCTGCGCGGGTGTTGAGTACCCGGCTGCCCTCGGCTGGCGTGGAGGTCGGCTACGCGGTCGACAGCAGTCCGAACGCGGTGTCGTTCATCGCCCCTTTCCACGAAGAGACCGTCATGGTCGGCTATCCGAAGGCGCACCTCTGGGTCGAGGCACGCGGCGCCGACGACATGGATCTTTTCGTGCTCGTCCAGAAACTCGACGCGTACGGCACCCCGCTGCAGCAGTTCACCGTGCCCAACCAGAACGCACGCATCCACGATCTGACCGACCATGGGGCAAGCGTGCTGCGGTACAAGGGATCCGATGGACGGTTGCGTGTCTCCGCCCGACACCTCGACGACGAGTTGTCCACCGCGGATGTGCCCGCGCACACCTTCGACCGCGTCGAAAAACTTGTCGACGGCGAGCCCGTCGAGATCGAAATCGACCTGTTGCCGATCGGTCTCGCTTTCCGGCCCGGCGAACAGTTGCGCTTCGTTATCAGCTCGGCCAACCTGCTGGGCCCGTTGATGCCCGGGATCCGCGAGTACGCCGGCGCCAACAGTGGACGCCACGTCATCCATACCGGATGCTCACGCCCCTCGTATCTGCAGCTGCCGACTCGAAAATCGTGAGGGCTGTCGTGGACGGTGAACCGAAGACGCGACGCCGCAACGAAGCGCTGATGTCGGCGATCCGGGACGCGGTCCGGGCTGAGCTCGTCGAACACGGCTATGCCGACCTGACTTTCGAAGGCGTGGCCCGACGGGCGAAGACCAGCAAGCCCGTTCTCTACCGTCGCTACCGGACGCGCGCCCACATGGTCGTCGATGCGCTACCCAATCTGAGATGGGAACCCGACCAGATCGATCTCGCCGCATCGGAATCGTTGCGCGACGACCTGCTGAACGTGTTCTGCGCGATCGCGGACAACTTCGTGGCCATCGGTGTGGACAACTATCGACGGCTGGTCGCCGAAGCCGACGATGAGCTGCTGGATCTGCTGCATACCCAGATCATCGGACTGGCCGAACGTACCGTCTATCCGGTGCTGGCCCGTGCCCGCGAACGAGGCGAGATCGGCGGGCAGGAGATAGCCCGCCTGCCCGCGCTGTCGATCGGGTTCCTGCTGCGCGACCTCCTGGTGTTCACCCGTGTCGAGGTGGGCCGCGACGCGATCGCCGAGATCCTCGATACCGTGTACCTGCCGCTGATCAGGACTGTCTCTACGCCCTAGCCCCGACGGTCCTGGGGATAACCCCCGGACGACTCTCGGGATTCCCACCTGGACAACCACCTTGGTGAAATTCGACCATATATGTGGAATGTTCCCCGGCCGAGAAGTGTTGGTGATTCATATGAGTTCCGTGACAGTGATGACAAGGGCTCATACGTTGAGAGACAAGAACACGTCTGGTTCAGCGGAAGGCGGGTCACGTGCCTGAAAACTACTGATATGCAAGCAGATAACTCCTAGAACACACTAGCCAAAACTTCACAAACCACGGAGTCCTGCCCCGGGCGCGATGGCGCCGCCGGGTGGTCGAACTCTGCCGAAAGGAATACGAACATGCAGAAAATTCTCCTGGCCTCAGCGGCCTTCATGGCGTTGGCGGGCGGTTCATTCGGGATGGCGGCCACCGCGTCGGCGGCTCCTGCCGGTGCGTCATCGGTCGAGGAAACCATCTATGACCTGCGTACTCAGGGCTACAACGTGCAGCTGAACGGCACCCGTAACGGGCCGCTGTCCAATTGCTCGGTCGACTCCGTACGCGGCGCCTCGGACGCGGCGGTCCCGGGCGCGACGGTCTACGTGGACCTGTCCTGCCCGGCCGAATACCAGTACTGATAGCACCGGGGTCGCGGTGCTGCTCACCCGGTGAGCGGCACCGCGACTTCGTTACGCCTGCGGAACGGCAACGTCCAGGGCGGGTCGTAGAACCACGCGACCGGCGGGCCGTCGGTGTTGAAGCCGCTGCCGTGCAGCGCCTGTAGAAGTTCGGCGGACTTGGCGGTGATGGCGGTCGAGCTCCGGTCACCACTGAACCGCAGTACCGCGAAGCGCTCGGCGGGCACGTCCACCACGGTCACGTTCGGGTCGTCGGGTTCGGGCAGCGTGTCCATCGACCACTTCGACGGCATGTAGAAACGGATCACCGATTCGCCGGTGCCGCCGGTATGGGTCTGCGCGACCGGTGCGGTCATCGCGATCTTCTCGCCGTGCTGCGCGACCGGGGCGGTCATCGCGATCTTCGTCTTGCGGTGGTTGCCGCCGAAGATGTAGCCCGCGAGCCGCCGGAACCCCTCACTGCGGGCTTCCTGGCCGTCACCCTTCACGCTGGTCTGCGCTGCCACCCGCGGCCCGTACCGCCGGATCTCGATCGCACCGAGGTCGTCTTCGTGGACGTAGAGCGGTTCCTCGGTGCCGACCCGGATACCGAAGACACCCCCGACGCCCTCGACGAACTGGGTGGCGGCACCTGCGATCCTGGTCAACATGACCTAGGTAGTACCCAACTCGGCGCGGATTACTCCGGCGGGGCGAAGAACTCCAACGCGACACCGTCGGGATCGCGGAAGCTCAGGCCGGAGCCGTAGTGCGCGTCGACCACACCGTCGTGCGCGATACCGAGATCGTCGAGGCGGCCGGCCCACTGCTGCAACTCCGCTCGCGTCTCGCAGCCGAACCCGACGTGATCGAGGCCCGCACGGAACTCGGTGAACTCACCGGGGGCGATGGACCTGTCGTGCTGATGGATGCCGAACAGTGTGCCGTTCCCGAACGCCCACACCACGTGGCGGAACCCGCCGTCGGTGTGCTCGTCGAGCACCGGGTCGGTCCCGATCAGCGCGCGGTACCAGGGCCCGCTCACCCCGATGTCACTGACCGTGACGGCCACATGGTTGAGCGCTGTAATTGCCATGGAAGTCTCCTTGCCTGATCGTTCGGTTCACACCACCCGTTTGCCACGTCGCGCACGGGACCGCATATCCCAGAGGTAGAGCTGGTAGCCGAACAACCACAGATCACGCGGGACCACGCGGTCGGCGATCCGCAACGCGCCGATCAGGGCGTCGAACGCGCACTGCTGGCGGGAGGTCCAGCGCATTCGCATCAGGGTGCGGAACTCGGCGGGCAGGAAGCCGGTGGTGGCGAACAGGTTGAGCGGTCCCGCCAGCTGGCGGAGCGGGGTCGGAAGGAACACCAGCGCCGCCACCCCGTGCAGATGCCTGCGCACCGGCTCGTCGATCCGCAGCTCGTCCAGCGACCGTTTCCAGTACTCCTCGAACGCGACCCGGTCCGCGGGCCACATGTCCGCGCGCACCTGCAGCGTGGTGCCGAGCCGGGCGGCGTCGCGGTACACCGCATCGGCCGACTCGTCATCGAGTGGGCCGTAGAGGAACTCGTGCTGATCGATGTAGTACCGGTACAGGCAGGCCGCCACCCACAGCTGCAGCGCAGGATCGAATGCGTTGTAGCGCACCGGGCTGTCCGGGCCGGACCGGATCTGGCGGTGCGCGGTGTCCACCGCTCCGCGGATCAGCGCCCGGTCGTCGTCGGTGCCCATGGTGGCCGCCGCCAGATAGGTGCCGGTGGTGCGGGCCCGTTTGAAGGGATGCTTGTAGACGTTGCCGCGGTCCACCGGGCTCTCCAGGACGCCGTACCCGACACCGGGGGACGCCAGTTGCATGATGACGTTCGCGGCAGGTGCCAGCGCCGCTGCCGGATTGATCAGATCGGCTACGCGCCTCGGATTCCGCGGGGGACCGAGCCTCATGGAACCGAGTACACCACCTTGTGAGACGCTGCCGACGTGTTTGCGCCCAATAGCTCTGCCCGTGCGATCGGACTGGCGGGCGGTTACCTGGCCGACGTGGTCCTGGCCGACCCGCAGCGCGGTCACCCCGTCGCCGCGTTCGGGTCCGCCGCGTCGGCACTGGAGCGTCGCACCTACGCAGACAGTCGGGCCGCCGGTGCCGCCCACACCGCGGTGCTGCTCGGGGCACTCGGCGCGATCGGGCTGGCCGTCGAGCGCGCCGCGCGCCGGCGTGGCCCGGTGTGGACGGCCGCCGCCACCGCGATCACCACCTATGTGGTGCTCGGCGGAACATCGTTGGCCCGCACGGGTGCCCGGTTGGCGGACACGCTGGAACGCGAGGACATCGACGGCGCCCGCGCGCAGCTGCCGTCGCTGTGTGGTCGGGACCCGGCCGCCCTGGACGCCGACGGCCTGGCCCGGGCCGCCCTGGAATCGGTCGCCGAGAACACCTCGGACGCGCAGGTCGCACCGATCCTGTGGGGAGCGGTCGCGGGTGTGCCCGGCCTGCTGGTCTACCGCGGTGCCAACACACTGGACGCGATGATCGGGCACAAGTCGCCCCGCTATCTGCGGTTCGGCTGGGCGGCCGCGCGATTCGACGATGTCGTCAACTACGTGGGAGCCCGCGCGACCGGGCTGGTCGTGCTGGCGGTCGGTGGTGCCCCCAGCGCCGCCTGGCGGGCCTGGCAACGCGACGCCGGTAAACATCCCAGCCCCAATGCCGGTGTCGCCGAGGCATCCTTCGCCGGAGCGCTCGGGGTGCAGCTCGGCGGCCCCACCCAGTACGCACACCGGTTGGAGATGCGTCCCACCCTGGGGGACGGGCCGGCCCCGAACGCCGCCGACCTGCGTCGCGGTGTGCGGCTGTCGCGGGCGGTTCAGGCCGGCGCGACGCTGCTGGCGGTGGCCGTCAGTGCCGCTTGCCGTACCGGTCGGCGAGCTTCTGCTCGGTGCTGACCGGCTTCGGCGCCGCCGCCTCGTCGGGTTCGGGTTCGCTCTGCGGGTTGGCGAGCGCCTTCTCGCGGCGCCGGACCTTCACCTCGGCCAGGATGAAGTACCCCACCCCGATCGGGGCGATGATGCCGAACGCGATCCACTGGATCCCGTAGGACAGGAACGGCCCGGCATCGAGCACGGGCAGCGGGATCACGCCGAGGCCGCCGGGCTGGTCCTCGACCAGTTGCAGATAGGACCCGGTCAGCGGGACGCCGGTCACCTGGGAGACCTGCCCGGGGTTGATCGAGTACACCTGCATGGCACCCTCGGCCCGGAACGGCTCCCTGCCGACGGCGAGCATCTCCGAATCGCGCAGCCGCGCGGTGATGGTGACCGGCTCGGCCGGCGCGGCCGCGATGGGCGGCACCGCGGTGCCCTGCTCCGGTTTCACATAGCCGCGGTTGACCAGCACCGTCGGTCCGCCGTCGACCACGAACGGGACCAGCACCTCGTAGGCGGGGGCACCGTCCACCGACCGCAACCGGGCCAGCACCTGCGCCTCGGGCAGGTAGTGACCCGAGGCCGTCACCCGCTGCCACTGGTGTTCGTGCGCCGACGAATCCTGCTGCGGCAGATAGGTTGTCAGCGGCACCGGGTCGGTGTTCAGCGAGTTGGCGATCTGGGTGTTCTCACGTGAGGTCGTGGTGTTCTTGCCGAGCTGCCAGGGCGCCAGCACCGTGAAGCACAGCCAGGCGAAGGCCGCCACCACCACGTACAGCGCCAGCCACTGCGGCCGGAACAGGAACCCGAAGCGCTTCACGGGCGCCCCAATCGTTGGTCGATCCAGTCATGCAGGCCGGGTAGCGAAGCCTCGATGACGGTGAAGACCGCTTCGAAGTCCTCCGGGCCGCCGTAATAGGGGTCCTCGACATCCAGGGTGAAGGCGGCCGAGCGGGGGTCGAAGGAACGCATCATCCGCAGCCGCTCCGGCGGGACACCCATATCGGCGAGCATCCGGGCGTGGTTGCGGCCCATCGCGACGACCATGTCGGCGGCCAGATGGTCCTCGTCGAGCTGGGCGGCGCGGTGGGTGGTCGGATAGCCGTGCGCCCGCAGGACGGCATCGGTGCGGTGATCGGCCCCGTCGCCGGCGTGCCAGCCGCCGGTCCCGGCGCTGCTCACCCGCACCTGCTCGGCAAGGCCGCGGCCGGCGATCTGGTGGGCGAGCATCTTCTCGGCCATCGGGGACCGGCAGATGTTGCCCGAGCAGACGAACGTCACGTGCAGGCTAGACACCGAGCACCCTTCGCAGGTCCTCGACGGTGGCCACTCGGTGCAGCGGCGCGGGCGCGTCGGGCCCGTCGAAGTCGGTGCCGCCATATCCCCAGTCGACCACCACGGTGTCGATGCCGTGGAACGAGGCACCCTCCACGTCGTGCGAACGGTCACCGACCATCAGCACCCGCTCCGGGCGCGGGCCCAGCTGTGCCAGCGCGTAGGCGATCACGTCGGCCTTGGCGGCCCGGGTGCCGTCCGGGCTGGCCCCGGCGATGACCTCGAAATATCCGTCCATCCCGAAATGGGTCAGGATGCGCTGCGCGGTGGGCTGCGCCTTCGAGGTGGCCACCGCGAGCCGCACCCCGGCCCGCTTCAGATCCTCCAGCAGGTCGGGGATGCCGTCGAACAGGCGGTTCATCGACCAGCCGCGGGTGGTGTAGTCGGCGCGATAGGCCGTCATCGCCTCGTCGGCGCGGTCACCCAGACCCATCGAGGTCAGCGTGTGATGCATGGGCGGGCCCACGATCCGGCCGGCCAGGTCGCCGTCGGGGACGGTGGCGCCGATGCTCTCCAGCGCGTGGCGGAAGCTGGCGACGATGCCGTCCGCGGAGTCCGTCAGGGTGCCGTCGAGGTCGAACAACACCAACTGCGGGGCTCGGGTCACGGTTTCAGTCACCCCACCATTGTCGCCGATGTTCCGGTGCTGCTGGTCGGCGCACTACTGTCGTGCTGTGGTTCACGAGGTTCGGCAGGCGGCGCGCTATCACGGTGACCAGGCCGTCGCGTCCGGGATGCTGGACTTCGCCGTCAACGTCCGGGCTGCCGGCCCACCGTCCTGGCTGGTCGAACGCCTCGGCGAGCGACTCACCGACCTGGGGCACTACCCGAGCGCAGCCGATGTCACCCGCGCCACCGAGGCGGTGGCCGCCCGGCACGGGCGCGGCGCCGACGAGGTCGCGCTGCTGGCCGGCGGCGCCGAGGGCTTCGCGCTGCTACCGAACCTGGACCCGCGACTGGCCGCGCTGATCGCGCCGTCGTTCACCGAACCGGAAGCGGTGCTGAGCGCCGCCGGGGTGCCCATCGAGCACGTCGTCCTCGGCCCGCCGTTCGGGCTGGCCGGTGCGGTGGTGCCCGCGCGGGCCGACCTGGTGGTGGTCGGTAATCCCACCAACCCGACCTCGGTGCTGCATCCGGTGCGCGACATCCTTGCGCTGCGCGCCCCGGGCCGGATCGTGGTGGTGGACGAGGCGTTCGCCGACGCGGTGCCCGGCGAGTCGGAGTCCCTGGCCGGGATGTCGCTGCCCGATGTCCTGGTGCTGCGCAGCCTCACCAAGACCTGGTCGCTGGCCGGTCTGCGGGTCGGATACGCGCTCGGTGCCCCGGACGTGCTGGCCCGCCTGACAGCCCGGCGCGCGCACTGGCCGCTGGGCACCCTGCAACTGGAAGCCGTCGCGGCCTGCTGCGCCCCGGAAGCGGTGGCCGAGGCGGAAACCGGCGCGCGCAGACTGGCGGCCCTGCGCGCGGAGATGGTCGCCGGGTTGCGCGCCGCCGGAGTGGACGTAATCGACGGTTGTGCACCGTTCGTGCTGCTGCGCGTCGACGATGCCGAACTGACCCGAAAACACTTGGACACCAGGGGGATCGCGGTGCGTCGCTGTGACACCTTCGTCGGCCTGGACGGCGAGTATCTGCGGGCGGCCGTGCGTCCCGAATGGCCGCTGCTGGTGGAGGCCCTGACGTGAGCGTGTCTCTCGCCGAGGTGATGGATGTCCTGGACGCGGCGTATCCGCCTGCGCTGGCCCATGACTGGGACTCGGTCGGCCTGGTGGCCGGCGACCCGGCGGAACCGGTCACCTCGGTCACGGTGGCGGTCGATGCCACCGACGCCGTGGTCGCCGAGGTGCCCGAGGGCGGACTGCTGCTGGCGCACCACCCGCTGTTGTTACGGGGTGTGGACACGGTGGCCGCCTCGACCGCCAAGGGCGCGCTGATCCACCGGATGATCCGTTCCGGTCAGGCGTTGTTCACCGCACACACCAACGCCGACTCGGCCTCCCCGGGGGTCTCCGATGCCCTCGCCGAGACGCTGGGCCTGGTGGTCGAGGATGTGCTGTCCCGCGGGCCGTCCGGACCCGAACTGGACAAGTGGGTGGTGTTCGTACCGGTCGAACATGCCGCGCAGGTGCGGGATTCGCTGTTCGCCGCGGGCGCGGGTCAGATCGGTGACTACTCCTGCTGCAGTTGGAGTGCCACCGGCACCGGTCAGTTCCTGCCGCACGCGGGTGCGACTCCCGCCATCGGCGAGGTGGGCACCGTCGAGCAGGTCACCGAGGACCGCGTCGAGGTGATCGCCCCGGCACGCCTGCGCGGACGGGTGCTCGCCGCACTGCGCGCCGCCCATCCGTACGAGGAGCCCGCCTTCGACGTCTTCGCGCTGGCACCGCTGCCTGCCGATGTCGGGATCGGCCGGATCTGCACACTGCCGGAGCCCGAACCGTTGTCGGCGTTCGTGTCCCGGGTGCGCGGCGCACTACCCGCGACCACCTGGGGTGTGCGGGCCGCGGGCGTCGCCGAGGCGGTGGTGTCCCGGGTCGCCGTCTGTGGCGGCGCCGGTGATTCGTTGCTCGGGGCGGTCGACGCGGCCGGGGTGCAGGCTTATGTGACCGCAGATCTGCGGCACCACCCGGCCGATGAGCACGGCCGGGTCTCTGATGTGGCACTGGTCGACGTCGCGCATTGGGCAAGTGAGTTCCCCTGGTGTCACCAGGCGGCATCGCTGCTGCGCGGCAGTTTCGGCGAGGCATTACCGGTGCGCGTGAGTACCGTGCGCACCGATCCGTGGAATATCGATGGAGGTTCCCAATCATGAAAGCCGAA
>Ga0075364_10002363_pt1 | contig 10600 bp, 6 predicted proteins | sample EndMetdeltDD1764_FD_71517 | JGI IMG/M metagenome (GOLD analysis project Ga0075364, IMG submission 71517) | Populus endosphere microbial communities from Tennessee, USA - Endosphere MetaG P. deltoides DD176-4 | ecosystem: Host-associated > Plants > Roots > Endosphere | place: USA: Tennessee...
AGCCTTCACCGTGCGCCACTGCCACCGGGATCTGGGATCCGGCCATGCCCTGGAAGAAGATCGAAGGCGATTCCAGCACCTCGACCATCGACAGACGTGCTTCGTACTTCTCGGACTGATTGCGCGTGAAGCGCGGCCAATGGTCGGCCCCGGGAATCATGGGGGCCAGTGCCGCCAGCATCTGGCAACCGTTGCACACACCGAGCGCAAACGTGTCGGGACGGGCGAAGTAAGCGGCGAACTGGTCGGCCAACTGACTGTTGAATCGGATGGTGCGGGCCCAGCCTTCACCGGCACCCAGCACGTCGCCATAGCTGAAACCACCCACGGCGACCATCCCCTGCATCGTGCTCAGGTCGGCGCGACCGGTCAGCAGATCGGTCATGTGCACGTCCACGGCTTCGAACCCGGCGGTATCGAAGGCCCAGGCCATCTCGACCTGACTGTTGCAACCCTGTTCGCGCAGAATCGCCACGCGCGGCCGCTTGCCCGTCGCGATGAACGGGGCAGCCACATCGAGCTGCGGATCGAAGGTCGCGGACGGACTCATGCCCGGATCGGTTGTGTCGTTCCAGATATCGAATTCTGCCTGGGCGCATGCCGGGTTGTCGCGGCGCGCCATGATGCGGTACGAGACCTCGCTCCAGATGCGGCCCAGTTCGGCACGCGGGCGTTCCCACACCTTCTTGCCGTCCCGGAAGAACTCGACTGTGTCGCTGTCGTTCAGTCCGCCAATGACATGCGAGTGCACCGACAGTCCGGCGCCGCGCAGGACCTGCAACACGGCATCGCGATCGGATGCGCGCACCTGCACCACGGCCCCGGCTTCTTCCGTGAACAATGCCTTGAGCGTGGCTTCGTCGCGCTGGACCTTGACCTGGTCAGGGCGGATCTTGTAATCGCCCCAGTCCGCTGATTGCGGATCGAAGGTCAGCATATCCAGATTGACCGAGATGCCTGTGCGCCCGGCAAATGCCATTTCGCACAAGGTCGCGCACAGCCCGCCGTCCGAACGGTCGTGATAGGCGAGCAAGGTGCCAGCGTCAGCCAAGGTACGGATCGTGACGAAGAATGCCCGCAGTTGCGCAGCGTCATCCACGTCGGGCACGTCGGTTCCGACCTGATTGAACGCCTGCGCCAGAATGGAGCCGCCCATACGGTGCTTGCCCGCGCCCAGGTCAATGGCGATCAGCACACTGTCGCCCTGATCGGTGCGCAACTGCGGCGTGAGCGACGCGCGCACATCTGCCACGGGCGCAAAAGCGGTGACGACCAGAGATACAGGCGAGATGACTTGCTTGTCCACGCCCTCTTCCTGCCAGGCGGTTTTCATCGACAGCGAATCTTTGCCGACCGGGATCGACAGACCGACCGACTGGCACAGCGTGCTGACGGCGGACACGGTGTCAAACAGCGCCGCATCCTGGCCGGGCACTCCGCAGGCGGCCATCCAGTTCGCCGACAACTTGATGTCCTCCACCCTTTGCACATCGGCGGCGGCGAGGTTGGTCAACGCCTCTGCCACGGCCATGCGGCCCGAAGCAGGCGCATCAAGCATCGCCAGCGGCGTACGCTCGCCCATGGACATCGCCTCACCGCGCAAGCCTTCGTAATCGGCCAGGGTCACGGCGCAGTCGGCCACGGGCACCTGCCAGGGGCCGACCATCTGGTCGCGGCTGGACAACCCGCCCACCGTCCGATCACCGATCGTGATCAGGAACGTCTTGTTGGCGACCGTCGGGTGACGCAGCACGCGCTGCACCGCCTCGTCCAGCGGAATGACCGTCAGGTCGAGCGGCTCGGACACCCCGGGCAATCGGGCCACATCACGCGTCATGCGTGGCGGCTTGCCAAGAATGACATCGATGGGCACATCCACGGGCCGTACGGGCTGGGGGGGACCCACCTCATCCAACCCCGGCACGCCTTCGCCATCCACGACACGCAGTTGGCGTTCGGCGGTGGCACGACCCACCACAGCGTACGGGCAGCGCTCGCGACGAGCCATGGCGTCGAAGCGGGGCAGATCCTCGGGCGCAATCGCCAGGACATAACGCTCCTGCGCCTCATTGCTCCAGATTTCGGCGGGCGACATGCCTGACTCTTCCAGGTTCACGCGCTGCAAATCGAATGTGGCGCCGCGGCCGGCGTCGTTGACCAGTTCAGGAAACGCGTTGGACAAACCACCTGCACCCACGTCGTGAATCGCCACGATGGGATTGTCCTTGCCCAATTGCCAGCACCGGTCGATGACCTCCTGTACACGGCGCTCCAGTTCGGGATTGCCACGCTGGACCGAATCGAAATCCAGTTCGGCGCTGTTGCTGCCCACACCCATGCTTGAGGCCGCACTGCCGCCCATGCCGATTCGCATCCCGGGTCCGCCAAGCTGGATCAGCAGATGGCCATCCTGGATCTCATCCTTCTTGGTCAGCCCGTCGTCGATACTGCCCAACCCACCCGCGATCATGATGGGTTTGTGATAGCCCCACGCGGTGCCGCCTGCGGTTTGTTCGAATGTGCGGAAATAACCCAGCAGATTGGGGCGTCCAAACTCATTGTTGAATGCCGCCCCGCCCAGTGGACCCTCAATCATGATGTCCAGCGGACTGGCGATACGATCCGGCAAACCGTGATGATCGGCCTCCCAGGGCGCCATGGCGTCATCAAAACGTAGATGCGAAACCGTGAAGCCGGTCAGGCCGGCTTTGGGCTTGGACCCTCGACCGGTCGCCCCCTCGTCGCGGATTTCGCCGCCATTACCCGTCGATGCGCCGGGAAACGGGGCGATCGCGGTCGGATGATTGTGGGTTTCCACTTTCATCAGGGTATGAACCAAGGCGTCGCGGCGTCCATACACGGGTGCAGCAGAGTCATCCGTGGGCAGCGTATGAAAGCGCGAGGCCTGCCCGCCCGTCATGATCGCGGCATTGTCCGAATAGGCCACCACCGTGCCTTCGGGCTGGGCGGCATGGGTCTCCCGGATCATGCCAAAGAGCGTCTTGCTCTGCGGCTCGCCATCGATTACCCACTGAGCATTGAAAATCTTGTGGCGGCAATGCTCGCTGTTGGCCTGGGCGAACATCATCAGCTCCACGTCGGTCGGATCACGACCGAGCTCGCCGAATGCCTGGGCCAGATAGTCGACTTCGTCCTCTGACAATGCCAGACCCAGTTCAGTGTTGGCCTGCACCAGGGCTGCCCGTCCCTGCGCCTGTACCGGCATGGTGCGCATGGGCTTGCTGGCCAGCGGCGTGAACAAGGCCTGACCATCGAATGCGGCATCGACCACCGTCTCTGTCATGCGGTCATGCAGGCAGGCAGCGGCCCGGGATAGCGCCGCAGCATCGATCTTGCGCGCACCGAGCAGGCCGCGCTCGGGCACCAGCGTATAGCGCAGGCCGCGTTCGACACGTCGCACCCCGGACAGACCACAGTTGTGCACGATGTCCGTCGCCTTGCTGGCCCAGGGCGAAATCGTGCCCAGGCGGGGAATGACCCGCAGCACCAGTCCATCGCCCGCGGGCGCGCCCGCCGAACCGTAGTCGAGCAACTCATTCAGGCGGCGCTGGTCTTCGTCGGACAAGGGCGCGTCGGTCCAGACAAAGTGCTCGTATTGGGCGCTGACGTCGGCTACCGGTACATCGGCCTGCTTGAGAAGCGCCACCAGACGGTCGCGACGGAAGGGGGACAGCGCGGCAGAGCCGGACAAATACTGGACGTGAGACACGATTCGGACCGAGAAAGGGAAGCGAAAGGACGATTTTAACTGAACTGCCCGGGGGAAATGAGCGGCCGGATACTGCGGCAAGCCACAGTGTGGCCCTGCCCCGCTGCGCGGTCCAGGCTGCCCGTTCACACGGTATGCTTGGCGCTTGTTTTTCGACCTGCGTCTTGCGTGACATGGCTCTGCCGACTCTTGCCTTCCTCCCCTCGAAGATCGTCCCGACCGAGGAACAGCGCCGCATCCAGGGCTCGCGCAGCCGGATCACGCTCGTCCAGGCCAACGCCGGCGCGGCCAAGACCACGACCCTGGCGCTGCGCGTGGCCGAAGCCGTTGCGCGCGGCATCGCACCCGAACGCATCCTCGCCTTGACCTTTACCACTCAGGCCAGCGAAGTCCTGCGCGCTCGCCTGGTGGACATCGGCATGGCCGCAGCGGTGGCGCGACGGCTCACCATCATGACAGTGGACCAGTTCGCCGCCAGTGTGCTGTCCCAGCGCGAGGACGGCGAGATCCCGCCGACGCTGGACGATGAGGGGTTCCGAGAGCAGATGCTGGCCGCACTTGAAGGCGTGGCCGAACATGGCTTTTCGATGAACGAGCCATTCGAGATCCGGACCCACAATGTTGCGCTGAACGAATTGCAGACCCGGTTGGCCACGCTGAAAGCGACGATGGCGCTGGATCTCGATCCGGATACCGAAGACATGTCGCGTGCAGATGTCGCGACCACGCTCGGCCTGCCGTTGGTCGACTACCTTGCCATCCTCGAGTACGAGCAGTTGCGGCTGGGCAGTTTCGACAGGGTGCAGTTTCGCGCCCCGAATGATGCGTCCTACGACCTGGCCCGCCTGCTTCGAGCGCACCCTGACGAGAGACCGGCAGCGGGCCGCTTTGATTTGGTTGTCGCTGACGAGCTGCACGATCTGAACGAAGCCACATTCTGCATTCTGCATAGCCTGCTGCAGGACGCCACGGTCCATTTCGTCGGTGCGGGCGACCGGGACCAGGTGATTCAGTCGCAACTGGGTGCCGATGACCGGCTGCTGACCGAGCGCTTTCACGCCGAGTTCAACGAGTGCGTCGCACTACCGTTGACGGTCACTTGGCGCCACGGTCCTCACCTCGCATTCGCCATGCAGGCATTCAAGTCCAAACCCGTGCGTTCACTGTTGTCGTTGCATACTCGTATCGACACGGTGCTATACGACACAGCGGATGATTGCGCACGGCAGGTGGCGCTCGCCGTGCAGCAGTGGCGCGACGCGGCACGCAAGCCGGCAAGCGTAGCCATCCTCCTGCGGGAACGCCATCAGTCCGTTGCCATCGAAAATGCCCTGATGCAGGCAGGCGTCGATTATCACACCGAGGCCATGCCCGGCTACCTGGCCCGCGAGGAGATTCTGTTCCTGCGTGGCATGATGGCCATCGCCGCACAAGACCTGGCTGCCGTGGCCTCCGAGAGCGCGCGGCGCGAAATCGTGTCTGCGCTAGCCTGGTTCGCCGAGGTTGCGCTCACCCCGGCCGATCTGGCCCAAGCCCAACGCGATATTGCCGCCGAGCCCGCCTTGCTGGCGCACTTCTACACCGGCCAGATCCTGCGGACCGGATCGTTACACGGCCGCGTTCGTATCGAGCAGGCTGTTACGGCACTGAGGGCACTCGAGGACGATGCGCCGGCTCAAACCGCGCTGGACATGCTCTGCCGGGCGATGGAGATCGAAACGGTGGCCCGCAGACTGTATCTGGCTCCGGACGAAGCCGCGATCGTCGCACAATCGATCGACGGTTTTCTTGCCATCGCCGCACAATCCGGGATGGACCGGCATGCTTTCGCGCGCTGGCTGGGCAGCCTGGATCAGCCGCCTTCGCGCACGAGAGCACGTCAGACCGTGCTGCTGGATCGCGTTGGCCACGCCAAGGGCAAGGAGTTCGACCATGTTCTGCTCCCCTACCTCCAAATCGGCGAATTTCCAAGACGCGCTGCACCGCCGCTGGACGAAGAGAACCTGTTCTACGTGGCCGCCACGCGCGCCAAAGCCCGCCTGAGCCTGTTCATGCCGCGTGCCGAGAACGCGCAGAGCCCGTTCGTATCCGCCATGCAGCTGGCCGCGCATCGGGCGCAGGCCGAGGAGGCCGTACGCAACAACGCGGCACGCGCACGCGCCGGGCTGACGAGCCAGGCAGGTGGATCGGCTGCCACGCCGACCCATCGGGCCTCACCCGTCGCGAAGGCTAGTACTGCGTCGGGCTCCGCGCATACCACTGCGCAACCGGGAGAACGTATCGACCTCAGGGTGTCCTACGCCGACAAGGATATCGTCAAAGGCTTGGGCGCCCTGTGGGATCCGGTGCGCAAGACGTGGTACGTCAAGGCGGGCATGAATCCCGCCCCATTTTCGGGCTGGTTCAGACACGATTCTCGCTGACCGCCCGACAGCCCGACGAGCTAATCGGGATAGCGGACTTCGATGATGTCCAGTTCCTCGACACCTCCGGGCGTTCTCAACGTGACCGTGTCGCCTTCGCGCGCCTTTGTCAGCGCGCGTGCCACCGGCGAGATCCAACTGATCTTGCCGGCCAGGGGCTCGGCTTCGTCCACCCCGACGATAGTGACGCGGGTTTCCTCGCCGGCGCTGTTCAGGTAGACCACCGTCGCGCCGAAAAAGACCTGATCCCGATTCAACTGCGCAGCCGGATCGACGACCTCTGCGATATCCAGCCGCTTGGTCAGGAAGCGCATGCGTCGATCAATCTCGCGCAGCCGCTTCTTGCCGTACAGATAATCCCCGTTCTCGGACCGGTCTCCGTTGGACGCCGCCCAGGAGACCACCTGCACCACGGCAGGTCGCTCCACGTTCATCAGATGGGTCAACTCGTCGCGCAGGCGGGCGTAGCCCTGAGGGGTCAGGTAATTCTTGGTTCCCGCCGGAATCGACACGGCGGGTGCGTCCAGATCATCATCCTCGCCGTCCTGATCGGATTCTTTGACGAACGCCTTGTTCATTGCGGCGCTCCAAAAGCCACGTGCCGCTGCGGCACGTGTTCAACCCAATCGTGCCAGACGGGCGTGAGATCAGCCGCCAGCGCCGGCAACTGACCCAGATCGATCCGACTTTCGTGCGGACTGTGAAAATCGGACCCTCTCGAGGCCAGAAAGCCGTACCGGCGGGCCACGTCTGCATATCGGCGGCATTCGTCGGACGTATGGCTGCCTGTCGTGACCTCGATCCCTTCACCCCCCAACGACAGGAAGGTATCGAACAAAGCCTCGAACTGTATCGGCTTGAGCTTGTAGCGTCCGGGGTGTGCGATGACTGCCCGCCCGCCTGCGCCGGTGATCCAACCCACCGCCTGCTCCAGCGTCGCCCACTGAACGGCAACCTGTGCCTCACGATCATCGCCCAGGAACTTGGTGAACACGGTCTGCACGTCTGGGCAATACCCGGCCTGAACCAGAAATCGTGCGAAGTGCGTGCGACCGATCATGTCGGGACGCTCGGCGAATGCCAACGCCCCTTCGAACGCGCCGGGCATGCCCATGGCGTGCAGCCGCTCACCGATTTCGCGCGCGCGCTGCGTGCGGCCCGCGCGCGTGCGCGCCAGCCCCGCGACCAGTGTCGCATCCTGCGCGTCAAAGCCCAATCCGACCACGTGGACGGTGATGTTCATGAACGTCACCGATATCTCCACGCCCGTCACGAAACCGATGCCCAGACGCTGCGCGGTGGCGGCCGCCTCTGCCAGGCCACTGACCTGGTCGTGATCGGTCAACGCCAGCACGTCCACCCCATTTGCATGGGCTCGCTCGACGAGTTGGGTCGGCGTCAATACGCCGTCCGAGCAATTGGAGTGACAGTGCAGGTCGTAATTCAGCGCAGTGTTCTTCATGGGGACATTGTAGGGTGGCTGATCGGCTGGTCGAGCAGGAACTGCAGGACCGGTTCGATCTGGGCGTCGCTCATCAGCGTGGGCGCATGGCCCACGCCCTCGAATTCGATTGCGCGGGCTTGGCGGCGGCGCGACAGCATCTCGCTCACGGTATGGCGGGTCAGCAGATCCGACTGCGCACCGCGCACGATCAGGATCGGGCAATCCAGCGCCTCATAGGCCTGCCAGAGCAACTGCTCGCCGGCCAGCATGGTCATGGGATTGCCGGCACCGAGTGATGTCGAGATTCCCAGGTCGTAATGCTTGACCCAGCGTCCGTCGCGGGCAACGTAGACATAGCGAGTCAGCTCGTCCCACTCCTGATCGGTGTGGGGTCCAAAGGTGGCCGCCGACGTCTTGACGGCGTCGCGTGCCGCGGCAAAGCTGTCGAATGACAGGGGCTGGCCCACGTACTGGCCGATCCTGAGCAATGATGGCGGACTGATGTGGGGACCGACATCGTTCAAGACGATCCGGTTCAGGCGCAAACCCGCGTCGGCATCCAGATCCCGCTGCCCGGCGGTGGGAACACGGTTACGGCGAGCCGTTGCGGCGGCGCCACCCAGGGCCATGCCCACCAACCCGCCCAACGACGTGCCCACCCAGTGCAGTTCGCGCGGATCGAGTTTTGCAATCAGCGTGGTCATGTCAGAGACATACTGCGGAACGGTGTAGAACGACGAATTGGACAGCCAGTCGGACTGACCCCGCCCCACCAGGTCCGGGCACACCACGCGATAGGTCGCGCTCAGGCGACGCGCCAGGCGATCAAAATCGCGCCCTGTCCGACTCAGCCCGTGAACGCACACCACGACCCTGGGATTGGCAGGATCCCCCCACTCCCAGTAGGCCATGCGATGCATGCCTGCCGGGCTCAGGCAGTTCACAAAGCTCAGTCGTGGATCCTGCATGGTTGCTCCCTCTCCCGGGCATTCGGGCAATTACAAATGGCTTCTGCGGTTCTGGACAATATTGGCCCTCTGTGCGGACGAATGCAAACGCGTTTGGCGCGCGGTCGATTCCAATGTTGGGGAAAGAACCATGCTAGATGTGAATGGATTGGCGTTTCGGCTGAAACTTCTGGAAATGCGAGAGCCTTGGCGGGGGGTACTGCAGTGTATTCATGACGTCGCATATGAAAACTTCAGGGACATGGACCTGCGCGTGGTGCTGCACTGCCTGCGCGACATGCGACATGCCCCTCCACGGGGCGGAGACACGATATTCGATTGCCTGCATGAGTGGCGTGCAACGGCTGTCTCCAAGCACTTCGCGATCCACAATCTGCTGATGCTCCTGGGCCTGAAGCCCAGCTTGTGGATGGCGCCCTACGAGGTGGTGGACAACCTGCCCATCGATTGTCACCAATTGCTCAAGGCTGCGAACAAGCACCGTGTCAAAGACGTCCACGTCTTCGTGACCTGCGACTTCGGCGCGGGCGAGCGCATCGTCGATCTGACCTACCCCGCGCGGCTGCGCGACAGGCAATTCATCGTCACCGATTGCTGGCATCCCGATCAGGATTGCTGCAGCCCGAAGCTGGCCGGCGAAGCCCAAGCAATCGAACCCAATGCCCGCGGCCTGCTGCGAGTCGGCATGCTGTGCAAGCAAATCAATCCCGGGCTGTCCGCGCATTACTCCGGATTGATTCGCGAGCACATCCTTGCCAAGACCTGCGAAGAGGACGATGACGAGACGCGCACACGCCACATCCAACGCCATTACCTCAGGCAACTGGCCAAGCACACGCGATGAAAAGCGTCAGGATGAAAGGGGTCAATCGTCGATGGTTTCGTGACTGGCCTGCACGCCACGGCGCCAATACCCTGCTGCCTTGATACGATTGACCGGCACCCCGCGTGCCCTCAGCGCAAGACGCAACGCACGCGCCATGGACGACTCGCAGCCGATCCAGACGAACAGGTCGGGATCGGTCAGACTGAGCGCATCCAACTCGCGCATCAGTACCTGACTCTCGCCGGGCACGTCCCCATCGCGCGTGGCCCAGACGACGCAGACCTGCTCGCGCACCGGCAAGTCGATGCGGCTTGCCAGACTGTCGACTTCGATGACCACGTGCGCCTTAACCGCCGGGTCAAGCGCCTCAAGGCGTCGCGCAATGGCGGGCAAGGCCGTCTCGTCGCCCATCAAGAGATTAAAGCCGTAGTCGTCCGGCAACATCATCGAACCCCTGGGTCCACCCACGCCGAGGCGATCACCTGGCTTGGCCGCAAGCGCCCAGGCCGTTGCCGGCCCGGCGTCATGCAAGGCGAAATCGACGGTCAGGGTGCGGGCAATAGTATCGTAGGCGCGTGGCGTGTAGTCGCGCATGATCGGACGCGGACCCTGCGGCCAGATCGGGCCGTCCGGCCCCACCTTCGGACAAACAATCTCGCCTGTTTCCGGATCAGGAAAGATCAGCTTCACATGGTCGTCGAATCCTGGGCTGTAGAACGCTTCGAGTTCGTCCCCTTCAAATATCACCCGCAACACGGTAGGCGAAACCTGCTCCGTGCGCCGCACCTGAACGACGCGGAACCGCAGCGGATGCCGCACTCGGCGCGGCAGCCGATCTTCCCGTTCCGACACACTCATCTCGGACGCTCCTTGTCCTGCGCCCGCGCGGAGTCCGTTCCACGCGGGCCATATGCGAAATGGCCCAGGTGCCAGGCACCCGAGCCACGATTCCTGCATGATACGTCAGCGCATCAGACTGTCTGCGCTTCCTTGCCGGTCTGTGCGACGGCATCCACCGCCACCGGACTGCGGATGATGTGGTCGAAGGCACTCAGCGAAGCCTTGGATCCGTCGCCCATGGCGATGATGATCTGCTTGAACGGCGTGGTCGTCACGTCACCAGCGGCAAACACGCCCGGCACCGAGGTGCGGCCATGATCATCGACTTCCACTTCGCCACGATCGGACAGCGCCAGCACACCTTTGATC
>Ga0075364_10002365_pt1 | contig 10597 bp, 10 predicted proteins | sample EndMetdeltDD1764_FD_71517 | JGI IMG/M metagenome (GOLD analysis project Ga0075364, IMG submission 71517) | Populus endosphere microbial communities from Tennessee, USA - Endosphere MetaG P. deltoides DD176-4 | ecosystem: Host-associated > Plants > Roots > Endosphere | place: USA: Tennessee...
GCTCGGGCACTTCTACGACGTGATGAGCAACGGCTTCGGCGCGATGCCGGACTACAAGGCGCAGATCGCGCCGCGCGATCGCTGGGCGATCGCCGCGTACCTGCGCGCGCTGCAGCTCAGTCAGCATGCCGTCGCGGCCGAGCTGTCGACCGAGGACCGGGAGAAGCTCTCGCAGCCGGCAGGCGCCGAGCGCAAGGAAGGCGCGGCCGCCGGGGAGCACAAGCAGTAACCATGTCGAACAGCAGCGCACGAGCGGAGATCCGGCGGGCCGCAGCCCCCCGGGGTAATTAATGGAGACTCAGGCTCTGACGACCATCGACACCGCGGGCATCGGGCGCCTGCAGCAGCGCGGGCTCATCGCCGCGGTCGCCGGCCTCGTCGTCGGCGGCGTGGGCGTGCTGATGGACCGCTCGCAGCTGGCGCCGTCGCTGCTGATCGGATTCTGGTTCTGCACGGGGCTCTCGCTCGGCTCGCTCGCGCTGCTCATGCTGCAGCACATGTCGGGCGGACAGTGGGGCCTGGTCAGCCGGCGGATCTACGAAGCGGGTTCGCGGATGCTGCCGTTCTCGCTGGTGCTGTTCCTGCCGGTCGCGTTCTTCGTCCCCACGTTGTACGTGTGGGCGCGCCCCGAAGGGCACGCGCTCCACGCGGTCGAGTATCGCGGCGCCTACCAGACGCCGCTGTGGTTCTTCGTGCGGACGGCCGTCTACTTCGTGATCTGGCTGTTCCTCATGTGGAACCTCAATCGCTGGTCGGCGCAGCAGGACGACGGGGAGGTGGCGATCACCGAGGCCGACACCCGCCGCTTCCGCGTCATCAGCGCGCCGGGGCTGCTGCTCTACGTCCTGGCGATGAGTCTCGCGGCGGTCGACTGGGCGATGTCGCTCGACCCGGCGTGGTATTCGACGATCTACGGGCTGATCCAGGTCGTCGGCCAGGGGCTGAACGCGCTGGCGTTCGGCATCGCGGTCCTGGCGCTGCTCTCGCCGCGCGAGCCGATGACGCACGTGCTGCGCGCCTCGCACTTTCACGATCTCGGCAAGCTGATGCTCGCGCTCGTGATGCTCTACGCCTACTTCTCGTTCTCGCAGTTCCTGATCATCTGGGCCGGCAACCTGCCGGAAGAGATTCCCTACTATCTCGAGCGCCTGCACAACGGCTGGCAGCCGGTCACGATCTTCCTCGTCGCCGGCCACTTCTTCCTGCCGTTCTGCCTGCTGCTCTCGCGCGACCTGAAGCGCCGGCCCAACCTGCTGGCGCGCGTCGCCTGGTTCATCGTCGGGATCCGCCTGCTGACCGACATCTGGCTGATCGCGCCCACCTTCAACCAGTCGGGCACGCCGATCAGCCTGGCCAACGTCGGGATTCCGCTCGCGTTCGCGGGCGTCTGGGTGTGGCTGTTCGCGCAGCAGCTCGGCAAGCGGCCGCTGCTGCCGGTCAACGACCCGGACTTCAAGCACATGCTCCTGCACGGGAGCGAGGGGGGCCACTAGAGATGGCGTCGCATTCGCACTCGCCCTCGCCTTCGCACCCGCACGGTGACCTGGTGAACGAGAACGTTCACCACGAAGAGAGCGACATCAACGTCCGCGCGATCGTCACGTTCATCGTGGTGCTGGCCCTGGTCGTCCTCGCCATGGACGTCCTCTGCTACGGGCTCTTCAAGCTGTTCGACAAGATCGAAGACAAGACCGAGGCGGTGGTCTCGCCGCTGACGCCGCCGGCCGCGAAGGTCGAGGACTTCCCCGCGCCGTCGCTCCAGCGGACGCCGTGGCTCGACCTGACGAAGCTGCGCGCCGAGGAGACGGCCTACCTGCACGGCTACGGCTGGGTGGACGAGTCGGCCGGCGTCGGCCGCATCCCGATCGAACGCGCGAAGGCGCTGCTGCTGCAGAAGGGACTGCCCGTTCGTCCCGAGCCCGTCGACGCGGCGGAAGGCACGCACGTCGCGTCCACCGGCGAGTCGACCGGCGGGCGGAACCTGCCCGGCGGCCAGGGGGACAAGAGCGGGGGTGCGCAGGGTGCGAGTGGTGCGCAGGGTGCCAGTGGTGCGTCAGGTGCGCCGGGTGCATCAGGTGCGACGGGTGCGAGTGGTGGTGCGCACGAGGCGCCGAAAGGGCCTGGACTGTGAATAGGGCCTCGGCATTCGGGCTGGCGCTCGCGCTGATGGCGCCGGCGTCCGCCTACGCCCAGTATGGCGACGCGCCGCCGCGCCCGAGCGCCGCGGCCGCCAGGACCGGCATCCTCAAGGAAGTCAGCATCGAGCAGCGCATCGGCCAGCAGCTGCCGCTGGACCTGCCGTTCAAGGACGAGGCGGGGAACGACGTCCGCCTCGGACAGTACTTCGGCGGCAAGCCCGTGGTGCTCGCGCTGGCGTACTACGAGTGCCCGATGCTCTGCACGCAGGTGCTCAACGGGATGACCGGCGCGCTCAAGACGCTGTCGTTCGACGCCGGCAAGGATTACGAGGTCGTCGTCGTCAGCATCGATCCGCGCGACGGGTTCCGCATGGCGGGCGCCAAGAAGGCGACCTACCTGGAGCACTACGGACGTCCCGCCACCGCCGGCGGCTGGCATTTCCTGACCGGCACCGAGGCGTCCATCAAGCCGCTCGCCGAGGCGATCGGCTTCCACTACGCCTACGACGCGAACCTCAAGCAGTACGCGCACGGCGCGGCGATCTACGTGGCGACGCCGAAGGGCGTCATCTCGCGCTACTTCCTCGGCATCGAGTTCGCCCCGCGCGATCTGCGGCTGGCGCTCGTCGAGGCGTCGAACAACGCGCTCGGCACGATCGCCGACCAGGTGCTGCTGCTCTGCTACCACTACGACCCGGAGACGGGGAAGTACGGAGCGGCGGTGCTGAACTCGATCCGGGCCGGTTTCATCTTGACTGTGGGCGCGTTCCTGACGTTCCTGTTCGTCAGCCTCCGCCGCGAGCGGGCCGCTTCCGTCGAGGCGTCGAGAGTGGCGCACGGCGATCAGGCGGCGACTCGTACTTAAACCAGAATGTTCACGAACTTTCCCTTCTTTCCGCAGGCCGCCTCGGAGCAGGCAGGGCAGATCGACGCCCTCTACTTCTTCCTGGTCGCGGTCACGGCGTTCTTCACGGCGCTCATCGCGATCATGGTCGTCGTGTTCGCGGTCAAGTTCCGCCGCAAGCACGACGACGAGGTCGGCGAGGCGATCCACGGATCGCTGGCGCTCGAGCTGCTCTGGACGGTCATCCCGCTCGGCATCACCATGGTGATGTTCGTGTGGGGCGCGCAGGTCTTCTTCCACATGACGCGCCCGCCCAAGGGCGCCATGGAAATCTACGTCGTCGGCAAGCAGTGGATGTGGAAGGCGCAGCACATGGACGGCGCGCGCGAGATCAACGAGCTGCACGTGCCGATCGGCCGTCCGGTGAAGCTGATCATGGGATCGGAAGACGTCATCCACAGCTTCTTCATCCCCGAGTTCCGCGTGAAGGCCGACGTCATCCCGGGCCGCCTCAACACGCTGTGGTTCACGGCGACCAAGCCGGGGCGCTATCACCTCTTCTGCACGCAGTACTGCGGCACCAAGCACTCGGCGATGATCGGCTGGGTGACGGCGATGGAGCCGGCGGAATACGAGGCCTGGCTCGGCGGCGGCGGCGCCGGCGGGACGATGGCCGACGCGGGGGCGAAGCTGTTCCAGGACCTCGCCTGCGCGACCTGCCATCTCGACAACGGCCAGGGCCGCGGTCCGGTGCTGAAGGGCGCCTTCGGCAAGCCGGTCACGCTCCAGACCGGACAGACCGTGACGATCGACGACGCCTACGTCCGCGAGTCGATCCTCAATCCCCAGGCGAAGGTGGTGGCCGGCTTCCAGCCCATCATGCCGACGTTCCAGGGGCTGGTGACGGAAGAGCAGCTCCTGCAGCTGATCGCCTACGTGAAGTCGCTCGGCGAGCAGCAGGGGGCAACGAAATAGCCATGGACACCACCACCGCAACACCCACGCTGAACTATCTGAACAACGGCTACGGCCTGAAGTCGTGGCTGTTGACGAAGGACCACAAGCGCATCGCGCTGCTCTACCTCTGGTCCATCACGGCCTTCTTCTTCCTCGGCGGCTTCTTTGCGCTGATGATCCGGCTCGAGCTGCTGACGCCGGCCGCGGATCTCGTGCAGCCCGACACCTACAACAAGCTGTTCACGATGCACGGCGTCGTGATGGTCTTCTTCTTCCTGATCCCGTCGATCCCGGCGGTGCTCGGCAACTTCCTCCTGCCGATCATGGTCGGCGCGAAGGACCTCGCCTTTCCGCGCATCAACCTCCTGAGCTGGTACATCTACGTGCTCGGCGGGCTGTTCACCGTGGCGGCGGCGCTCAGCGGCGGCGTGGACACCGGCTGGACGTTCTACGCCCCCTACAGCACGTCGGCGTCGAACAGCAACGTCATCCTGGCGGGCGTCGGCATCTTCATCACCGGCTTCTCGTCGATCCTGACGGGGCTCAACTTCATCGTCACCGTGCACCGGATGCGGGCGCCGGGGCTGACGTGGTTCCGGCTGCCGCTCTTCGTCTGGGCGCACTACGCGACCAGCCTGATCATGATCCTCGGCACGCCGGTGATCGCGATCACGGTGCTGCTCGTCGCGGTCGAGCGCGGCCTGCACCTCGGGATCTTCGATCCGGCGCTCGGCGGCGATCCGATCCTCTTCCAGCACCTCTTCTGGTTCTACTCGCACCCGGCGGTCTACATCATGATCCTGCCGGCGATGGGGGTGGTGGCGGAGCTGGTGCAGGCGTTCTCGCGCAAGAACATCTTCGGCTACACGTTCGTGGCGTTCTCGTCGCTGGCGATCGCGATCATCGGCTTCCTCGTCTGGGGCCACCACCTGTTCGTGGCGGGCCAGTCCACCTACGCGGGGCTGGTGTTCTCGATCATCAGCATGTTCGTCGCGATTCCGTCCGCGGTGAAGGTGTTCAACTGGACGGCGACGATCTACAAGGGATCGGTGTCGTGGGACTCGCCGATGCTCTACGCCTTCGGCTTCATCGGCCTGTTCACGATCGGCGGGCTGACGGGGCTGTTCCTGGCGACGCTCGGCATGGACATCCACATGCACGACACGTATTTCATCATCGCGCACTTCCACTACGTCATGGTCGGCGGCGCGATCTTCGGGTACCTGGGCGGGCTGCACTACTGGTGGCCGAAGATCACCGGCCGCATGTATCCCGAGGGCTGGGCGAAGTTCGCCGCGCTCAACATCTTCGTCGGGTTCAACCTCACGTTCGGCCCGCAGTTCCTCGTCGGCTACCTGGGCATGCCGCGGCGCTACGCGATGTACTCGCCTGAATTCCAGGTGTGGAACGTGCTCTCGACCGCCGGCGCGACCATCCTCGGCGTCGGCTACCTGATTCCGATGATCTACTTCACCTGGTCGCTGAAGAACGCGCCGCGGGCCGGCGCGAATCCCTGGGGCGCGCGCGGCCTCGAGTGGGAAATCCCCTCGCCGCCGCCGACCGAGAACTTCGCCGTCACGCCGGTCGTGACCGAGGGCACGCACCAGTACGCTCCGAGCCGGGAGGTCGGCATTGTCTGACGCGCCGTCGAGTTACCAGCCGCCGCCGGTGGCGATTCATCCGGCGCCCGTCGCGGAACACGCGCACCATCCGTGGCTGCAGCACCATTTCGACAACATGGAGCAGCAGGCCGAGGCGTCCACGCTCGGCATGTGGGTGTTCCTGGTCACCGAAATCATGTTCTTCGGCGGCCTGTTCATGGCGTATCTCGTCTACCGCCATCAGTCGCCCTCGGGCTTCCAGGAAGCCAGCCATCACCTCAACATCTACTGGGGCGCCGCCAACACCGCGATCCTGATCGTCAGCTCGCTGACGATGGCGCTGGCGGTGCGCGCCGCGCAGACGAGCCAGCCGGCGAAGACCCAGGTCGGCTGGCTGCTGGCGACGATGGGCTTCGGCGCGGCGTTCCTCGGCATCAAGGCGATCGAGTACTACGACAAGTTCCGCGATCACATCGTCCCCGGCCCGTACTTCCAGTGGGAAGGGCAGTATCCCAAGCCGGCGGAGCAGTTCTATTCGCTCTACTTCGCGATGACGGGGCTGCACGCGCTGCACATGGTGATCGGGCTCGGCATCATGACCGTGATCGCGGTCATGGCGTGGCGCAAGACGTTCGACGAGGAGTACTACACGCCGGTCGAAGTCGCCGGCCTCTACTGGCACTTCGTCGACATCGTGTGGATCTTCCTGTTTCCGCTGCTGTATCTGATCGGCCGTCATTACCACGCAGGGTAGGAGAGCTATGTCAGGGCACGTCGCACCCAAGAGCATGTACTACGCGGTCTTCGCCGCGCTGATGGTCGGCACCGCGCTGACGGTCCTGGTCGCGTTCTACGATCTCGGCCCGCTGAACAACGTCCTCATGCTCGGCATCGCGATGACCAAGGCGGCGCTGGTCGTCCTCTTCTTCATGCACGTCCGCTGGAGCACGCGCCTGACGTGGGTCGTCGCCGCGTCGGGATTCGTCTGGCTGCTGATCCTCTTCGGACTGACGATGATGGACTACCTCACGCGCGGCTGGGTGCCCGGGACCTGGAGATAGCGCAGCGCCGCCTCAGCCCGGCGATCGTCGCAGTCGCCTAGGGCAGCCTCGTCAGCTTCATCGTCCGGCACCTCTCCCGCACGCCACAGCGGGGTTGCGTGCCGGCGTCGCCATTCACCGGCGAACGGCCGCCGCTCACCGAGGCCTGTGACCCACCCTGTCAGCAACCCTCGTATGGTTTGTCTATACTGAAGGTTCCCGTTCGACTATCCAGTAGCAGTCAGTAGAAGACATTCCTGAAATGAGCGACATCTCCAACGATCTCGCCGCGCTGCGCATTCCACAGGAAAGCCGCGGCAAGCGGGGCAAGCCGGTCCTCGTGACCCTCATCGTCCTCCTGGTGCTCGGCGCCGGGGCGTTCGGCGCCTGGTACTGGTCCACCGCGCTCCAGGCGGCGTCCGTCAAAGTGGTGCCGGTGAGCGTCAAGGCGGGGGGCCCCAACGCGCCGAGCGCGGTGCTCAACGCGTCCGGCTACATCGTCGCGCGGCGCCGGGCGACGGTGTCGTCGAAGGTCACCGGCAAGGTGCTCGACGTACTGATCGAGGAAGGTCATCCGGTGAAGGCGGGGCAGATCCTCGCGCATCTCGACGACACGCAGGCGCGCGCGTCGCTGAACCTGGCGGACGCCCAGCTCGCCGCGGCGCAGAAGGGCATGGCGGAGGACCAGGCGAAGCTGGCGCAGGCCGAGGTCACGCTGCGGCGGCGCGAAGCGCTGCTCAAGGAACAGGTCGTCGGCAAGGCCGAGGTCGACGACGCGCAGTCGATCGTGGATTCGACGCGCGCGCGGATCGCCTACTCGCAGCAGCAGATCGGCGTCTCGCAGCGGCAGGTCGAGCTGCAGAAGACGATGCTCGACGACATGATCGTGCGCGCGCCGTTCTCGGGGGTCGTGATCACGAAGGACGCGCAGCCGGGCGAGATGATCTCGCCGGTGTCGGCCGGCGGCGGCTTCACGCGCACCGGCATCGGCACCATCGTCGACATGTCGTCGCTCGAGATCGAAGTCGACGTCAACGAGACGTACATCAACCGCGTGGTGCCCGGCCAGAAGGTCGAAGCGGTGCTCGACGCGTATCAGGACTGGCGGATCCCGGCGCACGTGATCACGACGATCCCATCGGCGGATCGGCAGAAGGCGACGGTGAAGGTGCGCATCGGGTTCGAGGCGCTCGATCCGCGGATCCTGCCCGACATGGGCGTGAAGGTCTCGTTCCTGCGCGACGGGCCGGCCGCCGGCCAGGCGCCGACCGTGCCGCCGGTCATCGTGCCCAAGGCCGCGATCCGGAGCGTCGACGGCAAGTCGGTCGTCTACGTGCTCAACAACGATCGTGTCGAGCGCCGCGCCGTCAACGTCGGCTTGACCACGGGCGAGCAGACCGAAGTGCTGTCGGGCGTGCGCGCCGGCGAGCGCGTCGTCATCGAAGGACCGCAGACGCTGAAAGACGGCGACAAGGTGAAGGTTCAGTAACGATTCGCTGCGAATGAGCGCAGCGAATGAGCCACGCGAGCGGAGTGGGGCCGGGGTCCCCGCGAGCGAGCGTGTAGGGGGTCCTGGGGCAAAGCCCCCGGACTGAAAAAAAGATATGTCCAATTCCCTGGTGCAGGTCCGCGATCTCCACAAGGTCTTCCAGCGCGGCGGGCAGCGCATCGACGTGCTGCAGGGCGTCACCCTCGACATTCCCGAAGGGGACTTCCTGGCGCTGATGGGCCCGTCGGGCTCCGGCAAGACGACGCTGCTGAACCTGATCGGCGGCCTCGACACGCCGACCAGCGGATCGATCACGGTGGCGGGCGACCGGATCGACAACCTGTCGGGCGGCAGGCTCTCGGCGTGGCGCGCGCGGCACATCGGGTTCGTGTTCCAGCTCTACAACCTGCTGCCGGTGCTGACCGCGGCGCGCAACGTCGAGCTGCCGCTGCTGCTGACGAAGCTCGGGAAGGCGGACCGCCGCAAGCGGGTCGAGGTGGCGCTCAAGGCCGTCGGGCTCGGCGAGCGCATGCACCACTTTCCGCGGCAGCTCTCGGGCGGCCAGGAGCAGCGCGTCGGCATCGCGCGGGCCATCGTCACCGACCCGACGCTGCTGCTCGCCGACGAGCCGACGGGCGATCTCGATCGGAAGGCCGGCGACGAAATCCTCGACCTGCTGCAGGCGCTCAACCGGGATCAGGGCAAGACCATCGTCATGGTGACGCACGACCCGCACGCGGCCGCGCGCGCCAAGCGCACGCTGCACCTCGAAAAGGGCGTGCTCGTGCAGGAGGTGGCGGCATGAAGTTCCTCCCCATCGTCTGGCGCAACCTGCTACGGCGGAAGTTCCGCACCGCGTTCACCATGGGCGCGATCTTCTTCGCGTTCATGCTCTTCGGCGTGCTGATGGCGATCCGATCCGCGTTCGCCATGGGGGTCGACATGGCCGGCGTGAACCGGCTGATGGTGATCGACAAGGTGTCGATCATCAACCCGCTGCCCGCGAGCTACGAGAACCAGATCAAGACGATCGAAGGCGTGACCGACATCACGCACGCGAACTGGTTCGGCGGCTACTACCAGGACGTGCGCAACCAGTTCCCGACCTTCGCGGTCGACGCCGAGAGCTGGCTGCGGATCTACGCGAAGGAATTCGAGGTCCCCGAGGATCAGAAGAAGGCGTTCTTCGCCGACCGGACGGGCGCCATCGTCGGCGCCAGCACGGCGAAGAAGTACGGGTGGAAGGTCGGCGACCGCGTCCCGGTGCAGGGGACGATCTACCGGCGGCCCGACGGCGGCGCGTGGGAGTTCACGATCGACGGCATCTACGACTCGAAGATCAAGGGGGCCGACAAGACCAACCTGATCTTCCACTACGCGTTCCTGCGCGAGGTCATCCCCGAGCGCAGCGGGCTGCGCGATCGCTACAACTGGTACGTGTTCACCGTGGCGGATCCCGACAAGGCGCCCGAGGTCGCGTCGAAGATCGACGGGCTCTTCGCCAACTCGCCGTCGGAGACGAAGACCAACACCGAGAAGGCGTTCGTCGCCGGCTGGGCCAAGCAGGTCGGCGACATCGGCCAGATCATGATGTGGATCGTCGCCATGGCGATGTTCACGATCCTGCTGGTGTCGGGCAACACGATGGCCCAGGCGATCCGCGAGCGCACCAACGAGCTGGCCGTGCTCAAGACGCTCGGGTTCAGCGAAGGCCTGATCCTCGGCATGGTCCTGCTCGAATCGGCGCTGATCGCGTTCGTGGGCGGGGGGCTGGGCCTGGTGCTGTCCTATACCTTCATCACGTTTGCCGGCGATCCGACGGGCGGCCTGCTGCCCGCGTTCTACTTCCCGACGCCGGCCCTGCTCACGGGCGTGGCGCTGGTGTTCGCGCTCGGGCTCGGCGCCGGGCTGCTGCCCGCGCTGCAGGCCAGCCGGCTGAGAATCGTCGACGCACTCCGGAGGAACTGAATGCTCTCCCAGATCATCGCGGTCACGGCCGTCAACATCCGTTCGATCCGCGAGCGGCTCGGGTCGTCGAGCGTCGCGATCGTCGGCATCTCGGGCGTCGTCCTCGTCTTCGTCGCCGTGCTGTCGATCGCCGAAGGGGTCGCCGCGACGATGAAAGCGTCGGGCGATCCGCTGACGGTGATGATCCTGCGCGCCGGCAGCGACACCGAGATGACGAGCGGCCTCGGCGGCGAAGAAGTGCGTCTGATCCAGGACACGCCCGGCGTCGCGCGCGACGGCTCGGGCGCGCCGCTCATCTCCCCCGAGCTCTTCGTCGTCGTCGATCACCCGCTCAAGCGCTCGGGCAGCCCGGCGAACGTGCCGCTGCGCGGCGTGAGCCCTGAAGCGTTCAAGGTCCACGATCGCCTCAAGATCGTCGAGGGACGCAACCTCGAGTTCGGCCGCAACGAGATCATCGCCGGACAGGCCGCGGCCAGGCAGTTCGTGGATCTCACGGTCGGCCGCACGCTCAAGTGGGGCGAGAGCACCTGGACGCTCGTCGGGATCTTCGAGGAAGGCGG
>Ga0075364_10002366_pt1 | contig 10589 bp, 11 predicted proteins | sample EndMetdeltDD1764_FD_71517 | JGI IMG/M metagenome (GOLD analysis project Ga0075364, IMG submission 71517) | Populus endosphere microbial communities from Tennessee, USA - Endosphere MetaG P. deltoides DD176-4 | ecosystem: Host-associated > Plants > Roots > Endosphere | place: USA: Tennessee...
GGCGAATCGATGTCGCCGTTGGCGGTGACCGGAATGCGCAGGTCGGCCTTGATCGCGGCGATCGTCGCGTACTCGGCCTGGCCGGTGTAATGCTGGTCGCGGGTGCGGCCGTGCACGGCCAGCGCGGCGATGCCACAGTCCTCGGCGATGCGCGCGATCACCGGTGCGTTGCGGTGGTCGCAGTCCCAGCCGGTGCGGATCTTCAGGGTCACCGGCACGTCGACCGCGCCGACCACCGCCGCCAGGATCCGCGCCACCAGCGCCTCGTCCCGCATCAGCGCCGAGCCGGCCCAGGCGTTGCAGACCTTCTTGGCCGGGCAGCCCATGTTGATGTCGATGATCTGCGCGCCGTGGTCGACGTTGTAGCGGGCCGCCTCGGCCAGCTGGGTCGGCTCGGTGCCGGCGATCTGCACGTCGATCGGATCGGGCTCGCCGTCGTGGTCCATCCGGTGCAGCGACTTGCGCGTGCTCCAGAAGCGCGGGTCGCTGATGGTCATCTCGGACACGGCCAGGCCGGCGCCCAGGCGCTTGCACAGCTGCCGGAACGGCTTGTCGGTGACCCCGGCCATCGGGGCCAGGATCACCTTCGGTTCGATGCGGTAGGGGCCGATCTGCATGGTGCGGAGTGTAGCGGCGCCGGTGTCCGGGCCCGATCACGGGCCCGTGGGCTCAGCCCTCGAAGCGCGCGCGGACCTCGTCCAGCCGCGGCATCGCCTCGGCGGCGCCGGCGCGTTCGGTCGACAGCGCCGCATAGCGGTTGGCGAACCGCACGTGGGTGGCGAAGGCGGCGTTCGGCTCCTGCGCCAGCGAGGCGACCAGCGCACCGTTGAACGCGTCGCCGGCACCGGTGGTGTCGCTGGCGGTCACGCTCTCGGCGCCGACCCGGTAGTAGGGCTGCGCGTCGCCACGCGGCTGTTCCTCGGAATGCGAGACGAACACGCCGACCGAGCCGAGCGTGACCACCACGGTGCCGTGCGGCAGCAGCTTGCGGCACAGGCCATGCAGGCTGACGCCGTCCAGCGCGGCCACCGCGTCCGGCTCGATGCGCTCGCCGACATGGCGTACCAGCAGCGCGGCGAACTCGGTCTCGTTGGGGGTCAGCAGGTCGGCCAGTCGCAGCAGGCCGATGCTGGTGCTGGCATTGGCCGGCGCCGGATTGAGCACGGTGGTGACGCCGGTTTCGCGGGCCAGGCCCAGCGCCGCCTCGATCGCCTCCACCGGCGATTCCAGCTGGGCGAGCAGGGCGCCGGCATCGCGCAGCACCGGGCGGATGTTCTGTACGTGGTCCGCGCTCAGCGTGCCGTTGGCACCGGCGCCGACGACGATGCTGTTGCGGCCGCGGGCGTCGACGTAGATGCCCGCGGTGCCGGTCGGCTGGTCGCTGGCCTCGGCATGCAGCTTGATCGCATCGCCTGCGGCCAGGTCGCGCGCCAGGGCGCCGCCGACATCGTCGCCGAGCGAACAGACGAACCGGGTATTGGCGCCGGCGCGCGCCGCGGCCACCGCCTGGTTGAAGCCCTTGCCGCCCGGGCCGGTGCTGTACTGGCCGGCGATGGTCGCGCCGACGGCGGGCAGGTCGGCGCAGCGCCAGACATGGTCCACGTTGAAGGAGCCGACGACGATGACGGAATGCATGGGGCCTCGCGATGCTGCAGTGGTGCGGAAAGAATGTGCCGGACGCGGATCAGCCGAAGTGCGAGAGCACGCCGGCGATGGTCGCGGTCATCAGGGTGGCGATGCTGCCGCCGAGCACGGCGCGCAGGCCGAAGCGGGCCAGGTCCTGGCGACGCTCCGGGGCCAGGCCGCCGATGCCGCCGATCTGGATCGCGATCGAGCTGAAGTTGGCGAAGCCGCACAGCGCGTAGGTCGCGATCAGCCGGCCTTCCTCGCTCAGCGACATCCCGGCGACGCGCCCGTTGACGATGTCGGCCAGCTGCAGGTACGCGACGAATTCGTTGATCACGACCTTCTGGCCGATCAGCGAACCGACCGTGGTCGCATCGGCCCACGGCACGCCGATCACCCAGGCGATCGGGGCCAGCACGTAGCCGAAGATCGTCGCCAGGTCGGTCGGGCGGCCGATTGCGGCCTGCAGGCCGGTGACTTCGCCGATCCACGTCAGCGGCCAGTTGACCATCGCGATCAGGGCGATGAAGGCCAGCAGCATCGCGCCGATGTTCAGCGCCAGGCGCAGGCCGTCGCCGGCGCCGGCCGCGGCCGCGTCGATGATGTTGGCGGTGTTCTTCTCCACCTCCATCTTGACCGTGCCGCGGGTCAGCGGCTCGCCGGTCTCGGGGATCAGGATCTTGGCCACGACCAGGGTCGCCGGCGCGGCCATGATGCTGGCCGCCAGCAGGTGCTTGGCGTAGAACGCCTGCTGTTCCGGATCGCCGCCGCCGAGCATGCCGACGTAGGCCGCCAGTACGCCGCCGGCGATGTGGGCCATGCCGCCGATCATCATCGTGATCAGCTCCGACTCGGTCATCTTCGGGATGTACGGGCGCACGGTCAGCGGTGCTTCGGTCTGGCCGATGAACACGCTGGCGCAGACGCTGGTGGTTTCCGCACCGGACACGCGCATCACCTTGGTGATCGCCAGCGCCATCACCCGGACCACCGCCTGCATGATGTTCAGGTGGTACATCACGCCCATCAGCGCGGCGAAGAAGATGATCGTCGGCAGCACCTGGAAGGCGAAGATGAAGCCGTACTTCGAGGTGTCCATCAGGTCGCCGAAGATGAAGGTCGAGCCGGCGTTGACGAAGGACAGGATGTGGACGAAGCCGTGTCCGAGCGCGTCGAACACCTCACGGCCGCCCGGCACCAGCAGCACCAGCGCGGCGAACGCGATCTGCAGGGTCAGGCCGGTGGCGACCAGCTTCCAGTCGACGCGGCGCTTGTTGTTCGAGAACAGCCAGACGATGCCGATCAGGACAGCCAGGCCGAACAGGCCGAAACCGACGCGTCCGAAAGCCTCGAGCATGTGGATATCCCCAGAAGGAATGTTAAAGAATCGCGAAAGCGTAGCAGGTTGAGCGGTCGCGGTGGGTAAGCCGCCGCCGCGACAGGAAAATGAACGCGCGTTCGCACGCCATTGTCTGCGCGATGGGCGCCGCCGTGCGGTGCGTGGGTGCTCGCCCGACGCCCGTGGCGGATGCCGGGTGCGGGTCCTCTACACTGCCCGCCTGTCACGTGGAGAGCACACATGCATTACCGTCGCCTCGGCGCTTCCGGCCTGCAGCTGTCGGCTTTGTCCTTCGGTGCCTGGGTCACCTTCGGCCGCCAGATCGGCCGGGGCCAGGCGCGCGAGCTGGTCGCCACCGCTTGGGATCATGGCGTCACCTTCTTCGACAACGCCGAGGTCTACGCCAACGGCGACGCCGAGCGGGTCATGGGCGACGTGATCGCCGACCTGCGCCTGCCGCGCGATGGCTACTGCGTGTCCAGCAAGGTCTACTTCGGTGCCGCCGAGGATCCGCGCCCGACCCAGCGCGGCCTGTCGCGCAAGCATGTGGTCGATGCCTGCCATGCCGCGCTCAAGCGTCTGCGGGTCGATTACCTGGATCTCTACTACTGCCACCGCCCCGACCCGGACACCCCGGTCGAGGAGACGGTCGCGGCGATGGACCTGCTGGTCCGGCAGGGCAAGGTGCTGTACTGGGGCACGTCGGAGTGGCCGGAGGCGTTGATCCGCGAGGCCGCACGCGTCGCGCGCAGCCAGCACATGGCCGCACCGACGATGGAGCAGCCGCAGTACAACCTGCTGCACCGCGACCGGGTCGAGCTCGAGTACGCGCCGCTGTACTCGGAGCTGGGCCTGGGGACCACCGTGTGGTCGCCGCTGGCCTCGGGCCTGCTGACCGGCAAGTACGCCGATGGCGTGCGCGATGCGGGCCGCCTGGCGGAGCCGGGCCTGGAATGGCTGCAGCGGATGGTGGTCGGCGATGCCGGCGAGCGCCGGCTGGAGCGTGCCGCACGCGTCGCCGCGGTCGCCCGCGAGCTGGGCGAGGCGCCGGCCACGCTGGCCATCGCATGGTGCCTGCGCAACCCGCACGTCAGCAGCGTGATCCTCGGTGCCAGCAGCACCGACCAGTTGCTGCAGAACCTGCAGGCGCTGGACGTCGCGGCGCGTCACGACGACTCCGTCTGGGCACGGCTGGAAGTGGCCGCGGCCGCCTGAGCGCGTGGTCGTCGGCGCTACCTGCAGGGCGGGCGACGGGCCGGCATCCGATCGGTCCGACAGACGCTTGACACGAGAATGCGAATAATTATCATTAACTCCGAATCAACCGGAGCGTCGCCATGAACGTGCATCGCCTGACCCTGCCCAACGTCGAAGCCCAGCGTGTCCACGTCGCCCCGCCCGCCATCGGCGAAGAGCCGGTGCTGAGCAGCGAGACCCTGTTGAACGGGCGCCGCGAGATCCTGATCCGCCATGGCGACAAGCTCTATCGCCTGCGCCACACCAGCAACGACAAGCTGATCCTCACCAAGTAAGCGGGCCGGCGCGCCGTTGCCGGCGCCTTGGACCAGCGCGGTGTCGATCGCCCTGTGACGTGCCTGGCCGTCCCCGCGTGGCGGCCACCGTGGCAGCGGTCGGCACCCGTCTTGATGCCGCATGTGCCGCAGGCCAGCGCCGGCGCAGGGAGGTCGCGATGGCAGGCCTGCTTCATCACGCAACGATCCTGTCGCCACCGGTGCCGGCCGTTCTGCCCGCGCCGCGGCAACTGGCCGAGCTGGGGACGGTGCTGTGCCTGTACCGGCCCGAGGATGGCGGCGAACTGGGCGGCTGGCTGCAGGCGGTCCGCGCCGAGGCCAGCATCGGGATGGACAGCGACGGGCCGCATGAGAGCCTGTCGTTCTACGACGCACGCGACCGCTGCTGCTGGCGGCTCTATCTGCTGCCCGACAGCGATTTCCTGGCCTGGGACACCCTGAGCGCGCGTCTTCCGGCCTGTCGCGACGTGGCGGCCAATGGCGTCGCCGAACGCCTGTGGCGGCGGCTGGCCGGGCGGCTTGGTGGCGGCCACTGGCGGATCGGCGCGCTGCGGTTGCATGCACTGCCCGGTGCCGGAACCCTGGCATCGAGCCAGGCGCCGGTATCGGCGCTGGGGATCGCGGCCGCGCGCCGGATCGCGCGCGCCGAAGGTGCCGAAGGCGACATCCGCTACGACGACTGCTGCTGCGCGCGTGCGGCAGCGGCGCGCTCCACGTTCTCTCCGGCCGGTGGCAGCGAGGTGCCGCTGGTCAGGCTCTAGGAAACGCGCGTTCCCGGAGCTCCCCGGACCTCGACCGCCATGGACGGCACTCCTTCATCCGGCTCGCCACAGATGACCCCGACGACCCTGCGCTCCACGTTTCTGCCGGCCTGCCTGCTCGCGCTGTGCCTGCCCGCGCTGGCGGCACCAGCGACCGATCCACCGCCGCACGACCGCGACAGCATCCTGGCGATGCAGGGCGAGTACGCGGTCGACTTCGCCTTCGACGAAACCGTGCTGCTGCGCCCAGGCTACGAACGTGCGCCGGCGATGCGCAGCGCTGGCGACGAACTGGTGCTGGTGGTCGAGGACACGCCCGGGCGGATCGTGCTGCAGCACCTGCTGGTCGACGCCGGCAGTGGTCACGTGACCAAGCACTGGCGGCAGGACTGGACCTGGCAGGCCGGCCAGCGCTTCGAGTACGGCGGGGAACAGACCTGGCGCGTGCGCGCGATTCCCGCCGACACCACGCAGGGCGCGTGGACCCAGTGCGTGTACGAGGTCAGCGACGCGCCGCGCTACTGCGGCACCGGCCGCTGGCGCCACGACGACGGCGTCGCCACCTGGACCAGCGACCTGTCCTGGCGCCCGCTGCCGCGGCGCGAGTACACCCGCCGCAACGACTACAACGCGCTGGCGGTGATCAACCGGCACACGATCACGCCCGGTGGATGGACCCACGAGCAGTTCAACCAAGGTGCTGCGTCATGCCGACGGCCGCCAGGAAGAGATCGCGCGCGAGTCCGGATTCAACGACTACGTCAGGACCGACGCCATCGATTTCGCGCCCGCCCGCCGCTACTGGGCCGGCACGGCCGATTACTGGGCGCGTGTGCGCGCCCGCTGGGACCGGCGGCTGGTCCAGCCGCCCGGCCTGCGGTTGAAGACCGGCATCGATGGCATGGGCCTGATCATCCCGCTGTTCACCCAGGCCGGCGAAGAACAGGAAGGCAGGCACGTGCCCGATGCGGAGATCGATGCGCTGTTCGACCGCTGGGTCGAGCCCGCACGCTGAGACGCGACCGGCGGCGCGGATCGTCCGGTGCCGTGCGCCGAAAAAAGACCCCCGCATCCTTGCGGGGGAGGGGATCGCATCGGGGATCCCGGCATCGGGGCCGGGTATCCGGTCGCGCCCGGGGTCGGGCGGATCGATGGGTGTCACGCGGTGGCCTGTCAGCCGCTCCGGCCACGACGCGGCGACTCGCCGGCCGGATCGGTGCAGGGCGCTGAATGTCCGCAGCGGCGTCCGCACGGCCGCCGCGCCATGGCGCACCACAGGCAGTACGCGGTGACGCCTGTGCCGCTCAGGCGAAGACCTGGATGCGGCTGCCTTCGGCCGCTGCCGGAGCCGGTGGCGGTGCGGGCGGCGTCGGCGCATGTCGCGGTGCGGGTGGAGCAGCGGGCGCAGACGGTGCGGGCGGGGCCGTGGGCGCCGGAGGTGCCGGGGGCGGCATGAACCCGCCCAGGCTGGGCATCCGGTCCGGCACCGTCACCAGCACCTCCTGGCTGCGCTTGTCGCGCATCAGCCGCACGCGGCTCTGCTGGCCCGGCGGGCGTGCGCTGATCGCGCGCATCGCCTCGTGCGGCGAGCTGACCGCCTTGCCGTCGATTTCCCGGATCACGTCGCCGGCCTGCAGATCGGGCAGCGTGCCCTGGCTGAGGATCAGCACGCCGCTGTCGGTGCCGAAGTAGCGGCCCAGCTGCGGGTTCAGCGCGGTCAGGTTGAGCCCGTTCCAGCGCAGCGCCTCGATCAGCAGAGGCGAGCCGCAGTCGCCGCTGTCGCAGCCGGCGCCCCGGCTGAAACGCAGCACCTCGCCGCTGATGCGCGGCGCCAGGCCTTCCAGGTCCAGCGGCTGGCCATCCACCAGCGCCAGCGCGGCGGCGCTGGCGGGCTGTGCGTGCGCGCGGCCGATCACGAGCGGGCCGCTGATGCGGGGCGTCGCCTCGACCTCGTGGCGCCTGCCGTCGCGCTCGTAGGTCAGCCGCAGCGGACGGTCGCGGGACAGGTCGGACAGCAGGTCGCGCGCGGCGTCGACACGCGCCTCCGCATGCGCACCGGTGATCGACGTGCCACCGATCTTCAGCAGCCGGTCGCCGGTCTTCAGGCCGGCCTCCTCGGCGCCGCTGCCGGGGGTGACGCCGCTGATCCGCACGCCGTCCTTCCGGTCAGCCTCCAGCAGCACGCCCAGGCGCGGCCGGCCGGTACCCAGCTGGATCGTGCGCGACGAGGAGGCGATGCCGTGCGCGGACAGCTCGGCCACGCGGCGGGCCGCGGCCTGCAGGTCCGCGCGTGCGGCGGCGAGTTCGGCCTGACGGCCGGTGGCGCTCTCGGTGGCGAGCGCCGGGCCGATCGTGCAAGCCAGCAGCAGGGCAAGCGGGGTGAGGCGGAAGGCGAGCGGGTGCATGGTGGACTCCGTGGGCATCGGGGACATCAATAGACGGGAAGGACGGCGTAGTCGGCGCCGCCGCCATGGAGCACGGCCAGGCGCTGGTCGGCGGCCAGTCCGGTGAGCTGGCGCAGCACATCGACCCGCTCGCGCCACAGCCCGGTGCGCGTGGCGGCATCGAGTTCGCCCCAGGCCAGCGCGTCGTCGATGCCGGCCACCTGCGCCTGCAGCGAGGCGGCCAGCGCGAGCTGCACCGCATCGCCGCTGTCGCCGCTGGACAGTGCGGAGAGCAACGCTTCCAGTCGCGCCGACTCGCCGTGGAGCTGCTGCAGTTCGCTGGCCGTTGCGGTCGGTGGCGCGGACGATGGCGGCATCGTGGCTGCAGCCGTCGTGGGGGCCGTCGTCCGGCGCGCGTCCGGTGCCGGGAGCGGCGCATCGGAGGTGTCCGCGCTGGGCGTGGGGACGTGCTCGACCGATGCCGGAATCTCGACCGCGACAGCGTGGCGCGTGGGAGCGGTGCCCGACGCGATCGCCGGTGGCGTATCCGCCTGCCGGGGTGCATCGACCAGAAGCAGGGCAGGGGCCGCCGCGAGCAGGCAGACCGCCGCGGCGATCGCGGGCAACCGCCAGCGTGGCGGGCGCCTGCGTGCATGCAGCTGGCTTGCGAAGCGGGCGGCCGCCGCCGGAGGAGGCGTTTCCAGCGGCAGGGCGGCGAATGCCTGCTGCCAGTCCTGGGGAGGGCGGATGTCGGTCATGGCGATTCCTCGACCTGCAGCAGCATGCGCAGGCGGCGGGTGCCGCGCGCCAGCTGCGATTTGGAAAAACTCTGGCTGCGCTGCATCAGTGCGGCGATCTCCTCGTGGGTGTGGCCCTCGGCGTGGTACAGCCACAGCACGCTGCGGGTGGCCGCCGGCAGGGCCAGCAGCGCGCGCTGAAGGGCCGCGGCATCGGCAGCGGCCGGTGGTGGCGCGGCGGTGTCTTCCGGGTCGTGCCCGTCCAGCGGCAGCGCCTCGTCGATCCGCCGGTTGCGACGCATGTATTGCAGCGCCTCGTTGATCGCCACCTGCCGCAACCAGCCCCAGAACGGACCCTGCCCACGGTAGTCGCCGACCCGATGCAGCAGCCTGAGCATCGTGTCCTGCAGCACTTCGCCCGCCGCTTCACGGTCGCCGCACAGGCGAAGGGCCAGGGTGAACACCGGGCGCTCGAACCAGCGGTAGAGCTGCTCGAACGCCGCCGCCTCGCCGCCGCGCGCGCGTCCGAGCAGCGACTCGGGGACGTCGATGGCGAAACCGGAGCGGGGAGCGCCCGCGGCGCGCGTATCGGCCGCGGCGACCGCAGGAGCGGATGCGAGGCAGCGGGTGGGCGCGTGCAGGGCGGGTTCGGTGCTCATATGACCGTGTGGATGCAGCTGGCGGCGAAAGCGTCGCAGGCGACGATGCGGTCCGCGGCCGGCGGCGATGGCGACCGCCTATACTGGGCCGACTGGGGATCACGGGCCATCGGGCCGCAAGGAGCTGGGGATGTTCGAATCGAGTTTTCTCGCCATCGTGCTGCTGGTGGCCGGCATCATCATCCTGTTCAAGACCGTGCGCATGGTGCCGCAGGGCTTCGAGTGGACGGTGGAGCGCTTCGGCCGCTACACCCACACCCTGACCCCGGGCCTGCACTTCCTGGTGCCGGTGATCTACGGCGTCGGCCGCAAGATCAACATGATGGAACAGGTGCTGGACGTCCCCAGCCAGGACGTGATCACCAAGGACAACGCGGTGGTGCGCGTGGACGGCGTGGTCTTCTTCCAGGTGCTGGACGCGGCCAAGGCCGCCTACGAGGTCGCCAACCTGGAAGTGGCGATGATCGCCCTGGTCCAGACCAACATCCGCACCGTGATCGGTTCGATGGATCTGGACGAATCGCTGAGCCAGCGCGAGACGATCAACGCGCAGCTGCTCAACGTGGTCGACCACGCCACCAATCCATGGGGCCTGAAGGTCACCCGCATCGAGATCCGCGACATCCAGCCGCCGCGCGACCTGGTCGATTCGATGGCGCGGCAGATGAAGGCCGAACGCGACCGCCGCGCGGTGATCCTGGAGGCCGAGGGCCACCGCCAGTCCGAGATCCTGCGCGCCGAGGGCGACAAGCAGGCGGCGATCCTGCAGGCCGAGGGCCAGAAGGAAGCCGCGTTCCGCGAGGCCGAGGCCCGCGAGCGCCTGGCCGAGGCCGAGGCCCGCGCGACCGCGATGGTGTCCGAGGCGATCGCCAACGGCAACGTGCAGGCGATCAACTACTTCGTCGCGCAGAAGTACGTGGAAGCGTTCGAGAAGCTGGCCACCGCGCCGAACCAGAAGTTCGTGCTGATGCCGATGGAGGCCAGCGGCATCATCAGCTCGATCGGCGGCATCGCCGAGCTGGCCAGGGAGGCGCTGGGCAAGGATGAGGCGCCGGTCCGTACGCCGCCGCGCCTGAGGGACTGACCATGCGCTGGGATGCCGTTGGCTGGGGAGCGGTGGCGCTGCTGCTGTTCGCGGCGGAGACGCTGGCACCCGGCGCCTTCATGCTGTGGATGGGATTCGCCGCCGCGGTGGTGTTCGTCGGCGTGCTGCTGATGCCGGGGACCACGCTGCTGATGCAGGTGGTGGCGTTCGTCGTGCTGAGCTTCGTCTCGATCCAGATCTACCGGCGCTGGTTCCGCAAGCGCGCGCGCCAGAGCGACCAGCCGCTGCTCAACCGCCGCGCCGAGCAGCTGGTCGGCACCGTGGTGCCGCTGGAGCAGGCGATCGCCGGCGGTCGTGGCCGGGTCCGCATCGGCGATGCGTTCTGGGTGGTGGAAGGGCCGGACCTGCCGGTCGGCACCCCGGTGCGGGTGATCGCGGTCGACGGCATGACCCTGAAGGTGCAGCCGGCCTGACAGCACGCGGCCGGCCGGCGGCATGCCGCCGGC
>Ga0075364_10002367_pt1 | contig 10588 bp, 11 predicted proteins | sample EndMetdeltDD1764_FD_71517 | JGI IMG/M metagenome (GOLD analysis project Ga0075364, IMG submission 71517) | Populus endosphere microbial communities from Tennessee, USA - Endosphere MetaG P. deltoides DD176-4 | ecosystem: Host-associated > Plants > Roots > Endosphere | place: USA: Tennessee...
CTCATCGACGAGGTGAGCGAGTACGGCAGCTCGGTCGTAGGCGGCAGCGTCGCGGTCATTTGGCCATCCGATCGAAGCGGCTGATGATGCGCTGGGCGGAGACGTTCACGAGGATCGTGATGACGAACAGCGCGGCGCCGAGGCCGATGAGCGCCGCCCGGTGGTTGCCCGAGGCCTCACCGAACTGGTTGGCGATGATCTCGGCCATCGTGCTGCCCGGCTCGAACAGGTGGGTGGTGATCTGGACGCTGCCACCGATGACCAGCGCGACGGCGATGGTCTCGCCCATCGCCCGACCGAGGCCGAGCATGACGGCGCCGGTGATGCCGCCTCGGCTCCACGGGAAGATGGCGCCCCGGATCATCTCCCACCGGGTCGCGCCGAGGGCCAGCGCCGCCTCTCGCTGGGCGTTGGGCACCGTGGCCACGATCTCGCGGCTGAGCGACGTGATGATCGGCGTGATCATGCACGCCAGGATCAGGCTGGCCGTCATGATGCTCTTGCCGTAGGCCGGCTCGCCCAGGAACCAGCTGAACACCGGCCAGCTGCCGATCGAGCCGGCGATCGACTGGTACAAGGGCTCGATCCACGGGATGAGCACGAACAGCGCCCACAGGCCGTAGACCACCGACGGGATGGCGGCGAGCAGGTCGATGAGCATGCCGATCGGCGAGCGCAGCTTCTTGCCGGCGACCTCGGTGGTGAACAGCGCGATCCCGAGGCTGACGGGCACGGCGATGAGCAGTGCGATCAGCGACGACAGCAACGTGCCCCAGATGAGGCCGAGGCCCCCGAACTTGCCCTGCGACGGGTTCCACTCGGAGGAGAAGAAGAAGTTGAGGCCCTCCTCCTTGATCGCCGGCCACGCCTGGACGGTGGTGGTGATGGCGATCAGGCCCAGGATCAGCAGGACCAGCAGGCCCGACGCCAGGGCGAGGCCCCCGAAGGTGCGGTCGCCACGACCCGCCTTGCGGGAGCCCACGAGGGCCTGGTGGGCTGCGGCCTTGCGGGATTCGGGGGTGCTCGACACCCGTTCCGGCTCGTCGGGGTCTCGGTCAGGGGCGACGGCCACACGTGCTCCAGCGCAGGCAGGGGTGCCGCGCGAACGGCCCCGGATCAGCGGTCACGCGCAACCTAGAAGGGTGGGGTTGCGCTCAAGCGTGGAGGAGGTGAACGAGAGGTGAACAGCGGACGAAGGCGCCATGGCCGGATCACGGTTCACCCGGCCGTCACCCGTCGTTCGCGTGCCGCTTCCCCGGTTCACGGTGGCGGGGACCGCGACTCAGCTCGTGCGCCGGTCGAGACGGTCGAGCCGGTCGTCCTCGTCCTCGGGGGGCACGTACTTGTAGCCGAGCCCCCGGATGGTCACGATCCGCTCCGGCTGCGAGGGATCGAGCTCGATGCGGGCCCGCAGTCGCTTGATGTGCACGTCGAGCGTCTTGGTGTCGCCCACGTGGTCCTGGCCCCAGATGCGATCCATCAGCTGGTCGCGGGTGAGGACGCGGCCCGGGTGCTGGAGCAGCAGCGACAGCAGCTCGTACTCCTTCAGCGGCAGCTGCGCGGGCTCGCCCCGGATCGTGACCTCGTGGCGGTCGTGGTCGATGGCGACGTCGCCCACCGAGACCGTCGCCGTGCTGACCACCGCCGCTGCGGGCGTCGTGACCCGGCGGCGCAGCACGGCCCGGACGCGGGCCACGAGCTCGCGCAGCCGGTACGGCTTGGTGATGTAGTCGTCGGCGCCCATCTCGAGGCCGACCACGATGTCGATCTCGGAGCTCTTGGCCGTGACGAGGATGATGGGCACGTCCGACCTCGTGCGCAGCTGCCGGCACACGTCGATGCCCGACAGGCGCGGCAGCATCACGTCGAGCAGCACCACGTCCGGGTCGACGTCGGCGAACACGTCGAGCGCCTCGAGGCCGTCGCGGGCCACCTCGACCACGAAGCCCTCGCGCCGCAGGCCGAGCGACAGCGCCTCGACGAAGGACTCCTCGTCCTCGACCAGCAGGACCGAGGGTGCGGACCGGGCCATCGGCGGTCAGTGCTCGTCCGAGGGAACCGCGCCCTCGAGCGAACGCCAGCGATCGGCACCGTCCTGCTCACGGCGCCAGCCCGTCACGAGGTAGCGGACGCGCTCGGCGATGTTCACCGCGTGGTCGCCGATCCGCTCGAAGTACCGCCCGATCAGCGCGAGCTGCACGCACGCCTGCAGGCTGAGCCCGTCGTCGCCCTGGTGGGCGTCGAACACCGCCTGGATGAACTCGTTGCTCAGCAGATCGAGCCGGTCGTCCATGTCGTCGAGCGCCGCGGCCAGCGCCACGTTGTCGTCGGCGTAGGCGTCGACGGAGAGGCGGAACAACCGGGCCGCCTCCTCGCTCATGCGCTCGATGAGGCCGCTCAGCCGGGGCGGCAGGTCCACGCCGTACAGGCGGCGCGTCCCTTTGGCGACGTTGACCATCAGATCGGCCGATCGCTCGATCTCGGCGGTGAGCCGCAGCGCCGCGATGATCCGGCGCAGGTCGCCGGCCACGGGCTGCTGCAACGTCAGCAGGTGGTCGCAGCGGTCTTCGATCTCGACCATCAGCGCGTCGACCTGGTCGTCGTCGTCGATGAGCCGTTGCGCCGAGAACAGGTCCTGGCGCAGCAGCAGCTCGGTCCCCCGCGGGATCGTCTCCTCGGTGAGCGCAGCCAGGCGCAGCACCTCGGTGCGGACGTCGTCGAGCTCCTGCTGGAAGGCCTTGCGGGCGTCGTCGGTCATGTCGTCACCAATCGGGGTCGGCCGCGCCTGGAGGTTCGAGGATGCGCCGGGCCTGCACCCAGACCCGGGCCTCGGCCACGTGGGCCGAGATGAGCAACCAGGTGCCGACCAGCTGGACGACCCCACCGAGGGCCTGCTGGTCGTCGCCAGCCCGGGCGACGAAGGCTCCCAGCTGCTCGACGTGCAGCTCGAGCGGCGCGGCGGTCGCGCCGATCGAGCGGGTGGGGGCGGGCCGCTCGTCGGCGAGGTCCGCCACGAGCATCCGGTACCGGTCGAGGACCTCGTCGACGATGCTGCCGACGAGGTCGCCGATGCGGTGCGGCACCGCCCCGTCGGTGGCCGCCGCGGCGGTGGCCAGCGATCGGACGGCACCCGCGCTCAGCGAGCGGGCGGCCAGCGCGCTGATGGCCGCCAGCGAGCCGATGACGGCACCGCCGATCGCCGTGGCGCCGTCCCCGTCGGCGGGGACCGCGGCTGAACGACCGGCCACGTAGCCGCTCGTGCCCCGGACGAGGTCACCGAGCGGGCCGTCGGCGAGCGCCTCGTCCGCCGCCGCCAGGATCGAGCGCAGGCACTCGAGCTGGCGGTCGACGGACCGGGCGATCAGGTCGACCTCCACCCACACCGCTCCGTCGGCCGGAGCCGGGGCGCGGGCGAGGTCGTCGACGGTCATGGCCGGGAGGTCAGCGGACCACTCGGGTCAGGGGACCTGGATCTTGTCCAGCTGGGCGACGGCCTTGGTCCGCAAGGCGTCGGGCAGCTTGGCGTAGTCGACCTCCTTGGCGATCCCCTGGCCCTCGTTGAGGATGTACGTGAGGAGGCCCTTGACGGCCTTGCCCTTGGTGGCGTCGGTCTGCTTCGCGTACACGAGGATGTAGGTCGCCGACGTGATCGGGTACGCCGTCTCGCCGTCGGTGTCGAGGGCGCTGTAGGTCAGGTCGTCCTTCACCGTGGCCTTCTCGACGGCCGCCGAGGCGCCCTCGAGGGTCGGCGCCACGAACGTGCCGCTCTTGTTCTTGATCGAGGCGAAGCTCAGGCTCTTGGCCTTGGCGTCGGAGTAGTCGATGTAGGCGATCGAGCCCTCGGTCGAGGCGACGGCCTGCGTCATGCCGCCGCTGCCCTGGGCACCCTGGGTCGACGACGGCCACTGGACCGTGTCACCGGCGTCGAGCTTCCAGTCCGGCGTGGCCTTCTTGAGGTAGTTCGTGAAGTTGCTCGTCGTGCCCGAGCCGTCCGAGCGGTGGACGACCACGATGTTGGAGTCCGGCAGCGAGGCGCCGGAGTTGTCGGCGGCGATCGCCGGGTCGTTCCACTTCGTGACCTCGGCCTGGAAGATCTTGGCGAGCGTCGACGGCGACAGCTTGAGCTCGCTGACGCCCTTCACGTTGTAGGACACCGTGATCGGCGCGGACACCGTCGGGAAGTACAGGAAGTCGCCGCCCTTGTACTTCGCCTTGTCCTCGTCCTTCACCAGGCTGTCCGTGCCGGCGTAGTCGACGAGCTGCTCTTGCAGGTCGGTCTTGCCCTTGCCCGAGCCACCGCCGCCGTACGTGACGGTGAGGTCCGGGGCCTCGTCCTTGAGGGCGCCGATGATCTCCTCGTTGAACGACGCCTGGAACGTCGAGCCGGAGCCGTTGATCGATCCCGACAGGGTGGAGTAGTCCACGCCCGAGCTCGGGGCGTCGGTGCCGCCTGCGGTCGAGCCGCCGGGTGTGGTCGTGGTCGTGTTGCTCGACGAGCAGGCGCCGGCGGCACCGAGGCTCAGGACGAGCGCGACGGGCAACGCCGATCGACGGAAGAGTGAACGCAAAGGAGCCTCCTAGGGCGCATGAAAGGCTGGGGTGATCCCGCTGTTTCGTTTCGGCGCGCAAGCTAGGGAGCCTTGGTGGCCCGCAAGCGTGGTCCCGGTGAACCAGAGGTGAACTTCAGCGGAACGTTGGTCGCGGGCGCGAACGGCCGGTGACGATCAGGGCGACGGCAGCCGGGCCTCGAGCCCGTCCAGCAACGAGCGATCGAATTCGTAGGTCAACCGCTCACGGGCGTCGTCGATCGACACCCACGCCACCTCGTCCACCTCGTCGTTGGGCACGAACGCGTCCGCGCCCACCTCGGTCATCACCCAGTACCGCACCCGCTTGGGCCGGCCCCGGTGGTCGACGTACTCGGCCCAGCCGAGGTCGGCCCCCAGCGCCACCCGGACGCCCGACTCCTCGAGCACCTCGCGCACCGCGGCGTCCTCGAACGTCTCGCCCGGATCGAGCTTCCCCTTCGGGAACGACCAGTCGTCGTAGCGCGGTCGGTGCACGACGAGGACGAGCACGGCGTCGCCCGCCGGGCGCACCACGACCCCGCCGGCGGCCCGCACGAGCGGACGACCGGGCGGGTCGTCGGGGCTCGGTCGCGTCCGCGTCACGAGCGCGTCCGGGTCACGGCGTGGACTTGCGCAGGGCGAGCGCCAGCTCCTGCAACCGCAGGTGGGTCTCGACCGTGCCGACCCGCTCGACGTGGGTCCACTCGCCGTCGGGTCCGAGCGTCCACGCCAGCGTGTCGTCGGCCAGGTTGACCTCGAGCACCTCGCGGAGCTGATCCTGCAGCTCGGGGACGTCGATGCTCACGAGCGCCTCGACCCGGCGGTCGAGGTTGCGGGGCATCCAGTCGGCCGAGCCGATGTAGTAGAGCGGCCCGCCGTCCGCCGCGCCGTGGGCGAAGTGGTAGATGCGTGAGTGCTCGAGGTAGCGGCCCACGATCGAGCGCACCCGGATGTTGTCGGACAGGCCCGGCACCCCGGCGCGCAGGCAGCAGATGCCCCGCACCACGAGGTCGATCGACACGCCCTTCTGCGACGCCTCGTACAGCGCGTCGATCAGCTTGGGATCGACGAGGCTGTTCATCTTGAGGATGATGCGGCCCTTCTTGCCCAGCTTGGCCTCGTTCTTGATGAGCTTCTGGAGGCGGGGCCGCATGTCGCGGGGCGACACCAGCAGCCGACTGAACGCCATGTCACGGCCGTAGCCGGTGAGGAAGTTGAACAGCTGCGTGAGGTCGGAGCCGACCTCGGGGTCGCACGTGAGCAACCCGAGGTCCTCGTAGAGGCGCGCCGTCTTGGAGTTGTAGTTGCCCGTGCCGATGTGGCAGTAGCGGCGGATGCCGTCGGACTCCTCGCGCACCACGAGCGTGGTCTTGGTGTGGATCTTGAGGCCGACCAGGCCGTACACCACGTGCACGCCCGCCTTCTCGAGCGCGCGGGCCCACTCGATGTTGGCCTTCTCGTCGAAGCGGGCCTTGAGCTCGACCAGCGCCGCCACCTGCTTGCCCCGCTCGGCCGCCCGCATGAGCGAGCGGATGATCGGGCTGTCGCCCGACGTGCGGTACAGCGTGAGCTTGATGGCCAGGACCTTGGGATCGATCGACGCCTGGCGGATGAACTCCTCGACCGACGTCGAGAACGACGAGTACGGGAGGTGGACCATCAGGTCGCCCTGGCGGATGGCCCGGAAGATGTTGGCCGGCTCGTCGTCGTCGGCAGCGAGGCGGGCCTGCGTGATGGGGTGCCACGGCGGGTCCTTGAGGTCCGGCCGGTCGAGGGCCCCGAGCGCGAAGAGCCCGCCGAGATCGAGGGGCCCGGCCAGCGGGTAGATGTCCTCGTCCTCGATGTCGAGCTCGCGCTGGAGCAGCTCGCGGATCTCGTCGCTCATCGCCACGTCGACCTCGAGGCGCACGGCGCGGCCGAAGCGGCGGCGGCGCAGCTCGAGCTCGACCGCTTCGAGGAGGTCGTCGGCCTCCTCCTCCTCGAGCGTGAGGTCGGCGTTGCGGGTGACCCGGAAGCTGAAGTGGCCCTCGATCTCGAGGCCCGGGAAGAGCGCGTCGAGGTGGCGGGCGATGACCTGCTCGAGGGGCACGAAGCGCTCGCCGTCGGGCATCACCACGAAGCGCGGGAGCAGCAGGGGGACCTTGACCCGGGCGAAGCGCCGGGCCTGCTCGGCCGGGTCGATCACCACGACGGCGAGGTTGAGCGACAGGTCGGAGATGTACGGGAAGGGGTGGCCGGGATCGACCGCCAGCGGCGTCAGCACCGGGAAGATGCGCTCCTCGAACACCTCGTCGAGGTACTTGCGATCGTCGTCGTCGAGCTGGTCCCACGACGAGAACCGCACCCCGACCTCGGCCAGCGCCGGCACCACCGAGTCGATGAAGATCGCCTCCTGGTGGGCCACCAGCTCGACGACCCGCTCGCGCACGTCGAGCAGCTGCTGCGCCGGGGTGCGCCCGTCGGGGCTGGGCGAGATGAGCCCGGCGGCGACCTGGTCCTTGAGGCCGGCCACCCGCACCTGGAAGAACTCGTCGAGGTTCGAGCTGAAGATGGCGAGGAACTTGGTCCGCTCGAGCAGCGGCACACGGGCATCCTCGGCCAAGGCCAGGACCCGGGCGTTGAAGTCCAGCCAGCTCAGCTCGCGGTTGAGGAACCGGGCGTGCGACTCGGCCAGCGCCGGAGCGCGCTCGTCGCCGTCACCGCCACCGGCGGGCAGGACCCGCATGACCGAGGACGTGCCCAGGTTGGACTCGGTGGTGGTGTGCTCGAGCCGAACCAGCGCGGCCGCGACGTCGGCGGTGGAACGGGTGTCGGCCATGGCCCGCAGACTACCGAGCGGCCCGGCTCCCCAGTAGGGGCGCAGATCACGATCGCGTGCCGGGGCTGACGGCACGGCGTCGTGCCGTTGAACGGCGGGTGAACCGGGCTCGCCGGCCGCCCGGTCGAAGACGAGCTCGTCCTCGACGATCGCGGCCACGTCGTCGCGCAGGTCGATGGTGGCGTCGCCGCCGCGACCGTCGTGGTTCCCGCGGCCGTCGCGACCGTCGTGGTCCCCGTCTCCCGCGCGAGCGTCGGTCGACCCGAGCGCGTCCTCGGGACCCGTGACGTCGGCGGGCCGGGGCAGCGCGAGCGGTGCCGCCGGACCGGGGGGCAGCGAGGGCGGTTCGGGCGCGGCGGGCAGCGACGCCGGTGCCGTCGGCCCGGCCCGCAGCTCACGCCACGCCGCTCGGACCGGCTCGGCCAGGATCGCCCCCGCCCGCTTGATCGGGGTGGCGATCCCACCCGCCGACGCGACCGCGCCGCCGATGCGGCTCGACAGCTCGCGGACCGACGCGAGCTCGCGCCCGAACGGACGGCGTCCGCGTGGCGGCCCGCTGCTCATCGGTGCGGGGTGCTGCTAGCTGGAGGCCGCGGCGGGGCGGTTCTGCTGGTCGTCGTCCTCGTCGGGGATCCCCAGATCCCAGTCGAGGACGAGGCGCTCGCGCTCGGCGTCACGGATGACCCGCTCGCGGTTGCGCCGGAACTGCGGGTCGTGCGGGGGCAGCAGCAGGAGCCGGGCGGCTGTGCGGGAGCGGAACTCGTCGATGATCGAGCGCTCGCCGAAGTCCGAGCGGACCTCCCAGTGCGGCGCCACCGGGCCCAGGTAGACGACCTTCACGTGGCCGCGCGGCGGTTCGTTCTCTTCCTGGGCGATGCTCATGCGGGGTCGGCTCCTGTCGCGGTGAAGCCGATCACTCTACTTGTCCGGCTCGGGCGACGCCGAGCGTCCGATCGCGCCACGGGCCGCGCGCCGGTCGCGGCGCCGCCGGTCGGCCCCATCGCGACCACCCCCGACGGACCGGGGATCGCGGCCTTTGTTTCGTGGGCATTTCCGGTTTCGGCGACCGGAGGCGTTAGCCTTGCGGGACTGATTCGCGCCCGGGTACGTCCTCGCTGGGAACTTTCCGGGTGCCGACTCCGTACAGCACGCAAGACCACGGAGGCGTACATGGACAACGAGTGGATGGCCCGGGGCAACTGCCGCCTCGAGCCGCCATCGACCTTCTTTCCCAGCGACGGTGTTGGTGTCGAGGTCGCGAAGCGCATCTGCGAGGACTGTGCCGTCAAGGCCCCCTGCCTCGAGTACGCGCTGCGCAACCGCATCGATCACGGCGTCTGGGGTGGGGCGTCCGAGCGGCAGCGCCGCCGGATCCTCAAGAAGCGAAAGATCAGCGTGGTGGCCGCCGACGATCACCAGGTCTCGTCGCCCTCCACCTGAGCCTCGTCAGCCGCCGGCGCCGAAGGACTCGACGAGCGAGCGGCACCCGTCCGCCATGCGGTCCATCATCGACCGCTCGCCCTCCGGCAGGGTGTGCACCACCGCCATCAGGCGGTCGTGGTCGCCGCCGGCCACCACCGTGAACACGCGATCGCCCCGGTCGACCACGACGACGTCCTCGCCGCCGGCCCCCATCTCGGTCGCCGCCGCGCCGTCCACGTCCATCGTGGCCCCGCCCGTGGGCATGGCCGACCACTTGACCGCGCCGGGCTGCGCGTAGACCGACACCATCGTGCGGCCGTCGCTGAACACGGCGTGCAGCATCCCGTCCCGGCCGGCGAAGCCGTGCACGCGATCGAGGCCACCGGCCATCGTCGCGGGGATGCCGGCGCGGTCGAGGGTGGCATCGGACGCCTCGGTGAAGGCCATCTCGCTCGGGTTCGGCACCGAGGGGGCTCCCGCAGCCATCGCCTCGTGACGGGCTGCGAACGCGTCGACCGGCGGCACGAGGCGATCGGTCACCGGTGTGATGCCCAGCACGAGCACCACGGCGACGGCCACCGCTCCCACGGCCGCGGCCACGCGGACGCCGCGTCCCCGCGACCAGTGGCGGCGCTCCCGGGGCGCGGCCGGGGCCACGGTCGTGCGGGGCCGGAACCCCGCTGCGGCGGGAGGCTCAGGGGGGACGACCGGCGCGACGGGACCCACGTCGAGGTGCTCGAAGAAGCCCGGTGGCGGTTCGACGTCGGGTAGGCCCCGCAGCGCCGACCGCGCCGACCGCAGGGCCTCGAGCTCGGCGCGCGCCGCGGGCGACCGCTCGAGCAGCGCCCGCACCGTCGTCTCCTCGTTCGCCGTGACCTCACCGTCCAGGTACGCGCTGAGCAGCTCGCCGGTGGCGTCGTCCACCGGATCCACCGGGTCCACCGGGCCTGCCGGGTCCATGCCGTCGCTCATGCGAGCGCCTTGCGCAGGGCGGCGCGGCCGCGGTGGATGCGGCTGCGGACGGTCCCGATCGGGATGTCGAGCGACTCGGCGATCTCCTCGTAGCTCTGACCCACGACGTCGCACAGCACCACCACGACCCGGAAGTCCTCGGGCAGCGCCAGCAGCGCGACCTGCACGTCGTCGGGCAGCACGGCCTGGGCGAGCGCCTCGTCGGCCGCGAGCGCGCCGGGCAGCACCCGATCGGGGTCGTCGGGCAACGCCTGGACGGGCCGGCGCTTCTTGCGGCGCACGTCGTCGAGGAACGCGTTCGTGGTGATCCGGCTCAACCAGCCCTCCAGGGACCCGGGCTTGTAGGTGGCCAGGCCCCGCTGCACGCGGAGCAGCACCTCTTGCACCAGGTCCTGTGCATCGTCGTGATTTCCCGTGAGTCGGTACGCGACGGTGTAGAGGAACCGCCCACGTTCGCGGGCGATCCACTCCCACGTCGGCACCTCGGTCATCGCTGGCGTTGGAAGCCCGTCGTCGTCGGCCTCGGCCACCCCGTGATCCTTGCAGGCGGCTGCCTGCGGGGGCGACCGAGCGAGACGGGTCCGTCGGCCAGCCGTGGCCGTGACGTCGACCGTTCGACTCACGCCGGGAACGTCGCACGACGAAGGGTGGTTCCCGCGGTCTCCCGCCGCCGGGTCCAACGAGTCGAACGGATCAACGGGATCGATCAGTTCGACCAGAGTCAATCGGATCAACTGGATCCGTCGGTTCGACCGGATCCGTCGGTTCGACCGGGCCGGGCGTCAGGATCGGGCCGGTTCGCCATCGG
>Ga0075364_10002368_pt1 | contig 10585 bp, 8 predicted proteins | sample EndMetdeltDD1764_FD_71517 | JGI IMG/M metagenome (GOLD analysis project Ga0075364, IMG submission 71517) | Populus endosphere microbial communities from Tennessee, USA - Endosphere MetaG P. deltoides DD176-4 | ecosystem: Host-associated > Plants > Roots > Endosphere | place: USA: Tennessee...
CATCCAGAATAGCCGTATCCACGATCTGTTCATTTGCGAAAACAATACTGCGTGTGAATTTGCCGTCGGAAATCCGAATGTCGCGCCTTATGCAGCTATCAGCGCGCACGGCACCCGAAACCTCACGGTCAAGGACACGACAATCGACAGCGTAACATACGGTATCTTTGCAGGCAGTGCGATCGATGACAGTGGATGGCCACCCGTGGTCACGGATCTGGCCAGCAACATCAGCCTCGACAATGTGACGATTTCCCGCTCCCGTCGTGAAGGTATTCTTCTCGTTGCTGCAGACACCGTCAGCATGAATGAGGTTACGATCGATAACTCGCAGCAAGGCCGCGACATGGACCTGGTTGTTCTGCAGGGGACTTCTAATGTGACGATAACGGACATGACACTGAAGGGAGGCGTCAACGGTCTGATGTTGATTTCCGCCAGTACGTTGCCTGATGAAGCAAAGACAACCAATGTGCGTGTGAACGGACTGTCGATCCAAGACACCAACAATGCCGGGATATTCTTCAATCCAGTGACCGACATCAGCCTCAGCAATGTGACCATCAAGAATGCCGGTACTTATGGCATGTTCCTGTATGGCGATGAATGGGGTTTCCTGGGCGGCCCCATCAAAGACATCAGTTTCGACAATGTCGTCATCGATGACACGACGCTGGCAGGGCTTTATTTCATGGGGCCAAGTGAAAACCTCACAGGTAACATTCGCGTTATCAATACGCCACGCGATTGCAAATCCGACGCGTCGTGGATGGGCGGCCTGAGCGGCTCGATTTCGCAGGATCCGGGTTCCGTGCTGCTGCTTAACGGCACGGCGATCGACAGCACGAATTTCGATGGACGTTGCGGTTAAACCAACACAATCGGCTGAAAAACATCGAGGATCGGGCTATCCGGTCCTCGAACCAGCGGTTTTCAACATCAATTCCCTTGCTCTGATCAAAACGGGCCTTGGTGCCAATCAGCATCTTTTCCCCCGGCGTAGATCGGTGCCTTGTCATCCCTCTCACCGGCCAGAACGCAGCCACAAGTTTTATGCCTACCCGGCGGGAACGCCAAAAATTGCAAATTGGCTCTAGCTTTGGAGCGTGGGCTTGTTATACCTCTCTGCCCCAGAGGAAACCGAAAATGCCAGACGAAGCCGAAGACGGCGACAGTACTGACGGATACCGAATGACCGCGACCCGCTTCGACGCGGCGTCGCTTTTTCATGAAATCAAAGCTTTTACATCAACCGCGCCGGCAACGGGGCGGCTTTACGCGTTTCCTAATTTCAACAACAGAAGGATTGGCCTCACCCTGACGGGCGGTCTCTACAATATATGATTTTCGAATGGATGTCCGACCCGGCCGCTTGGGCGGGTCTTGCCACCCTTATCGTTCTCGAAATTGTTCTCGGTATCGACAATCTTGTCTTCATTGCCATTCTGGCGGACAAGCTCCCGGAACACCAACGCGAAAAGGCCCGCCTGATTGGCCTTAGTCTGGCGCTGGTCATGCGCCTCATCCTGCTCGCTTCGATCGCGTGGATCGTTACCCTAACCGCCCCATTGTTTACCGTTGCAGGCATGGAGATATCCGGTCGTGACCTGATCCTTATTGTTGGTGGCGTCTTCCTGTTGTTCAAGGGAACGATGGAACTGCACGAACGGCTAGAAGGACATACCGAACACAAGGAAGGCAAGATCCACCACGCCATTTTCTGGCAGGTTCTTGTCCAGATCGTTGTGCTTGATGCAGTCTTCTCGCTCGACAGCGTCATCACCGCCGTTGGCATGGTGAAAGAACTGTCGGTCATGATGATCGGTGTTATCGTGGCAATGGCCGTCATGATGATGGCATCCAAGCCACTAATGGCATTTGTGTCCAAACATCCAACCGTCGTCATCCTTTGCCTTGGCTTCCTGATGATGATCGGTTTCTCGCTGGTCGTTGAAGGTCTCGGCTTCCATATTCCGAAGGGTTACCTCTATGCCGCTATCGGTTTCTCTATCCTGATCGAAGCGTTCAACCAAGTCGGTCGACGCAATCGCGAACGGTTCATGAGCACGGGTGACCTGAGAGAGCGTACGGCCAATGCGGTTCTGTCGCTACTTGGCAGCCGCAAGAGCGAGACGTCGCTTGGCGAAGCAGGCGACGTGATTGCCGACCGGGCAACGGAGAACGAACTCTTCACCCCGGTCGAGCATGACATGATCGAAAGTGTGCTGGCGCTCGCCGACCGTCCGGCAAAATCCATCATGACCCCACGCCGTGATGTCGAGTGGCTTGATATTGACGACAGCGAAGACGAACTGAGAAAGCAGATCATCGAGACGGGCCATTCCCGTTTCCCGATCGGTCGTGGCAGCCTGGATGACTTCGTCGGCGTCGCGTTCGCGAAGGACTTGCTCCGCGACCTCCTGGAAACCGGTAAGATCGATTTCGATCGTTCCCTGCGCCAGCCTCTTGTCGTGCATGAAAGCGTCAGCGCCCTGCGCCTTCTGGAGCAGCTTCGCCAGTCGCCTCTTCAGGTCGCTATTGTCCTTGATGAATATGGTTCGATGGAAGGCATGGTCACACCAACCGACTTGCTGGAAGCCATTGCCGGCGAGTTCCTGGATGATGACGAGCCGTTCACTCTCGAGCGCGAGGCAGATGATGCCCTGCTGGTCGATGGCCGTACCGACATTCGTCACGTGTCAAAGATCGTTGATGCCGATCTGGTGGATGATGCCGACCGTTACTCCACGTTGGCAGGCCTCATCCTGTGGCGTCTTGGCCATCTTCCGCGTCAGGGTGAAACGGTCGTATTTAAAGGTCTAGTCTTCGAAGTGGTCGCGCTTGATGGCCGCAACATCAACAAGGTGAGAATTAAAAAACACCTCACAGAGCTGGAAATAACCTCTCTCGAGGCGTGACTTCGGTCCGTCACTTACAATACGTGCCCCGGCAGTCGTACCGCGAGACTGCCGGGGCGCCAACGACCTGTAGGCGTTGACTTTGCAAGGTCCGACCTCCATCTTTAACTGACATGCCGAAGAAAAAGCCGACAGAAAATGATGGCCCTGAGCTGGTCAAAACGTGGGAGTTGCCAACCTCGGCAACGCTCGGATCGGCTGTACGCGCCAAAGGCATTCTGCAGGAAGTTCAGGCACGGCTTCCGATGACCATTCGCAAGTCGATCGACCTTGAGGTCGGCATACTCACGCTGGCACTACCGGAAACGTCGAGAACAACTTTTCGTGCCGCATCAGCAACGGTTTCCGAAGTGCTCGCCAATATTGCCAGCCTGCCGGTAATACCCCGGGAAATCGAAGACATCCTGACCATCTCGACAACGGAACGCCATAGGTGGCTGAATGATGGCCGATTGCCCAGTGCCGGAACGCGCACGGTGAAACTGCGAGGACGTGCGAAAAAGATCACCTTCCATGTCTTCGAGCCGAAGGTTGTCGAAGATCTGCTGGACCGGGGAACGGTTGATGAATGGCGTGAAGAAGATGCCGCCGCCAAGCTGGAAAACAGACGGCGAGCAGCCTATCAGGCCAAACTCACACGCTCGTTGAAAAAGGCCAGCAAGGACAAAACAAAAGCAAAACCCAAATCCGATGAGACCAATCTGTCAGGATGGGAAGATTTCGACCGCGACGGATTTTTACGCTAATTTTTGAGCGGCAAGTAGTGAGATGCCTTGCTAGCACTATCCCATACGTTCAGAAACATATTCGCCCGGCGATGCTGGAAATACCACGGTCTTGTTTCCATTCAGGAAGACCCGGTGATGAATATGGGCATGTATGGCGCGGGCCAGCACTTGGCTCTCCACGTCACGGCCAAGACTGACATAGTCCATCGCACTTTGTGCATGGGTTACGCGCGTGGTGTCCTGCTCAATGATCGGCCCTTCATCGAGATCTGCGGTGACGTAATGCGCCGTCGCACCAATCAGCCGCACACCTCGCTCATAGGCCTGTTTGTAAGGGTTGGCCCCTTTGAAGGATGGCAGGAAAGAGTGGTGAATATTGATGATCCGGCCAGACATTTCCTGACACAGTTGGTCCGACAGAACCTGCATGTAGCGAGCCAGCACAACAAGTTCCGCATTGGTATCATGGACAACCTGCAGGATCGCCGCTTCGGCCTCGGGCTTGGTCTCCGGCGTGACGCGGATGTGGTAAAAAGGAATGTCATCATTTACCACCTGCTTTTGATAGTCGAGATGATTGGAAATCACCGCAACGATCTCCACCGGCAGCGCCCCTATACGAGAACGGTACAGAAGATCATTCAGGCAATGGCCAAAGCGCGACACCATGATCACCACCTTGGCTTTGCGGGACTGGTCGTGGAACTCGTATCCCATGTCAAAATCTTTTGCGATGGATGCAAAGCCCTCAGCCAGGGCGTCCCGGTCCGCGCCCTTCTCCGAAACAAAACTTAACCGCATGAAAAAGCGGTCATTTTCCTGATCGGTGAATTGTGAACTGTCGTTGATGTTGCATCCGCAGTCGGCCAGATAACCGGACACGGCGGCAACGATACCGCTTCGTGCGGGGCACGAGACTTTCATGATGTATGCCATTCTACCCTGCTCTCCTGCTCAACCCTATCACCAGGGTAAAATCCGCTTTCACAGTGTTCTATTTCGCTGCTGCACGATATTTTAGACGATTTCTGCAGCAAGTTCCTTGCAGCCGGTTTCGAGCAGATGGCCAAGATGCGGCGCAAAACTGTTCCAGATATCCATGCGGAACCGATCTGCCGCATCACGCCGCAGCACCACGGTTACACCGTCGAAATTTGTACGACGCGCCTCACCAACAGGAATGGTATCGATGTCGCGGGCGCAGCCAAGCGTCAGCAGTTCGGCGGCCTGTGGCCCCTCGATCACCACTGTCACTTCGCGGCCGGAGATATCGACAAGACTATGCGGATGAGCCGCATAGATGTTTGCACAGGCAGCAACCAGACCCGCAACGTCATCCACCGGGCAATGGATCGTCCACTCATCCGGACCGAGGTGAACCACCTCGACTGCGCCTGAGGAAACACGCGCACCGATCCTGTTTGGCAAAACAAGACCAAGAGTATTGTTCAGCGGTGACAGGTCACCACGCGCCCGCAGCGACAAGCGCCCATTGGCCGAGGAAAGGCTGACCCGCGCAGCCTTGCTTTCGGCCAGCGTACCTGAGGTGGGAAAAGAAACGCGCATATTCATGGTCATCTCCAGATCAGATCTTCAGGCGGGAGTTTTCGGGATCGACAAACACCATGCCGGTAATTTTTGCGGCAATGGCGCGGTCCGGCATCGGGATGTAGACCGTCTCACCGGCCCTCTCATGACCACCCTCCACCAGAGCCAGTGCAATTGGCTGGCCAACCGCGTCCGAGTGGTAAGCGGAGGTCACGTGACCCACCATTTTCATCGGGATCGGCTGGTTTGGATCAAAGACGATCTGGGCACCCTCTTCCAACTTCGAGCGGTCTTCGGTCAGAAGGCCGACAAGGTGTTTGCGCCCCTTGGCAGTGAGGTCAGGGCGTGCAAGGCCACGTTTGCCAACGAAGTCAGGTTTGTTCTTGCCAACTGCCCAGCCCATCGCCGCGTCATAAGGCGTGACCGTGCCGTCGGTGTCCTGACCAACAATGATGTAACCCTTCTCGGCGCGCAGCACGTGCATGGTTTCCGTGCCATAGGCGGTGATCCCATATTGCTGGCCGGCCTCCCAGAGGATGTCCCACAGCTTGCGACCAAGCGGCGCCGGAACATTGACCTCAAAACCGATCTCACCAGTAAAGCTGACCCGGAACAGCCGTGCCGGCATTCCGGCCACCGTGCACTCCACACAGGACATGTGCGGGAAAGCCTCTTCCGTCAGCTCGACACCCTCGACCAGCGGTGCAAGCAGCTTCGCCGCATTCGGACCGTTCAGGGCGATGGTCGACCACTGTTCGGTAGTGGAGGTCAGCCAGACATTAAGGTCAGGCCATTCGGTCTGGAGGTAATCCTCCATCATGTTCAGAACCCGCGCCGCACCGCCGGTGGTGGTGGTCACGTGGAAACGATCCTCCGTCATGCGGCCGATAACACCGTCGTCGCGGATAAATCCATCATCGCCGAGCAGCAGACCGTAACGGCAACGACCTGGTGCCAGTTTGGTCCACGGATTGGTGTACATGCGGTTCATGAACTCGACGGCATCGGGGCCGACGACTTCGATCTTACCAAGTGTCGAGGCATCGAAGATACCGACGCTGTCGCGCACCGCACGGCATTCGCGGCCAACCGCTGCATCCATGTCTTCGCCGGGTTTTGGGAAATACCAGGCGCGGCGCCATTGGCCGACAGGCTCATAGGCGGCGCCGTGCTCTTCGGCCCAGCCATCAATCTGTGTCTTGCGTGTTACCTCAAAATGTCCGCCACGGTGATACCCTGCAAAGGCGCCAAAGGTCGTCGGCGTGTAAGGCGGACGGAATGTGGTCAGACCGACTTCCGGCTGGCGTTTGCCCAGCGCTTCGGCCGCAATATTCAGGCCGTTGATGTTGGACATCTTGCCCTGATCGGTCGCCATGCCATTGGTGGTGTAACGTTTGACATGTTCGATCGAGCGCATGCCTTCACGAACCGCCAGTCGCAAGTCCTTGGCAGTCACGTCGTTCTGGTAGTCGACAAAGGCTTTTGCCTTGCCGGGATGACGGTCGCTTGGCAGTTCTGTATGCGAGACGCCTGTGCCTACCCGGTCATGATCCACCAGATAGCCGGAGGTACCACTTATCTTGCCAAGCGCTTCTGCAACTTCACGGCCTCGTTCCGCACCGTCCTTCAGCGCAGCTTCAATGCCCCAAAGCCCCCGCCCTGCACCGGCAATCAAGCAATCTTCATTGGTTACAGCTGGCAGGAAAGTCGTGCGTTCATCATCCCAGGCTATCTTGCCTTGAGTGTGGGAAAAGAGATGCAAGGAAGGGGTCCATCCACCCGACATCAGCACCGCATCGCACGCGATAGACTGGCCGGCGCCCACAATAGAACCATTGACCGGGTTCGCGCGAACCGAACTGACACGCAGCCGTCCCGACGTCGCCGTCACCGTATGCGACAATCGAACCGGGATGCCGAGTGCCCGGGCTTCATTCACCAGTTCTGGCCGTACATCAGGCCGTGTATCGATGATTGCCTGAACGCGAGCACCAGCACCATGAAGATCAAAAGCGGCATACCACACACTGTCATGGCTGGTGACCACCACTGGCCTGTTGCCGACCTTAACGCCGTAACGGTTGAGATAGGTCTGGGCAGAACCAGCCAGCATTACCCCCGGACGATCATTGCCATGAAACACCAATGGCTTTTCCAGCGCACCCTGCGCCAGCACCACCTGGCGCGCCCGTACCCGCCACAGGCGTTCACGCGGCACATCCTGCGGCAGGGTTTGAAGGTGGTCGGTTAGCTTTTCGCATAGACCGATCATGTTCTGGTGATAATAGGCAATGGCTGTTGTCCGGGTCATGACCCTGACGCCCAAATCCTTCAATGCCTTCAGCTCATTGGCTAACCAGTTCCATGCAGGTTGGCCATTGATTTGTGCCTGCGGCTCAGACAGCAAGGTACCGCCAGCCTCGGCATTTTCATCAACGACAACGACTTTCAGACCATCAACGGCGGCAGCGCGTGCAGCAGCCAGACCGGCTGGACCAGCACCGACGATCAGCACATCGCAGTGAAGGTTGCGCGAGGCATAATGGTCGGGGTCTTCTTCAGCCGGGGAAACACCAAGTCCGGCCGCGGCCCGGATGAAAGGTTCATAGAACTTGTTCCAGAAGCTCTTCGGCCACATGAAGGTCTTGTAGTAGAAGCCGGCCGAAAACAGCATATAGGCCATGTCGTTGATGGCGCCGACGTCAAACTTCAGGCTTGGATATTTGTTTTGGGATGTGGTCTCCAGACCGTTCCAGATTTCCTGCACGGTGGCGCGGGTATTTGGCTCGAACCGTCCTGCACCCCGTCGTGTACCGATCAGCGCGTTCGGCTCTTCCGATCCGGCAGCGACCGGACCACGTGGCCGGTGATATTTGAAGGAGCGGCCCATCAGGTGCACGCCATTGGCAAGCAGTGCTGACGCAACCGTGTCACCCTTGGCGCCGCGATAGGTCTTGCCGTCAAAGGTAAAGCTTACAGGGTTGCTTGTATCGACCCGGCCACGACCGGAAACGCGGTATGAGTTCATTTCGACACCTCGGAGCGGACTGGCGAGCCGACAGGAACACCCGGCAAAGAAGCAAGATCAGGGCGTGGCTCACCTGCACGGTAGGTGGTCAGGAAGCGGTCGCTGACCGTGTCGCGCACAGCATTGAAGAAGCGGCCACAGCCATGCAGATGCCGCCATCTTTCAAAATGCGGGCCTTTGGTGTTTTCACGGATGAACAGAAACTCTTCCCACTGCTCGTCCGTCTGTGACGAGGGATTAGCTGGGCGAATGACATGGGCCTGACCGGCATAGGTGAATTCAGCTTCCGGCAGTGTTTCCTGGCAATAGGGGCAATTGATCAGCAACATATCTTAAGCTCCTCAGTGAGCCACAGCCGCGGCAGCGGCCTCGTCGATCAGGCGACCCGAGCGGAAACGCTCCAGCGTGAAAGGTGCGTTGATCGGATGCGGTTCGTTTTTCGCAATGGTCCAAGCAAAGGTATGGGCAGCACCCGGGGTTGCCTTGAACCCGCCGGTGCCCCAGCCGCAATTGACGTAGAGACCGTCAACCGGTGTTTTGCCAAGAATGGCCGAGCGGTCCGGTGTCACATCGACAATGCCGCCCCATTTGCGCAACATCCGCATGCGATTGAAAATCGGGAAGATTTCCGTAATCGCTGCAATCGTGTGTTCGATCAGCGGCAAACCGCCCCGCTGCGAGTAGGATGTATACTGGTCGGTACCCGAACCGATCACCAGTTCACCCTTATCGGACTGGCTGATATAGGCGTGAACGGCATTCGACATCACGACGCAAGGGAAAATCGGCTTGATCGGCTCAGAGACCAGTGCCTGCAACGGATAACTTTCCAGCGGTAGGCGAACGCCTGCGGTTTCCATGACAACCGATGTATGGCCTGCGGCAGAAACTGCGACCTTCTTGGCCTTGATGAAACCTTTAGCTGTCTCCACACCGGCAACGGAACCGTCGGCATTACGGCGAATGGCCGTAACCGGGCAGTTCTGGATGAGGTCGACACCACGTGCTGCTGCACCACGGGCATAACCCCAGGCGACCGCATCATGACGTGCCGTACCTGCACGCTCCTGTAACGCGCCGCCCACGACAGGATAACGAGCATTGGGCGAAATGCTCAGCGGAGGGCAATATTCCTTGCATTCCTCAGCGCTCAGCCAACGATTATCGACGCCGTTGAGACGGTTGGAATGAATATGACGCTTGAAGCTCTGCACATCATGCACCGTATGGGCCAGCATCAGAACACCGCGCCGCGAATACATGACGTTGTAGTTCAGTTCCTGACTGAGATTTTCCCACAGGTCGACGGCGTGGTCGTAAAGCCGCGCACTTTCATCATAGAGGTAATTTGAACGGATGATCGTGGTGTTGCGGCCGGTATTTCCACCGCCAAGCCAACCCTTGTCGATGACAGCGACATTGGTAATGCCGTGCTGACTTGCCAGATAGTAGGCGGCCCCCAGACCATGACCGCCAGCGCCGACGATGATCACGTCATATTCGGCCTTTGGCGCACTGTCGGGCCATTGCTCGTCCCAGTTCTTGTGGCCGGTAAGGGCGTTGCGCAACAGGTTAAAGGCATTAAAGCGCGTCATGAGCGGGCCTGCTGGTTGGAACATCTCGTGATGGAAAATCTACGGAGATTTATTTGGACCAAGCTGGACAATTGCGTCCCTTTGAATGAATATTTGCGCCATGACCCTACAACGCCCCAAGAAATGTCTCAGCGTCGCCTTCCTGCTTGCCGACCGATTTACGCTGTCAGCATTTGCAAATTTCGTGGATGTGTTGCGTTTGGCGGCCGATGAGGCAGACCGTTCCCGGCCTATATTGTGCGAATGGTCGGTGCTGTCGGCGAGCATGGACAGCGTGCGGTCAAGTTGCGGCGTAAAGGTGCAGCCCGATACCCGTCTCACCCAGGCGAAAGACTATGATTATATCGTCGTCGTGGGCGGGTTGATTGGTGACCAAAGTGCGTTGGATCCGGAAACGCTGCGTTTTCTCCAGTCGCGAGCAACAACCGGCCTCCCTGTTGTTGGTTTGTGTACTGGTGTCTTTATCTTGCATGAGGCAGGTCTACTGGATGGTTATCGCTGCTGTGTAAGCTGGTTTCACCATCAGGATTTTCTGGACCGCTTCGATACCGAACAACTGGTTGCAGATCAGATCTTTGTGGTGGATCGCAACCGCCTGACTTGTTCCGGCGGTCACAGTGCTGCGCATCTGGCAGCCTTTTTGGTCGAGCGGCATATCGGTCAGTCGGCGGCGATCAAAAGCCTCAACATCATGATGATCGACAACGCGCTAAGCGGTGAAAAACCTCAACCTGGGCAACAAAGCTCAAGGCGGGCCAATGATCCGCT
>Ga0075364_10002370_pt1 | contig 10575 bp, 10 predicted proteins | sample EndMetdeltDD1764_FD_71517 | JGI IMG/M metagenome (GOLD analysis project Ga0075364, IMG submission 71517) | Populus endosphere microbial communities from Tennessee, USA - Endosphere MetaG P. deltoides DD176-4 | ecosystem: Host-associated > Plants > Roots > Endosphere | place: USA: Tennessee...
GTCAGGCCCGCCGGCGGGATCGGCCGGGTGATCGTCGAGCCGGCGTCGGTCATCCGGCTGCTCATGAAGCGCTGATGCAGGTTCAGCGAGACCTGCGGACGCCCGCCCGCGACGGCGGCCGGGTTCCACCACAGGCCGCCGGCCCCTTGCGAAGCGCCCTCGCCCGCATTGGCGCGGCCCATGCCCTCGGCTGAGCCCTCCCAGGCGGCGTAGCCCCCGGCCTGGGCCTGGGTGGCCACCGCGGCCAGGGAGACCGCGCCAAGAAGACCGATACGATTCAAATGTTTCGACATCGACATAATCTTATTTGCTCGCAAAAAAGCCGCGGCTTTCGCCGCGCTTTGGCTCGGGGAAAAAGGGAGTGTCGGCGGGGTGGCGGCCTAGGCCGCCGCGGCCGCCTCTTCGATGGAAATCTCTGCGGGCAGGCGGACCGTGAAGGTCGAGCCACGGCCCACTTCGCTGGTGACGCTGATCGCCCCGCCCATCAGGGCGCAGAGCTTCTGGCTCACGGCGAGGCCAAGGCCGGTGCCGCCGTACTTGCCGGCCGTGCTGGCGCTGACCTGGGCGAAATCCTGGAACAGCCGGGCGATGTCCTCCTCGGCGATGCCGATGCCATCGTCGTCGACGCGGATCTCGAACCAGTTCGCCCCGCCCTTGCTCTCGCGGCGGACGTGGAGGGTCACGGCCCCCTCCTTGGTGAACTTCGCCGCATTGCTGAGAAGGTTCAGCACCACCTGGCGCAGCTTGGTCTTGTCGGTGCTGACCGAGCCGAGGTCGTCAGGCGCCTTCACCGACAGCACGTTGGCGTTGGTGTCCATCAGCGGCCGGGCGGTGGAGACCACCTCGTCGATGAAGCGCTTGAGCTCGAAGCTCTCCACGGAGATGTCGACGGAATTCTGCTCGATCCGGGTGACGTCCAGGACGTCGGTGACCAGCGCCAGGAGATGCTGACCGGCCGCATTGATGCGCTCCAGGTCCTTCAGCTTCTGCTCCTCGGCGGCGCTGTCCTGCCCCTGCTCCAGCAGCAGTTCGGAATAGCCGATCACGGCGTTCAGCGGCGTGCGGAACTCGTGGCTCATCTTGGCCAGGAAGATGGAGCGTTGGGTGTTGGCCCGCTCGGCTTCCTCCTTGGCGCGCTGCAGGCGCACGGAGGTCGCGCGATGGCGCTCGGCTTCCTTCTCCAGGTCGGAGCGCAGGGCGAGCGTGCTCACGTAGTAGATGACCATCCAGGTCATGTAGAGGGTGGCCGAGCCGATGGAGATCCAGCCCACCGCGGTGAGCTGGTTGGTCGGCACCCGATCGGCGAAGCCGCCGTTGATGAAATAGGCGAGCGCGAAGACCACCACGTCGGCCCCGAACATGCCCAGGACCATCAGCGGCCGGTCGGCGAGGTAGAAGAAGCCCCACAGCAGGGCGATCACCGCCCAGGGCAGCAGGGGTGAGCTGACCCCGCCATAGAAGAACGAGCCGAACAGGGAGGCGAAGGCCAGGATCTGCACGGTCAGGCCCGCGCAAAGCTGCAGGTTGCCGGTCCACTTCAGCACCAGCGGCAGGGTCCAGAACGACCAGATCGCGGCGATCATGGTCCAGACGACGACGCCGGGATGAGGATCGGTGAGATAGAGGAAGACGCAGATCGACTGCGCCATCAGCGGACCGAAAAGGTGTGTGAAGACGTAGTTGCGCGCCATGCCCAGCTCGGAGCGCTCGCGCTTCGCCGCCGCTGGCACAAACCAATCGATCACGGCTACGACAGAGTTCAGCATCTTTTGGCGGCCCGCTTTTTGGACGGTAGATTCGCCTCTACTTGCCCTCACACCCCTTAAGAACAGGTGCACGCCCTTTCGGCCGCTGCGGAAACCTCATTTTAAGATGGCGGCGCAATGCTCGTCAGGAATTCGAGCCTGAAGACAACCGCGGCGGGACGGCGACAACTATGCCGATCGCCCGCCTGAGAGGTGCGACAAGCCAATGTCGACGAACCAAATAATCGCGCCGGAGCCCGGCAACTGGATCGATCGCACGGTCGATTGGTTCATCCCGCCCGCCCTCGCCGCCGAGCGTGAGAAGCGACAGCTGGCGCGCATGTTCCTGATCAGCCACCTGCTGGGCCCTTTCCTGGGCCTGGTGGTTCCTGGCGCCCTGATCTTCGTCGATCCGACGCCCGGCATCCCCGTCGCGGTGCTGGCGACCTCCATCGTCGGCTTCTGGGTCTTCCCCTTTCTGCTGAAGGCCTTCGGCGACCGCCACTACAACCTGCTCTGCTTCATCTCGGTGCAGAACCTGGCGTTCTGCATCCTGTGGAGTTGCTTCTTCTACGGCGGCGTCACCTCGCCCACCCTGGAGTGGGTGCTGACGATCCCGCTGCTGGCCTTCTGCTACCTTGGCCCGGCCGCCCGACTGCGCAACCTGGCGCTCATCCAGATGGGGCTGAACGTGGCGGCCTTCGTGACCGCCTATCTGCTCATCCCCACGCCGGTCGAAGACGCACCCAGCGCCGCGCTGCAGGCGCTCGGAATCGTCTCCACCCTGGCCTGCCTGGGCTACGTGGCGATGATGGCCTTCTACTACCGGCGAATTCTCGACTCCGGCGCCGAGCTGGAAGTCGAGATGCGCAAGCACCTGATGACCGCCGCCCAGCTGCGCCGCGCCACGGCCGACGCCGAACGGGCGGGCGCGGCCAAGGCGGAGTTTGTCGCCAGCATGAGCCACGAGCTGCGCACGCCGCTGAACGCGGTGATCGGCTACAGCCAGATGCTGCTCGAGGAAGCGCAGGACGAGGGCGACGAGGATTCGATCGAGGACCTCGAGAAGATCCACAAGGCCGGCCACCACCTGCTGCACCTGGTCAACGAGGTGCTGGACCTTTCCAAGATCGAGGCCGGCAAGATGGAGCTGGCGCCCGAACCGATGACGCTGGGCGAGTTCCTGTCCTCCGTCGTCGAACAGCAGCGCCAAGCCGCCGAGGCCAAGGGCCTGGCGCTCGAAGTCGAACTGGGCGACCGCCTGGGCTCGGTGAACTGGGACGGCGGGCGGGTTCGCCAGGCCTTCACCCAGATCCTCGAGAACGCCGTGAAGTTCACCGAGACGGGCAAGGTGTCCGTCACCGTGCGCCGCGAGGCCGGCGGGCCCGAGGGCCAGGTCGTCATCACGGTCCGCGACACCGGGCCTGGGATCGAGCCGGACCTGCTGCCGACCCTGTTCGAGAAGTTCACCGTCGCCGACGACGCCTCCAGCAGCAAGTACGGCGCAGCGGGCCTTGGCCTGGCGCTCAGCCTGGCGCTGTGCAAGCTGATGGGCGGCGAGATCAATGTGGAAAGCGTTGTCGGCAAAGGCAGCTGCTTCACCATCGTGCTGCCCGCGGCGCATCCCACGCCCACGGCCCATTCCCCCCAAGACCGCGACGCCGAGGCGGAAGCCTCGGTCGAGCTCGCAGCCTGACCTCAGGGCGTGACTGACATGACCAAGATCCTGCTTGTCGAAGACAACGAGATGAACCGGGACATGCTGACCCGGCGCCTCAGCCGCCAGGGCTTCCAGATCTGCTGCGCCGTGGACGGCCCCGAAGGCGTCGCCATGGCCGAGAGCGAGATGCCCAACCTGATCCTGATGGACGTGGCGCTGGGCGACATGGACGGCTGGGAGGCCACGACCCTGATCAAGGCGCGCGCCTCCACCGCGGAGATTCCGATCATCGCGCTGACCGCCCACGCCCTGGCCAGCGACCGGCAGAAGAGCGTCGACGTGGGCTGCGCCGACTTCGACACCAAGCCGGTGGACCTCCCCCGGCTGCTGTCCAAGATCAACGCCTGCCTGGGACTGCCCTCGGCCGCCTGACCCTCCTGAAGGGGATCGCCAGCTCCGAAACGCCCGCCTCTCCGGAGGCGGGCGTTTTGCGTTGCGGGCCTGGACGCCGCCAGACGCTCAGATCAGCGGCCGTCACCCCGAACGACCCAGAGTACATCTGAGTGTCTCGAAGTGGGACAATCTGATTCAGGAATCATTCAACCTTACCCATGAAGTAATAATTCCCGATAACCTTACAGTGTTCGTACGTACACCAGGCATCAACCGGTGCCGTATATAACACCCACAAACCCGAACAACGGGTAGGTGGGGTTATACAATGCTGAAGAAGAACTTTAACTATACGCCGCCAGCGGCGTTGACCGGCTCCATGCGTGACTATCGGTATCCCCGTGGTTCTGACCTCCAGGACCGCGTCGAAGGCTTCTACAAGTGGCAGAACCTTCGCCGGCAGCACGGCCTGTGGCCGTTCTCGCGTTCCACCGATGAGCGTCCCTCGACGGTCACCTCGGCGCGCGACGACGCTGGCGGCCGCTTCCGCGGCGTCAATTTCGCCAGCCAGGACTATCTGAGCATGTCCTCCAACCCGGCCATCAAGAAGGTCGCGCAGGAGGTCATCGAGGAGTTCGGCGTGCACAGCGCCGGTTCTGCCGCGCTCGTGGGCAACACCTCTCACTCGGTGCTGCTGGAGCGCAAGATCGCCGAGTTCCTGGGCATGGAGGACGCGATCCTCTTCCCGACGGGCTGGGCCGCCGGCTACGGCGTGATCAAGGGCCTGGTGCGGTCCACCGACCACATCGTCATGGACGCCCTGGCCCACACCTGCCTGCAGGAAGGCGCCGCGGCCGCGACCAAGAACATCTACCTCTTCCGCCACAACCGGGTGGAGGAGTGCCGCAAGTGGCTCGAGAAGATCCGCGCCAAGGATGTCGAGAACGGCATCATGGTGGTGACCGAAGGCCTGTTCTCCATGGACTCGGACACCCCGGACCTGGTGGCGCTGCAGGCGCTCTGCGATGAGTTCGACGCCACCCTGATGGTCGACGTCGCCCACGACCTGGGCAACCTCGGCAAGGACGGCAAGGGCTTCATCGGCGACCAGGGCATGCTGGGCAAGATCGACCTGGTGATGGGCTCGTTCTCCAAGACCTTCGGTTCGAACGGCGGCTTCGTCGGCTGCCGCAACCGCGAGGTGAAGGAGTACCTGCGCTTCTTCAGCCCGCCCTGCACCTTCTCCAACGCGCTGTCGCCCATGCAGGCGGCCACCGTGTTGAAGGCCTTCGAGATCATCGAGAGCCCGGAAGGCCAGGTGCTGCGCGACAAGCTGATGACCAACATCCTGAGCCTGCGCAGCCAGCTGCAGGATGCGGGCTTCGAGGTCTACGGCGACCCTTCGGCCATCGTCTGCGTGAAGGTGGGCTCCGAAGGCCTCGCCCGTCTCGTCAGCCGCCGGCTGCCGCCGGCCGGCCTGATCGCCAACCTGGTCGAGTTCCCGGCGGTGCCCAAGGGCCAGGCGCGCTTCCGCATGCAGGTGATGGCCAACCATACGGCCGAGAACATCACCGAGGCGGTGGCCGCCCTGAAGGCGTCCTACGCCGCCGGCTGCGAAGAATATGAATGGCTCGAAAGCGAGCGCGACAAGCTGCGCGTCGCCAACGGCTGAGCTTCAGTAGCGTAACCACCTACCGGGCCGGCGGGCGAACCCCGCCGGCCTTTTTTTTGGCCGCGGCCGCGCGCCGCGGACGCCCCATGCGACGGGCAAAAAAGAACCCCGGCCAAGGGGCCGGGGTGGGTCTGTAGCCATATCGCGCATTCAACAGCGACCACAGTAGAGTGGAATCACCACTTTGGGTAGGCCAAAAGCTTCGCCGAGGCCGCGTTGCGGGGTGCGTCCGTCGATCGCGCGCCCGGCGGGGCGCGGCTCGCTAGACCCACCTTCGGAACCTCTGTTACGGTTTTCCAGCAGGGAAGAACCCTAGGGGACGTGGGGCCTGGCCGGCCCGCGCGCCCGCAGAGACGAAAAGGGGACGCGGCGGTGGATTCCATTCAGACGATGCGGGGCCCGATCGGCTTCGACGAACTCGGCCGATGCCTGGTCCACGAGCACATCATCAGCGGCGACATCGAGCACCAGCTCAACTACTGCCCCGACTTCGACGAGGACGCCGAGGTCAAGTTCGCGGCGAAGAAGCTGAACGCGGTGAAGGCCGCCGGCATGGACTCGCTGATCGACCTGACGGTCCTGGGCATCGGCCGGTACGTGCCCCGCATCGTCAAGGTGGCCAAGCTCACCGACCTGAACATCATCGTCGCGGCGGGCTGCTTCGCCACCGACAACCTGCCCTCCCCCTTCGCCCTGGCGCCCGATCCCATCGAGCACATGGCCGAGCTGTTCGCCCGCGACATCCTGGAGGGCGTGCAGGGAACCAAGGTGAAGGCGGGCGTTCTCAAGTGCGCCATCGACCGGCCAGGCCTCACCAAGGGCGTGGAGCAGTCGATCCGGGCGGTCGCCCGGGCCCACCTGCGGACCGGCGCGCCGATCACCGTCCACACCGACGCCGACACCCGCACGGGCCTGGACGCCCAGCGGGTGCTCGCCAACGAAGGGGTCGACCTGCGCGACGTGATCATCGGCCACTGCGGCGATTCCAAGGACCTCGGCTATCTCACCGAGCTGGCCGACCGCGGCTCGATCCTGGGCATGGACCGCTTCGGCATGAGCCACCGGTCCAACATGGACCAGCAGGTCGCCCTGGTCAGCGAGATGATCAAGCGCGGCTACCTGCGCTCGCTGGCGCTGTCGCACGACTGCTTCTGCTGGACCAACGCCTTCATGGGCCGCCGCTCGCCCTATCCGCAGCACGACTATCTGACGGTGCCCAACACCGTCATGCCAGCGCTGCTGCTGGCGGGGCACACGCGCGAGGAGATCGACATCCTGACGATCGAAAACCCGCGCCGGCACTTCGAGGCCGCCGCGCAGAGGTTCGCCGCCCAGCGCCAGCCGGCCTTCGCCTGACGCGGTGAGGCTTGGGGGTCAGGCCGCCTTGGCGGCCGCGGCCTTCAGGGGGATCTCGACGACGAACGAGGCGCCCTCGCCGGGTTTGCCCTCGGCGATCACCGTGCCGCCCATCAGCTCCACGAAGCCGCGGCAGATCGACAGACCCAGCCCCAGCCCCCCGAACTGGCGGGACATGGAGCCGTCGGCCTGCTCGAAGGGCAGGAACAGCCGCTTGGCGGCGGCCTCGTCGAAGCCCACGCCGGTGTCGCGGACCCGGATGCGCAGCCCCTCCCCCGTCAGCGCGGCTTCGAAGGCGACCTCGCCCGCGCTGGTGAACTTGACCGCATTGTCGAGCAGCTTGGCGAGCACCACCTGCAGCCGCGCCCCGTCGATCTCCAGCTCGGCGTCGAGGGCCGGCGCGATGTCGAGGCGGAAGGAAAGCCCCTTGTCGGCGGCCCGCACCTCGGCCTCCGCCCCCGCCTTGCGCAGCAGCGGACCAATCTGGGTGGGCGCGAGCGTGAGCGCCGCCTTGCCCGAGCGCAGGTCAAGGGCGTCGAGCAGGTCCGCGACCACCGCGTTCAACTGATCGGCGGAGGCGTTGATCATCCCGGCGAGCTTCTGCTGCTTGTCGTTGAGGCCGCTCATCGCCAGCAGCTTGCCCATCGGGATCATGCCGTTCAGCGGCGTGCGCAGCTCGTGGCTGACGATCACCAGGAACTCGTCCTTGGCCTTGTTCGCCGCCTGGGCCTCGTCCATAGCCACCCGGAGCTGGGCGTTGGTCTCCACCAGCTCGACGGTCCGCGCGGCGATCTTCTGCTCGAGGTCGTCATTGGCCCGGCTGAGCGCGGCGTTGGCCAGGCGCACCTGCTCCTCGGCCTTCTTGCGCGCCACCTGGGTGGAGACGCGCAGGTTGGCGACGGCGAAGTCGACCGGCTTGGTGATGTAGTCGTTGGCGCCTTCGGTCAGCGCCTGGACGATGTCCTGGCTCTCGGTCTTGCCGGTGACCATGATCACCGGCAGCTCGCTGGCGGTATGGTTCTGGCGGATGCGGCGCAGCACCTCCAGGCCGTTCATGTCGGGCATCATCACGTCCAACAGCACGACGTCGAACGCCTCGCGCTCGATCATCTCCAGCGCGCCGGAGCCGCTTTCCGCCTCGGCGATGCCATAGCCGCGGCGCTCGAAGCGACGGCCCAGGATCGCGCGGTTGTCTTGGACATCGTCGACGATGAGGATCCGCCCGCTCGTTTCGCCCGTCGTCGCCGCCTCGCCCATTCCAAGCCTCCGAACACAACACCCATAAGATCGCCGTCAGTCTGCACGCCGCGCCTTAAATAACGGTGCATGGAGGTGAGGGCGAAGCCGCGTCCGACCTTGTGAGTGTTACCCGCCTATTAACCAGGTTGTTTCAAAGCCCACACACTACTTCTTAAAACTTGGCCGGTACCCCTCCGCTGAGACTTGGATCAAGGACTTGAACATGCCCGCCCCCATCCGTGCGGCCGCCGCCGCCCTCCTCTTTGCCTCCGCCGCCGGCGCGGCCCATGCAGAGGACGCCAGCAAATGGTTCGTCCACCTGGGCCCGGCCATCGTCGCTCCCTCCGAGAGCGCGACCCTGACGGCCGGTGGCGCGCCGGTCGCCGGCGCCGATGTGTCGATCAAGTCGCGCTGGACCTTCGAGGGCGAGGTCGGCCGCTATCTCACGCCCAACATCGCCGTCGCCCTGGCCGCGGGCGCACCGCCGAAATTCACCATCAAGGGCGCCGGCACGCTGGCCTCGGTGGGCACGGCCGGCAAGATGACCGGCGGCCCGGCCGGGATCTTCGTCCAGTACCACATCAACCGGGGCGGCATGATCCAGCCCTATGTCGGCGCGGGCGGAGCCCTGCTGCTGGTGTTCGGCACCAATGACGGAGTGCTCACCAACCTCCACGCCAAGAGCGCGGTCGGCCCGGCCGTGCAGGTGGGCGCCGATGTGATGTTCAACGACCGCTGGGGCGCCTTCGTCGACGTGAAGAAGGCGTGGATCAAGACCACCGCCACCGGCATGCTCGGTCCGGCGCCGGTGCGCGCCCGGGTCACCGTCGACCCGCTGGTCCCCCACGCCGGCGTCGCCTACCACTTCTGATACGAAAATCGCCGCCCGGTTCAGGCGCCATGGCCTGGACCGGGACGGCGCGCCTGCGCGCTCCGGCCAATCAGTCCGTCTTGCGCCGTTCGGGGCCCGTATAGCGCGGGTCGGCCCGACGCCGCCGGTCCGGACCGAAGTAGTCGTCCGAGCGAACGAAGGGTCGTGAGTTCAGGACCAGCGCTTCAATCCGCTTGAGCAGCCCGGTCACGGTGAACGGCTTCACCAGGAATTCGCTCACGCCCGCGTCCCGCGCCCGCCGGACGCGCTTCTCGTCGGCATAGCCGGTCAGCATGAGGATAGGCAGGAAGGGATTGGGGCTTCCCGGATCGTTGCGAATCCGGCGCACCAGTTGGATGCCCTCATCGCCCTGGCCCAGGTTCTGGTCCAGGACCAGCATGTCGTAAGCCTGGCTAGTCAGCGTGCGGAAGGCGTCGTGCGCCGTGGTCGCGGGCGTGATGTCCTGCGCCCCTATGCTTCCCAGGATGGACCGAACGATCTCGATCGAATTGCGGTTGTCGTCCACAACCAGAATGCGAAGTGCGCTGAGATCCATTCCTGCCGCGCTGAGTCCCCTGAGCCGCGCATCGCGCCTGGCTCGCTGAGTAGGCGACACAGGACAGAAACACCAGCACGCATGGCGCGTGTCTATAATGCTCCAAAACCACAGGTACGCGGGTAGGTTGCAGGTGGCGCGCCGGTCTAAGGGAAGGCCTGAAACTCCTCGCCCGCCGAAGCCGCTGGGATCATCTGGATCGCGCCGCCGCCCGCCGGCGGGAGAGCGCAAAGACCGTCAGTCCCGCAACCGCGGCGGCCGCCAGGACCCCCGACCTCACCGCCTGGGATCCCGGCCGCACGACGAAGCGATGGAAGGTCTCGGCCTCGGCGCCCCACCAGGCGCCGCTCGGCTTGTGGAAGCCGCAGCGCGCATAGCTCCAGGCCGCCTCGCGCGCGATATCGGCGGCTTCGGAGGCGGTGCGGCGGGTCGCCACGACCTCCACCTCCGGCGGCGTCACCCGAGGGTCGTCGGCGAGCTTCCAGCTTTGACGCACCACGCTGAAGGCGCGACCAAGAGACGCCTTGCGCGAAACGCGGTGTCGCGCGTTGAGGAACCGGTCGAACGAGGCGCTCATTCTTGATGGCTCTTTCGGCGTGCGGCCGTCATAACGCGCGAAGCACGCAGCGGACCCCTCGCCTCCCTGTTCAGCTGCGTTGGAGTACCCATGAGAGAATTCGTCGACCTTCGTGGCGCATCCGGGACTTTCTACCGATTCCGCCTTTGGCCGGAGGGTGGAGCCCATCCGCCGATCGCCGGCAACTATGTTGTCGTGCGCGAGGACGCCGCCGGGCTGAAGGTCCTCCTCGCCGGGATGACCGGAGACCTCTCCCAGGCGGCGGCGGAAAGCCGCAAGATCCTGGCGAAGGACGGGCAGGCGCGCCTCTACACCCGTCTCAACGTCGCCCGCGCCCTGCGGGTGACCGAGCACGACGACGTCGTCGCCGAGCATCGTCCGCAGGTGAACGTTCCGGCGGAGCGCTAGGTCCGGCCTAGCTCCTGCGGCCGTCGCCGCGTGAATCCCGACAAATGAACGCGGGAGTTGAGCGGCGGGCCACTCGCCGACCTTGGCGCGCCTAGAGC
>Ga0075364_10002371_pt1 | contig 10571 bp, 11 predicted proteins | sample EndMetdeltDD1764_FD_71517 | JGI IMG/M metagenome (GOLD analysis project Ga0075364, IMG submission 71517) | Populus endosphere microbial communities from Tennessee, USA - Endosphere MetaG P. deltoides DD176-4 | ecosystem: Host-associated > Plants > Roots > Endosphere | place: USA: Tennessee...
TCGCGCGCCCATTCTGCTGGTTGCGGTGCTCGCGAGCCTCCTGCTCATCGTCCCGTTCCTCATCCTCGTCTCGACGTCGTGGACGGCGGGATCGTTCATCCTCTTCCCGCCCGAGGGCTTCTCGCTGCAGTGGTACGGCGAAGTGCTCGGTGACAAGCAGTGGATGTCGTCGTTCGGGCTGTCGCTGTGGACCTCGGCGCTGTCGACCATCATCGCGACGACGCTCGGTGCCGCCGGCGCGATCGGCCTCACCCGGGTGCGCAGCCGCACGGCGCAGCGCTGGATCCGGACCGCCTTCATCGTGCCGATCGCGCTGCCCCCGATCGCGTACGCGCTCGGCCTCTACGGCGTGAACATGAATCTCGGCTTCCTTCGCGGGACCCTCGTCTCCCTGATCGTCGGTCACGCCCTGGTCGCGATGCCGTACGTGTTCGTCCTCGTCTCGGGAGGCATCGCGCGGCTCGACCCGGCGCTGCGCCCCGCGGCGAGCACGCTCGGGGCGAGGTGGCCGCTCGTGCTGTGGAAGATCGAGCTTCCGGCGCTCCTGCCCTATGTGCTCTCCGGTGCGCTCTTCGCGTTCGTGATCGTCTTCGACGAGGTCGTCCTCGCGGTCTTCCTCCTTCCGATCGGGATGCAGACCCTGCCGCTTCGCATGCTGAACGCCTCACAGGAGGCGTTCTCGCCCGAGCTCACCGCCGCCTCGACGCTCGTGTCGCTGCTGGCCATCCTGCTGCTCGCGATCCTCCCGCTCTCCAACGCGATCCGCCGCCGTCGCGGCGGCACCCGTCGCCCATCCGCCCCCGTCCTGGAAGGAGTCGTCGAATGACCGTCGCCCTCTCGATCTCCGACGTCAATGTCACCCTCGGCCACAACCACGTCCTGAAGGGCGTGTCGCTCGACGTGCAGCCGGGGGAGTTCGTCACCCTGCTCGGCGCGAGCGGCAGCGGCAAGTCGACCCTGCTCAACGTCGTCGCGGGCCTGCTCGCGGCCGACAGCGGCCACGTGCTGTTCGACGGCGTCGACGTCGTTCGCCGCCCGCCGCAGAAGCGGAACGTCGGCGTCGTGTTCCAGTCCTACGCGCTCTTCCCGCACATGACGATCGGGGAGAACGTCTCCTTCCCGCTGCTCGCGGCCCGTCGTCCCGCAAAGGAGCGCCGCGCCGTCGCCGACGAGATGCTCCGTCTCGTGCAGATGCCCGGGATGGCGGACCGGTCGCCGGCATCGCTGTCCGGTGGGCAACGGCAGCGGGTCGCGCTCGCCCGTGCGATCGCGGCCAACCCCGGCATCCTGCTCCTCGACGAGCCGATGGCCGCCCTCGACAAGCAGCTGCGCGAGCAGATGCAGGTCGAGATCACGCGCATCCAGCGGAAGGTCGGCATCACGACGCTGTCGGTGACGCACGACCAGACCGAGGCCATGACGATGTCCGACCGCGTGGCGATCATGCGCGACGGCGTCCTCGTGCAGGTCGCCTCACCGGAAGACCTCTACCGCCGTCCGGCCGACGAGTACGTGGCGAGCTTCCTGGGGGAGGCGAACCTCTTCCCGACCCGCGACGGACGGATCTGCGACGACGCGGAGGGATCCGAGGGCACCGCCGTGCTGCGGCCCGAGGACCTCGTCGTCGTCCCGCTGAGCGAGACGACGCCGGCCTGGTCGGTCGACGGCGTCGTGCGACTGCTGAGCTTCCAGGGCACGCGTTTCCGGCTCGAGCTCGCCACCGACGGCGGCCGCAAGGTGATCTGCTCGCTCTCGACCTCGATCGATGCCTCGACGCTCGTCGTCGGCTCGCGCGTGCGGGTGGCCTGTGCGGCGCCCGAGCGCGTGCACGTCATCGCCCCGCCCGTCGTGCGCGAGCCGGTGCTCGTCGCGGCCTGATCCGCGGGTCGTCCTCAGGCCGCGGGGTGCCGTACGACGGCATCCGCGACCGGGGGGCGCGGCGAGTCGTCGCGCGTGAAGATCGTCACGACGGCCAGAGCCGCCAGCTGGAGACCCGCGACGATGAGGAACGCCCACATCGACGAGGTGACCGCCAGCACGAGCCCGCCGATCAGCGCGCCGCCGGCGTACCCGATGCTCGTGAAGCTGGAGAACATGCCGAGTCCGAGGGCGCGATTGCCGCTGTTGAGGCCGCGGGTGGCGAGCATGGTGAGAGACGGATAGAGCGGTGAGAACCCGACGCCGATGATCACCGCGCCGAGCGCGGCCACCCAGAAGTCGCGGGCGAGACCGAGGGTCGCGAGACCGGCGGACAGGCAGACGAGCGAGATCGCGGTCGCGCGGAGCGGCCCGATCCGGTCGGGGAGGTTCGCGAGCACGACGCGGGAGCCGATGACGCTCACCGCGAAGACGCCGAAGACGCCCGCGGCGCCCATGATGCCGATGGCGGGCACGCCCGCGGCGCTCAGATGCACGATGAGGAAGGCGACCATGAGGCCCTCGCCGCACCAGGCGGAGGCGGCCGCGACCCCGGGCACCCAGACGACGCGGAGCACCCGGATCCACGATGCCCGGCGCGTGCCGTCGAGCGGGATGGGCGAGGTGTTCGTCGTGACCACCCGACGGGGCAGCACGAGGATCACCACGAGCGTCGCGAGCTCGAGCGCGGCGCACACATAGAAGACCGCCGTGGGACCCTGCCACTCGTTCACGGCCGTGCCGATCTGAGGACCGAGGGCGAGGCCGATCCAGACGCTCAGCCCGTAGATGCTGAGCGCGCGCCCGCGCTGACTCGGGGGAGTGATCGCGACGAGCCAGGCCATCACCAGGGTCATCGCCGCCGCGTTCCCCAGCCCGAACAGGAGCCTGCTGAGCCCGGCGCCCCACAGGAACGGCAACGCCCCCATCAGGATCATCGCGACGACCGCGAGGGCGCTGCCGGATGCGGCGATCACCCGGTACCCGCGGCGGTCGGCGAGCATGCCGGCGACGGGCATCGCGATCATCGAGGTCACCGCGGCGAGCGAGATCACGGCCCCGGACAGCCCGGGGCCGCCGCCGAGCACCTCCTCGACATAGACCGGGATCATCGGCGTGCTGGCGGCGTTCGTCATCCCGCCGAGGGCGGAGGCGGCGAAGATGAGCCAGAACGGCAGGGACCTCGTGATGCTCGCCGTCGTCATGCGGTCTGCTCGGGGACGGCCTCCAGGCTCAGCCACAGTTCGAAGCAGTTGTCGTTCGACAGAGCGGTCGCGCCGATCGAGGCGCGGCCGAAGGTGCCGATCTCAGGGCCGAAGACATCCTGGAACAGGTCGCTCGCGCCGTTGGACACCTCGTGCAGCTGGGTGAAGCGCGGAGGGCACACGACGAAGCAGAGCGCGCGGGACAGGCTCACGACGTTGTCCAGCGACCCGAGCGCGTAGCGGATCATCCCGAGCGTGTGGATCGCGGTCAGTCGCGCCGCGGCGTAGCCCTGCTCGATCGTCACGTCCTCACCCACGATCCCGGGGTGGAGGCGTTCTCCCGTGCGGCTCTCCGGGGTGAGTCCGCCCAGCTCGACGAGGTTGCCGATCCGGTGGAAGGGCTTCATCGGCCCGTACCGGTACCCGTACGGCGGGTCGGAATAGTCCGGGATCTCCAGTCCGAGCTCTCGCGCGCGCTCTTCGGCGGTCATCGTGTCCTCCACTCCGCACAGACCTCGTGCGGCGCACGGGTATGTATCCGATAATGCTTAGAATGGATCCATTCTAGCCAGGATGTGGCTACGCCAGGAACGGAGCTTCCATGACCTCTCCCGAACAGCGTGCGCGCGAGCTCGGTCTCGTGATCCCCGACTACGCGAACCCCCCGTACGGGGAACGCTACGGGACGATGAAGGCGTTCCACCGGAGCGGGCACATCCTCACCATCAGCGGCATGACCCCGGAGGACCGTCAGGGCAACAAGGTCTTCCCCGGGCGGGTGGGCGACACGGTGACGCAGGAGCAGGGCTACGCGGCCGCGCGCTACACGGCCGTCAACGTCCTGGGGCTCATCCGCTACGCCGTGGGGTCCCTCGACGACGTCCGCGCCTTCGTGAGCACGCTGTGCTGCGTCGTGACCACGCCCGAGTTCACCGACGTCAACCTCGTGACCAACGGCGCATCCGATCTGCTCGTCGAGGTGTTCGGCGACGAGGTGGGACGCAGCACCTCGATGGGGCTCGGTCTGATGAGCCTGTCGGGCGGCAACGTGTTCGAGATGACCGCCGTCGTGGAGACGTACTCGGCGGCGGAGGCGCGCCGATGAGGATCGACACTCACATGCATCTCTATGCCGATCCCGCGCAGGGCCGGTACGAGATCGACACGTTCCCGATCGTCGAGTACGGCGAGATGGCCGACGTCCCCCTCGCGGGCGTCGGCGGCGCGGTCGACGAGGGGCTCGCTGCGCTTCGCGCCGCCGGCTTCGACCATGCGACCGTGCTCGGCAGCTACGAGGTGCCGGGATACCCGGACGCGCCGCAGTCCGGCGGGCACTGGCCGGCCGAGCCGGCCTACGGCCAGTACCGCGACGACCTCGTCGCCTACAACCGGTGGGTGTGCGAGATGGCGGCGCCGCATCCGGAGCTGCTTCCGTTCGTGACCGCGAACCCCGCCGTGATGACCTCGGACGATGCACGTGCGCACCTCACCGAGGCATTCGCCGACTGGGGTGCACGGGGCCTGAAGATCCATCCGATCGGCATCCGCACGCACGTCGACGATCCCGGCATGGAGGGCGTCTACGACGCCTGCGAGGCGGCCGGGGTGCCGATCGTCTTCCACTCCGGGCCGGACTCACGACGGATCGGCTACTCCGAGCCGGAACGGTTCGCCCCGCTCGCCGCTCGGCGCCCCGGCCTGCAGCTCGTCCTGGCGCACCTCGGGGGTGGATCGTGGCGGTCCACGCTCGCGCTCGCCGAGGCGTACCCCCAGCTGATGTTCGATCTGTCCGAGATCGTCATCTGGATCGGCGCCTCGGCCGGACCCACCGCGACCGACGTCGTGGAGCTCATCCGGGGGGTCGGCGTGGAGCGGGTCGTCACCGGATCGGACTTCCCCTGGTACACCCCGGCGGTCACGGCGGAGATCGTGGAGTCCCTCCCGGGCTTCGGCCGGGGTGAGGTCGACGCCCTGCTCGGCGAGAACGCCGCGCGGATGCTGCGTCTGGCCTGACGGCTCAGCCGGCGCGGAGGCCGCGCTCGGCGAGGAGGGGGAGGATGTCGCTCGCGAAGCGCGCCATCCCCTCCTCCCAGAGCGGCCAGCCGAGGAGGCAGCCGTCCACGCCGACATCCGCCAGCCATTCGAGTCCGTCCGCGACCTGCTCGGGTGTGCCGATCAACGGCACGCCGCCGTCGCCGGCGACCCAGCTGAACCGGCGGGCGGCGGTCGAATTGTCCCCCGCGACCTCGGCCTCGACGCCCATGATCGTGAGGGCGTTGACGGCGGCGTCGTGCATGCCGTGCTCCTCGGCGTAGAAGCGGAGGAACTCGCGAGCGGCCTCCTCCGTCGGGGCGTCCACGACGTAGCCGAAGGTCCAGACCTCGATGTCCCGGTCGTACTCCTCGCGCGCGCGGCGCTTGATCTCCCGCACGTGGGCGGTCGCCGCGGCGCGGTCGTCGCTGAGCTTGACGTAGATCTGATCCGCGTTCTGCAGGGCGAACTCCAGTCCGCGGCCGGACATGGCGGCATTCATGATCGCCGGTCGGTTCGCGCCGGGCTGCGGGCGCGAGTACGCCCCGCGGAGCTGGAAGAAGTCGCCCGCGTAGTCGAACTCGTCGCGCGCGGACCAGAGGCGCGTGACGATCTCGATCCACTCGTCGGCCATGTCGTAGCGACGATCGTGGGGAAGGAGCTCGGCGCCGAACATCTCCATCTCCGGCCGGAACCACCCCGCGAGCACGTTGATGCCGGCGCGTCCGCCGGTGACCCGATCGATCGTCGCCATCTGCTTCGCGGCCATCACCGGATGCACCACGGGCATCGACACGGTCGCGAAGATGCGGGCGCTCGAGGTGACCGCGCCGACGGCCGCCGCCCACGTCAGGGTGTCGAAGGCGTCCGAGTGGGGGTTGTGCTCCCCGCCGTAGCCCTTCCATCGCGAGATCGGCACGATGGCCTCGAAACCCATGGCCTCGGCACGCTGCGCGAGCTCCACGACGCGGCTCCAGTCCGTCGTCAGCGCACCGGGGATCGTCGTGAAGGTGATCCCGGGGGAGAGGTTCGTGCCGAATGTGCCGAGTTGAAGGCGGTTCGCCGCGGCCGACTCGGCGCCGGTGCGCTCATGTGTCATGATTGGATCCTAATACAAGCGGAATGGATCCATGCAGTGCGTGGGCATTCAGGAGAGAACGGGAGCGGGCTGCGATGATCCTCGACGCCTACAACACGACGCAGGACGTGCGCGGACGATCCGACTATCTCACCGGCGTGCGTCCGGGCGAGGCGCCCCCGGCCTACACGCCCTTCGACCCGCGGCGGATCCTCGACCGTATGGACGCCGCCGGCGTCGACATGGCGATGATCTGCTCGCTCGCCCAGCGCATCGAGAACGACTTCATCATCGGACTGCAGGACGCGTACCCGGACCGTTTCATCGGCTTCGGTCAGGTCATGCCGCAGGCCGACGACGCCGTGGACGAGGTGCATCGGATGGCGGCCGCCGGGATCCGGGGGCTGAAGCTGCACCCGAGCATGCACGGGTACCACGTGGCCGATCATGGGCTCTTGGACCCGGTCTTCCGCGCCTGCGCGGAGCACGGGATGACGGTGCTCATCAACGCGCTCGACGACGCGTTCTGCGCGCCGCTCGCGATCGAGGAGATCGCCAAGGGGCACCCCGACGTGCCGACGATCATCGCCCACATGGGTGCGGTGTGGAACGTCCCGGAGGCGATCATCGTCGCCGAGCGCCAGCCGCACGTGTACCTGGAGACCTCCGCGACCCTGATGGCGGACGTGAAGCGGGCGTACGCCCGCCTCGGACCCGAGAAGATCCTGCTGGGATCGGAGTGGCCGGGCTCGGACTTCGACCTCGAGCGCATGAAGATCGCGAAGGCGATCCCGGACGCCGCCGACCGCGCGCTCGTGGAGGGCGGCAACTACGCCCGCATCCTCGGGATCACCGCCGCATGAGGCCGCTGCTGCGGCGCCCCGCCGAGATGTCCGATGCCGACGCCGAACTGATGTCGGCCGCGCTCTCGCTGCTCGAGACCGTGTACGTCCAGGGGCGGCACGAGGTGGTCGCGGCGATGCGGACGGCCGACGGCGCCGTCGTCCTCGGCGTCCACGTCGACGGCTCCGCTCGCCGCAGCGCGGTGTGCGCGGAGGGCGTCGCCGCGGGCAAGGTCATCGAGCACGCCGCGATCCACGGCGTCCCCGCGGAGGTGGTGAGTGCGGTCAGCGTGCTCCGGCGTCCCGGCGGGACGACGCACGTCATCGAGCCGTGCGGGGTGTGCGCCGAGTTGCTCTCGGACTACTGGCCGGACGCGGGGGTGTGGATCACGCGCGACGAGGACACGCTGAGGGTCCGCGTCGCCGACCTGCTGCCGGCGAAGCGGACCCGGGGCTGGTGAGGGTCGGATCCGGGCGCACGCGCACCGGATCCGGGCTCACTTGTAGACGACGTAGAGCTTCCGCACGGGCTCCTCGACGGTCCACGTCCCGCACCAGCCGATGGGGAACACGGCCGCGCTTCCCGCGGTCAGGGTCTCCGGCTCTGCGCCGTCCTCCTGGACGGTGAGGACGCCGGCGAGGATGTGCACGATCTCGCCCCGGCCGGTGAACTCCCAGCGGGACGTGCCGGGGTCGCTCTCCCAGATGCCCGAGATGATCGTGCGACCCTCATTGGCGAACTCGACGCGCGATCGCACCTCGATCTCGCCGGAGAGGGGCTGGGCGCTCGGGAGGGCGAGCGGCTTGGCGTCGAGGTCGGCGACGGCGACATCGAGGGGACGGAAGATCGTGGTCATGATTGGATCCTAAACATGTCAGAATGGATCCTGCAAGGGTCATTCCGGCGACACGGATGCGGACACGGAGGACGCGGTGATCGAGACGGTGCACGGGGCGATCCGGGCGGACGAACTCGGCGCGACCTCGATGCACGACCACCTGCTGGCCGACGCGAGCCGGCTGCAGCGGCCGGGAGCGCAGCCGGCGCCCGCGGGGGACCGGGTGTCGCCCGAGACCGTCGCCTACCTCTCCGAGAACATGCTCGCGCTCGCCGACAACCTGCGACTCGACGACCCGGTGCTGGCGGCGCAGGAGCTCGCCCGGGTGCGCGCCGACGGACAGCGCTCGGTCGTCGAGTGCACGTCGTGGGGCCTCGGCCCCGACCACGCCGGGCTCCCGCAGATCGCGCGCGCGTCCGGGGTGCAGGTCGTCGTCGCCTACGGCGCCTACATCCGCTCCACGCTGCCGGCCTGGGTGGCGGAGCTGGATGAGGCAGGACTCGAACGGCACCTGCACGACGCGCTCGCCGTCGCGATCCCCGGCACCGACTACCGGGCCGGGATGCTCGGCATCATGGGGACCACGGCCGGTGTGCCGGAGCCCGAGCGGGGGATGCTCCGTGCCGCAGCGCGTGCCGCCGTGCGGACGGGTGCCGCCGTCTCGGTCCGCCTCGATCCCGACGCCCGGGACGGTCTCGCGGTGATCCGGCTCATGACGGGCGAGGGACTCCCGCCGCAGCGGATCGTCTTCACCAACGGCGACGAGTTCATGGACGGCCCGTACTGGGCGGATCTCACCGGCGCCGGCGCCGTGGTCGAGATGTGCTTCGGGACGGAGGCCGTGCATCTCGGCCGGGTCGACAACCCCTCCGATGCGGAGCGCGTCGCCTTCTTCACGGGTGTCGTCGCCGCGCATCCGGCCGCGCGGCACGTGCTGGGCGGGTCGCTCTGGACGAAGGCGCAGCTCGTGCGGCACGGCGGCGGGGGCTATGCGCACACGCTCGGCCGGATCGTGCCCCGACTCGCTGCCGCCGGGGTGCCGGAGGAGCGGCTTCGGCGGATGACGGTCGACGAGCCGCGCCGACTGCTCGACCGCTGACGGGTTCGCGCCGCGGGGCCGTCCGCCCCGCGCGCAGTCTGTGAGCCGTCCAGACTCGGAGCGTAGCGTTCGCTGCACGGGCGCGATGACGCGCCGAATCGAGGGCCCTCATGAACGCCATCCGCACGACCTCGTCCGCTCGGCCGGCCGCTCGCGGGAGCGCGAGCGAATTCACCGAGCTGGCCCAGCGCGTCCGCGCGAGCGGGCTGCTCCGGCGCCGCTACGGCTACTACTGGACGAAGCTCATCGCCGCGCCCGTCGTGCTCGCCGGCTGCGTCCTGGCGTTCGTCTGGATCGGCGACACGTGGTGGCAGCTGTTCACCGCGGCGGTGCTCGGCATCGTCTTCACGCAGATCGCGTTCCTCGGCCATGACGCCGCCCACCGCCAGATCTTCGTCTCCGGTCGCTGGAACGACTGGATCAGCCTCATCCTGGGCGATCTGCTCGTCGGCATGAGCTACGGATGGTGGCAGCACAAGCACACCCGTCACCACGCGAACCCGAACCGGCTCGGGTCGGATCCGGATATCGAGCTGCCCGTCATCGCCGTCACCGCGGAGCGGGCGAGCGCCCGCACCTCGCCGATCGTCGCCTGGCTGCGCGGGCACCAGGGGGTCTTCTTCTTCCCGATCCTGCTGCTCGAGGGGATCTCGCTCCACGCCTCCGGGGTGCGGCGGGTGACCGCGTCCGGCCCGCTGCCGCGCCGCGGCGTCGAGCTGGGCTTCCTCAGCATCCGGATCGTCGGGTTCCTCGTGCTGGTGTTCCTCGTGCTGTCGCCCGGGATCGCCTTCGTCTTCCTGTCGGTGCAGCTCGGGCTCTTCGGGCTGTACATGGGCATCTCGTTCGCGCCGAATCACAAGGGCATGCCGGTCGTGCCGCGCGAGCTGACGCTCGACTTCCTGCGCCGGCAGGTGATGATGAGCCGCGATGTGCGGGGGAGTCGCTTCCTCGACATCGCCATGGGTGGGCTGAACTACCAGATCGAGCACCACCTGTTCCCCTCCATGCCGCGCCCGCATCTGCGCCGGGCGGCGCCGATCATCTCCGCGTACTGCCGCGAACACGGGGTTCCCTACACGCAGACCGGCCTGTTCGCGTCGTACGCGATCGTCGTCCGCTACATCAACCGGGTAGGTCTCGGCGAACGCGACGTCTTCACCTGCCCGCTGGTCGAGCAGCGGAGCGTGTTGACCGGCGGATGAACGATTGCCGCACGTTCGGAGAACCCGCCCGAACGAGCTGCGGGGCGCCGATAGCGTTCGCTGGTGCGGGTGAGTGAGAACACGGACGTGCCCGAGCGGCCCGGGATGCGGGGGCGCGGCGCGGGGGCCGTCCTGGCCGTCCTGATGCTGGCGATGACGGGACTGTCGGCCCTTCCCGCGAACGCGGACCCGGCGGTGCCCATCTCGGGCTCCGGGTCGACCGCCTCGCAGCGGGCGCTCGATCAATGGCGGCGAGACGTCGCCGAGCGCGACGGCCTGACGGTGAACTTCTCCGGCACCGGATCGACGGCCGGCAGGCAGGACTTCATCCGGGCCAGCGTCGATTTCGCGGTCAGCG
>Ga0075364_10002373_pt1 | contig 10569 bp, 7 predicted proteins | sample EndMetdeltDD1764_FD_71517 | JGI IMG/M metagenome (GOLD analysis project Ga0075364, IMG submission 71517) | Populus endosphere microbial communities from Tennessee, USA - Endosphere MetaG P. deltoides DD176-4 | ecosystem: Host-associated > Plants > Roots > Endosphere | place: USA: Tennessee...
TCTGGCGCGAAAGCCATACGCCCCACGCCTGATCCGGCGGGAGGACGGCGCTGATCTGCCGCAGGGTCATGCCGCTGATCGATGCCGCGCTGCGCGAGCGCAGCGAACCGCGCTCGCGCATTGCGGGCTCTCCGTTGAGCACAGCGGAAGTACAGCATCGAATGATGACATTTGTCAATGTCACCATCAGCCAATGGCATTCTGGTGGACACCCCTCCACGCTTGACGCTTGTCGGTGGGCCGGTGTTTACTCGAGTGATCGAACATACATTCGAAAACAGGATGATTCTGGTGATGCAGGAGGTGCTGTTGTGACAGCGGCCTTGAGGCTGGATCAGCGCCGTCCAGACCGCGCTGAACAGCTGGAACACCTGCGTCGCAGGATAGCGGCAGTCTCCGGGAAAGTGGGTGGCGGGCGCCGCGAGGCAGCACCTGCCGTTGAGCCGCCACCGGTCTCGGAAAGTTTGCTGCCGGTGCCGTTGCCGCGCGGAACCGTGGCGGTGTTGACGGGTGCGCGGTCGCTGGCGTTGAGCATGGTGGCCGCAGTGACGGCGGACGGTGGGCATGCCGCGATCGTCGGCCGCCCCGATGCCGGACTGCTGGCTGCAGTGGAAATGGGGGCGGATCTGAGCAGGATCGCGGTCATCCCCGACCCCGGAAGCGACCCGGTCGAGGTGGCCGCGGTCCTCATGGACGGCATGGACATGGTGGTGCTCGGGCTGGGTGGGCGTTCGGTGCCTGCCACCCGCGCCAGGGCGGTCGTTGCCCGAGCGCGGCAGAAGGGCTGCACCCTGCTGGTCACCGACGGTGACTGGCAGGGTGCGTCCGCCCGATTGGACGCCAGGGTCTGCGGCTATGAGATCACCGGACGTGCTCTCCCCGGATTCGGTCGAATCGGCAAGGTGCAGCTGACCTACACGGTCAGCGGCCGGGCCGGTCTGGCATCGGTTGCGCAGTGAGCCGGCTGTGTCGTCTCAGTCGTCACGCGTTCTGGCCGTCTGGTGCATGGACTGGCCCGCGGTCGCCGCCGCCGCGGCGGCGGGATTGGCTCCCACGACGCCGGTCGCGGTGACGTTGGCCAACCGGGTCATCGCCTGTTCGGCATCGGCCAGGTCGGTGGGTGTGCGGCGGGGGTTGCGTCGTCGGGAATCGCAGGCAAGGTGTCCGGATCTGCATGTCGTCACCGCCGATCCGGCGCGCGACGCCCGCCATTTCGAAGGCGTGACGGCCGCCGTGGACGACCTGGTGCCGCGGGCCGAGGTCTTGCGGCCCGGCCTGTTGGTGATGCCGGTGCGCGGGGCGGCCCGCTACTTCGGATCCGAACAGGTCGCCGCCGAGCGACTGGTCGACGCGGTGGCCGCGGCCGGAGCCGAATGCCAGGTCGGCGTCGCCGATCACCTGCCCACCGCGGTCTTCGCCGCGCGGGCGGGGCGGATCGTGGAGCCCGGCAAGGACGCGCTGTTCCTGTCGACGCTGTCGATCCGGCAGCTGGCCACCGAACCGAGCCTGGCTGCGCCTGGCCGTGAGGACTTGGCAGACCTGTTGTGGCGCATGGGAGTTCGCAACATCGGGCAGTTCGCGGCCTTGTCTCGCAGCGATGTGGCCTCGCGGTTCGGCGCCGACGCGGTGACCGCCCATAGGTTCGCCCGCGGCGAGTCCACCCGCGGTCCCTCGGGTCGCGAACCCGAACAGGAACTCGACGCCGTCATGGATTGCGATCCGCCGATCGATCGGGTGGATGCCGCCGCGTTCGCCGGCCGCTCGTTGGCGGGCACCCTGCACCGCAGCCTGGAAGCATCCGGGGTGGGGTGCACCCGCTTGGCCATCCACGCCATCACCGCCAACGGCGAAGAGCTGGAACGGGTTTGGCGCTGTGCCGAACCGCTGACCGAGGACGCCACCGCGGACCGGGTGCGCTGGCAGCTGGACGGCTGGTTGAACAGGCGCAACCGCGACGATCGGCCCACAGCGCCGGTCACCGTGATCCGGCTGCGTCCGGTGGAACTCGTCTCGGCCGAGGCGCTGCAGCTGCCGTTGTGGGGTGGCATCGGTGAGGAGGACCGACTGCGGGCCCGCCGTGCACTGGTGCGGGTGCAGGGTCTGCTCGGACCTGAGGCGGTTCAGTTGCCGATGCTCAGCGGTGGGCGCGGACCTGCCGAACGCATCACCTTCACACCTTTGGGTGATGAGCAGGTACCGCGTGCCGATCCCACTCAGCCCTGGCCGGGGCAGCTTCCCGAACCGTCGCCGACGGTGTTGCTCGACGATCCGGTCGAATTGTTCGATGCCGGTGGGAGGCCGGTACGGGTGACCGGCCGCGGGATGTTCTCCGCTGACCCGTCACGTCTGGTCGTGTTCGGCCGGGAGGACCGGCTGTCCTGGTGGGCCGGGCCGTGGCCGGTCGACGAGCGGTGGTGGGACCCAGAACTCGCCAAGACCGGGCGCACCGCACGGGCGCAGGTGCTGCTCGACGGTGAACCGGGACAAGCGCTGCTGCTGTGCTACCGGCAGAGGAGGTGGTTCGTCGAGGGAATCTACGAATAGGTGGGTCAGGGTGGGGTAGCCACGTGACCATGACCGCCCAGCCCCCAGATCCCGAACCCGCGCAGACGGCGGGGCTCGAGCCCGGTGGCGGAGTTCCGCCGGGGTCCACACCACCGGATTCGGCATCGACGTCCGGCCTCTCGGCCAAGCAACCTCGGCCCCGTCACAGGTACTCGCCCGCCGTCGTCATCAGCCTCATCGCGCTGGTGATCTTCATCCTGCTGTTCGCGGCCACCGTGCTGGTGCTGTTCGATTGACGATCAGCCGAGTTTCTTGGCGAACGTGCCCACCCGCGCGATGAAACGATCGAAGAACACCTTCGGATCCACGCCAACACCTATGAGCGCGTTGGGTTCCCGACCCCAGCGGTTGCTCCAGTCCGCGATCGTCATGCCTCGGGTCAGCGTGCCGGTCAGCTCGACGTCTACCGTGGTCGGCCGGCACATGACCAGATCGGGATCCAGCACCACCGCGGCCGCCAGCGGGTCGTGCAGATGGGCCAGATAGCCCTCATTCTGATCGAAGTGGAACTCGAAGTAGAACCGCATCGCGTCCTCGAGCACCGCGATCAACGGATTCGAGGCCACCGACCTCGTGCCGCGTGCGTCCAGCACGCTCATCGGAGTCGTCGACGACTCCGCCGCCGCCGCGAGCCGGCTCAGCAGCGCCGGCGTCATCGCGATGTTCTCGGTCAGGTTCAGTCCGAGGACGATAGGGAGATGTTGCGGCTGGTTCAATCCCCATGCCGCACCCCACACGGCGAAGACCTCGGCTGCGGCCTCCGGGTCGACGCTGATGTTCCACTCCGCGACTGGTGTGGTGTTACCGCGGTAGTCGAAGGCTCCACCCATGATGACAAGGCGCCGCAGCAACTTCGGCAGCGCCGGTTCCTTTCGCAGGGCCAGAGCCAGGTTGGTCAGCGGGCCGACGGCTATGGCCACCAACTCGCCGGGATGTGCGTGCGCCGCACGGATCCATGCGTCGGCGGCGTCGTGCGCGGTGAGTTGGCGATCCGTTGCGGGCAACCGCGCATACCCCATGCCCTCGGGTCCGTGGGTGTCTTCTGCCGTGCGCAACGGCTCCTTGATCGGCTGGTCGGACCCTTTGGAGACGGGAATGTCCAACCCGCAGAGTTCCAGGAGCCCCAGGTTGTTGGCACAGACCTGTTGTGCGGGAACGTTTCCCGCCGTCGAGGCTATTCCTACGACATCGGCGTCGCTGCTGGCGAATAGATATATCAATGCCATCGCATCGTCGACGCCCGTATCGACGTCGACGAAGACAGGCAGCGTCACCAGTGCACGCCGGGCACCAGGCGCAGGGCGCGTTTGGCCGGGCGGGTCACCGCCCGCGGGACACGAACGCGTGGCACCGCGGCGCGTGCCGGTCGCTTAGGGCGACGTTCCGTCGCGGGTGCGGTGGCGGTGACGCCGCGGGCAGCGGCAGAGTCCGGATAACCCAGGTAGATCTGATGCAGGACGCGCCGCGACAGCTTAGGGGTGAAGTACATGCCGACATCGGCCAGCGTTCCCACCGGGGTGTCGATTCTCGCCGGTTTCTCGACGAGTCCGCGCACCACCATCGCCGCGGCGTGCTCCGCGGTGATCGGAGGCATCGGGTTGAGGCGCTGCGACGGTGCGATCATCGGCGTCTTCACCAGCGGCATATGAATGCTGGTGAAGGTGATGTGGTCGGAAAGTGTCTCGCTGCCAACGACTTCGGCGAACGCATCAAGCGCGGCCTTACTGGGGACGTAGGCGCTGTACTTCGGGCTGCTTGCCTGCACTCCCGCGCTCGACACGTTCACCACATGGCCGAACTTACGTTCGCGCCAGTGCGGCAGCAAGGCGAGCACCATCCGCACCGACCCGAAATAGTTCACCGCCATCACGCGCTCGTAGTCGTGCAGTCGGTCGGTCGACGCCGACACCGAGCGGCGGATCGACCGCCCCGCGTTGTTCACGAGATAGTCGACGTGACCGAACCGGCCGAGGATGTCTTTGATCGTGGTCTCGACAGACGTCGAGTCGGTGACGTCGCAGGTGAACGCGTACGCCTGCCCACCAGCGTCGCTGATCTCTTCGATGAGTTCGTCGAGGGCTTCGGCGTTGCGCGCCAAGGCGAACACCGTCGCACCCCGTTCTGCGACGGCGATCGCCGACGCACGCCCGATCCCGCTGGACGCGCCCGTGATGATGACGTGCTTGCGGACCAGGGGACCGGCCGGATCGTCGCGACGGGCACGGTCGGGGTCCAGATTCTGAGCCCAGTAAAGCCAGAGTCGCGGTGCGTAGGAAGCGAACTCGGGCACCGTGATGCCGGTGCCGCGTAACGCTTCGTCGGCGTTGTCGGAGGTGAACGTCGGAAAGAGATCGACGACGTCCAGTACCTCGGCGGGGACACCCAGCTGCGTGGCGGCCATGTTGCGGAGGACCCGGGCACGCCCGGTCGCCCGCACGATCGGTGTCGCGGCGCCGCGCGGCAGCGAGCCGAGCAGCGGCGGTAAGCCGGCCGTCTTGGCGACCGCACGGTAGATCCCGCGCAGCCCAACCGTTTTGGGCGCGGTGAGGTGGAAAGTCTGCCCGTCACGCTCGGGCTTGTGCATGAGCGCGACCGTGGCCTGCGCGACGAAGTCCACCGGAACGATGTTGGTGCGCCCGGTGTCCGGCAGCGCCATCGGCGTGATTCTGGGCAGCCGCGCCAGCTTGGCCAGTACGCCGAAGAAGTAGTAGGGACCGTCGATCTTGTCCATCTCTCCGGTGCGCGAATCACCCACCACGACTGCCGGTCGATAGATCCGGTACCGCAGGCCCTGCGCCGAACGGACCAACAGTTCGGCTTCGAACTTCGTCTGGTGATACGGCGTCGGCAGATCCTGTGCGACGTCGAAGTCGTCCTCGGTGAACTCACCTCGATAGGTGCCTGCCACGGCGATCGACGACGCGTGGTGCAGCGTGGCGTCGAGGCGACGTGCCAACTCGATGACTGCGCGCGTGCCGTCGACATTGGCGGTGCGCTGGGTGGCCTCATCGACGGTGATGTCGTAAATCGCCGCGCAGTGCACGATGTGGTCGACGGCGCCGAGTTCGGCGACTGCTTCGTCGGTCAACCCCAGATGCGCGCTCGTCAGGTCGCCGACCAGGGGCTTCGCTCGTCGCCCCCAGGCGTTCTCGCCTTCGGATGCCAGTCGCTCGAACCGCTCGAGCGACTCGCGGCGGACCAGGACCCACACCTCGGCGTCATCGCGGGTCGCCAAGATCTGCGACACCACCCGTCGGCCAATAAACCCGGTACCGCCGGTAACGACATAGCGCATGCGAGCCATGGTCACCCCTGGCGGGGGAAACGTCAATGGTTGGAGCACCGGCTCGGCCGGCGGCGATGTGTATCGTCCGACACACCAGCGAAGGGAGTGTCGATGCCGCTCGACCCGAATGCCATAGGTGCCAAGACGGAACCAAAGCTTTTCACCTGGACCGACCGCGACACACTGCTGTATGCGCTCGGTGTCGGAGCAGGCCTCGACGATCTCGCGTTCACGACGGAGAACAGTCACGACACCCCACAACAGGTACTGCCGACCTACGCCGTGATCGCATGCCTGCCCTTCGCCGCGGCTGCCATGATCGGCAGTTTCAACTTCGCCATGCTGCTGCACGGGTCGCAGGGGATTCGGCTGTTCAAACCGCTGCCGCCGGCAGGCAAGCTGAGCGTCGTCGCCGAGGTCGCCGACATCCAGGACAAGGGTGAGGGCAAGAACGCCATCGTCATGCTCAAGGCGACGGGCACCGATCCAGACTCCGGCGAGGTGGTCGCCGAAACACACACCACGGCCGTCATCCGCGGCGAAGGTGGATTCGGTGGACAGCCCGGACAGCGGCCGACGGCGCCGGAAATCCCGGACCGCGCACCGGATTCGACGATCGCACTGCCCACCCGCGAGGACCAGGCACTGATCTATCGGTTGTCCGGCGATCGCAATCCGCTGCACAGCGATCCGTGGTTCGCGCGCGAGCTGGCCGGCTTCCCGAAGCCGATCCTGCACGGGCTGTGCTCCTATGGCGTCGCCGGTCGCGCACTGGTCGCCGACCTCGGCGGCGGCGACGCGACGAAGGTCAACGCCGTGGCGGCCCGCTTCACCTCACCGGTGTTTCCCGGGGAGACCCTCACGACGTCGATCTGGCGCACCGAACCGGGCCACGCGGTGTTCCGCACCGAGGCGTCCAACCCGGACGGATCGAATGCGCGCCCGGTGCTCGAGGACGGTACCGCCGAGTACAGCGCCTGAGTCGATTTCTCTCAAACCGCGGATGACCGCGGTCACGCGTTGACAGGATTCGGCTATGAAACTGGTCGTTGGTTATCTGGCAACGCCGGGAGGCGCCGACGCGTTGACGCTGGCGGTGCGGCTGGCCCGCACGCTGGGTGCCGAGCTGGGGGTGAGCATCATCCTGCCGCCGGATCGAGCGGTGCCCTCGCTGGTCACGGTCGGTGGGTACGACGAACTGCTCGCCGAGCAGGCCGAGCACTGGCTGGCCGAGGCGCGGGCGTCGATACCGCCCGACATCACGGCGGGCACCCACGTCAGCTTCGACGACTCGTACGCCGACGGGCTCATCAAAGAGGCGGCCCGTGTTCAAGCCGACCTGATCGTCGTCGGCGGCTCGGGTGGCGGCCTGGCGGGAAGCTACTCGCTCGGCTCGGTCGTCAACGAGCTGCTGCATTCATCGCCGGTACCCGTCGCCGTGGCTCCGCGCGGCACCCGCGACTCCTCGATCGAAAGGGTTCGGGAGGTCACGTGCGCAATCGGTAAGCGCGAAGGTGCGGACCTGCTGCTCGATACCGCCGTGCGGTTCAGCCAGGCCGCCGGGACACCGCTGCGACTGGTCTCGCTGGTCTCGCTCGACCCGATGTTCGGCACCCTTCGCGGGGACGATGACGCTGTGCACGAGCGAGCTCGTGCACACGCCCAGCAGACACTGGAGACAGCGAAAAGCAGGCTACCCGAGGGCTTTCCGGTCACCTCTACGGTTGTCGACGGCAGCACTGTCGAAGAGGCGGTCAGCAAGCTGGAGTGGCAGGACGGCGATCTGATCATGGTGGGTTCGAGCCGCCTCAGCGCACCCAGACGCCTGTTCCTGGGCTCTACCGCTGCGAAGATGCTGCGAGTTCTGGAGGTGCCGATGATGGTGGTGCCAAGGGATCAATTCGACGTTGCAGATCTGCCGTGAGTGAGGCAGAGGTCGAATCCGGACTGGTCTCGAAGGGCCTCGCACCGGCAAGGTAGGCACATTCTCCGACCAGACCCGCCGGAGCCAGAGTGTGAATAGAACACATGTTCGATAGACTGCGATCATGGGCTGGCACACGGGTCCGCCGAGCTGGACGGAAATGGAGCGGGTGCTCAACGGCAAACCGCGCCGAGCGGGCTGGCCCATCGACGAGCAGGTGGGCGACGGCGGCGACAGTCCGGCCTGGTCGCGAAAGCGGGGGGCCTACCAGGCGGAGAACATCGATCGGCCCGCGTCCTCGGTGCCCTACGCCGAGTTGCACGCGCATTCGGCGTACAGCTTCCTCGACGGCGCCAGCACGCCGGAGGAACTCGTCGAGGAGGCCGCCCGTCTCGACCTGCGCGCCATCGCGCTGACCGATCACGACGGTCTCTACGGTGTGGTGCGCTTCGCCGAGGCCGCCAAGGAACTGGACATATCGACGGTGTTCGGTGCCGAACTGTCGCTGGGCGGGGGTGACCGGACCGAGGATCCCGATCCGCCGGGGCCGCACCTGCTGGTGCTCGCCCGCGGGCCGGAAGGGTACCGGCGACTGTCGCGCGAGCTCGCCAAGGCCCATCTGGCCGGCGGCGAGAAGGGCAAGCTGCACTACGACTACGACGCGCTGACCGAGGCTGCGGGAGGGCACTGGCACATACTCACCGGTTGTCGCAAAGGCCATGTCCGTCAAGCGCTTTCGCGGGGTGGGCCAGAAGCCGCCACCGCGGCTCTTGCCGATTTGGTCGACCGGTTCGGTCGCGACCGGGTCAGCATCGAACTCACCCACCACGGACATCCTTGCGACGACGAGCGCAATGCCGCATTGGCCGAACTGGCGCCCCGGTTCGGTGTCGGCGTTGTCGCCACCACGAGTGCCCATTTCGCCGAGCCGTCCCGCGGCAGGCTCGCCATGGCCATGGGGGCGATCCGCGCCAGACACTCGATGGACGAGGCTGCCGGTTACCTTGCCCCCCTGGGCGGTTCGCATCTGCGGTCGGGAGATGAGATGGCGCGGATATTCGCGCACTGCCCCGAGGTGGTGACGGCGGCCGCCGAACTCGGCGAGCAGTGTGCGTTCGGGCTGGCACTGATCGCACCGCAACTGCCGCCGTTCGACGTTCCGCCGGGGCACACCGAAGACAGCTGGCTGCGGCATCTGGTCATGGCGGGCGCGCACAACCGGTACGGCCCCCCGGAGCGCGCCCCGCACGCGTACGCCCAGATCGAACATGAGCTGAAAATCATCGAGCAGCTGACGTTCCCGGGATATTTTCTGGTCGTCCACGACATCACCCGGTTCTGCAAAGAGAACAACATCCTGTCCCAGGGCAGGGGATCGGCGGCCAATTCGGCCGTCTGTTATGCCCTCGGGGTCACCAACGTCGACCCGATCGCCAACGAGTTGCTGTTCGAGCGGTTCCTGTCCCCGGCACGTGACGGGCCTCCCGACATCGATATCGATATCGAATCGGATCTGCGCGAGAACGCGATCCAATACGTGTACGAACGCTACGGTCGCGACTACGCCGCCCAGGTCGCCAACGTCATCACGTACCGGGGCCGCAGCGCCGTGCGTGACATGGCTCGCGCGCTGGGGTTCTCGCAGGGGCAGCAGGATGCCTGGAGTAAGCAGATCGGCCAGTGGGGCAAATTGACCGAAGAGACCCACGTCGAGGATGTTCCCGAACCGGTGATCGACCTGGCCGTGCAGATCTCCAACCTGCCTCGGCACATGGGCATCCACTCCGGCGGCATGGTGATCTGCGATCGTCCCATCGCCGACGTCTGCCCGGTGGAATGGGCGCGGATGGAAAACCGCAGCGTGTTGCAGTGGGACAAAGATGACTGTGCGGCAATCGGTTTGGTGAAGTTCGACCTGCTGGGTCTCGGAATGCTCTCGGCACTGCATTACGTCATCGATCTGGTGCGCGAACACAAGGGCATCGACGTCGACCTGGCCAGGCTGGATCTGTCCGAGCCCGCGGTCTACGAGATGCTGCAGCGAGCCGACTCCGTCGGGGTCTTCCAGGTGGAGTCTCGCGCGCAGATGGCCACGCTGCCCCGGTTGAAACCGCGGGTGTTCTACGACCTGGTGGTCGAGGTCGCGTTGATCCGTCCCGGCCCGATCCAGGGCGGGTCGGTACATCCGTACATCAAGCGACGCAACGGGGAAGAGCCGGTCACCTACGAGCATCCGTCGATGGAAGCCGCGCTGCGTAAGACGTTGGGTGTGCCGCTGTTTCAGGAGCAGCTCATGCAACTTGCGGTGGATTGCGCGGGTTTCTCGGCCGCTGAGGCCGACCAGCTGCGCCGTGCGATGGGGTCCAAGCGCTCCACCGAACGTATGCGGCGTCTGCGGGGCAGGTTCTACGACGGTATGCGGGTACGGCACGGCATCACGGGGGAGGTGGCCGACCGAATCTACGAGAAGCTGGAGGCGTTCGCCAATTTCGGTTTCCCCGAGAGCCATTCGCTGTCGTTCGCCTCGCTGGTGTTCTACTCGTCGTGGTTCAAGTTGCACCACCCCGCGGCGTTCTGTGCCGCGCTGCTGCGGGCACAGCCGATGGGCTTCTATTCACCGCAGTCGCTGGTGGCCGATGCCCGCAGGCACGGGGTCGTCGTCCACGGGCCGGACGTCAACGCCAGCCTCGCGCACGCGACGCTGGAGAACGTCGGCACCGAAGTGCGACTTGGTCTCGGCAGTGTCCGTCACATCGGTGACGAGTTGGCCGAGCGCATCGTCGATGAGCGAAAG
>Ga0075364_10002375_pt1 | contig 10565 bp, 5 predicted proteins | sample EndMetdeltDD1764_FD_71517 | JGI IMG/M metagenome (GOLD analysis project Ga0075364, IMG submission 71517) | Populus endosphere microbial communities from Tennessee, USA - Endosphere MetaG P. deltoides DD176-4 | ecosystem: Host-associated > Plants > Roots > Endosphere | place: USA: Tennessee...
CGTCGGGGCTTCATGACCAGCCTGCTCAACCCGAAGGGGACGATCTTCTTCCTCGCCTTCCTGCCCCGCTACCTCCCGACCAGCGGGCCACGCGGGCTGGCCGCCTTCGGCCTCGGGCTGATCTTCGCTCTCCTCACCGTGGTGATCTACGGCGCCTACGCACTGGCGGCGGGTGCGTGCCGGGCGCTCGTCGACGGCGACCGAGTCACCGTGCGCCTGCGCACGGTTGCCGGGCTCGTGTTCGTGTGCTTCGGTGTGTCGATCCTCGGACCGCTCCTCGTTCACGCCGCGGTGACGGTGTCGTGACAGTGAGGTGACGGTGGCCTGACGATGAGGTGATCGCGCCCACCTGATCCGCCGGATATCAGGGAATCACCCGATGCGGCGCACGACCGGGGTTTCGTACCGTCGACGAATGCGTCGCCGATCGTGGATTGTGCTCTTGGTGCCCGCTGCTGTCGCAGCCGCAACCCTCATCAGCGAGTGGACCGATCCGTCACCCCGGGCCCGAGCCGACGGCGCTGGTGCGTCGTCACTGACGAACCCGATCAACGCTCGTATCGACGCCGGCGCGGAGCACACCTGCGTCGTCACCGACGACGGCCAGGTGTCGTGCTGGGGAACGAACCAGTCCGGTCAGCTGGGCGTCAGCGGCGTGCTTCGGTCGCTCACCCCGACCGGGCCCGTTGCCCTGCCCGCACCCGGACGCGCACAGGCGGTCGCAACCGGTGAGGACCACACCTGCGCGCTTCTCGCCGCTGGACAGGTCTCGTGCTGGGGCGACGACAGCGACGGGCAACTCGGCAACGGTCCGGTCAACACGACGCTCGAGGTCCCGTCGCCGCCGATCGCGCTTCCGTCGCCGGGAACTGCTCGCGCGATCACCGCCGGCTACAAGCACACCTGCGTCGTGCTCACCGATGGCGGGGTCGCGTGCTGGGGAGACAACAACTGGGGCCAGCTCGGCACGGGGGTGTTCGGTCTCGACGCCGACGCGCCGGTCCGCATCGTGCTTCCCGGTCCGGGCACGGCCACGGCGGTCGCGGCGGGCACGTACAACACCTGCGCGTTGCTGACGGACTCGACCGTGACGTGCTGGGGCAGCGACTCCAGCCAGCAGCTCGGCAACGGCCCGACGATGGGCGACCAGGACCTTGCCCAGCCTCCGGTTGCGCTGCCAAGTCCCGGCCGGGCCAGAGCGATTGCAATCGGTGATGCGCATGTCTGTGCCGTTCTCACCTCCGGCGGGATCAGCTGCTGGGGAGAGGACGGCGACGGCCAGCTCGGCAATGGCCCGGTCGTTACCGCAGACGGCGACGTGCCGGGCCCGCCTCTCGCCCTGCCTGGAGGACAGACGGCGATCTCGGTCACCGGCGGCGACAAGCACACGTGCGCGGTCCTTGCCGACGGCGCGGTGTCGTGCTGGGGAGCCAACGACCGGTTTCAGCTCGGCGACGGCACGGATGTCGACTTCGTCGACGTGCCCGAGCTGTCGGCCGTGACGAGCGGTGCCAGCGCCGTGGTCGCCGGCGAGACGCACACCTGTGCGCTCGTGCAGCGCGAGGTGAGCTGCTGGGGCAACGATCAGTCCGGTCAGATCGGGAATGGCGCGGAGAACGGCGATCAGTCGGTGCCGAGCACCCCCTTGACCGTGCCCACCGTTGCATCCGTCCGCGACGTCGCAGTCGGGGCCGCGAACGCATGCGCCCGCTCGGGCGCTGGAAAGGTGAGCTGTTGGGGCGACGACACCTTCGGCGCGACGGGCAACGGCCCGGCGACCGGGGAGGTCATCAGCCCGCCGGAGCCGATCGCGCTGACGGGCTCGGCCGTGCAGGTCTCCGTCGGTGGCGTCAGCGCGTGCGCGCTCTCGGCGAACGGTTTGGTGAGGTGCTGGGGAGCAGACTTCCACGGCGTGCTCGGCAACGGTGCGGGGTCGGCCCAAGTCGATGCACCCGGCGCGCCGATCACGCTGCCGGCCCCTGGCACTGCCGCGCAGATCACCGTCGGATTCGAACACGCATGCGCACTGCTGACCGACGGTGCGGTCACGTGCTGGGGAGGCGACACAGAAGGGGAGCTCGGCAACGGTGCGCCGAGCGGAAACGAGACCGCACCGCCGGCGCCGATCACGCTGCCCGCTCCCGGAACCGCGACCGCCATCGACACCGGACCGAAGCACGTGTGCGCGGTGCTCACCGGTGGTGCGGTCACGTGCTGGGGTCTCGACTCCGACGGACAACTCGGCAACGGTGCGTCTGGTTCGCAGACCAGCCCGCCGGCACCGATCGCGCTCCCAGGCGGCGCATCGGCCACGTCTGTGAGCGTCGGCGATCGGCACAGCTGCGCGCTGCTGACCACCGGTGCCGTCGCGTGCTGGGGCAACGACGACTTCGGTCAGATGGGGGATTCCGCCGACCTCGGTCACCACGAAACAGCGACACTGGTTCCACTCCCCGGGCCGGGCACCGCCACCGAGATCGACGCCGGCGGGGACACGACGTGCGTCGTGCTCACCGGTGGTGCGGTCTCGTGTTGGGGTGCCGGCCGCGCCGGGCAGGTGGGTTCCGGCGATGTCAACGCGGCCAACGACGCTGCGTCTGCGCCGGTCGCCCTGCCCGGCCCTGGAACGGCAGAGCACGTTTCGGTCGGGGTCGAGGCCGTGTGCGCCGTCCTCACCGACTTCACGTTCTCCTGCTGGGGCAGCGACGAGGCCGGCGTCGTCGGCGACGGCGCGATCGAGCCGGGTACCCAGCTGGTGCCGTCGGCTCCGTTCCCCGCGCGAGGCCGCACGGTGACCGCCGAACCAGTGCCTGTCGTCGGCCTGCAGGCGGTGCCAACGCCCACAGCCCTGAACATCACATGGAGCCTGCCCGCTCCGCAGACCCTGACCGACATCTTCGTCATCGTCTCGCCCTCCGGGCAGGTGGTCGAGCTCGACGGTGACGCCACGGGAACGATCGTGTCCGGGCTCGACCCGGATGTGACGTACACGGTCACGGTCCGCGACGGGCACGACTTCGGGAAGGCGGACAGCACGATCGTGACGACGACCCCGTCGCTTCCGCCACCGACGACGGCGCCGCCGACCACAACTCCAGGCGTGTCACCGCCCGCTGCCGTCGACTTCATCCCGGTGACGCCGGCGCGGCTGCTCGACACGCGGACCGACCCCGGTCGAGCGACGATCGACGGCCTCTTCCTCGGCGGCGGGCGCCGCGATGCAGGAAGCACGCTCGCTCTGCAGGTCGCGGGCCGAGCTGGAGCCAGCGCGACCGCCGAGGCCGCCGCACTCAACGTCACGGTCACCGAGGCCGCGGGCGCAGGCTTCGTCACGGTGTACCCGTGCGATGAGCCGCGACCGAATGCGAGCAACCTCAACTTCCTCGCCGGCGACACCGTTCCCAACGCGGTGATCGCCGCGCTCGCCGCGGACGGCACCGTGTGCCTGTTCACGTCGCAACCGACACACCTCCTCGTCGACATCGACGGCGAGTTCCCCGCCGGCACGAGCTATCGATCGCTCAACCCCGCCCGGCTGTTGGAGACACGCTCGGGGCCGGGTCTGGTGACCGTCGACGGGCTGTTCGCCGGCGCCGGCCGAGTCGTGGGCAGTACCGCGGTGGAGGTGCAGATCGCTGGACGCGGGGGAGTGGCCATCGGCAGCCGCGCCGTCGCCCTCAACGTGACCGCTGTCGATCCAGCGGCAGACGGCTTCGCGACCGTGTACCCGTGCGATCGCCCGCGACCGAATGCGAGCAACCTCAACTTCGCGGCATCGCCGGGCACTCGCCCTCAACCGGCAGGAGCGAACGCGGTCGCAAACGCAGTCGTGATGTCGCTCAGCGCGACGGGCACCGTGTGCGTCTACGTGTCGCAGTCGACCGACCTGATCATCGATGTCAACGGATCGTTCCCTTCGGCGAGTCCGATCGTCACGCTCGACCCGGCGCGACTGCTGGACACCCGCCCTCCGACCGCCGGCGGCGCGACGGTGGACGGGCTGTTCGCCGGCGCAGGCCGAGTCTCGGCCGGCTCGACCACGAGCCTGCAGGTTGCAGGTCGTGGTGGGGTGCCTTCGAACGCAACAGCAGTCGTGCTCAACGTCACCGCCGTCGACGCCGACGCACCGGGTTTCGTCTCGGTGTTCCCGTGCGATCAACCGCGGCCGAACGCCAGCAACGTCAACTTCTTCGCCGGTGAGACCGTTCCGAACGCTGTGCTCGCTGCCCTGAGCGCGGCTGGCACGGTGTGCGTCTTCAGCTCGCAACCGCTCGATCTGGTCGCGGACGTGAACGCGGTGCTCACGCGTGCTCCGTGACCGGCCAGCAGCGGGCCAGCTCCACCCGGCCGCGAACGCCGAGCTTGCGATAGATCGCGCCGAGATGCGTCTCGACGGTCTTGGCGCTGACGAACAGCAGGCTCGCGATCTCGCGGTTCGTCCTGCCGGCCGCGGCATGAGTCGCGACAGCCGCCTCGGCGGGCGTGAGCGTGGTACGTGCCGAGGGGCGGGCCCGCGCTCGCGAACGAAGCGCGGCGGTGGCGTGTTCCGCCCAGGCGGCTGCCCCCAACTCGCCGAAGACGCGGGCCGCGAGCGTGAAGTGCTCTGCGGCTTCGTCGCGCTGGTGGGCGCGGCGGAGCGACTCACCGAAGGCGAGGTGGGTGCGTCCCGTCTCGAACGGCTGCCTCGCGCGCTCGTGGAGCCGCAACGCGTGCTCGAACAGCGCCGAGCTGTCGCTCGACAGCATCGCCTCGCAGCGCAACGAGACGGCGTTCGCGCCGGTCGAGCCCGTGTTCTCGGCCTGACGACGGAGCACTGCACTGACACGTCTGGCAGAGGAAAGTCGGCGCCTGCGGCAATACGCCTCGACGAGATCGGCCGCCCACGGCACCGACGTCGGCTCCCCCCACTCTCCGTTCTCGACCAGGTCGAGGATCGGTTCGAGCGCCGTGATGCACCCGTCGATGTCGTTGGCCGTCAGCGCCACGAAGCCCCGCGCACCGAGGTGCCAGGCCTGAACGGCTGAGACCGCATCGTTCCCGATCCGTGCCGCCAGTGCGTCGACGAGGTCGTGCGCCAGAGCGAGGTCGCCCTCCGCCGCCGCGAGGCGGGCGCGGAGGACGAGCGTGCGCGTGATCACGCGCTGCGCGCCGACCCCGTCGGCCGCATCGTCGGCCAGATCCAGCAGGCGCGTGCAGTCGGCCCAACGGCCGGCTCGGAACGCGGCCTCCGCTGCGATCGCGGCGGCGAACGGGACGGAGTAGCTCACGAAGGTCTCCGCCGCGAGGCCGCGCTCGACCTCGCCCAACAGGGCGTGGTCGTCTTCGAGATAGACGCGCACGTTCATCAGCGCCAGGCTCGTCGCGGCGGCCTCGCCACCCGCCGAGCGCGCGTCGTCGACGATCCGTCCGGCCGTCACGCGGTCGCCGCTGAGCGCCGCGGCATACGCCAGCGCCGCCGGCCCCTCGCCGGACGGTGCGAGCCTGATCGCCCGTTCGGCGATGTCGCGCGCTCGGCCGAGCCGGTACCGCATCGACAGATCGATCGACGCCGACGTGAAGAGGAACGATGCCAACATCGGTGCCAACGGTTCGATCATCTCGGCATCGGCCAGAAGTCCGTCGACATCGATCGGCCGGTCGAGCGCATGATGGGCGAGCGCTTCGGCGAGGCGCAGCTGGGCGAGTCGCACGCCGGTGGCGCCGCGCCGGACACCGTCGCCAACCAAGCGCACGGTGAGCTCGGCGTGGCCGGCCGGTACGGCCCACCGGATGGCATGGGCGAGTCGATCGAGCGCGCGCTCTGGGTCCGGCGTCAACTCGTCGGCCTTGCGAAACGCGGCGACCCCGGCATCGAGCGCCCGGCGCCGCACTGCCTCGTGGCCGGCGGCTTCGAGCGCAGCCGCCGTCACTTCGTCCGGGCCGGTCGCGATCGCGGCGCGATGCCACGCGGCGGTGTAGCCGTCCCCGCTCGACGCGAGGGCCTCGTGGGCGCGGCGCCGATCTCGATCGGTCGCGACAGACACGACGCGCTCGCGGATCAGGGGGTGGGTGAACGTGATCCGATCGGAGCTGACGCGCACTGCCCGTGCCGCCTCGGCATTCACGAACGCGTCGGATGGAAGGTCGAGTGCGGCCAGCGCCGCGCTGATCACGGAGCGGTCCTCCGTGCCGCTCAGCGCGGCGACGAGCAGGGCCAGCGCGCTGTCGCCGGCGACGGCGTCGACGGGAGCGGCACACAGCGAGCCCAGTGCATCGCTGTCCAGCAACGGCGTCGGCAACGGCTCGAGCCCGGCGGCTTGCGCGTCCGTCAGCGCATCGGCCATCAGCGACAGCGCGAGTGGGTTGCCGTTGGCGCGGCGCAGGATCGAGCGGAGCACGGTCGTGTCGAGGGCGGCGCGTCGCTCGCGCACGAGGGCTCGCGCTGCTGACGGGGCGAGCGGGCCGACGACGAGGTGCGGGTCGCGTGGGTCGCCATCGTCGGCGATGCCCGCGGCGCGTGCTGCGGTGAAGACCGTGACCCCGTCGGGGACGCGGCGAACGATGAAGTCGAGGCATCCGCGGCTGTCGCGGTCGAGCGCGGCCGCGTCATCGGCGAAGATGACCACGCGGCTATCTGCCGCCACGATGCGGATCAGGTTGAGCGCCCCCTGACGGACGGCGAGCGGTTCTCCGGACACCGGCTCGTCGATCGCGATCGCCCCGGCGAGGGCACGGGCCTGAGCCGCGGGAAGCTCGCCGCGGCGCTCGATGATCGGCGCGAGGAGATCGCTGAGGCCGACGAACGGAACCTGCGTCTCCGAGTCGATGCCCCGGCAGCGCAGGATCGTCGTGCCGTTGCCGACCTGGGACAACACCGCGTCGACCACACTGGTCTTGCCGATTCCAGCCGGACCGGTGATGGCGAGGCAACGCCCGGGCGAGCCAGTGGCGGCGATCGTGGCGACGAGCCGGGCGACCATCTCCGTTCGACCGATGACGTTCACCATCATCGTCCAGGGTACCCGACCTCACATTTTCGGCCGCTGGAGCGTTTACTGGCTGTGCGCATGCAACCGTTCGAAGAGGTCGTCGCCGAGCACGGTGAGGTGGTGATGCGGGTGTGCCGCGCCCTCCTGCGTCCGGCCGACGCCGACGACGCGTGGTCGGAGACGTTCCTGTCGGCCCTGCGCGCCTATCCAGATCTTCGCCCGGACAGCAACATCCGTGGCTGGCTGGTGACGATCGCGCACCGCAAGGCGCTGGACGTGATCCGCCGTACCAGCCGCGTCGATCCTGTGGCCGATGTGCCGGAGCGGACCCCGGGTCGGGCCGATCCGGAGCTGCCGGATGACGACCTGCGCGCCGCGATCGCGGCCTTGCCCACGAAGCAGCGCGCAGCCGTCGTTCTTCACTACCTCGGCGATCTGCAGTACGCCGATGTCGGTGCTGCTCTCGACACATCCGCGGCCGCGGCGCGGCGCAGCGCCGCCGATGGCATCGCCAACCTGCGCACCACCTACCTGTCGAAACTGCCCGCCAAGGAGGGCCCACGATGAAGACGCAACTGAACTCGCAACTGAACAACGTCGAACTGGCATCGGCGATCACGATGCCGACACCCACGCACCTCGATGGTCTGCGCAGCCGGCTCATCGCTGAGGCCGACGACGACGGCCTGCTCGACATCGCCTACCGCACGGTCGACAGCCCGTTCGGCCCGTTGCTCGTGGCCGCCACCGCGCAGGGCGTGGTCCGTGTCGCGTTCGAACGGGAGGGTCACGACAACGTGCTGCATGACCTCGCGGGATCCGTCAGCCCCAGGATCCTTCGTTCGGGCCGGCGCACCGATGACGCGGCACGGCAGCTCGACGAGTACTTCGCCGGGCGCCGTCGCCGGTTCGACATCGACGTCGACCTGCAGCTGGTGCACGGGTTCCGTCGCGAGGTGATCGCACATCTCGCCGACATCGGCTACGGCTCGACCGCCAGCTATGCCGCCGTGGCACGGGCGGTCGGCAATCCTGCCGCGGTGCGCGCAGTCGGCAGTGCGTGCGCGCACAACCCGGTGCCGCTGGTGTTGCCCTGCCATCGAGTGGTGCGCAGCGACGGCAGCCTCGGGCAATACCTGGGAGGCGCCGAGACCAAGGCGGCCCTGCTGGCGATGGAGGCCGCGGCATGAACAGCACCTCCCTCAACGAGTCGCTGACACGACGCGTCGACGCGTTGGACTGGCCGACGATCTGCGGCGGACTGGACGATCTCGGCGTCACATCGATCGGCGAACTGCTGACGAAGGACGAGTGCCGCGACGTGATCGCGATGTACGACGACGGTCGCTTCCGCTCCACGATCAACATGGGGCACAAGCGGTTCGGCGAAGGCGAGTACCGCTACTTCGCCAACCCGCTGCCGCCGATCGTCAGCGAGCTGCGCGCCGCGTTCTGGCCGCACCTGCTTCCGATCGCACGTGACTGGGCCGAACGGCGCGGGCAGCCGTCGCCATGGCCGGACCGGTTCGACGACTGGATCGGCATGTGCCACGCCGCCGGCCAGCGCCGGCCGACCCCGCTGATGCTGCGCTACGGGCCCGGCGACTGGAACGCGCTGCACCGCGATCTGTACGGCGAGCTGGTGTTCCCACTGCAGGTCGTCATCGGGCTGAACGAGCCGGACGACGACTACATCGGCGGCGAGTTCGTCGTCGTGGAGCAGCGCCTGCGCGCCCAGTCGCGGCCGACCTCGAGCGTCATCCGCCGCGGTCACGGTCTCGTGTTCACGACGCGCGATCGTCCGATCCGCACGGCCCGCGGCTGGGCCAGTGCTCCGATGCGTCACGGCGTCAGCGTCGTCCGCTCCGGTCGCCGCCACACCCTCGGCATGGTCTTCCACGACGCCGAGTAGCGGCTCGGTCACACCGGTACGCCGACCGATCCGGATGTCCGAACACGACGCGGAAGTCCGGGAGTGACTTCGCCGAAGAACCGGGTTGTCGGGATGGCGAGACCGCAGCTTGTGTTAGGTTCGGGTGAGCCTCTGAGCTCTCAGGCGTCCACGGCGTCGTGGTGAGGGACGGAGCTGCAGTGGAACAGGGACGGCTTGCGCGGCGATGGGCCGCTGCATTGGTGTGCGTGTTGGTGGCGTCATTGCCGCTCGAGGCATCGGTGATGGCGTCGGGGTACGACGGTCCGCCGGCTGTGGTTCCGCCGGTGGCGTTCACTCCGGTGGCGGCCGTTGACGTCGGCAATAGCCCGGAATCTGTGGCGCTGGGTGACGTCAACGGCGATGGCCAGCTCGATCTCGTCACTGCCCTCCGCTACACCGACGATGTGTCGGTGATGCTCGGCAACGGCGCCGGAGGGTTCGCCGCGGCCGCCGATTCGCCGTTCGTAGTCGGCAACAGCCCGAGATCTGTGGTGTTGGGTGATGTGAACGGTGATGGCCATCTCGACCTCGTCACCGCCAACTCCCTCGACAACAACGTGTCTGTGTTGCTCGGCAGTGGTGCCGGCGGTTTCGCGGCGTCAGCCACTTCACCGTTCGCAGTCGGTGGCGGTCCGTCGTCGGTGGTGTTGGGTGATGTGAACGGTGATGGCCGTCTCGATCTCGTCACCGCCAACAACATCGACGACAACGTGTCGGTGTTGCTCGGCAGTGGTGCCGGCGGGTTCGCCGCCGCCGCCGGTTCACCGTTCACGGTCGGTATCAGCCCGTCGTCGGTGGTGTTGGGTGATGTGAACGGTGATGGCCATCTCGATCTCGTCACCGCCAACAGCCTCGAGAACGACGTGTCTGTGTTGCTCGGCGCCGGCACGGGCGGGTTCGCGGCCGCGCCCGGTTCACCGGTCGCAGTCGGCAACGGCAACGATTCCCCACGATCGGTGGACTTGGGTGATGTGAACGGTGACGGCCGTCTCGATCTCGTCACCGCCAACTACAACCAGGACAACGTGACCGTGTTGCTCGGCGCCGGCACCGGCGGGTTCACGAAGGCGCCAGGTTCACCGTTCGCGGTCGGTGCCACCACCCCTACTTCGGTGGTCTTGGCTGATGTGAACGGTGATGGCCGTCTCGATCTCGCCACGGCCAACGAATACAGCCACACCGTGTCTGTGTTGCTCGGCGACGGCACCGCCGGGTTCACGGCGGCAACCGGTTCGCCGTTCGCGACCGCCGGTACCAACAGTTTCCCGGGGTCGGTGGTGTCGGGTGATGTGAACGGTGACGGCCGTGTCGATCTCGTCACCGCCAACTTCAACCGCCACAACGCCAGCGTCCTCTTGGCCCAGCGACCGGTGGCGTCGACCGTGTCCTTCGCGGTTCCCGCCGCCGTTCCTGTCGGCGCCGCCCCGTACTCGGTGGTGTCGGCCGACGTCAACGGCGATGGCCGACTCGATCTCGTCACCGCCAACCGCGACAGCGACAACGTGTCGGCGATGCACGGCAACAGCAGCGGCGGGTTCACGGCGGCCGCCGGTTCACCGTTCGCGGTTGGTGATGGCCCACGATCGGTGGCGGTGGGCGATGTGAACGGTGATGGCCGTCTCGATGTCGTCGCCGCCAACTACAACAGCGACGCGGTGTCGGTG
>Ga0075364_10002376_pt1 | contig 10559 bp, 5 predicted proteins | sample EndMetdeltDD1764_FD_71517 | JGI IMG/M metagenome (GOLD analysis project Ga0075364, IMG submission 71517) | Populus endosphere microbial communities from Tennessee, USA - Endosphere MetaG P. deltoides DD176-4 | ecosystem: Host-associated > Plants > Roots > Endosphere | place: USA: Tennessee...
GGCACGGTGCTCATCACCTACCAGATGAAGGTCGAGCCGGCTGATGCGCTCGGCGATGGAACGCTCGGCAACGTCGTGTCCGGCACCGGTCCGACGAACTGTGTCAGCCCTCCGATCCCGCCCGGCCAACCCGGGTTCGACGAGCGGTGTCTCGACGTGATCCTCGTGCAGGCCTACACGCAGAAGAAGTCGTCGGTCCCGCCGTCGGGAACAGCGGTCAACCCTGGCGACACGGTGACGTACACCGTGACGATCGAGAACACGGGCGCGGTCGCGCTGACCCCGACGATCTTCGACGACCTCAGCGACGTGCTCGACGACGCCGCCTTCCAGAGCGCGACGTCGCCGGCCGGCAACCTGCCCGTGCTCGACCCGACCACGAGCGAGTTGACGTGGACCGGGCCGCTCGCGGTCGGCCAGGCGGTCAACCTGACCTACTCGGTCAAGGTCAACACCGGTGACGCGCTCGGCGACGGCACGCTCGCCAACGTGACGACGGGTACCGGCCCGACGCCGTGCCCGAACCCGGGGCCACCGAACCCGATCTGCGAGACCGAGCACCCGGTGCGCGCCGTTGTGATCAAGAAGGTGATCACCAATCCGAACGTGCTCGAGCTGCAGCCCGGCGACACGTTCACCTACACGGTGACAGCGGAGAACACCGGTCAGGTCAACGCGACCGGCGTGACGTGGAAGGACGATCTGACCAAGGTGCTCGACGACTCCACCCTCGACGTGGCGGGCATGACCAAGACCACGGGCACGCTCACGTTCACGGCTGCGACCAAGGTGCTCGATTGGGTCGGTGACGTCGCCGTCGGCCAGACGGAGACTGTCACGTACACGGTCACGATCAACGACCCGATCGGCGGCGACGGCGTGCTCATCAATGCGGTCTCGGGAGAGAACTGCCCCGATCCCGCGATCACCGATCCGCAGGACCCCGCGTATGACCCGATCTGCTCGACGCGGGTGCCGCAGCCGATCCTCGACACGGTGAAGACGATCCTGTCGCCACCGAACCCGCAGGCCGGCGACACGATCGTCTACCAGATCAAGACCACGAACACGGGCGTCGGCCCCGCGCTCGGCGTGTCGGTCACCGACGACATGACCGAGGCACTCGACGACGGCGTCTACCTCGGCAACGCCGCGGTGATCGGTGGCGGCAACCTGTCGTACACCGAGCCCGTGTTGACGTGGACCGGCGACATCGCGGCCGGTGGCTCGATCACGGTGACGTACTCTGTGCAGGTCAACCCGCTCGAGGGCCTCGGCGACGCGACGTTGCAGAACACCATCACCGGGCCCGGCTGCCCGAACCCGCCGGTGACCGACCCGCTCGATCCGCTGTTCGACGACGACTGCTTGACGGTGACGAAGATCCCCGCGTACAGGATCGAGAAGTCGTCGGTGCCCGCCAAGGGCAGCACGGTGAAGCCGGGTGACACCGTGGACTACACGCTGACGATCTCGAACATCGGCGCCGTCGATCTGATGCCGACGATCACAGACAACCTCGCCGGCGTCACCGACGACGCCGTCTACAACGGCGATGCGGCATCGACGACAGCGCCCACACCGGTCGTCGCTGCCGATCAGCTCACGTGGACGGGCCCGTTGGCCATCGGCGCCACGGTGACCATCACCTATTCCGTGACCGTGAAGGCCGACGCGTCGACTCTCGGTGACGGTCAGCTCGCCAACGTCGTCGGCGGCACAGGACCAACGAACTGCAAGCAGCCGCCGATCACCGACGACACGGACCCCGCCTTCGATGCACGCTGCATCGACGACATCCTCGTGTCGGCGTACACCGTCGTGAAATCGTCGACGCCGGCCAGCGGCTCGGCGGTGGTCTCCGGCGACACGATCACCTACAAGCTCACGATCGTGAACACGGGCGGCGTCACCGTCAACCCGATGATCGACGACGACCTGTCGGCCGTGCTCGACGATGCGACGTTCAACCCGCCGGCCGACGACGCCGATCCGGCGCTCACCCCGTCGCTCGACGACGTGACTCAGCACCTGACGTGGACTGGTCCGGTTCAGGTCGGGCAGACGGTGACGTTGACGTACAGCGTCACGATCAAGCCGCTCGCGCAACTCGGCGACCTCACGCTGAAGAACGTCGTGACGACTGTCGGGCCGGAGTCGCCGTGCCCGCCGCCGCCGGCGCAGGCCAGCGCGAGCTGCACGACGAACCACCTCGTCAAGGCGGTGCGGTACGAGAAGACGATCTCGAACCCGAACGTGCTGACGATCCAGCCGGGTGACTCGTTCACGTACACGGTCAAGGCGATCAACATCGGTGAGGCCCCGCTCACGGGCTTGACGTTCACCGATGTCATCGGCGACGACGTGCTCGACGACGCGACCTACAACGGCGACGTCGCGGCCACGATCGGCAACGCCTCGTACAGCGCTGTCACGAAGACGATCAGCTGGACCGGCGATCTCGCCGTCGGTCAGTTCTCGTTGATCACGTACTCCGTGACCGTCAACAACCCCGACACGGGCGACGGCATCCTGCTCAACGCGATCATCGGCACCGGGCCGAGCACGAACTGTGCCGACCTGCTCACGATGGGGCCGGAGTGCACCACGGTGGTGCCGCAGCCGCAGCTTGAATCGACGAAGACGGTGATCCAGCCGAGCGACCCGGTCGCCGGCGGAACGATGACGTACCAGATCGTCGTGTCGAACGTCGGTCCCGGACCCGCACTGAACGTCCACGTCGACGACGACATGACGGACGCGCTCGACGACGCCGACTTCAACGACGATGCGGTGGCAACGATCGGCGGGAACACGGTCACCGCCCCGACCTACATCGCGCCGAGCGTGTTGTGGGTCGGCGACATCCCGTCGATGACATCGCTGACGATCACCTACACGATGACGGTCCACGACCTCGCCAACCTCGGCGACGGCAGGCTGGTCAACACGATCACCACCCCCGATTGCTTGCCGCCGGCCAACGATCCGACGAACCCCAATGCCGATCCGAATTGCTTCACCGTGACGCCGATCCCCGGCTACCTGTTGGAGAAGTCGTCCGATCCGGCCGACGGGGAGACGGTCCGGCCCGGTGACACCGTGACGTACACGGTGGTGGCGACAAACGTCGGAGGCGTCGATCTCACGCCGACGATCACGGACGACCTGTCCGCCGTGCTCGACGATGCGACGTTCAACAACGACGCCATCGCCACGTCCGGACCGACGCCGTCGTTCGACGGTGTCAAGGTGACATGGACCGGACCGCTGGCGGTCGGAGCCGACGTGACCCTCACCTACTCGGTCACCGTCAAAGCCATCGACGCTCTCGGCGACGGCGCGCTCGACAACGTCGTCACCGGCACCGGAGACAACCCGTGCAAGACGACGATCACGACGGCGCCGTGCGCGACGCACCATCCGATCGCCGCGTGGGATCTGATCAAGACGGCCGACAAGACGACCGTCGTGCCGGGATCGGTGGTGACCTACACGGTCATCGCCCGCAACGTCGGTACCGCCGACCTGACCGGCCTCACCTACGACGACGACATGACAGGCGTCCTCGACGACGCCGTGTACAACAACAACGCCGGCGCGACGATCGGAAGCGTCAGCTACGCCGCGCCGACGTTGACGTGGACCGGCGACCTCGCCGTGGGCCAGCAGTCGGTGCTCACGTACACGATGACGGTCAACTCGCCGCTCACCGGCGACCATCTCCTCACCAACGTCGTGCTGACCGGTGTCGACGGGCCATGCCCGCCGAACTCGGGTGATCCCGAGTGCAACGTCGACCTCTCCGGCCGACAGTTGACCATCGGCAAGGCGACGGTGCCGGCCAACATCGCCTCGGTGAAGCCGGGCGACACGGTGAAGTACCGGGTCACGATCACCAACACGGGCGCGGTCGCATACCTCCCCGCAACAGCGGTGGATGATCTCACCGATGCCTTGGATGCGGCGAGCGGGCCGAACAACATCGTCGTCACCGGTCCCGGCTCGGCGTCGTTCAACGGCGCCACCCAGCGGCTCACGTGGACCGGCGATCTGCAGCCTGGCCAGACGGTGCTCGTCGACTACGAGCTCGTGGTCGACTCGCCGCTTGCCGCCGACGGCTGGTTGGAGAACGTCGTCACGTCTCCCGACCCGGGCTCGAGCTGCCCGACGCCGGGCGGTGGGATCACGTTCCGGGCCGGCCTGCCGGCAGGGCTGATCGCCGGCATGCCGGCAGGTTGCCAGACGGAAACGCCGATCCAGTCGATGCAGGTGCTGAAGCAGTCGAACCCGGGCTCCGGGGCGACCGTCGAGATCGGCTCGCTGATCACCTACACCGTCACGGTGACCAACACCGGACAAGCGGTGTTGGCACCCGGCTCGTTCACCGACGACATGAGTGGCGTCCTGGACGACGCCACGCTCGACGGCACGCCGTCGGCGTCGTCCGGAACGGTCAGCTACAACGCACCCACCCTGTCGTGGAGTGGCGATCTGCCCGTCGGCGGGACGGCGACGGTGACCTACGCCATCCGGCTGCACACCGGGGGCGACGGGCAACTCAACAACGTCGTCGTCGGAAGCGGACCGGGCACGAACTGCCCGGTGGCCTCCTCGGCCGCCGGTTGTGCGACGTTCGCCAACCTCGTGTCGCCGCCACCGCCAGACTCGACGACGACCACCACCACGGACTCGACTGGCATCCAGCCGACGGTACCGCCGACGACAGCCCCGTTCATCCCACCCGTGGGGCCGTTGCCGTCGACCGGTACGAACACGCTGGAGACACTGCAGACGGTCGGGCTGATCGTCCTCCTCGGTGGCGCGCTGGTCATCGTCTCCCGGCGGAGCAGGAAGAGCCGGGTCGACCTGCACCGCGAATGAATTCCCGATGACGCAATTCTCGCCCGTGAGGGACGCCACGTATTGTCGTCATTCATGATCAAGCGCCTTGTGTTGCACCCGATCGTGGCTCGGGTCGCAACACTCGGCGCGGTGCTGGTGGTCGCGGCGCTCGTCGCCGAGGCCACTCATCGCCACGGTCACACCCAGGGCGACGACTTCGCGCTCTACCTGCGCCAGGCACGGAGCCTGTTCGACGGCGACGTCGGATCTGTCATCGCCGACAACCGCTTCTCGGTGCTGAACTCGGACAACTCGTTCAGCCCCGTCGCCTACCCGTGGGGATGGCCACTGCTGCTCGCCCCGTTCGTGCACCTGTGGGGGCTCGACTACGACCGGCTGAAGGTGCTCGTCGTCGCCGTCTATTGCCTGTTCCTTCTCCTCATGCACGGCATCGTGCGCCGCCGGCTGGGGCGGGTGCTGGCCCTCGGGGTCGTCGCGGTGTTGGCCACCGCGCCGCCCTTTTTGACCCACACGGACGAGCTGATCACCGAGTTCCCGCACTTGCTCGCGGTCGCGGTGTTCGTGTGGTGGTACGACCGCGTGAGAGCCAGGAGCCCGATCCATCAGGCCGCGACCAGGGACCTGATCGTTCTCGGCGTGCTGGCCACCGTCGTGTTCAACATGCGCCGCGAGGGCATCGTGCTCGTCGGCGTGATCGCCGTGGTGCAAGTCGCCGAGTTGCTCCGCGCCGGGTTGCGCGCCCGTGGCCAGGGAGTCCGCGGACTCGTGACCGGTGCCCTCCGCGGCTTGCTGCGGGCGGTGCGCGAGTCGTGGAAACGACTGCTCGTTCCCCACGCGGCGTTCATCGCGTCCGCCGTCGTCTTCCAACTGCTCTTGCCGTCGACGCTGCTGCCCGACAACGACAACAGCCGGAAGTACATCAAGGATCGGTTCGGCGACTACCCGCGGGTGCTCACCGGCCAGCTCGGGCTCGGTCAGCACACGCTCGTCGGTGTGGTCATCATCGTCGCGGCACTGCTCGGCGTGATCGTCGGCGTGCGCAGGAGGCCGACTCTCGACGGCCCGATCGCCCTCATCGGCCTGTTCAGCGCGGTCCTCATCAGCACCCACTTCCGCCTCATCGATCGGTACTGGCTGCAGGTCACGCCATGGGTCGTCTACTTCGCGGCCGTCGCCTCGCTCGAGGCGGTGCGCATCATCGTGCGACATCGGCTGCGGGTGGCACGCTTCATCGCGCTCGCCCCGTTGCTGTACCTGGTCGTCGTCCACGCGGCCGTGCTGCCTGGCGTCGTCGACACGGCCCAGGACTTCAACTCGGCCGGCAGATGGCAGTTCGGGCCCGGCTCGCCGGCTGTCGAGCCGATCTTCGCGGCAGTGCGCGACGAGACGCCGCCGAACGCAGTGATCGCGTTCTATCGCGCACGCACGATGACGCTCACGACGGACCGCCTCTCGATCCAGACGACCAACATCGACAAGATCCTGCTGCGCGCCGACTACTTCGCTCAGCGCCGCAACTCGCACTACTGGCAACCCGATCTCACCACGACGGAGGCTCGTGACATGGGGTTGGAGATGGTGTGGTCCGATTCACGCTGGATCCTTTGGAAGGTCCCACCACCCTGACCACTACGGTGGGAGCCGTGGTGGTTGTTGCTCCAGATCAGTTCGACGTGTCCGTGGTGCTGCCCGTGTTCAACGAGCGCGGCCACCTGAAGGAGGAGATCGAGCGCATTCGTGAGGCGCTGGCCGCGTCCGAGTTCACGTTCGAGATCATCGTCGTCGACGACGGCTCGAACGACGGCTCAGAACTCGATCTTCCGAACATCGAAGGCATCCGTCTCATCCGCCACGCCACCAACCGCGGTTCGGGTTCGGCCAGGCGCACGGGTACCACCGCAGCGCGCGGGCGGATCGTGGTGTGGACCGACGTCGACATGACGTACCCGAACGAGCGCATCCCCGAGTTCGTCGCGGCCGTCGAAGGCTGCGACCACGTCGTTGGCGCACGGCGCACCGAGGAAGGAACCAAGCGGTTCTTCCGGGTGCCGGCGAAGTGGTTCATCCGCCGCCTGGCGAGCTACCTCACCAACACCGACATCCCCGATCTCAACTCCGGACTGCGCGCCTTTCGTCGCGACGTCGCGATGCAGTACGTGCATCACCTGCCAGCGGGCTTCTCGTGTGTGACGACGCTGACGATGTCGTTCCTCGCCAACGGCTATCAGGTCAAGTACGTGCCGATCGACTACTTCCCCCGCGCGGGCACGTCGAAGTTCCACTGGTGGCGCGACACCAAGCGGTACTTGATGCAGGTCGTGCGGATGTCGCTGTCGTACGACCCGCTCAAGGTGTTCATGCCGATCGGGCTCACCACCCTGACGGTCGGAATCGTCAAGCTCGCCTACGACTGGATCGATCGCGACTTCCGCCTGGCGGCGAACACGCTGCTGATCCTGCTCGCCTCGCTGCAGGCGATCGCGGTCGGCCTGCTCGCCGACCTCGTCGTCCGGGTCACCAAACCCGCCGATCAGATCGCCCCGGCATGAGCGCAGCGAGTGCCGTCGACCGTGCGAGCGCCAGCTATGAACCGCCTGCGCAGGGCGAGGATGGGGTCCGGGGGCGCAGCCCCCGAGGAGGTGCGGCATGAGCGCAGCGAGTGCGGTGCCGACGGGGAACACGTTCGACAAGTACGCGAGCACCAACCGCATCGAGCAGCGGATGATGAGCGGCTTCCTTGCTGCCCTCGATTCGCTCCTCGTCGGGCTCGAGCCGAAGCGCATCCTGGAGATCGGCGTCGGTGAGGGTGTTGTGATGGCCCGGGTGCGCGAGCGCTTCCCGGACGCCTCGATCGTCGGCCTCGATCTGCCCGACCAGGCGCTGGCCGAGGAGTGGCGCGAGCTCGGCCTCGCGTGCGTGTTCGGCGATGCCACGACGCTGCCGTTCCCCGACGACTCGTTCGATCTCGTGATGGCGATCGAGGTGCTCGAACACGTGCCGAACCCAGACCGGGCGTTGTCCGAGCTGGCCCGGGTGTGCACGGGAGTGCTGATCGCGTCGGTGCCGTTCGAACCCATCTGGCGGCTCGGCAACATGCTCCGCCGGCGCTACCTGAAAGCGTTCGGCAACACACCGGGCCACGTGAACCACTGGACGCGATGGGGGTTTGCCCGCCTCGTCGGGCAGCGCTTCGCGATCGAGCATGTGCGCAGCCCGCTGCCGTGGACGATGGTCAGGGCCCGCCGCACCTCGCAACGATGAGCGCGCCGACGATCGAGACGGATCGGCTGATCCTGCGTCAGTGGCGAGAAACCGACAAAGCGCCGTATGCCGCCCTGAACGCGGACCCGGACGTGATGGAGCACTTCCCGTCCACGCTCACCACCGCCGAGAGCGATGCGATGGTCGACGCGATGAGGTCGGTGCTCGACGAAACGGGTCGGGGCCTGTGGGCCACGGAAGTCAAGGCGACCGGCACGTTGATCGGGTTCATCGGTCTCAGCCGTCCGCGGTTCGAGACGGCGTTCACCCCCTGCATCGAGATCGGATGGAGGCTCGCCAGGCACGCGTGGGGAAACGGCTACGCGCCGGAAGGGGCGCGAGCCGTGCTCGCCTTCGGCTTCGAACATGTCGAGTTGCCCAATGACGAGATCGTCAGCTTCACCACCGAGGCCAACGCCAAGTCGCGACGCGTGATGGAGAAGATCGGACTGGTTCGCGACCCGGCTCGCGACTTCGATCATCCCACGGTGCCGCCGGATTGGTCGGGTCGTCGCCACGTCCTCTACGCGATCACCCGCGACCGCTGGCGAGCGACGACGGCCGATTCCGCATAAGTCGCGTGGACGACAGCGACCGCGAGTTCCTCACATCGATCATCGAACGCGCTGCTCGTCGATCGAACCTGTCCCTCGTGGCCGCAGCCGAGCTGGCGCTCGAGGCCGGCGACGACTTGCGTGGGGTCGTGCTCGTCGAAGGCGTCAGCGATCAGGTCGCCGTGTGGGCGCTCGCCGAACGGCGCGGTCGCAGCCTCGACGGCATCGCCGTCGTGCCGATTGGCGGCACCAAGTCGATCCACGAGTTTCTGCGCCTGTTCGGCCCGGCCGGCCTCGACGTCGACCTTGCCGGCTTGTGCGACGCCGGCGAGGAGCGAGACTTCCTCCGCGGACTGGAACGAGCCGGCATGGGCACCAACCTCACTCGCGCCGATATCGAGGGGCTCGGCTTCTACGTCTGTGACCTCGACCTCGAAGATGAGCTGATTCGCTGCCTCGGCGCACCGGTCGTGGAGGAGGTCGTCCGGGCGCACGGGGATCTGCGCTCGTTCCGCATCCTCCAGAAGCAGCCGGCCCAACACGGTCGCAGTGTCGAGCAGCAGTTGCGCCGTTTCATGGGAACGCGCGGCGGCCGCAAGATCGAGTATGCGCGGCTGCTCGTCGAGGCGCTCGACCTTGATCACGTGCCGCGACCACTCGACGGTCTGCTTGCCGATCTGTGACGCGGCGGCGTCAATCGGCGTCGAGCTCGATCATCTCGGTCATCCGGTCGAACGACTCGCCGGCGATCTCGTGGACGGCGCGTATGGCGTGGGCAGTGCCCTCGAAGCGACACGATGTGGCCTCGTCGGCAGGGACGAACGTCCCGCCCAGCCAGCGCACCGTGACGCCGGCGGACGTCAACCGGACGCAGCCCTGGCGGAGCCGATCCATCGCTGCGAGGGCGACGCTCTCGGTTGATCCTGGCCAGAAGCGTTCGACGACGAAGTACACCGTTGCAACGTACGGCAACCCACCGAGCGATGAATCGGGCGATTCCCCATTCCGGTCCGGCAGATCTAGTCTGAGCCCATGCCGGGTCCGATCGGACGCGAGGCCGAGCGCGAGGTCGCGGCCACCTTCGTCGCCGCGGCTGTCGCCGGCTCGGCCGTGCTCGAGATCGAGGGCGCGGCCGGGATCGGCAAGACGACGCTGTTCCGCTTCGTTGTCGATGCCGCTCGACAGGCCGGCAGCACGGTGCTCGCCTGCGGATTGACGGAGGTCGAGTCGGAGTTGAGCTTTGCCGGTCTCACCGACCTGCTCCGCGACGTCGACACCGCCCAGCTCGAGCTGCTTCCCACGCCGCAGCGGCACGCCCTCGGCGTCGCGACGTTGCGAGTCGAGCCGACCGGTTCGACGGTCGACGAGCGCACCATCGGCACCGGCCTGGCCGCGTTGCTCGTCGCGATGGCTGACACGCATCCGTTGATCGTTGCGGTCGACGATGCGCAGTGGCTCGACCAAGCCTCGGCCAGTGTGCTCGCATTCGCCTTCAACCGCCTCGGCGGACGCTCGTTGGGGCTGCTCACATGCAGGCGATCAGGCATGGCCGATCAGGGTCTGGTCGCGACGATGGAAGCGCCCGCCTGGCGACGCGAGCTGACACTGTCCGGGGTGAGCCCCGCCGCGGTGTTCCACATCGTCCGTGACCAGCAGGGCACCACGCTGGCGCGTCCGCTGCTGATGCGGATCACCGAGGCATCGAGGGGGAATCCGTTCCTTGCGTTGGAGTTGGCGCGGGCGAGCGCCTCACGCGGCGAGACCACCGAGCAGCTCGTGCTGACCGAGAGCCTGCACCGTCTGGTCGCGCAGCGCCTCGAGGCGCTGCGCGACCAGACGGTGCAGGCTCTCGGTCAGCACGAGCTGCTCGGTGGTCTC
>Ga0075364_10002378_pt1 | contig 10557 bp, 11 predicted proteins | sample EndMetdeltDD1764_FD_71517 | JGI IMG/M metagenome (GOLD analysis project Ga0075364, IMG submission 71517) | Populus endosphere microbial communities from Tennessee, USA - Endosphere MetaG P. deltoides DD176-4 | ecosystem: Host-associated > Plants > Roots > Endosphere | place: USA: Tennessee...
CAGGACGAGCCGCGTGTGACTGCTCAAACCAGCGCTTCTGCCACCGGAGGGTTTCGGGACTGTCCTCAGCACTTCGCTGGTGGGAAACCACCCGTCACGCCACCGGCACCCAAGCTCCGGGAGCTCTGCTTCGATGCCTTCGCCGTACTGCACTCGGGCAACACCAAGACGCCGATTTTCGTAGCGCAAAAGCTAAACCGCCACACGTTGGAGGCGGCCAAAGGTTTGCAGCGGACGGACAAGTTCTATGCCGAGGCCCGGCTGCCGATCAGTGAACGCGCGACGTTGGAGGACTACTGGGGTTCCGGCTGGTCGCGTGGCCATATGGCGCCGGCCGCCGACATGGGTACACCCCAGGCCATGGCGCAATCTTTCTCGCTAGCCAACATGGTTCCGCAGGATGCCCGGCAGAACAGCGGTCCTTGGGCGAAGGTAGAAGACGATACGCGCCGGTATGTCATGCGTGCGCGTGGGGATGTTTACGTCATAACTGGGCCTGTGTTCGAACCTAGCTCGCGCACGATTGGCCGCAATGAAGTTGCCGTGCCCTCGCACCTATTCAAGCTGGTGTACGACCCCTCGAGCGATAAGGCCTGGGCTCACTGGCAAGAGAACTCGGCCGCAGGAATGGTCTCTCGACCCATCAGCTACCAAGAGCTGGTTCATCGCACGCGGATAGAGTTTCTTTCCATGCCTCCGCTGTAGCCTGTTTGGTGTTTGGTGTTTGGTGTTTGGTGTTTGGTGTTTGGTGTTTGATGTGCGATGAGTTCGTCGGCACCTAAGTGCAGTGCGAGGTTGGGGGGGGCGTCACCGTCGACTAGGCGGGATACTGAAATTTTATTAACGGCCTGATTGTGGCATTACCGTCGTACGCTCTTCGAATACGTGCTATCGGCCAGAAGCGGACACCCGCTCATGGACAGAATCAACCTATCAGACCTGCATATGTCAGCAGGTACTTGACCAACGCCCAGAGAAGAAGACTTCCGCCAATGATGGCGGGCACCATGATGATTGGCCCGGCCATGCTCTCCCAGATTCGTGGCGGCCCGTATGGCTTGACCGGCTTCTTTGCTTCAGACATCGCAGTTCCTTTATCAATATCGAACTTATTAGTTCGATATTGAACTGTACCACTTGTCGCCTAAAATCGAACCATTCGGTCTCGAAATGGAGCTGTGGTGCGTGTAAAAACGGAATCGAAGCGAGCCGAGTTGGTTTCGGCAGCAGTGTCAGTGTTTGCGGAGCGCGGCTACGAACAGACCTCTATGGAGAACATCCGCGAGCGTGCGGGGTGCTCCAAAGGCACGCTCTACAGCTACTTTGCCTCCAAGGACGAGTTGTTCTTGCAGACGCTTTTGGAAGTAACGGGGCAAGAGGCCTCAGGAATGGCGTGGGAGCCGAAAGGGGAGGAAGAGTCAGTCGAGGCGTTCTTGAACCGCTTTGGACTCTCGTTCGTTCAGACGCTTTACGCACCGCGCTTCCAAGCGTTGCGAAGGCTCGCCTTCTCTTCACCGAACTCTGAGGTGGGCCTGTCTGTTTACAAGCAGGTGGTCAAGCCTTATGAGGCCCGGGTCGCCGAATTGCTTGGGCAACTTATGGATGCAGGAGCACTTCGTCGTGCAGACCCCGAGGTGGCAGCGCATCATCTCGGAGGGCTGCTGGAGTCGGAGCTTCTCTTGAAGTTCTTGCTTCGTGCCATTGACGTACCATCCAAGGCGCAACTGAAAAACGCCGCAGCACGTGCTGTCGCCGTTTTCCTCGCGGCTTACTCAATCGACTAAGCGACAGCTAGGGGCGCATAGCCGCCTGTTACACCTCCCAAAACCGGTCGTTCAGCTTGCGCATGCCGGATGACCGTTCCTTGCAGGCCTGGTCGACTGCAACGCGCCCAAAGCAGTCCCCACATCTTTTGGAAAGCAGTCATTGAACCGGCCCAGGCCGAAACTGAGGCGATGGCCGCCACCGCAACGTGACGAGGTGACGCATACATGCTGACAGCTGCACCATCAGCGTATTGATGGATCCCATGTGCCGTGCGTCGCGGGGTCAAAGGACCTTGCAGCTAACGCGCGCGTCAGATACATGCAACCAACCCACCATCAACGGGCTGAGTAGAGTCTGTAATGAAGCCAGCTTGGGTGCTGGCAAGGGAGAGTTAACCGGGCATGCCCGATTCTCGAATTAATCGCCCCCGCAATTTAACAGAGCGTCATTCAAGGCGTCGGATGATGAATACAGCGGGACAAATCCGCTCAAAAGTACTTGAGCGCTTCGCTGATATGCCGCCGAATCGATCAGTAGCCCGCTCGCCGCCCTAGAGGCGACGACCGTGGTCGACAAGATGCCCGCGGGGTTCTCGATGTTGACGTTGACCTCGCTGAAGGCGCCTGACGTTGGCTTGGGTGCCAAGTCATGCGCCACCGACCCAGCAATCAATGTCGCAGCTGCGAGGCAACATCCACCCGAGACTGCAAGCGACGAGTGTGCCGCTTGAGGTGTGAAGTACCGCACTGCGAGATCCGCACCGATCTTCGACTCACCAACGATGCAGACCTTGGGAATGGTTTCGCTGAGAAGCAGGTCCTGCTCCGTCATGAGGCTGCCGTCCTTGCGACGCAGCTCCATCTTCAGCCCGGCCTCGATCCATATCTCTCGCAGACGTCCCATGAACTGGGTATCAGCGCTTAGATCCTCCGGGGACTCGTGGGCAGTTTTTCCCAAGTCTTCAGCGCGGATGATGACCATCGGAACTGCAACGTCCACGCAGCTGACGCGCGCTCCGCCGAAGATGTCGAACGCACTGCCTGTAGGAAGCAGCGAACCTGTCTTGGCACCAGCAGGCTTATGCAAGAACAGGTCAACAGCCGGGTGGCTGCCTCTCACACCTGGAATTGTGCTCGTCTCGAACTTGCCCGCCGAGTCCAGGGCCATCCTCGAAGTCGTCAGCACACCAGTGTTGGTGTTGAAGATGTCCAGGCTGTTCTGACCACCCTGTTTGCGCTCCACGAGACCGGTGTCTAGGGCCCAAAGCTGAAGAGCTGATGACATGTTGCCGCAATTGACGCTCCAGTCAATGCGGCCGTGGTTGGACGCGAGCTGTGCCAGCGTACTGATCAGTCTTGGCCGATCAGTTCCCTCTTCAATGTCGGCGAAGAAGACCTTGTTGCTTGTGGGAGTGCCGCGTCCAAGGCCGGTGATCTGCTTGTTGCCGGGCCACTCTCCCTCTAGAGGAACACCCATCAAGTGCCGGAGTAACTCCTCCTTGATCGCCGGATCTTTGGGCGCAATGGCATTCCAAATCACCAGGCCCGTAGAGGTTCCCCCGCGCATATGGTGGACAGGGAACTCCCACGTGTTGTTGCGAAGACGGGGGCGGGGCAGCGTGATCATGGGCGGAACTCAGGGGGTTTCAGAATACGTGGTGCTCGAGGCAACATGTGGCGCAACCACGGCGCCATCAATACGATGCGCCATCAAGGCTTGTCGCACAAAGCCATTGCGCTTTTTCTCGGCGATGAATGCGGCCATAAGCTGCTGAACTTCAGTGCCTCGGTTCTTATGGGTCGCCATCGCTTGGCCGATTGTCATGAAGTTCTCAGGCAGTAGGCGCAAAGGCAATTTCAAGCGCCCGAGGTCGTACTCAAGTTGCTGACGGACACCAGCGGCGACATCGATACCTCGCTCAAGAAATGTGTCGACAACGGCGGGAGATGTATCAGCACGGACGATCTGCGCCTGAGTCAGCGAGCGGCTGAGGAACAGGTCATATGCACTTCCTTTTCCAACGCACACTGTTGTGCCTTTCGAGTCGACATCCTTCGCGGACTTCAACGGCGATTCGTCCCGCACCAAGTAGGCGCCCTGAATCAAGAGATAGGGCTCCGTGAACAACAGTGTGGCCGCGCGTGCAGGATCGACCGCAAAGAAGCCAAAGTCAGCAACGCCCTGGTCCACGTTGACGACAGATTGACCGGCTGATTCAACGACAACGAGGTCCAGAGGTAGCGATAGCCACTCAGCAAGTGCAACGGCAAGATCGACTGAAACACCCTCGGTCGTATGTCCGTCCTGGCTTCGGGAAGCGAGGATCGGGTTCCCTAGGTTGATGGATGCGCGCAATCTCCCCGTAGGCGCCAGCGTCGAGATCAGCTGCGGGGAGGGTTTAGTGTGAAGCATGGGGTGTCATTGAAAATCGGCACTCGAACGAGTGCGGGTAGCTGCACAGCTGCGCGTTTAGTGCAGAGCCGCAAGCTCGCTTCTTTGGATGAGCTCGTCAATCTCGCGGGCTACCAGTTCCGGAGCCTCAATAGGAGTGAAGTGCCGCAGCCCATCCAGGATCTTGATCTGACAGGAGGGGATCAGGTCGGCAATTTCAGCGGCCATGGGGGGGGGCGTTGCATAGTCATCCGAGCCTACGAGGACCAAGCCGGGCCCCTGGTAGTTGGGAAGCGCTTGACGCTCATCCGCAATGCCGAGCATTCGGCAGCTCTCTAGGTATGTCGAAGGATCGTTGCGGAGAAAGACATCTCGGGCCTGAGCTATCCGGGTCGAGCCTGAGTGAATGAACGCTTCGGAGAACCATCGATGCATCTGGAACTCCAACATCGACTCAAATCCATGAATTTGGGGCCGAAGGCCACGCGTTACCCATTCCGCTTCGACGTTGTCTCCGTAGCAAGCGGTGGCGTCAATCACGGTCAAGCTAGCCAAGCGATCCGGATAGCGACCGGCAAACGCCAGCGCGACAGTGCCACCCATAGAGCAGCCAATCAGGTGGACGGAGCTTGCCTTCAGATGGGATAGCACCGCCACGATGTCGTCGGCAAACTGTGCGGTTGAATAGGGCCCCGCGGGTTTGTCGGAGCGACCATGTCCTCGGCAATCCAGCGCGTAGACGGGGGCGTCGGTCCGTAGCTGTGCTGCGGTGTCGGTCCACAGACTGCCATCCATCGCCAGCGCATGCACAAACAGCACTGGCGTTCCCTGGCCATCCTTCAAAGTTCTCAGAGCGATTCGGCATCCATCGTCTGCAACGACTGTGTCGATGTCGAGCGCAGTGCCGTTGAGCGTGCTCATTCCGCCTTGGCTCCCGACTTGTTGACCTGTTCCTTCCAGAACATCAGGTCTTTTGCCATCTTGGCATCCAGCTCCTCTGGAGTGCTCGTCGCGACTTCGAAGCCGCCGTCGGCGAGTTGCTTGCGCAAGGCTGGGTCGGATAGGACCTTTGCCAGATCGCGGGACATTTGCTGCCGAATCTCCATTGCCGTTGATTTCGGGGCCATGAAGCCAAACCAAGTGTCAACCTCATAGCCGGGGAGTGTCTCCGCGACAGTTGGCACATCAGGCAGCAACTGGAGCCGCTTTGTAGACGACACAGCAACCGCATGCACGCCGCCGCTTCGGATGAAGCCGATGCACGCAGGAAGGCCGGTCGAGACCAGTTGGATCTGATTGCCCATAAGGTCGGCGATCGCAGGGCCGCCGCCTCGGTAGGGAATGTGTACCAGCTGGCTTGCTCCCTGGCGCTTCATCAGCTCGGCGGCCAAATGCCCGGGGGTGCCGTTGCCTGCTGTCCCATAGTTGAGCGTCTGGGTAGAGGACAGCACATCCTTCATGGATTTGATCTTGGAGTCCTTGTTGCTCACGAGAACTTGGGGTGCTGTCGCGACGAGTGCCACCCCTGCAAAGTCACGGATTGCGTCGAACGGTGGCTTGGGAAACAGCAGCGGATTGGTGAGCACGCCATCTCCCCAGAAGAGAAGCGTGTAGCCATCCGCAGGAGAGCTGATCACAGCCTGCGCACCAATGTTGCCTCCGGCGCCGGAGCGGTTATCAATGACCACCGACTGGCCCCACAACGCACCCAGCTTCACTCCTATCAAACGTGCAATGACGTCGAAACTGCCGCCCGATGCAAACGGAACGATCACTTTGACGGGCTTGTTTGGATAGGCAGGCTTGGCGAATGAGGGGCCCATCGTCCCCAGTAGCGTAGTGGCGGCGAGAGACTGACAGACTGTCCGTCGGGAGATGGTCATTTTGGCTCCTATGGTTGTATGTGTTTCGGAACGACCTGCCGGCTTCCGGTCGGTCAGGCGGTTCTGGGCGTATCTTACTCCTATACAGGAGTAAAGGTTTTTTATGGGGTCACAGGGATCAGACCTTAGAGGGACCTGTCTCTATACCGTTGGTTTGTAGGTCTCAATGGCATTACTCCACAGAGCTTTGCGGGCCAGTTCTGGGCTGAGGACCTTCTTCAGGAGGGTGATGTCCGCCGGTTCGAAAGGTCGCTTCGCTCGGGTCGATGGAAGGTCGGTTCCAAACATGAGCGCGTTGGGATTTCGCTTTGCGATGGCCTCCAGGACCTTGGGCACATCCATCATGACCCGCCCGAATCCAGTCGCCTTGATGCGTGCACCAGCATCCACGAGATCGAGGATGACGGGCAGGCCGGCTTCAGTCATGCCCATGTGGTCAATGACCAACTGCGGCAGCTTCGACAGTTTCGCGACGTGGGGCCGCAGAGCAGCAGCATCCGCGTACATCTCCGCGTGCCACTTTCCAATCGAGTGAACGCGCTGCGCCAAGGACATGATCTCGTCGACGCTATCGACTCGTCCCCTGTACACGTTGAAGCGGGTTGCCCGTACCCCAATGCTTGCCAGAGAGGCGATTTCCTCGTCGGGTGTGTTGGGACCAATCTGCGTCACTCCAACCCAGCGGGGGCCGAGCTGCGGAAGCAGTGCGCGCAAGTACGACTGGTCATTCCCGTGGAATGAACCGGAGACGATGGCTCCTGCTGTGACACCCAAGGGCCGAGCGTCGCGGAGGTACTGGTCCAGCGTGTAAGCGGGAGGCGTGTATCCCTGATTCGCGATGATGGGGTAGCGCGGATCAATGATGTGGAGATGGGAATCGAAGATCTCATCTGCCTTGACGGCGGTGGCGCATCCGCCGACTGCTGCCAAGGGGAGCGCGCCGATGCCTTGGAGAATTCGCCTGCGATTGATGAAGTGCTGCATGGGTTGATCCAGAAGAGTGAGGGTCAGAAGTTGTGGCGAATGCCGAGGTCGAAGCCATTGGAGCTTCCGCCTTGGCGTGAACCCGTCCGCGTGAGTCCCGTGGATGCCAAGCTCTCTGCTGAAGCGCCATGGTTCTTCAGGTAAGCCAAGTTGGCGTAGACCTCGGTTCGTTTCGACAGCGTGTAGCCGTACCCGATCCCGAGCTTCGTGAAATCGTCTGGAGAGTCCTTGCGGTCGTAGCGCGCCAAACTGGCCCGCAACTCGCCGGCCCCCAATGGCGCGGTCAGTGCCGCCATGTATGTATCGAGCTGCGAGCTTCCTGCCGCGGCGCCTGGAACACGCTCACGTCCCAAGAAAAGTATTGGTTTCACGACACCGAAGTCCCAGGAGGCTGCCAAGTTGCTGACATCCAGACTGCGGCCGATGGCCACTGGCGCGACGTCGGACGCCCCGATGACCTGGCGATATCGGCCCGCAGCAATCGCAACGTCCAGTGGGCCGCTTGCATAGCCCACCCGCGCGCCGAGGTAATCACCTTGCCGACTGTTGGGAGTGCCTGAGGTTTTCTCTCCAAAGCCATACTGACCCTGCCCATACCAGCCTCCCAGCTTGGGCAGCAAGTAGCCGATCGTGTTGTTGTTCTGGACGGTGGCCACCCCAAAGTTGTTCACGCCCTGATTCGTTGCCACCCCCACGCGGTTGAATGGATCGAACCGCGTTGTGCTCCAGTAGGTCGGTGCGTAGTCCCGACCGAGACGCAGCTCCCCCCAGTTGCCAGACAAGCTGACCGTCGAGCGGCGGTTGAATGTCAGGCCACCAGCGGTACCGGTATCGATTCCTAGCGAGCCCTCCAACCAGAACCCTGCGGCGAGGCCGCCACCCAGATCTTCTTTCCCTCGAAACCCGAGACGACTTCCAGAACTGCTTCCGCTCGAGAGGCCCAGACGGCTTCCTCGGTCGCTGCCGCTGACGCGACTCACTGCGGCATCCACGACGCCGAATAAGGACACAGAGGACTGAGCATGGGCCGTTTGACTGAGGGCCAGCGCTCCCAGGGCAACGCCGGTGAACAGGCACTTCGTAGCCGCGAGATGGTTCGGAACAAGGGATTTTTGTCTCATGTTGATTCTTTGTTGAGTGATAGAGGTTGAGCTTCTCAGGCCTAATCTATAGACCTGTACAGGAGTTTAGGTCTCAGCAATCCTGAGGCAGCAGGACATGTACCAGTAGACTGAAGACCTAAAGCTATGTATTTCTCCACTCCTATGCAGAACAAGATCGATGAGCGGTTGCCACGACATATCCAGATCAAAGACGAGTTGATGCGTCGGATCGTCGAGAGGGTGTGGAAGGCCGGAGATGCGCTGCCCAGCGAGGACAAGCTCGCTGACGAGTTCCAGGTGTCCGTGGGGACACTGCGCAAGGCCGTCCAAGCGCTTGCGCACGATGGGATCGTGGAGCGGATCCATGGCAAGGGAACCTATGTCACCCGGGCCTACGAACGTTCATCGATGCTGCGATTCGTGCGCTTTCGAGGTTCGCGCACGGATGAGGTCCCAACTGCGCGCATCCTGGACATGCGGACGGATCGAACGACTGATGTGATCCGAGAGAAGCTGGGATTGGGAAAGGCGGGCAAGGCGCTGTACATCCATCGAACCCGCACGTTCGGAGATCAGATACTTCTGATCGAACACATCTGGCTGCCACTACCGCTGTTCGCGAAGTTGGTGCCTTATCTCAAGAAAGAGAATCCGCCGCTCCTGTACCCCGCGTACGACGCCGTATGCGAGGTTGTCGTAGCACGCGCCGTTGATGAGCTGTCCATTGGCGCGCTCTCAGATGAAGACGCATCGATTCTCGGATTGCCCAAGGCCGATTCATGCATGAACATTGATCGGACCATGCACGACCACGCGGGTAACGTCGTTGAATGGCGTACCTCAGTGGTGCCCAAAGACCGTTTCCATTACACCGTCGAGATCAAGTAGGTTTTTGACGACGCGCTGGTAATCATCGAGTACGGCATTCATACGGCTCTCTTCACAAGCTGCTCAGTGCAGTGGCCCTAGCCGTCCCGTGGCGGTTACCACAGGATCTTCATACCTTCATGGGTGGCATCAAATCCAAGCGATTCATAGAAGCGTTTCGCATCTGGGCGCCGCTTGTCTGTTGTGAGCTGGACCAGGCTACATCCGTGGTCTTTTGCCATGCTGATGGCATATGTCATCAGTTCGCGCCCAACGGACTTGCCGCGAGCGGCCGATTTCACCCGCACACCTTCGATCTGTGCGCGCCGACTGCCGCGTCGAGCCAGGCCCGCAATCAACGTCAATTGCAATGTACCCAAGATCTCGTCGCCTTGGCACGCGACGAGAATCCAGTTTCCTGGTGTCGCGGCTATTTCCGCCCATGCTGCTTCATATGGAGACAGATCTCCTGCGTCCGCCTCGCGAGTCCTTGCGATGTCATCGTCGACGAGCAACGCCACAATCTGCGGCAGGTCGGAAAGGGTAGCGAGGCGGAGATCCATACGGTGCAGCTGTCTTATGAAGAGGGAGATGCAGCGTCGCGTTGGTTGCTGCGGGCGAGGCCGTTGGCCGCGAAGCCGGACTTCTTGGCTTCCTCAACGAACTGCTTCAGGAACGGCATGCTCTTCTCTCGGCCTTTTGAAGTGCTAATGGCTTGCACGGTGGCCATCAAGCGGCCACGGTTTAATTCTATTTTTGTCGATGTACGATGCATTTTGCCGTTTTGCCGTTTTGCCGACATAAGCGCAAAACATCGGGAGCCACGATGAGTCTTCTGAGCCCAAGCGCTCAAGGGTCAAAGTTTGCGGAAATCATGTAGCTACCTTTTTTGCTTTGCCGAACGAGTGTTCTGCTCTGAAAACTCGTCCTGAGGGGGCGAAAAACCTTGCGTAGGACTGCTAACCGGCGAGTTTGCATCCGACTAACGGCCGACCGCTTCTGGCCGACAGCGATCGACCGCAAGCATAGACCGAAGGTTAGCTCCCGCTGCAAAGCCGACAGATTCACGCACGTGCTGAGCACGCCAATGGGCCCATTACAGTCGTCCAAGTCTGCGGGAAGCTGTCACTCAGCATGCACAAGCCAACAGAGCTTAAAGTCCGATGTCGTTGTTATGAATCTGCACGTCTTGCCGTCCCTTTCCGGGTGTAATGGGGCGTTCCCTCAGCTGAACTAGGCCGCTTCGGGACTCAGAAAGACTCCCACTCATCGTCCTTTCCGGCATTGGTGGAGCGATCGACGACGGGTGCCGCGTTGTAAAGAGCCGGTGCGGGCACACTGGCCTTCTTCGCGACCGCTACTTTTGCGGCTGAGGTGTTGTTGGGGCGTTTCGGCGTCGTAGCTGCAGGCACAGAGGGGCTGTAGGGCTTCAGAGCCGCAGCAGTACGCGGGATCTCCTGAGGCCGTTGAGATTCGGAGATTTGGAACACCGCTACGACCTGCACCAAGTCCTGTGCTTGGGTACGGAGGCTGCTGGCCGCTGCCGCCATCTCCTCCACCAA
>Ga0075364_10002379_pt1 | contig 10555 bp, 11 predicted proteins | sample EndMetdeltDD1764_FD_71517 | JGI IMG/M metagenome (GOLD analysis project Ga0075364, IMG submission 71517) | Populus endosphere microbial communities from Tennessee, USA - Endosphere MetaG P. deltoides DD176-4 | ecosystem: Host-associated > Plants > Roots > Endosphere | place: USA: Tennessee...
TCGGCGACTTCGCCGGAGGACACGAGTTCGCGGCGGAGCATCTCTGCCAACGCCTTGTCGATGACTGCCAAGGCTTCAGTGATCACTGCCTCGTTCGTGTCGGTCATCGAATGCTCCTTTGGTGTCGGTACATCGTGCGGGGTCGGAATGCTCACAACCTCACCGTAACCCGACAAGGTGTCTTGGGTGTGCATGCTAACTGTGAACAGTTCGTTTCCGGAGGTGTTGCGCACGGAGCCCGCCACCGAGGCCATCTGAGCTGGGAATACGGTGCCGAAGCGCCTGCTATGGCTGATGTTTGTGCCTACCATCTTGCCCATGGATCTCTCCGGCAAACATGCAGTGGTCACCGGCGCCGCGAACGGAATCGGGCGGGCACTCGCGCAGCGCTTCCATCGTGCCGGAGCCAACGTGGTCGTCGCCGATCTCGATGGAGTCGGCAGCGCCGATGTTGCCGCGGCCCTGAACGCCGACCGAGCCGGCAGCGCGATGGGGATCGCCGCCGATGTCGGCTCGGAGCAAGGCAACATCGACCTAATCCGTGCCGCGGAGGGCACGTTCGGCACGATCGATCTGTTCTTCGCCAACGCCGGTGTCGGCGTCGGCACCTACATCGAGACCACCACCGAGGATCAGTGGGATCTCGCCTTCGACGTCAACATCCACGCCCACCGTTGGGCCGCCAAGCACCTCGTGCCGACCTGGCTCGAACGGGGCGAAGGGTACTTCTGCTCGACGGCCTCGGCCGCCGGCATCCTGACCCAGATCGGCTCCGCGCCGTACAGCGTCACCAAGCACGCGGCGCTCGCGTTCGCCGAATGGCTGAGCGTCACCTATGGGTCACGAGGCCTGCGGGTCAGCTGTCTGTGCCCGCAGGGCGTCAACACGAACATGCTCAACCAGGGCGACACACCGGGCGTCGGTACGTCGAGCAGCGTCGTGCGCTCCGCCGGTGCGGTGCTGGAGCCCGCCGATGTCGCCGACTTCGTGCTCGGCGTGATCGAGGCCGAGACCTTCCTGATCGCGCCGCACCCGGAGGTGCTGACCTACTGGGGACGCAAGGTTGCCGACTACGACCGCTGGCTGGGCGGGATGCGCCGCCTGCAAGAGCGCATCGTCGGCCCGGTCTGACGAACGACTCATGCCGGCCCCGCGCAGCATCAAGCCATCGTCGAAGGTGCCTTCGAAGCCATCGCCGCAACCGCGCATCAGCGCGGCCGACGCCGAGGTGTTGTTCCAGCTCGGCCTGCACGCCGGCGAGGAGGTGCGTTTTCGCAAGGGCGAGAGCGGCCGCTGGATCTCGGGGCGGATCGCGGGCGTCAATCCCGACGGCAGCATCACCCTCCACGACGTGCCGCAGGGCGCAGCCCGATCGCTGCGCCCCGACCGCCTGGAGGTGCGTCGTCCCGGCAGTCGCGGCCGGCTGACGTGGCAGAACGTGGGCGTCGTGGCGATCACCTGGGAGCAGCTCTGCCTCTGGTGACGAGCGGAACCTGACGTGGTCGTAGGGTCGCGCCATGGGAGTTCGTCTCGATCCGTCCGATGAGTACATGCACGAGCTCGGCCCCGAGCCGAACTTCAACGAGAGCATGTACATCAACTGCTTCGACCCCGCCAACCAGGTCGGCGGGTGGTTCCGCATCGGCAACCGGGCCAACGAGGGCTACGCCGAGATGACGGTGTGCATCTACCTGCCGCCCGACGAGGCACATCCCAAGCGACGCGTCGGCTTCATGTTCAAGCGTCCGCACATCGACAACAACGACGCGTTCGATGCCGGTGGCCTGACGTGGACGATGGTGACACCGTTCGAGGAGCTGAAGATCGACTACACCGGCAAGGTCGTCGTGCTCGACGATCCGCTGCAGATGGCCAACCCGAAGCAGGCGTTCACCGACAACCCCTACGCCGAGTGCGAAGCCCACATCACGTTCACCGGTCAGGGCCGGCCGAGCATGTTCGGGGGCGAGCCCGACACGCCTCACGAGGCGCCCGGCGAGGAGTTCGCCAAGGGCCACTACGAGCAGCTCGTCGCTGCTAGCGGCAGCATCCGCGTCGGCGATCAGGAGTGGCAGATCAACGGGTTCGGGTTGCGCGATCACTCGTGGGGCCCGCGCTACTGGCAGGCGCCGTGGTACTACCGCTGGCTCACCGCCAACTTCGGCGAGGACTTCGGGTTCATGGCCAGCCGCGTGGCCAAGAAGGACGCGCCCGGCACACGAGGCGGGTTCGTGTGGGCCGGCGGCGCGATGCACTACTGCGATCACTGCGAGCTGACCACGACGTTCGGTGGCGGCGACACGTACCACGAGAAGATCAACGGCCTGCTGCGCTCGTCGCGGAGCGACCGCGAGTGGACCTTCACCGGCGATGTGATGGATCTCATCCCGCTGCGCAACCGTCGCCAGGATCCGGACGGCAACTGGCTCGTCACGCGCATCAGCGAGGGCATGACGGAGTGGACGCTGACGAGCGACTCCGGCGACGCCGCCGGCGAGCACGTCGGTTCCGTCGGCTACGGCCTCAGCGAGTACCTGGATCAGATCATCGACGACAAGCCGGTCGGCCTGGCCGAGTAACCGGACCGACGCTGCTCAACCGCGGAGGAAGTCGACGATGTCGGGGAACGCCTGGCGGTCCTGGATGAAGAAGGCGTGCCCGCCCTCGTACACGCGCAGCTCGGCGTTCGGGATCTGGGCTGCGATGGCACGGCCGTTGGAAGCAGGAGCGATGCCGTCGTATCGGCCCGAGGCGACGAACGTCGGACAGGTGATGTTCGGCAGGCGGTCGTACACGTCGAGATGCGACCGGGCCTCCAGCTGCAACCGCTCGCCGCGCAGCACATCCGCCGACTTCTCGACCTTGCCGCGGTCGGCCACCATCGCCGCGAGCGCGCGGTCCTCGTCGTGATCGGCCAGCCACTCGGGCGTGAAACGCGTATCGAGCAGCACCATGCCGAGCTCGGCCCGTTCGGCCTCCGTCTTGTCGGCGAGGGTGTGCAGTGGATACGACGCGCCACCGGCCCCGCCCGACGACGTGCACACGAGCGCCAGGCGCTCGATGCGATCCGGAAACGTCACCGCCAACTCCTGGGCCACCATCCCACCGAAGCTGGTGCCGACGACCCGGTAACGCTCCCACCCGACGGCCGCGGCCACCGCCGCTGCATCGGCGGCGTACTCGGCCATCGTGTACGGCCCGTCGGGGATGGTGGTGCGGCCGAGACCCCGCTGATCATGGGCGACGACGTCGAAATGCGACGCGTACATGCCGACCAACGGGCCCGAGCCGGCCAACGTCGCGCCGGAGCCGTTGATGAACAGCAACGGCAAACCCTCACCGGAGCGCTCGTAGTAGATGTCGATCGCGTTGAGATGCACCGTCGGCATGTCGAGGCACGCTAGCCAACGCCGTGCCGGGTTGCCGTCGTCGGCTCATGTCGACGTGCCGCCCACGGCAAGGGCACCCGATCGGGTTCCAGCCATCCGCGCCGAGCTTGGACGCAGAACAGACGCTCCCTCGACCAGTGATGGAACGGCGCCTCGCGAGCGCACGCGGGCGAGCGGAGGATCGTGCAGAACTCGGCGTCACCGGCGGCGGCGACGACCATCACGAAGTAGCGCGTGAGCGTTTCGTGGTAGCCACTCGTGTCGGTGTTGGGCGTGCCGATGCTCTCGTTGTAGGCGCGAATCGCGCGGCGCAACACCGCCAGTGCCTCGGTCTCGCCGCACCGGGCAATTGCCGCGTGGCACACGCGGAGGTGTGCTTCGTGATCCCAGCGATCCGCAGGGATCAGGCACGCCTCGAGTTCGGACAGCAGTTGGTCGTTGCAGATGATGTTCATCTCGCACCACAATGACAGGACGATCCCCGGCCATGGGCCGGAAGTTTCACCCACAGGAGCTGCGATGGCAGGACATCTCACGGACATCGATCCGATCGACCGGCGAATCTTGGGCGAAGTGGTGAAGGACGGCCGTGTCGCGGTGCGCACCCTCGCCGACCGCATCTCTCTGTCGTCGAGCGCGACATCAGAACGCCTGCGCCGCCTCGAAGAACGAGGGGTGATCGTCGGTTATCGGGCCGTGCTGTCCGCGCAGGCAGTCGGGCGTCCAGTCGATTCGGTCATCGGCGTGCGCGCGACCCCCAACGCCGAACGCGAACCGTTGGAAGCGTGGTTCGTCGCCCAGCCGAGCGTCGTCGAGGTCGTTCACCTCACCGGCCCACACGATTACCTCGTTCGCGCTCGCTGTCGCGACATGGGCGAACTCGATTCGTTGTTGATGCGGATGAAGGCCGAAGCGGGCGTGGCCGAGACCGAGACGCGGATCGTACTGCGCACGCTCGAGATCGAGCCGCGGGGACTGTGACCCGGCCGGGCCCACGGCGAGCGCTCGCTCACTCACCTGTGGCGGACGGCGTAGGGTCGCGTCATCGGCGAGCAGAGCAAACCTCTCCACCCCGAGCGCGGGATCGAGTTCGTGCGGGACTACCCGCGCCCGCCCGCCGTCGACCCCTTTCCCGGACGGATCCAAGTGATCCATCGGAACGCGGTGATCGCGGACACGAGGGCTGCTCTCCGCGTTCGCGAGAAGGGGCTCGCGCCGATGTTCTTCGTGCCGCCAGCCGATGTCGCCATCGATCGGCTCGCCACCGGCACCGCCGAGTCGTTCTGCCAGTGGCGGGGTGTCGCCACGTACTGGTCGGTGTTCACGCGCGGCTTGTTGGTGGTGAACACCGCGTGGAGCTACGAGGCCCCGCCCGCGGCCTACGACGCGATCCGCGGCCACTTCGCGTTCTCGGCGCAACTGCTCGACGAATGCTGGGTCGACAACGAACGGGCAACACCCAACCCGGGCACACCCCACGGCGGCTGGATCACGTCGAACATCGTCGGCCCCTTCAAGGGTGAACCGGGGACCGAACATTGGTGAGTCCGCGGCGGCGGCGTGCAAGCATGGCGCTTCGAGACGGACGGTTGGAGGACGATGTGGGTGAGCGGTTGAGGAACCCGGCCGGGATGCGCGCGGCCATGCGGATGGTCGCGCTCGGCATCACGCTGCTCGCCATCTCGGCGTCGATCGCTCCCATCGCGGCCGCCGCCGCGCCGGCGGCCGTACCCGCCGACCACCGGATCTACATGGTGTCGGACTCGGTCGGTCTGGGGTCGGCAGGGGCGATCCAGCGCGCCCTGCCCGACTACCAGGTGACGCTCGACGGCATACCGGCGCTCTTCGTCGAACAGTTGGAGTCGAAGTTCGTCCGCACCCAGCAGGCGACCGACCCGTCCGTGTTCGGCGACATCGCGGTCGTCGCCGCCGGCTACAACTACCCGTACTGGGATCCGGGCCGGTTCGATCGCTCGGTCGACAGCATGATCGCCGCACTGGAGAGCACCGGCGCCAAGCACATCATCTGGGTCACCCTGCGCGAGGTGAAGCCGCAGTACATCACCGCCGCCGCATGGCGCGGGGCGCAGCCGTACTACTGGTACTTCCCGACGGTGAACGCGCACCTGCGCGCGGCGTTGCTCCGCCACCCCGACCTGTCGCTGGCCGATTGGGCAGCCGTCGCCGACCGGCCCGGCTTGACCTACGACTCGATCCACCTCAACCCCACCGGCGCCGCGCTCTACAGCGCAACCATCGCGGAGGAGGTGCACAACGTCGTCACCGAGCGCGCCGCCGGCACGACAACGGAAGTGGCAGTCGCAGGCATCAACGGAGTGCCGGCCGATGCGCGTGCGGTGAGCGTGAACCTGACGGTGACGTCGCCTCGCGGGTCGGGATTCCTCGCCGCGTACGCGTGCGGAGCGGACCGGCCGCAGACCTCCAACCTCAACTTCGTCGCCGGTGAGACCGTCGCCGTGTCGGCGATCGTCAACGTCGGAGCAGGCGGACGCATCTGTGTGTTCAACAGCGAGCGAACCCAGGTGATCGTCGACGTGCAGGGCTACTTCGGCGCGACGAGCAGCTATCTCACGGTGCCACCGACGCGCCTCGTCGACACGCGAACGGCGGGGTCCGGCGTGCATCCGTCAGCGACGCCCCTTGCCGTGCAAGTCGTCGGTGTCGCGGGTGTGCCGGCCGACGCCGTCGCCGTCGCGCTCAACGTCACGATCACCGACGACACGATCGCTGGCTACGCGACCGCATACCCGTGCACCGAGCCGCAGGCATCACCGATCGCGCTCGTGAACTTCGCGGCCGGCGTCACGATGCCGAACTTCGCGGTGCTCAAGCCGGGCTCCGACGGGACCGTCTGCGTCAGCACCAACGTGCCGGCGAGCATCATCGTCGACGTGTTCGGCTACCTGCCCGCCGGGTCGCCTGTGACGGCCACCGCGCCGACGCGATTGGCGGACACGCGCACTGGTTCGAAGCTCGCGCCGAACACCGATCTCGTCGTGCCCGTCGTCGGCGCCGCAGGCCTGCCGCCGGCGGCCGCCGCGGCGGTGCTGAACATCACCGCTGCCGAGCCCTCGGCGACCGGCTTCATCGTCGCCTATCCGTGCGGCGCGCCGACCAACTCCTCGACGCTGAACGTCGTGACGGGCGGCAACGTGTCCAACACCGCGATCGTCGGGCCGGGGGCGGGCGGCACCGTGTGCGTGCGCTCGAACATCGAGACGCACATCCTCGTCGACGTCAGCGGATGGATCCTCGACGGCTACACAGGTCTCACACCCTGGCGGGCGTACGACAGTCGAGCCGGCTGATCCCGCACCGCGCCACGCGGCTCAGCTGAGGTTCGGGGTCGCCAGGAAACGGTCGGCGACGTCGGTGTCCCCGACGATGTCGATCGCGTGCGTGCCGACCCGCCGCCACAGCGCGAGCAGCAGGTTGCTGGCCGTTCCGCGCAGGGCGCAGTCGCCCTTGGCGTGCTCGCGGGTGACGTCGAAGCCGTCGTCGATCGGGCGGATCGTCCACTCGCCGGCGACATCGCCGCAGTGGATGTGCACCGACCCACCGACAGGCTCGGCGCCATCGGCGACATCGGGCAGAAAGTGCTCGAGGAACTCGTCGATGCCGTCGCTGGCCAGTTCGGCGTCGATGTCGACCGGGCTTCCAGCGGCCAGCGCCGCGTCCCACGCGTGCACCGCCGCCTCCTGTGCCATGCGCCGGATGACGAAGCCGACGGAGTGATCGGCGGCCCAGGTCCACACCTCGTCGGCCGGGTCGTGAGACGACAGCACGTCGAGCAAGCGGCGGTGGTTGGCATCGAAGGTGTCGAACAGGTCTTCGTCGGCGACACGGTCGACGCGCACGACGTCTTTCCAGCTCCCGGCGTGATCGGCGACGACGGCCCCCCAGAAGTACTGCACCTCGGCGAGGTGCCACACCAGGTCGGCGACGGTCCAGCCAGGGCAGGCCGTGACGTCGGCATCGAGCCCGGCGGCGAGAGCGGCCGACCGGAAGGCGGCGCTCTCGCGGTCGATCGCGGCGAGGAAATCGGTGGTGTCCATCGCCTTCACGTTCTCACAGATCGAGCACGCTGTTCAGCATCGCGGTCCACGGTGGCGCCCTCGGTATTCCCAGCCGGCGCTCACGGGTACCGTGGCGGGGATGAGCGATACCAACGGCGCGAAGAACACATCCACCAACAGCAAACATGCGGAGATCGCGGAGCGGGTGATCGGCGGGATCGTCACGGCCTCTGCACCCAAGGTGTCTCCCGATGGGCGCCAGATCGCGTTCGTCGTCAACCGAGTCGACTTCGACAAGAACCGCGGCCGGGCCCAGATCTGGGTGGCCGCGGCCGATGGCTCGACGCCACCTCGTGCACTGAGTGCCGGCGACAAGAGCGACACGCAGCCGACGTGGTCGCCGGACGGGCGCAGCCTCGCGTTCGTGTCCAGCCGCAGCGAGAACAAGGGCGAGTCGACGCTGCACGTCATCCCGATGGACGGGCCCGGCGAGCTGCGCACCGTCGCCACGATGAAGGACGGCGTGGCCTCGGTGAGCTGGAGCCCCGACGGCACGTGGATCGCGTTCACGAGCCGAACCCGTGACGCGCGGTACGAAGCCGACGATGAGTCATGGCAGGCGCCACGCAAGATCGAGCGCTTCTTCACCCGGCTGAACGGCGAGGGCTGGGTGTTCGACAGGCCGTCACATGTGTACGTCGTCCCCGCCAACGGCGCGGGCGCCCCGAGGAACCTGACGCCCGGCGAGTTCCAGCACGACGGCACCGCGTGGCTGGCCGACTCGAGCGCGATCGTCACCAGTGCGGCCCGGCACGACACGTGGGACATGGACCTGGCCGTCGACCTGTACGTCGTCCCGCTCGACGGCGACGAACCGACGGCGCTCACCAAGCAGTCGGGTGTCTACTACGCACCGGCCCCGTCACCCGACGGCACACGCGTCGCGTTCTTGGGGTTCGACGACCCGCTCACCGATCCACAGAACAGCCACGTCGGCATCGTGTCGCTCGCAACCGGCGCGGTGCAATGGGCCAGCCGCGGCCTGGACCGAACGTTCCTGTCGACGGCCGGCACCTCGGTTCCCGTATGGGTCGACGACGACACCGTGCTCGCCGCGGCCGACGACCGCGGCCGCGGCCACATCTACCGGATCGATCCGACCGGAGCGTCGGCGCCCGCCGCCGTCACCGATGGCCAGCGGTGGGTGCGCGCGTTCGACGCCAACGGTGGCACGACCGCGCTGTGCGTCAGCTCTGTCGATCGCCCGGCCGAGCTGGCGGTGATCGTGGACGGCGTCGAGACGCAGCTGACCCGGCTGTCGGCACCGTACATCGCCACGGTCAAGCCGCTGCCGTGGGAGCGCTTCGCCGTGCCGACCACCGACGGCACGCTCGAGATCGATGCGTGGATCATGCGCCCGGAAGGGTTCGAGGAGTCACGCAAGTACCCCGTGATCCTGAACGTCCACGGCGGTCCGCACACCCAGTACGGGGAGACGTTCTGGGACGAAGCCCAATTCCAGGCCAAGGCCGGCTTCGTGGTCGTGATGAGCAACCCGCGCGGCGGCAGCGGGCGCGAGCAGTCGTGGGGCCAGTCGATCCTCGGCCCCAAGCACCCGGTGAGCCCCGGGCGCGGCTGGGGCACGGTCGATGTCGACGACGTGCTCGCCGTGCTCGATGCGGCGCTGGAGCGCTACCCGTTCTGCGACGCGGAGCGGGTCGGGATGCAGGGCGGTAGCTACGGCGGGTACATGGCGACGATGCTGGCCGGCTTGCACGGCGATCGGTTCAAGGGCATCTGCAGCGAGCGCGCGGTCAACAACATGATCAGCGAGGAGTGGAGCAGCGACATCGGCAGCGCGTTCCGAGTCGAACACGGACCCAATCACATCGACGATCCGGCGGAGTACGAGCGCCTGTCGCCGATTCGGTACGTGCGCGACATCCACGTGCCGATGCTGATCGTGCACAGCGAGAACGACCTGCGTTGCCCGATCTCGCAGGCCGAGGAGCTGTTCATGGCGCTGCGCATCCTCGGCCGCGACGTGACCTTCTACCGCTTCCCCGGCGAGACTCACGAGCTGTCCCGCAGCGGCTCGCCCATCCACCGCCGCCAGCGCGCCGAGATCATCCTCGACTGGTTCGCCGAGAAGCTCTCCGCCTGACCCACCGCCCACGAAGCCCCGATTCCCAGCAGGTTCTGGGCCCCGTAGCGGTACCAGAACCTGCTGGGAATCAGACCGCGGCGTCGACCCAGGCGTCGATCAGCTTGCGCGCGATGCTGATGCCGGGCGGGATCGAGGGGAGGGCGTCGCGGCGATACCAGTTGGCATCGAGGATCTCGGTCGGGTCGCACTGGATCTCACCGGCGGCCCACTCGGCGTGGAAGCCGAGCATCAGGCTGTGCGGGAACGGCCACGGCTGGCTGCCCCAGTAGCGCACGTTCTTGACGTCGATGCCGACCTCTTCCCGAACCTCGCGGACGACGGCGCCTTCGAGCGATTCACCGGGCTCGACGAAACCGGCCAGGCAGCTGTACATGGGACCACGGAACTGAACGCCCTGGGCGAGCAGCGCCTCCTGCTCGTCGCCCTCGCCGCGGGTGACGAGCGTGATCATCGCCGGAGCGAGGCGCGGGAACGCGAGCAGCTTGCACTTCGGGCAGCGCATCGCACGCTCGCCAGGCGCCAGCTCCGTTGGGGTCGCGCAACGTCCGCAGAAGCGATGAGTACGGGCCCACTCGATGATCTGCACGGCGCGGCCGGCGACGAGCCACTCCGTCTCGCTGGCGCGGCCGAAGTAGCTGTACAGATCGGCGGCGGCGCCGTCGGCTGGGTCGGTGCCGAACGGAACGTCGACGCCCCACACGGCCTCGCCGTCGAGCACCCCGAGGAAGTGCGTTCCCCACCCTTCGTCGACCGGTTCGTGGTGCACCCACACCGCCGATCCGATGACGTGGATGTACCGCCGCGCCGGCGGCATCTCGGCTGGTGGAACGACAAGCGACACAAACGTGGGGGGCTGCTCTGGCACTTTGCCAGCATGGCACGCGGCAGTAGCGTGAGCCCATGGCAAGCTCCTCAGGTTCCAACGTCGTCATCGTCGATGCCGTGCGCTCCCCCATCGGCCG
>Ga0075364_10002380_pt1 | contig 10553 bp, 11 predicted proteins | sample EndMetdeltDD1764_FD_71517 | JGI IMG/M metagenome (GOLD analysis project Ga0075364, IMG submission 71517) | Populus endosphere microbial communities from Tennessee, USA - Endosphere MetaG P. deltoides DD176-4 | ecosystem: Host-associated > Plants > Roots > Endosphere | place: USA: Tennessee...
ACATCCGCAAAGAATTAATCTCCGGCGGCAACACCGAAAAATTCATCAACACCGCCCCTTCTCTACCGGGACATTCTCAACCGCCCACCCAGCGGTTACGGCAAACGACACGCAGAACGGCGGTGCCGCGCGCCCGGCGGAGGGGTACTAGCAGCCCTTCAGGCGCACCGCGAGAAAGTCGGCGACGGCGTCCATCGCCACCCGGTCCTGCGTCATCGCGTCGCGCTCGCGGACGGTGACCGCGTTGTCGTCGAGTGAGTCGAAATCCACTGTCACGCAGAACGGCGTACCGATCTCGTCCTGTCGCCGGTAGCGACGCCCGATGGCGCCGGCGTCGTCGAAATCGATGTTCCAGCATTTGCGCAATTCGGCGGCCAGGTCGCGCGCCTTGGGGCTCAAGTCGGCGTGCCGGGACAGCGGCAGCACCGCGGCCTTGACCGGCGCCAGCCGTGGGTCCAGCCGCAGCAACGCACGCTTATCCATCCCGCCCTTGGCGTTTGGCGCCTCGTCCTCGGTGTACGAGTCGATCAGAAACGCCATGAACGAGCGCGTCAAACCGGCTGCCGGTTCGATCACGTACGGCGTGTACCGGGTGTCGGCGACCTGATCGTAGAACGTCAGATCGGTGCCGGAATGCTTTGTGTGCGTTGACAAGTCGAAGTCGGTGCGGTTGGCAACGCCTTCCAGCTCTCCCCACGGATTGCCGACGAAGCCGAACTTGTACTCGATGTCGACGGTGCGGTCCGAGTAGTGCGACAGCTTTTCCTTGGGGTGCTCGAAGAGCCGCAGGTTCTCCGGGTCGATGCCGAGGTCGGTGTACCACTGCAGCCGGGTGTCGATCCAGTACTGGTGCCATTCCTTGGCGGTCGCCGGCTCGACGAAGAACTCCATCTCCATCTGTTCGAACTCGCGGGTGCGGAAGATGAAGTTGCCCGGGGTGATCTCGTTGCGGAAACTCTTGCCGATCTGCCCGATGCCGAACGGAGGCTTGCGGCGGGCGGTCGTCACCACGTTGGCAAAGTTGACGAAGATGCCCTGCGCGGTCTCGGGGCGCAGATAGTGCAGCCCCTCCTCCGTTTCGATGGGACCGAGATAGGTCTTGAGCATCATGTTGAATTCGCGCGGCTCGGTCCACTGGCCCTTGGTGCCGCAATCCGGGCAGACGATCTCCGTCATCGGCACCGAATCGGGGTCATCGATGCCCTTCTTCGCCGCGTAGGCCTCCTGCATATGGTCCTGACGATGCCGGTGGTGGCAATTCAGGCACTCGACCAGCGGGTCGTGGAAGACCTCGACGTGACCGGAGGCCACCCACACGTCCCGCGGCAGGATGATCGACGAGTCGATGCCCACGACGTCGTCGCGGCCGGTGACCACCGACCGCCACCACTGCCGTTTGATGTTCTCCTTGAGTTCCACCCCCAGCGGGCCGTAGTCCCACGCCGATTTTGTGCCGCCGTAGATCTCGCCCGACGGAAAAACGAAGCCCCGCCGTTTGGCCAGGTTGACTACGGTGTCGATGACAGACGCCACGGGGTGGTGCGCTCCCTTCATTGCACGCAAAACATCAGTCATGTTAGCGATACGGCGGCGACCTCTTTGACATGCGTCATCATGCATGTGACAGTGGAAGTCGGCTGAACAGCCCTAACCGCTATGCCCAAGTCCGGCCCTTCTCGAGGTGATGACTCCGATATGGTGACGTCCCCGGTCCCGTCTCGGTCGAAGCCGACGGCAGCCGACGACGATGTGGTCGGCGGCCATGAGCACGAAAGTTTTGCCGAACACCCCGCGTTTCCCGCACCGCCGCCGCGCGAAATCCTCGACGCCGCCGGAGAGCTGTTGCGCGCGCTGGCCGCGCCCGTGCGGATCGCCATCGTGCTGCAGCTGCGCGAATCCCAGCGCTGCGTCCACGAACTGGTCGACGCGCTGGGCGTTCCTCAGCCGCTGGTCAGCCAGCATCTGAAGATCCTCAAGGCGGCGGGCGTGGTCACCGGTGAGCGATCCGGTCGCGAGGTGCTGTACCGGCTTGCCGACCATCACCTGGCGCACATCGTGGTCGACGCGGTCGCGCACGCCGGCGAGGACTCATGAGCGGCACGAGCGTCCGGTCCACCCGGCAGCGGGCGGCCATCTCGACGCTGCTGGAGACGCTCGACGAATTCCGCTCGGCCCAGGAGCTGCACGACGAGCTGCGCCGGCGCGGCGAGAACATCGGCCTGACCACCGTCTACCGGACGCTGCAGTCGATGGCCGCGGCGGGAATGGTCGACACGCTGCGCACCGACACCGGCGAGTCGGTCTACCGCAGGTGCTCGGAGCACCATCACCACCATCTGGTGTGTCGCAGCTGCGGGTCCACCATCGAGGTGGGCGACCACGAGGTCGAGACATGGGCGGCAGAAGTGGCCGCCAGGCATGGATTCTCTGATGTCAGCCACACGATCGAGATCTTTGGCACCTGCTCGGAGTGCGACCCGTCCTAGGCGGTCAGCTCGCGCCGTATTTCCGCGCCGGTGTCCAGCACCAGCAGGATCAGCGTGCGCAGCGCGTCGTCGGTCAGGCCGGCGCCGGGAAAGTTGTAGCGCAGCATCACGTCGGCCGTCTTGGCGGCGCCTTTGCCCGAGTTGCGCACCGCGGCCTTGTCGGCGACTTTCTCCACGGTGGTCACCGAGCCGAAGTTGACATCACGCGCGTGCTTGGCCACCTGGTCGCTGATCTTCTTGGTCAGCGGCAAATCCCAGGCCACTATCTGGGTGAGTGACACCAGGTCGAGGTCCTCGACGATGTTCACCACGCGCAACGACGCGAACGTACCGTCGTGGCGAACCGTGAGCCCGCCGTCGGGTTCCTCCTCCACCGCAAAGACCTCGCGCAATATCGAGGCCAGCCGCTCCCGCAACGACACCATTAGGCGCTCCCGAACCGTCGATTGCGGGACACGTATTCCTCGCAGGCCGCCCACAGGTCGCGGCGGTCGTAGTCGGGCCACAGCTTGTCCTGAAAGATGTATTCGGCGTAGGCCGATTGCCACAGCATGAAGTTGGAGGACCGCTGCTCCCCCGAGGTCCGCAGAAACAGGTCCACGTCGGGGATGTCGGGGCGCTGCATGTGGCGGGAGATCGTGGACTCGGTGATCCGCTCCGGGTTGAGCCGGCCCGCGGCCACCTCACGAGCGATTTCCCTTGTGGCGTCGGCGATTTCGGTGCGGCCCCCGTAGTTCACGCAGTAGTTGATGGTGATGACGTCGTTGTTCTTCGTCATCTGCTCGGCGATCGCCAACTCGTTGATGACGCTGCGCCACAGCCGCGGCCGGGACCCCACCCAGCGGATCTTGACGCCCATCGCGTTGAGGCTCTCGCGGCGCCGTCGCACCACGTCACGGTTGAAGCCCATCAGAAAGCGGACCTCCTCGGGGGAACGCTTCCAGTTCTCGGTGGAGAAGGCGTAGAGGCTGAGCCACTTGATCCCGAGTTCGATTGCGCCGCAGGCGATGTCGATCACCACGGCCTCGCCCATCTTGTGCCCCTCGACCCGAGTCAGTCCGCGTTGCGTCGCCCACCGGCCGTTGCCGTCCATCACGATGGCGACATGACCGGGCAACCGGTCGGCCGGAATGCGCGGCGCGGCCGCCTTCGAAATGTGTTGCGGCGGCCGGCGCGGGCCGCCGTCGGGTGACAGCGGCAGCTCGGGGAAGTTGACCGGCCAGGTCGACTTGTCCGGAAACGTCGGATAGTCGTCGGGCGCCGGGGGCAGCTGCGGGAAGTGGTCGGATGTGACCGAGCGCTCGGCTTTCCCGAACACCCGGTTCCTAACCACAGGCCATATCCTGCCGGATCAGCGCCGCGCGCCGATCGGCGATCGACCGATCGACTTGATATGTCCGCTCCACCAGCGGCAACGTCTTGAGCTGCCGTTCCAGATGCCATTGCAGATGGGCGGCCACCAATCCGCTGACGTAGCCGCGGTGGGATTGCGGCGCCTGTTCGGCGGCCTCCCAGTCGCCGTCGTGCAGCGCGGACATCAACTCCACGACGCCCGGCGGCGGGGTGGTCGAACCGGCCGGGCGGCAATGCGTGCAGATACTGCCCCCGGCGGCGATGTGAAACGCCCGATGCGGACCGGGTGTGGCGCAGCGGGCGCACTCGGTCAGCGCCGGCGCCCACCCCGCGATGCCCATGGCCCGCAGCAGGTAGGCGTCCAACAACAGATCACGGGGACGGCGCCCGTCGGCCACCGCCCGCAGGGCGCCCACCGTGAGCCGATGCAGGGCCGGGACCGGTGCCCGCTCCTCACCGGCGAGGCGTTCGGCGGTTTCCAACATCGCGCACCCGCAGGTGTACCGGCCGTAGTCGCTGACGATGTCGGTGGCGAACGCGTCGATCGAGACGACCTGGGTGACGATGTCCAGATTGCGGCCGGGGTGCAGTTGCGCGTCGATGTGCGCGAACGGCTCCAGCCGCGCGCCGAATTTGCTGCGGGTGCGGCGCACACCCTTGGCCACCGCCCGGACCAGCCCGTGATCGCGGGTCAACAGGGTGACGATCCGGTCGGCTTCGCCGAGCTTGTGCTGGCGCAGCACAACAGCCCGGTCTCGATACAGCCGCATCACAACATTTTCGCACCCCGCCGCGACATCGCCGGTATCCGCGCCGATAGTCTCGTACCCCGTGATTGGCGCTTTCGGGTCCGCCTCCGGGGCTGTTGCCGGCTCCGGTAGCCAGCGCCTGCCCACCCTGACCGACCTGCTTTACCAGCTGGCGACCAGGAAAGTCACCGCCGCTGAATTGGCTCGCCGATCGCTGCACGCGATCGACATGAGCCAGTCCACATTGAACGCCTTTCGCGTGGTCCTCACCGAGTCCGCACTTGCCGACGCGGCGGCGGCCGACCGCCGGCGGGCCGCCGGCGACACCGCGCCGCTGCTGGGCATTCCGATCGCGGTCAAGGACGACGTGGACGTTGCTGGAGTGCCCACCAGGTTCGGTACCGACGGGTATGTCCGGCCCGCCACCCAGGACGCCGAGGTCGTTCGCCGGCTGAAGGCCGCCGGGGCGGTGATCGTCGGCAAAACCAACACCTGCGAGCTGGGGCAATGGCCATTCACCAGCGGCCCCGCCTTCGGGCACACCCGCAACCCGTGGTCGCGCCGGCACACGCCGGGCGGATCGTCGGGCGGTAGCGCGGCCGCGGTGGCCGCGGGCCTGGTCACCGCCGCCATCGGCTCCGACGGCGCCGGCAGCATCCGGGTTCCCGCCGCCTGGACGCACCTGGTCGGCATCAAGCCGCAACGCGGCCGCATCTCCACCTGGCCGTTGCCCGAGGCGTTCAACGGCATCACGGTCAACGGCGTGCTGGCCCGCACCGTCGCCGACGCGGCGTTGGTGCTGGACGCCGCGTCCGGCAACGTCGAGGGCGACCTGCACAAGCCGCCCCCGCTGACGGCATCCGACTACGTCGGCATCGCCCCCGGTCCGTTGAAGATCGCGTTGTCGACCCGGTTCCCGTACACCTTCTTTCGGGCCAAGTTGCATCCCGAGATCCTGGCCGTGACGAAAACGGTGGGCGAGCAGCTCCAGACACTCGGCCACAGCGTGGTGTCGGGCAACCCCGACTACGGCCTGCGCTTGTCGTGGGACTTCCTCGCCCGATCCACTTCGGGCCTGTGGGAGTGGCAGGAGCGGCTGGGCGACGATGTCGACTGGGACCCCCGCACCCTGTCGAACATGCGCACGGGCCACATGCTGTCGCAGGCGATCCTGCGCACCGCGCGCCGCCACGAGGCCGCCGCCCAGCGTCGGGTGGGCTCGATCTTCGACATCGTCGACGTGGTGCTCGCACCGACCACCGCGCAACCACCCCCGCAGGCGCGCTCCTTCGACCGGTTGGGCGGCCTCGGCACCGACCGCGCCATGATCCGCGCCTGCCCGCTGACCTTCCCGTGGAACGTGCTGGGCTGGCCGTCGATCAACGTGCCGGCGGGATTCACCTCCGATGGCTTGCCGATCGGTGTGCAGCTGATGGGCCCCGCGAACAGCGAGGGCATGCTGATCTCGCTGGCCGCCGAGCTGGAGGCCATCAGCGGCTGGGCGGCCAAGCAGCCCGAGGTGTGGTGGAACACCTAAAACCCAAGTCGGCCAAGCTGTTTGGGGTCGCGCTGCCAGTTCTTGGCGACCTTGACCCGCAGGTCGAGGTAGATCTTGGTGCCCAGCAGCTTCTCGATCTGGTTGCGCGCGGCGGTGCCCACCTCCCGCAGCCGCGCGCCGCCCTTGCCGATAACGATGCCCTTCTGACTGTCGCGTTCGACGTAGAGCACCGCGTGCACGTCGATCAGGTCGTCCCGGCCCTCTCGCTCGTTGACCTCATCGATCACCACGGCCAACGAATGCGGCAACTCGTCGCGCACCCCCTCCAGCGCGGCCTCCCGGATGAGTTCGGCCATCAGAACCTCCTCGGGTTCGTCAGTCAACTCGCCGTCGGGGTAGTACGCCGGGCCCGGGGGCAGCGCCGCGGCCAGGACGTCGGTCAGCACGTCGACGTGGTCGCCCGTCGTCGCGGACACGGGCACGATCTCGGCTGAGTCGGCTGTGCTTTTTAGGAGTTCACTGACCGCGACGAGCTGGGCGGCCACCCGGTCCTTGGGTGCCTTATCGATCTTGGTGACGATGGCCACCAGCGTTGTCTTGGGGGCGATCGTGCGGATCTGGTCGACGATCCAACGGTCACCCGGCCCGATCGCCTCGTCGACGGGGATGCACAGGCCGATCACGTCGACCTCGGCGTAGGTGTCGCGGACCAGGTCGTTGAGCCGCTTGCCCAGCAGGGTGCGCGGCCGGTGCAGGCCCGGGGTGTCGACGAGGATGATCTGAAAATCTTTGCGGTGAACGATGCCGCGAATGGCGTGCCGGGTGGTCTGTGGCCGGGTTGACGTGATCGCCACCTTCGCGCCGACCAGCGCGTTGGTCAGCGTCGACTTGCCGGTGTTCGGCCGGCCCACCAAACACACGAAGCCCGAACGGAATTCGGTCACACGGGTCTCCTCGCCGAGCGTGAACACAGTGCGACTTTTCGCGTGTTTTTTCGCAGTGAGTACACGCTCGGCGTCACGACGGGTTTCCATCCGCGCCGGAGCCGTCGGAGCCGTCGGGGCCATTGGAACCATCGTGGGATTCGGCGGGGCTCAGCAGGACGGTGCCGATCCGGACCCGGCCCCGATGGTCGGGGCCGCCCTCGGCGTGCAGGCGCAGACCGTGCGATACCACCTCGGCGCCCGGCAGCGGCACCCGGCCCAGTTCCAGGGCCAGCAGGCCGCCCACCGTGTCGACGTCGAGGTCGTCGTCGAACTCCAGGCCGTAGAGCTCGCCGACATCTTCGATCGGCAGCCGCGCGGACACCCGGAAATGCTTGTCGCCCAAGTCCTCCACCGGCGCCGTCTCGGCCTGGTCGTATTCGTCGGCGATCTCGCCGACGATCTCCTCGAGCACGTCCTCGATGCTGACCAGGCCGGCGATCGCGCCGTATTCGTCGACCAGCAAGGCCATGTGGTTGCGGTCGTGCTGCATTTCCCGCAGCAGCGCATCCAGCGGCTTGGAGTCCGGCACGAAGACCGCCGGCCGCATCACCTGCGCCACGGTCTGAGGGCGACCGTCCGGCGAGTAAAACGTCTGCTGCACAAGGTCTTTCAGGTACACAACACCGACGATGTCGTCGACGTTCTCGCCGATCACCGGAATGCGGGAGTGCCCGCTGCGTACGGCCAGGGTCATCGCCTGGGCCGGCGTCTTGTCGCTTTCGATCCACACCATCTCGGTGCGCGGCACCATCACCTCGCGGGCCGGGGTGTCACCGAGTTCGAAGACCGACTCAATCATCCGGCGCTCGTCGGCGGCGACGACGCCGCGTTGCTGAGCCAGGTCGACGACCTCGCGCAACTCGATCTCGGAAGCGAACGGCCCGTTGCGAAAGCCGCGGCCCGGGGTGAGGGCGTTGCCCAACACCACCAACAACCGGCTGATCGGCATCAGCAACCACGAAATGACCTGCAGCGGAAGCGCTGCCGCCAACGCGATGGAATACGCCTTCTGGCGCCCGAGGGTGCGCGGGCCCACACCGATGACGACGAAGCTGGTCACCACCATGATCGCCGCCGCCCCGAACAACGCCCACGTCAGACCGAAGTTGTCGTAGAGAAACACGACCAGCAGGACGGTCGCGGTGATCTCACACACGATGCGCAGCAGCACCACGAAGTTGATGTACCGCGGCCGTTCGACCATCACCTTGAGCAACGACACCGCGCCGGGCCGCTCGTCGCGCACCAGCTCGTGCACCCGCGCCAGCGACACGGTGCTGATGGCGGCGTCGACCGCCGCGAAGACCCCGCCCAGACCGATCAACGCGATGGCGCCGAGCAGCTGATACACGCCGGTCACGGCTGGTCGAAATACCTTGACTTGTCCAGCAACCGGCGATCCCTCTCGTCCTGCCGGTCCTGCTGGTAGGCCTCAACCTGTTCGGCCACCCACTCCTCGAGCAGCCGATCCTGCAGGGCGAACATCTCCTTCTCCTCGGCCTGCTCACCGTGGTCGTAGCCGAGCAGATGCAGCACGCCGTGGATGGTGAGCAGCGCCAGCTCATGTCCGAGGCTGTGGCCCGCCGCCTCGGCATGTTTGGCGGCGAATTCCGGGCACAGCACGATGTCGCCCAACATCGACGGCCCCGGCTCGGGAGCGTCGGGGCGGCCACCCGGCTCTAGCTCGTCCATCGGGAAGCTCATCACGTCGGTCGGCCCGGGCAGATCCATCCAGCGCATGTGCAGGTCGGCCATCGCCGCGGTGTCCAGCAGCACCATCGACAGCTCGGCGCCCGGGTTGACGTCCATCTTGGCGATGACAAACCTTGCGACGCTGACGAGTTCGACTTCGGAGACGTCGATGCCCGACTCGTTGGACACCTCGATTGTCATAAGATGCTCATCGCCCTATCACCGGCGACTACGCACGCCCGACGCGCGCCGAGCCGCCCGGTTCATGCCCAGGCCGGGCTCCTCGAATTTGGCGTAGGCATCGACGATTTCCGAAACGAGCCGGTGGCGTACCACGTCCACACTGGTCAACTCGGCGATCTCGATGTCGTCGATGTTTTCCAGGATGTCGACCGCGGCCCGCAGGCCGGACCGGGCCCCACCCGGCAGATCGATCTGGGTGACGTCCCCGGTGACGACCATCTTGGATCCGAAACCGAGGCGGGTGAGGAACATCTTCATCTGCTCGGCGGTGGTGTTCTGCGCCTCGTCGAGGACGATGAACGAGTCATTCAGTGAGCGGCCCCGCATATATGCCAGCGGCGCGACCTCAATTACGCCGGCGGACATCAGCTTTGGGATCAGCTCGGGATCCATCATGTCGTAGAGCGCGTCATACAGCGGCCGCAGGTACGGGTCGATCTTTTCGCTGAGCGTGCCCGGCAAAAAGCCAAGGCGCTCACCGGCTTCCACTGCCGGGCGGGTCAGGATGATGCGGGTGACCTGTTTGGTCTGCAGCGCGCTGACCGCCTTGGCCATCGCCAGGTACGTCTTCCCGGTGCCGGCCGGACCGATCCCGAAGACGATGGTGTTGGCGTCGATCGCGTCGACGTAGCGCTTCTGGTTGAGCGTCTTGGGCCGGATCGTCTTGCCCCGCCGGGACAGGATGTCGAGGGTGAGCACCTCGGCCGGTGACTCGTTACCGGTGCCCACCAGCATGGCGACGCTGTGGCGCACCACCTCCGGGGTCAACGGCTGCCCGCCCCCCACGATCGCGACCAGCTCGGTAATTACGCGCTCGGCCACCGCGACATCGGCCGGCTCACCGGAGATGGTTACGGCGTTGCCACGCACGTGCAGATCGGCGCTCAGGGTGCGTTCCAGGGCGCGCAGATTCTCGTCGGCGGAGCCCAGTAAACCCACGACTAGGTCAGGCGGAACATTGATGCTGCTGCGAACCTGGGCGGAGCCCGATCTTGTGGTAGCAGCCTTGGTTTCGCGGGGCGTCACGTGGTTTCTGATGCCTGCTTTCTCGAATTCGTCAGGGTCAGCTGGGGATAGTTCGGATGCCTCAGTCTACGCTGGAGGCCCTGCTTGGTCAGCGTTAAGCAGCGTATTTGCCGGCAGGTCCTTATCGAGCACCTTGCGCGCCTGCGCGCCTCCGGTAACGGGCAGCACGGCCCCGGGAATTTGTGGCAGCAGCCCAACCTGCACCAGCAGCGACGCCTGATCCCAGTAGATCCGCTCGTAGGACACCTTTCGTGGCTCAGGCCCGTTCTCGAACCCCATGACGACGACCACCGGCAGCATGACGGCGCGGCCGGTCGGCGCCACGTTGGGCAGCAGCGTCGGCATCGCGATGTCGTGGGTGAACGACATGACCATCTCGTCGACCACGTTGTCGGTGCCGACGGTGCGGCAGACCGGGGTGATCACGGTGTCGGCGGGCCAATGCCCGACGAAGTACCTGCCGTAGAAGTCGGCAACCCCGTCGGCGCCGACCCCGCCCATCATGGTCGGCACGTGATTG
>Ga0075364_10002381_pt1 | contig 10548 bp, 9 predicted proteins | sample EndMetdeltDD1764_FD_71517 | JGI IMG/M metagenome (GOLD analysis project Ga0075364, IMG submission 71517) | Populus endosphere microbial communities from Tennessee, USA - Endosphere MetaG P. deltoides DD176-4 | ecosystem: Host-associated > Plants > Roots > Endosphere | place: USA: Tennessee...
CCCCGGCACCGACCGCGCCGTTGGCCTCGGGCGTCCGCCGTGCCGCGCGTGCTGCCCGCGATCCGAAGTCTGGGGTTGGCCGGTTGGCGATGATGCCGCCGCGCCCGAGATCGAAGATCACTGCGCCGGGAACGATCGGAACGACCGTGCCCGGCAGTTGGCCGATGGGGAACCCGATCCCCTTCGATTCCAGCCAACTCATCATCCCCTCGGCCGCGGCGAGCCCGAACGCGCTACCACCGGTGAGGCAGATTCCGTGCACCTGCTGGATCAGGTTCTCGGGTCGGAGCAGATCGGTTTCGCGGGTACCCGGACCGCCGCCGCGCACATCGACGCCCGCCGTCGCCCCGTCGCGGGCGATGATCGCGGTCGTTCCCGTTCGCCAGCCGCGACCGATGCGCTCGTAGTGACCGACGGAGATGCCGGCCACATCGGTGAGCGAACCCCCCGGGTCGACGGCGCCTGCTCGCGCCGGTTGAGCGGAGCCACCAGCTGAGTCGTGGGTGTCGGCCATGCCGAGCCGAGGGTACCTGGTTGCGCCCAGCGGCAGCTAGCGTGCCCGACCGTGCTCGATCGAACGCCGCAGGAGCCGACGCTGCTGAACCGGCTGCGCAATGCTTCCAAGCGAGCCACCGGCGAGGTCGTCCACTGGGCGTGGGAGACGGCGGTCGAGTGCGCGGCCATCGGTCCGCACAGCCGACGCGGTCAGCGCTTCGGCAAGTTCGGGCTCAACAGCGTGATCTGCTTTCCCGCCAATGCGATCTTCAACGAGGAGTTCATCCACATCGGATCGGGCACGATGATCGGCCCGCACGTCACGCTGTCGGCCGGCATGGTTCCCGGGCAGGAGTGCATCAGCAATCCGGTCGTGTCGATCGGTGACCGGTGTCTGATCGGCAAGGGCAGCGGGATCGTCGGCCATCTCGAGATCGTCATCGGCAACGACGTCTGGACCGGCCACAACGTCTACATCACCGACCAGAACCACGACTACCGCGACGTCACCCAGCCGATGTCGAAGCAGTCGATGCCGGAGCAGGCGGTGTCGATCGGCGACGGCAGCTGGCTCGGGTACGGCACGGTCGTGCTGCCCGGAGCGACCATCGGCAAGCATGTCGCCGTCGGCGCCAACTCCGTCGTCGCCGGCACTCTGCCCGACTACTCCGTCGCCGTCGGCAGCCCCGCGCGTGTCGTCAAGCAGTGGACGGAGGAGCACGGCTGGCACAAGCCCTGAGGCATTACGTACCTGTTGGGGCCGAGCAGGAGTCCATGTTGTTGACCTTGGTGAAGTCGGAGATGGAGTCCGAGATCGGAGCGCCGTTGAGCGTCGTCTCGTTGAGCTCGGCGGCCTCGCCGGCGGCGAGCTTCTTCTCCGTGGCCCGACGGTCGGCGATGTAGGTGCGGTAGAGGCTGTCCCACTCGGAGATCAACTTTCGGTCCTCGGCCGACGACGGCAGCACGGCCTCGACCTCGTTGAGTGCCGTCTCGATGATGTCGGTGCCCCTCGCCACCCCGACGCCAACCGCCTGCGGCGAACCGTCCGACGTCTCGCGGGTGTCCTTCGCGTTCTGATCGAGCAGGTCGTTGCGTCGATCGCAGATCTCGGCGGCGCGCTTGCTCCACGATGCATCACTGACCTTGGCGACGGCCGTCTTGGAGGCGAATAGGAAGGCGTACAGCCACATCGCGATGATGAACACGATGGCAACGCCGATCGCGATCCGGGCCGCGATCTGCTGACGAGTGCGCGGGGTTCGCGAGGCAGTGTCGTTGTCCGGGCGGGTGTTGGCGCTGACCCGTTCCTTCACCGACGCCGTCATTTCGCGGCCGGCTCAGGCGGGGTCTTCGCAGGGGGGCGATAGCTGACCGCCAGCTGCAAGAGGCCGCCGCCGATGCCGAGGATGAGGGTGATGAGCAGACCGGTCCAGTCGTTGATGTGCTCGTCGATCTTGAAGGCGTGGTCGAGCGAGTACTTGCCGGCGCCCACCGTGCCGACGGCGAAGGCGACGACCGCGATCGCGGCGCAGTACTCCCAGCCCTGGTTCGGGCGGAACACGAAGAAGCCGACGGTCCAGTGCACGGTGACGATCGCGACGAGCATCAGGCCGATGAACCCGGCCGCGGCGAGCGGCGTCAGCAGCCCGAGCGCGAACAACAGGCCTGAACCGACTTCGGTGGTGGCCGCGATGCGGGCCTGCCACTGCGGCCACTTCATGCCGATGCTGCCGAACCAGCCGGCAGTTCCCTTCAGCCCGTTCGGGCCGAACAGCTTGTTGCAGCCGTGGGCGGCGAGGCCGATGCCGAAGGCCACGCGCACGACGAGAAGGGCCAGGTCGAGTTGCTTCACGGTCGACAGGCTAGGTGGTCGGTGCCGCGGCAGGCGATTTCCGAAGTCCTTCGCGTCCGACCCTGCCGGCACCGCGTGCCTGGACGCCGTGCCTGGATGATGGCAATTCCGACGACATTGGCAGCCGATGTTGGTAGAACAGTTGCCATGTCCGGGGGGAAAGGGTCTTCGTCGCGTTCCCGCCTCGATCGGTGGCGCACAGCGGCTCGTCTCGTCCGCGATCTCGTGCGCATCCATCCCCGGCCGTTCGTCATCGCCGTGGGTGGCGCTGCCCTGTTCGCGTTGTGCACGGTCGCCTCGGCGGTCGTGCTCCGCTGGGTGATCGATCACGTCGTCGATCCTCGCCTCCGCCAGGGCCACGTTGCGGTCGGCACCGTGTTCGTCGGCATCGGGTTGGTGATCGTCGTCGGCCTGGTCCGCGCGGCCGGTGTGGTCGTCAGGCGCACCTGGGCCGGCCGCGCCCACTGGCGCATCGCCGAATCGCTGACGGTGCAGGTCCTCGACCGGCTCGTCGAGCAGCCGGTGTCATGGCATCAGAAGCGGCCCAGCGGCGACCTTGCGGCCCGCGGCGGCGTCGACGTCGATGCGTCGGTCGACGTGCTCTCGCCGCTCCCGTTCGCCAGCGGGGTCGTCCTCCTCGTGTTCGTCTCGTCGGCGTGGCTGCTCGTGATCGACCTGCCGTTGGGGCTGTTCGCGGTGGCGATCTTCCCCGTTCTCATCGCGATCAACGTCGTCTACCAGCATCGCGTCGACCGCCACTACACCGAGGCGCAGGATCACCTCGGCGACCTCTCCGCGGCCGTGCACGAGAGCTTCGAGGGTGTGCAGGTCGTCAAGGCATTCGGCGCCGAGGCTCGCGAGACGGAACGCTTGTCGGTGATCGCCGCTCGGCTCCGCGAGGCGCGCACCTCGGCAGTGCTGCTGAAGGGCACGTTCGACGCTGTTCTCGATTCGATTCCGGCGCTCGCCAACGTCGGCCTCGTGCTGCTCGGCGCGTTCCGAATCCGGTCCGGGGCGGTCACCATCGGCGACCTCTCGAGCATGATCTACATGTTCACGTTGCTCGTGTTCCCGTTGCGGCTGATCGGGTTCGCGCTGTCCGCGCTGCCGCACTCGATCGCCGGCTGGAACCGCGTGCGCGAGGTGCTCGACGAGGAGGTCGCCCACGATCCGGATCTCGACATCGTCGAACCGGCCGAGGGGATCGGCCTGTCGCTCTCGAACGTGTCGTACGAGTTCGAGGAAGGTCGCCCCGTGCTCGTCGACGTCGACGTCAGCGTCCGCGGCGGGTCCACCGTCGCCCTGGTCGGTACGACCGGCAGCGGTAAGACCACGCTGCTTCGCCTCGCCGCGGGCCTGATCGGACCGACGTCGGGAACGGTTGCCGTCAGCGGCCAGAGGGCGATCGTGCTCCAGGAGGCGTTCCTGCTCGGCGCGTCACTGCGCGAGAACATCGCGTTCGGTGGGCAGTTCGGCGACGACGAGATCTGGGCCGCGCTCGACACCGCCGAGGGTCGCGAGTTCGTCGAGGACCTGCCGCGGCAGCTGGACACCGAGGTCGGCGAGCGGGGCGTCAGCCTCAGTGGCGGCCAGCGGCAACGAGTCGCCCTGGCCCGCGCGCTGGTGCGCCAACCGGCGTTGCTCCTGATGGACGACACAACCTCGGCGCTCGACCCGGCCACCGAGGCACGGGTCGTGGCCCGCCTGCGGTCCGCGCTGAGCGGCGCAACCGTGTTGATCGTTGCATCGCGTCCGAGCACGATCGCCCTCGCCGACGAGGTCGTGTTCCTCAACGAATCACGCATCGAGGCCACGGGCACCCACGCTGAGCTGCTGGCGGTGAACGACACGTATCGGTCGATCATGGAAGCGTTCGAAGTCGACCGCACCGAATCGGCGACCGTGCAGGCCGTCGGGCCGGCGGTAGGCGAGTGACGATGATGAAGGCGCGCGGCTGATGGAAGACGAAGAGCTCGGCGGCCGACTCGGGGCGGCGCGCATCCTCGGCCGCGGCGTGCAGGAGGCCCCGCGTCTGCGGCAGGGCTTCGCGCTGACGTTCGGACTGGCAATGATCGGTGCGGCCGGTCGCGTCGTGATCCCGATCACCGTGCAGCAGGCGATCGACCACGGCTTCACGGAGAAGGGCGTGCGGATGAACTTCATCGTCACGCTCTGCGCGGTCGCCGCGGTGGCGATCATCGTCGGCACGATGGCTCAACGCGCTGCGGTCTTGCGCCTGGGCCGGCGCAGCGAGGGCGCGCTGTACGACCTGCGCGTGCGTGTGATCTCACACATCCACCGGTTGAGCCTCGCGGACCACAGCGAGGAGCGACGTGGCGCGCTCGTCGCACGAGTGACGGCCGACGTCGAGACCCTCGCCGAGTTCTTCCAATGGGGCGGGTTGGCCTGGCTGCTCGACGGCGCGCTGATGCTGATCGTCGCCGCGGTGATGCTGTCCTACAACTGGTTGCTCGCGCTCATCGCATTCGCGGTCGGCACGCCGCTGGTGTGGGTGTTGCGGGTGGTGCAGCGCCATCTCGGCGCGGCTTACGACACCGCCCGCGCTCGCAACTCCGAGCTGCTCGGTTCGATCACCGAGGTCGTCACCGGTGCCGAGTCAATCCGCGCCTACCGGGCGGGTCCCGTGCTCGCCGGGCGCACCAGGGCCGTTGCCAAGCAGCGCGCGGACGCGTTCGTGCGGGCGGGCACGATCGGTGCCTTTCTGTTCCCGTCGGGCGAAGTGTTCAGCGCGCTGACCGTGTCGGCAGTCGTCGGTGTCGGCGTCGCCCGTGGTACGGCAGGAGGACTCACGGCCGGCGCGCTCGTCGGCTTCATCTTCCTCACCTACCGGTTCCTCGAACCGATCGCCGAGTTCACCGAGGTCCTCGACCAGACCCAGACCGCGGTCGCGGGGCTGCGCCGGCTGCTCGGCATCCTCGACCTGCCGACCGGCCCGCCACAGCCCACCGCACCGAAGGCGCTGCCTGAGGGCCCATTGTCGATCCACGTCAACGACGTCACGTTCCGCTACCGCACGCGCGGCGAGGTCGACGATGACGACCCGGTGTTGATCGGCGTTTCCGCGATCATCCCGGCCGGGCAGCAGGTCGCGCTGGTCGGCTCGACAGGCTCCGGGAAGACGACGCTCGGGCGGTTGCTCGCCCGATTCGCCGACCCGGTTGCCGGCCAGGTCGCGCTCGGCGGGGTGCCGCTCAGCTACGTCGCCAACGACGAGTTGCGGCAACGACTCGTCGTGGTGCCGCAGGAGCCGTTCCTGTTCGACGACACGATCGCGGCCAACCTCGGTTTCGCCAAGCCGGGCACTTCGCTCGCCGATCTGGAACGAGCGGTCACGGCGCTCGATCTCGACGACTGGCTGGCGTCACTGCCCGACGGCCTGATGACCCAGGTCGGTGAGCGCGGCGCGCAGCTGTCGGCCGGCGAACGGCAGCTCGTGGCCCTGCTGCGGGCGTCAGTCGCCGATCCCGACGTGCTGATCCTCGACGAGGCGACGTCGTCCGTCGATGCCTTGACCGAAGTGCGCATGTCGCGGGCCCTCGAACGTCTGGCCGAGGGGCGCACGACGATCGCGATCGCGCACCGGCTGTCAACCGCGATGCGCGCGGACCGCGTGCTGGTCCTCGAGCACGGGCGATTGATCGAGGACGGCCACCACGACGATCTCGTCGAGGCGGGTGGCCGCTACCACGAGCTGTTCTCGGCGTGGGTCTCGTCGACCTCGAGCGGGCCCGCGCTCGAACCGTGACGATCGCGCGGTGACGGCTGGTTCGGGGCCACGCCTGAGTATGGTGCGTCCTATGCGTGCGCGGCGGATGGTCTCCCGGTTCGCCCTCCCACTCTCGGCGATGATCGCGGCGACGATCGCCATCGCAGGGTGCTCGAGCACGTCGACGCAGAGCTCGTCGTCGACCAACAAGGAGACGTTCTGCGCGCTGCTGGTCGGCTTCCGGGCCTCCAACGACTCGTTGGACACCGATGTCGCCTCCGGCGACCCGACCGCGACGCAGACCGCGATCAAGCGGCTCGTGTCGCAGGTCAAGGCCCTGCAGAAGCGGGCGCCGGACGACATCGAACCGTACGTCGCCACGATCAGCAGCTTCATCGACGAGCTCGACGGCCTGTTCGCCACGTATGGCTACGACCTGACCAAGCTCTCCGCCGATCCCGCCGGCACCGAGAAGTACGCCACCATCAACAGCGACGAGGTCACGACCGCGCTCGACCAGCTCCGCGCCTACGGCGACGTCGACTGTGGCGACAAGACCCCGCCGACCGTGACCCCCACCGCCCCCGCAGGGTCGGCTGTCGACACCACGACGACAGTCGCGCCACCGGTGGCCGAGTCGACCGTCCCGTAGGACACGCGGCAGCTCAAAGTAGCGAGAGGAGGGCTTGCCCGACCGAGCGGGCCATCCGCGAGCAGGCGCCAAAGGTCGCTTGCGACCGGAGGCGCGAAGCGAGGTGTTCAGCTCGCGCCGAAGGGCACGGGGCCGGTGACGTCGTGGACGTTGCAGTCGACGTCGGCTGCCGTGCCGGAGGCGCTCCTCACCGATTCGGTGACGCTCCAGTTGGCTGATTCGTCGGGGCCGACGTCGTCGACCGACACTGAGCCCGAGTTGAGCCGCACCGAAGTACCCGCTCGATCGAAGTCGATGTTGAGATGGTATGACCGCGTTGATGCGCTGTCGTTGGTGATCGTTCCAGTCGCTGTCGCCAGGCCATCGGAGACCCGGCACGAGAGGATCTCGGTGTGATGGGCGCCGACGTTGGTGAACCTGTCGACCTCGCGAAGGGTGACGACGCTCAGCCATACGCCGATGATCGTCACGGCCATGCCGATTGGAGCGAGGACCACGCCGGCGGTCGCGTAGCCATGACCGCGCGAGACCTCGCCACCATCGCGCCGCAGCCTCGCGTCGCGGCGGAGGACCGTGATGCCGAGCACGAGGCCGACCACCGCACCGATGGCCGACAAGAAGCACAGGAACGGCACCCAGCCGACGAGGATCGAGCAGATGCCGAGGACCAGCGCCGCCATCGCGGCGGCGATGCTCTCGCGTTGCTGGAAGGGGAGACCGACAAATGCGGCGGCGGGCGCAGGGCCGGCAGGGAACTGGGGTGCGGCCGTCGAGAACGAAGGCAGAGGATCGAGGAACCGGTTGCCGTCGACCGAGACGTCGCCTGTCCACGCCTGACCGTTGTGGTAGCGGAACTCGAACCGGCGTGTCGGATCTGGATACCAGGCCGCTGTGTACTGTGGAGTGCCGACAGGCTCGCCGGCGGATGCATCGGCCCCGCCCGGCCCGCTCGGCAGATCCTGGTTCACGAGGCGAGACGCTACCGGTGCGAGCGCCCGCCGACCGTTAACGTCGTGGCGATGGAGATCGTTCTGGTGCGACACGGTGAACCCGAATGGGCGGTCGACGGGCTGAACATCGATCACCCGCGTCTCACGCCTCGGGGCCGGCGGCAGGCAGCACGGATGGCAGAGGCCCTCGCCGGCGACGAGTTCGACGAGATCCTCGTCTCGCCGCTGGAGCGGGCACGGGAGACAGCCGCGCCGCTGTACGTCCGCCACGGACGCGAGGAGGTGGTCGACGAGTGGTTGAGTGAGATCCGCAGTCCTGTCTGGCAGGGGACGCCACGTGAGAAGGCAGAGTTCGCGTTTGCGGAGGAACGGCGGCGGCCCTCGCACGAGCGGTGGCACGGGCTGGCCGAGCTCGGTGGCGAGCCGACTCGCGACTTCACGGATCGCATCCGCCTCGGCTGTCGGAAGTTCCTCGCCGAGCGGGGGATCGAGGCGATCGAGGGCGACCTGCCCGTCTGGCGGATCGACGCGCCGGACATGCGGATCTGCCTCGTCGCCCACGCGGGCACGAACTCGGCCGTGATCAGCTACATGCTCGGGCTGCAACCAACCCCGTGGGAATGGGACCGGTTCGTCCTCGGTCATGCATCGATCACGCGCCTCGAAGCACTGCAGCTCGGCGATGGCTTCACGTTCGCATTGACGCGCCTGGCCGATGTCGAGCACCTCGCGCCGGAGGACCGCACCCGCTGATCAGCGTTGGTGATCGCTGGTGATCGCTGGTGATCGTTGCTGTACCGTGCGGCGATGGCCGATCCGCAGACCACGTCCACTGCCGCAGCGTCAGGACCAATGTCCATCGATCCCGACAAGCTCGGGCTGTTCTCGTTTCTGCTGTTCTCGAAGCTGGAGGGCGCGGTCACGGCGGGGATGGTGCACCTCGGCGATCGTCTCGGCCTGTACGCCGCGTTGCGCGCCGCGGGAACACCGCTGAGCAGCCAGCAACTGGCAGAGTCGACCGGCCTCCACGAGCGCTGGGTGCGCGAGTGGGCCTACAACCAAGCGGCCGCGCGCTTGATCGTCGTCGACGAGGACGAGCGGTTCTCGCTGACACCTGAAGCCACGGCGGTGCTCGCCGACCCTCAGCATCCCTCCTACGGAATGGGGATGTTCCATCGCCTGCCGCAGACGATGCGGACCTTGGAGGACATGCCGGAGAGCTTCCGCACCGGGCTCGGCCACGACTACGACAGCCACGGGTGCGAAGGGGCGATCGGCATCGAGCGCAGCTTCGAGCCGTGGAGCAACGCCAACCTGCTGCCCGTGGTGCTCCCGGCACTCGAGGGTGTCGAGGATCGCCTGCGCGACGGCGCGCGGGTGGTCGACGTCGGCTGCGGCGCCGGGGGAGCGCTGCTCCGAATGGCAGCTGCGTTTCCGCGGAGCACGTTCACCGGCTACGACATCTCGGCGTTCGCGCTCGAGCGGGCCGCGGTGAAGTTGGCCGAGTCCGGTGTCCGGAACGCAACGTTCGCCGATCCGCGCTCGTCGCCCATGCCCGCCGACAACTCCGTCGATCTCATCACGACCTTCGATTGCATCCACGACATGACTCAACCGCAGCAGATGATGGACTCGCTGCGCGCCGCGATCGCTCCGGACGGCACGTGGCTGCTGGTCGACATCAAGGCCCACGACACCTTCGCCGACAACGCTCTCAAGAACCCGATGGCATCGCTGATGTACGGCATCAGCGTGCTGTCCTGCATGTCGTCGGCGATGTCGGCACCCGACGGTGCCGGCCTGGGCACCCTCGGTCTCAGCGAGAACCGGGCGAGAGCGATGTCAGCTGCTGCGGGATTCACCCGCTTCCGGCGGCTCTCGATCGACAACCCCACCAACGCCTTCTACGAGGTCCGCCCGTAGCGAACGGGACGCACAGGCCGGCGGGTCAGGCCGGCTGGTCGGTGGTGATCTCGAGGCGGCGTTCGGCGAACTGCCATCCGCCGCGATTGCGGATGTAGCGGTCGTGGTAGGTGCCGAGGACGAAGGTCGCCGTGCCATCGCTGAACTGGATCCGCTCCTGCACGGTGACCCGGCCGTAGCCCTCGCCGGCGTCTTCGTCGATGTCGAACACGGCCAGTGGCTCGACGTGGATGATCCAGTCGGCGCGTTTGGCCGCGCGCTGGAACGCGGTGCCGATGTTGGCCCGGCCACTGACCGGCTTGGTGCGGCCGTTGTCCCAGTTGGCGTCGTTGGTCCACAGGGTCACGAAGCCGAGTGGGTCGAGACGGTTGACGGTGTCGCAGTACGTGTTCAGCAGCTGCCGAAGCGCGAAGTCGGTGGCGAGCGACAACGGCCGGCGTGACGGTGCGGGAGCGGTGTGCGAGGCGTCGAACGCGGCGACATCGACCCCGACCTCAGCGGCGGCCAGCCAGCGCACGTGATCGATGAAGCCGTCACGGGTGAGCAGATCGTTGTGGGCGGCGAACTGGATCGCCAACCCGTCGATCAGACCGGTGAGGCGGAGCGCGCTCGACGCGGGGTTCGCGCATCGGAACTCGCCAGAGGCGACGCCGGCGGTGAGCACCCGTTCCAAGAGCGCCACCGATTGCTCGTCGAGCTCCTGGCTGATCTTCTTCATCAGCGGGTTGCGCAGGGCTTCACCCCACGCGTCGATCCACAGCATCCACTCGACGTCGTCGCTGCCCTCGGGCACGTAGTTCTGGATCGCGGCATCGAGCTGGGCCAGCGCGGTGGGGGCGGTCTCGATCTCGGCGTCGAGCGCGGCGAGATCCTTGCGGGCGTAGTAGCTGAACGCCTCGGCGAGCAGCTGCTCCTTGGAGTCGTAGTGGTAGTGGATCAGGCTGGTCGA